>Ga0209656_10001747_pt1 | contig 14210 bp, 14 predicted proteins | sample BogFormECP12_OM2_FD_188239 | JGI IMG/M metagenome (GOLD analysis project Ga0209656, IMG submission 188239) | Bog forest soil microbial communities from Calvert Island, British Columbia, Canada - ECP12_OM2 (SPAdes) (version 2) | ecosystem: Environmental > Aquatic > Freshwater > Wetlands > Bog ... | reverse complement strand
GCACGGGCTGGCGCTGGTCGCCCAGGGGGCGACGATCATCGACGTCGGCGGCGAGTCGACGCGTCCCGGCGCCACCCGCGTCGACCCACACATTGAAACGGAGCGCGTTGTTCCCGTCGTGAAAGAGCTTGCAGCACAGGGTATTATGGTAAGCATCGACACGATGCGCGCGGAGGTGGCCGGCTCCGCGCTGGAGCACGGCGCGCGGATGGTCAACGACGTCTCCGGTGGTCGCGCCGACCCGCGAATGGCCGACGTGGTTGCCGAGACCGGTGTGCCGTGGGTGTTGATGCACTGGCGCTCGGTCACCGCCGCGCGTCGGCACGAGGTGCCCGAGTACGCCGACGTGGTCGCGGAGGTCAGGGCCGACCTGCTGGCGAGCGTGGCCGCGGCGGTCGCCGCCGGTGTCGACGAGCACCGGCTGATCATCGATCCGGGGCTGGGTTTCGCGAAGACGGCACAACACAATTGGGCCCTGCTGCGCGCGCTGCCGGAGTTCGTTGCCACCGGCATACCCGTGCTGGTGGGCGCTTCCCGGAAGCGGTTTCTCGGTGCGCTGCTCGCCGGGCCGGGCGGCTCGATCCGGCCGCCGGACGGCCGGGACACGGCGACCGCGGTCATCTCCGCGCTGGCTGCGCTGCACGGGGCGTGGGGGGTGCGGGTACACGACGCGCGAGCCACCGTCGACGCGCTGAAGGTGGCCCGGGCCTGGACGGCGGCCGACAGTGGCTGACCGAATCGAGCTGCGCGGGTTGCGGGTTCACGGTCACCACGGTGTCTACGAACACGAACGCCGCGACGGGCAGGAGTTCGTCGTCGACGTCACGGTCTGGATCGACCTGGACCGGGCGGCGGCAACCGACGCCCTGGCCGACACTCTGGACTACGGAAAGTTGGCGCAGCGGGCGGCCGACATCGTGGGCGGCCCGGCCAAGAACCTGATCGAATCGGTGGCCGGTGAGCTCGCCGAAGACGTGATGCGGGACGACCGCATACACGCCGTCGAGGTGGTCCTGCACAAGCCGCGGGCACCCATTCCGTTGACGTTCGATGACGTGGCGGTCGTGGCTCGGCGGTCCCGCCGGGGGGGCCGGGGCGGCGGCCCAGGATGACGCGCGTGGTGCTGTCGATCGGCTCCAATCTGGGTGACCGGCTGGCGCGGCTGCAGTCGGTGGTCGACGGGCTGGGGGAGGCCCTCGTCGCGGTGTCGCCCGTCTACGAGACGTTGCCGTGGGGCGGCGTGGAACAGGGACCGTTCCTGAACGCGGTGCTGATCGCCGACGACCCGGCAACGGACTGCCGCGGGTGGCTCGAGCGGGGCCAGGAACTCGAGCGGGCCGCCGAACGGGTCCGCGGCGCGCGCTGGGGGCCGCGCACGCTGGACGTGGACCTGATCAGCTGTACGGCCGGGGACAGCGAACTCTTCGTCCGTGAGCCCGATCTGACGCTTCCGCACCCGCTGGCGCACCAGCGCGCATTCGTGCTGGCGCCGTGGTCCGCGGTGGATCCGGGAGCACAGCTGGCGGTGGCAGGGGTGCGTCAACCCGTCGCGCGGCTGCTGGCCGAACTCGATCCCGTCGACAGGGACGGTGTGCGGGCGACCGACCTGGCCCTGCGGTCGGAGGTGTGAATGGGCCCCACCCGCAAACGTGACCTGACGGCCGCGGTGGTCGTCGCCGCGGTGATCGGCTACCTGCTGGTGGTCGGGCTCTACCGGTGGTTTCCGCCGATCACGGTGTTCACCGGCATCTCACTGCTCGGCGTGGCCGCGGCCGAAGCCCTGTGGGGCCGGCATGTGCGGTCGAAGATCGACGACGGGTTGATCGGCGACGGGAGCGACCTGTTGCATCCGCTGGCCGTGGCACGCACCGTCGTGATCGCGAAGGCGTCGGCATGGGTGGGTGCCGTCGCGCTCGGCTGGTGGATCGGTGTGCTGGCCTACCTCCTGCCGAAGCGGGGCACCCTGCGCGTGGCCGGCGAGGACACCGCCGGGTCGGTCGTGGCGGCCACCAGCGCGCTGGCGCTGATCGTCGCTGCGCTGTGGTTGCAGCATTGCTGCGAGAAGCCGGAGGAACCCCCCGACGATCGTGGCGCGACCGGCGACTAGAATCGCCGAGCTTGGTCGACACGCGGGGTGACCTCGCGCGGGTACAGTCAGCGCATGACCGTTCTGAGCCGCGGCGCCCGGTCAAGGCGCGGTGGCCGCAGGCCGGGTTGGCTGCTTCTGACGGCGTTGCTGGTCCTGGCCATTGCGGCCAGTTCAGCCTTGGTGTTCACCAACCGCGTCGAACTCCTGAAGCTGGCCGTGATCCTGGCGCTGTGGGCGGCGGTGGTCGCCGCGTTCGTCTCGGTCATCTACCGCAGGCAGAGCGACGCCGACGCGGCGAAGGCACGCGACCTCAAGTTGGTGTACGACTTGCAGCTCGACCGCGAGATCTCGGCGCGGCGGGAGTACGAGCTGACGGTGGAATCGCAGCTGCGGCGCGAGCTGGCCTCGGAGCTGCAGTCGCAGGCCGCCGACGAGGTCGCCGCCTTGCGGGCCGAGCTTGCCGCGCTGCGCAACAACCTGGAGATTCTTTTCGAGACAGAGCTGGCCCAGCGACCCGCGATCGAGACGGAGCGCACGGCCGTGCGGGCCTACAGCGACTGGGCACGCGAAACCGAGGTCACCGACCCCGGTCGGGGTTCGGCGTCCCGGGTCCGGCACGAGGTGGACTTCGACACGGGCGAGAACCGGATCATCGACGTGCCCGAGGAGCCGCTGGGCCGGCGACATCCCGAAGAGGAGCCGCTGGGCCGGCGACATCCCGAAGAGGAGCCGCTGGGCCGGCGACATCCCGAAGAGGAGCCGCTGGGCCGGCGACATCTCGACGAGGAGCCGCTGGGCTGGCGGCACGCGATGGACCACGGCCAGACCGTCGGTGCCGGCGCACACCGCCTGCCGTCGGAGAACGGCAGCTGGCCGCCGCCGGAGCCGGAGCCGGAGCCGGTCGAACCGCAGCCGGTGTTCCAGCCGCCACCACCACCGGAGCCGGAGCCGGAGCCGGTTGTCGAACCGCAGCCGGTGTTCCAGCCGCCGCCGCCACCACCGCAGCCGGAGCCCGCGCCGGCGACCGAGCCAGTCGGGCGCTACGGGGCGCCCCCCGAGCGCGTGATGTCGGCCGCGAGCGAGTGGAACCCGGCGCCCGCGGAGGGCCAATGGCTGCCTCCCGGCGCGCCCGGAAGTAACTGGGCGTCGTCCGGCAACGGCGTTTCGGCGCCCGCGCCTGTCGCCGCCGAGCCGCCGGGTGGCCGGCACGCGGGCCCGGCGGAGGGCGCGGCGCCGTTCCCGCAGCCCCCGCCCCCGCCGCCGTCCACCGAGGAGCCTGCGCCGCGGCATCGCGTGCCGGCTGAGACGCCGGCGGGCAACAGCCAGCACGGCGAGGGCCACGGGCAGTCGGTCGCCGAACTGTTGGCCCGGCTGCAGGCGACCCCGACCGCCGGTGGCCGGCGCCGACGGCGCGAAAACTGAGCTAAGCTCGTCTCGACCGTCCGGTACCCGCCGAGCAGGACCGGAACGATTCCACGACAAACTTGCGAGGTCGTCTGCGATGGAGCAGCTCGACGGATTGCGCCCGGCACGCCTTTCGGTCGGGATCATCTCCGCCGGCAAGGTGGGCACGGCGCTGGGCGTGGCACTGGAACGCGCAGGCCACGTCGTCATCGCCTGCGCCGCGGTGTCGCACGCTTCGCGGCGGCGCGCCGAGCGCAGGCTGCCCGACACCGCGATCATGCCCGCCCACGAGGTCGCCGCCCGTGCGGAGTTGTTGCTGCTGGCCGTGCCCGACGGGGAACTGCCCGCGCTGGTATCGGGACTCGCGGCAACCGGGGCGGTGCGGCCGGGAACGATCGTCGCGCACACCTCGGGTGCCAACGGGGTCGCGGTGCTGGCGCCGCTGGCCGGGCAGGGCTGCATTCCGCTGGCGATCCACCCGGCGATGACGTTCACCGGCGCCGACGAGGACATCGCCCGGCTTGCCGACACGTGCTTCGGCCTCACCGCGGCCGACGAGGTTGGATACGCGGTCGGGCAGTCGCTGGTCCTGGAGATCGGCGGCGAACCGTTCCGGGTGCGCGAGGATGCCCGCACGCTGTACCACGCGGCACTCGCGCATGCGAGCAACCACGTCGTGACGGTGCTGGCCGATGCGCTGGAAGCCCTCAGAGCGGCGCTGTGGGGTCAGGAACTCCTGGGCCAGCAGCTCGTCGGCGACGCGCCGGGGGGCATCGCGGAGCGGGTGATCGGCCCGCTGACCCGGGCCGCGGTGGAGAACACACTGCAGCGCGGCCAGGCCGCGTTGACGGGCCCGGTGGCCCGCGGCGACGCGGACGCGGTGGCCGCGCACCTGAGCGCTCTGGCGGAAGTGGATCCGCAACTGCGCGAGGCATACCGGGCGATTTCGCGGCGCACCGCGCAGCGCGCGCATGCACCCGCGGAAGTGTTCGCGGTGCTGGGCAACGGTTCGGAACGGGCGGGCTGCGGTGACAACTAGGACACGGAAGAAGTTCCATCCCGGCGAGCTGAACACCTACGCGGCGCCCAGGGATGTGGCCGATGTCACGCGTACCCTTCGTCACACCGGCCGGCGGGTGATGCTGGTGCCGACCATGGGTGCGCTGCATGACGGTCACCTCGCCTTGGTCCGCGCCGCCAAACGGGTTCCCGGATCGGCGGTGGTGGTGTCGATCTTCGTCAACCCGCTGCAGTTCGGCGCCGACGAGGATCTCGACGCGTACCCGCGCACCCTCGACCGCGACCTGGAGTTGTTGCGCGCCCTCGGCGTGGAATTGGCGTTCACGCCGACGATCGCCGCGATGTACCCGGACGGCCCCCGCACATCGGTGCAGCCGGGTCCGCTGGCCGCCGAGTTGGAAGGCGCCTCGCGCCCAACCCATTTCGCGGGCATGTTGACCGTGGTGCTCAAGCTGCTGCAGATCGTCGGGCCCGACCGGGCGTTCTTCGGCGAAAAGGACTATCAGCAGCTCGTGCTGATCCGGCAGATGGTCGCCGACTTCAACATCGACGTCCGGATTGTCGGCGTGCCGATCGTGCGCGAAGCGGACGGCCTCGCGATGTCGTCCCGCAACCGCTACCTGACCCCGGCCGAACGCGAGCAGGCGGGCGCGTTGTCGGCGGCGCTGCTGGCGGGGATGTACTCAGCGCCGGGGGGAGTGGAGGCAGCGCTGGACGCCGCTCGGGCCGTGCTCGACGAGGTCCCCGCCATTGACGTGGACTATCTGCAGGTGCGGGCAGCCGACCTGCAGCCCGCCCCGGCGAGCGGACCCGCCCGACTGCTGGTGGGCGCTCGGCTGGGAACCACCCGACTGTTGGACAACATCACCATCGATGTCGCCGGCACCGACGGGAAGTCGCTGACCGGGCCGGGCGACCATCACGAACTCCCGTGGAGGAATTGAAGTGTTGCGCACCATGCTGAAGTCGAAGATCCACCGCGCGACGGTCACCGAGGCCGACCTGCACTACGTGGGTTCGGTGACGATCGACGCCGACTTGATGGACGCCGCGGACCTGCTCGAGGGTGAACAGGTCACGATCGTCGACATCACCAACGGCGCGCGGCTGGTCACGTACGTGATCACCGGCACGCGGGGCAGCGGGGTCATCGGAATCAACGGCGCGGCGGCACATCTCGTCCACCCGGGTGACCTGGTGATCCTGATCGCCTACGGGGCGATGGAGGACGCCGCGGCACGCGGGTACCGGCCCCGAATCGTGTTCGTCGACGCGGACAACAAGCAGGTCGACCTCGGCGTCGACCCGGCGTACGTGCCCGACGGGTTCGGTTTGACCTCTCCGGCAGGCGTGCAGTAGCCGTGCTGCTGGCCATCGACGTCCGCAACACCCACACCGTCGTCGGATTGATCTCCGGGTCGGGTTCGCACGCGAAGGTGGTGCAGCACTGGCGGATTCGCACCGAGTCGGAGGTGACCTCCGACGAGTTGGCGCTGACCATCGACGGGCTGATCGGCGACGATGCCGAGCGGCTCACCGGCGCCACCGGTTTGTCCACGGTGCCGTCGGTGCTTCACGAGTTGAGGGAGATGCTCGACCAGTACTGGCCGTCGGTTCCGCACCTTCTGATCGAACCCGGCGTGCGCACGGGCATCCCGCTGCTCGTCGACAACCCGAAGGAGGTGGGCGCCGACCGCATCGTCAACGCGCTGGCCGCCTATCACAAGTACGGGGCAGCCTCGATAGTCGTCGACTTCGGGTCGTCGATCGTCGTGGACGTGGTGTCGGCCAAAGGCGAGTTCCTCGGCGGAGCGATCGCTCCGGGCGTCGAGGTGTCGTCGGACGCGGCGGCGGCCAGATCGGCGGCGCTGCGCCGGGTCGAACTGATGCGCCCGCGCTCGGTGGTGGGCAAGAACACCGTCGAATGCATGCAGGCCGGGGCGGTGTTCGGTTTCGCCGGTCTTGTCGACGGGCTGGTCCGGCGAATCCGGGAGGACGTCGACGGCTTCGGCAGCGACGACGTCAAGGTGGTCGCGACGGGGCACACCGCGCCGCTGCTGTTGCCCGACCTGCACAGCGTCGACGACTACGACCGCCACCTGACCCTCGACGGGCTGCGGCTGGTCTACGAGCGCAACCGCGACAGCCAGCGCGGCAAGCTCAAGCCCGCGCGCTAGCCCCTCGGAAGCGCTGGCCCCTCAGAAGAAGGTGCGGATCAGGTCGACCACGCGCCCGTCGCCGTCGAGCGCGGGGATCAGCTGCCACTTGTCGAACACGGTGCAGGGGTGTGAGATACCGAACTCCAGCCACGTGCCGGCCTCCACGCGCGCCCGGTCCGCCTGGCTGAGGCGAAGGTAGGCATGTTGGTCGTTGAGCTTGGTGACGCGCCCGCCCGTGAGCCCGTACGGCACCGGCAGATCCTGGTCGAACGACACGTCGCGGCGTCCCATCGTCAGCACCGCCAGGGCGGGCTCCGGCCGCGACACCACCTGCGCCCAGACGCTCAGCGCCGGCCGAAACGGGGCCGTTGTGCCGCGGCGCAACGGCGACGTCCGCGCATACAGGCCGTCGTCGTGGGTGAGGTACGCGCCGCTGCGGACGACCGTGCGCACGGCCAGGGCGCCCGGCCAGCCCGTCAACACCTCGGCCACCGCGTCGAAGTAGGTGCTGCCGCCCGCGGTCACCAGTATCTCGTCGGCCTCGAACAACCCGGCGAGCCGCTGCACCGCGGCTCGCATGTCGGTCAGGTACGCGGTGACGCGGTCCCGCTCCTCGGCGGCCACGTCGTGTCCGCGTGCGGCCTCGTAACCGCAGACGCCGGCGAGCCGCAGCAGCGGGGACGCCGCAGCCGCCCGCGCGACCTCGTCGACCTCGGCCGAGCTGCGGCAGCCGGTACGGCCATCGACCATGCCGACCTCGACACACACATCGACCGGTCGGTGCGCCCCGGCGGCGGCCAACTCCGCGGACATGATCTGCACCCCCCGCACCGAGTCCACCCAGCAGACGCACGTGAACTCGGGGTCGGCGTCCAATTCGCGTGCCAGCCATCGCAGACCGGCCCGGTCGACAAGCTGGTTCGCCAGGATGACGTCACGCACGCCGAACGCCCGGCACACCCGCAGCTGGCTGATCGTCGCCACGGTGATCGCGCAGCACCCGGCGTCGAGCTGGCGCGCGAACAGCTGAGGTGCCATGTGGGTCTTGCCGTGCGGTGCCAGCGCCACACCGGCCCGTCGGCACCACCCGGCCATCGTCGCCAGATTGTGCCGCAGCGCGTCGTCGCGCAGCACGCATACCGGTCCCGTCGGCCCGTCGCCGAGCAGTCGCGGACGTTCCGCGTGCACCTCGGCCACGGTTCGCCCCGCCCACGACGGCGGCAGACCCTTGAACCGCCAGTCCACCGTTTCGTCGCCCAGCCCGGCCACGGCGGCGCGGTCGATATCGGCTCGCACATGTTCATCTAAGCTGGCACGTCGTGAGTTCAGCTGATCCGCGCGACGCCGACATTCCGGAACAGTTCCGGATCCGGCAGGCCAAGCGCGACCGGCTGCTCGCCGAAGGCGTTGAGCCCTACCCGGTCGACGTCCCCCGGACACACTCGCTGAAGCAGATTCGCGAGGCCTATCCCGACCTGGCCGCCGACACGTCCACCGGCGAGGTGGTCGGTGTCGCAGGGCGAGTGGTGTTCGCACGCAATTCGGGCAAGTTGTGCTTCGCCACGTTGCAGGAGGGTGACGGCACCCAGCTGCAGGCGATGCTGAGCCTGGCGAGTGTCGGCCGGGAGGCGCTTCACGCGTGGAAGGCCGACGTGGACCTCGGCGACATCGTGTTCGTGCATGGCGAGGTGATCAGCTCTCGCCGCGGCGAACTGTCTGTGCTGGCCGATTGCTGGCAAATGGCCTCGAAGGCGCTGCGGCCGCTGCCGGTCGCCCACCGGGAGCTGAGCGAAGAGGCGCGGGTGCGGCAGCGCTACGTCGACCTGATCGTCCGGCCCGAGGCGCGCACGGTGGCGCGGCAGCGGATCGCCGTGGTGCGTGCGTTGCGCGATGCCCTGCATCGCCGCGGCTTCCTCGAGGTCGAAACCCCGATGCTGCAGACCCTGGCCGGGGGGGCGGCGGCGCGCCCGTTCGTCACCCACTCCAACGCGATGGATGCCGACCTCTACATGCGCATCGCTCCGGAACTGTTCCTCAAGCGGTGCGTCGTCGGTGGCTTCGAGCGGGTTTTCGAGTTGAACCGGGTGTTTCGCAACGAAGGCGCCGACTCCACCCATTCGCCGGAATTCTCCATGCTGGAGACTTACCAGGCCTACGGCACCTACGACGATTCCGCAACGATGATCAGGGAGATAATTCAGGAAGTCGCCGATGAGGTGTTCGGCACCCGTCTGCTCACGCTGTCTGACGGCAGCGCCTACGATGTCGACGGAGAATGGCAGTCCCTCGAAATGTACCCGTCCCTGTCGGAAGCGGTCGGCGAAGAGATCACACCACGGACCCCGGTGCAGCGCCTGCTCGAGATCGCAAATAGCGTCGGTCTCGAAGTTCCGCGCGACCGCGGCTATGGGCACGGCAAGCTGGTCGAGGAATTGTGGGAACACCTCGTCGGCGGGAACTTGTATGCGCCCACCTTCGTCCGCGATTTCCCCGTCGACACCACGCCGCTGACGCGACAGCACCGAACGATCGACGGGGTCACCGAGAAGTGGGACCTCTATGTTCGCGGAATCGAACTCGCCACAGGGTATTCCGAGCTTGTCGATCCTGTGGTCCAACGTGAGCGTTTCGCTGCCCAGGCACGCGCCGCGGCTGCCGGCGATGACGAGGCGATGGCCCTGGATGAGGATTTCCTGGCCGCCATGGAGCACGGCATGCCGCCGACGACCGGTACCGGAATGGGCATCGATCGGTTGTTGATGGTATTGACCGGACTGGGAATTAGGGACACGGTTTTGTACCCCATTGTGCGGCGGCTCACTAACTGATCCGTGGGTGTGTCGCGCGGTTGGCCTCAATGGCGCTGTTATGGCACATTGGTTTCAGTTCGATGATCTGCACATCGACGCCCAGCGTCTTCGACGGGCGCCCCACAGTGTTCAGAAGGAGCAGTGGCAGCAATGGCCAAGAAAGTCACCGTCACGCTGGTCGACGATTTCGACGGGGAGGCCGCCGCGGACGAGACAGTCGAATTCGGGCTCGACGGTGTGACCTACGAGATCGACCTGTCAACGAAAAATGCGAAAAAACTCCGCGAGGAGCTGAGGGTCTGGGTGGAAGCGGGCCGCCGGGTCGGCGGTCGCCGGCGCGGCCGGGCGGCCGGCCCGGCGGGGCGCGGCCGGGCCTCGATCGACCGCGAGCAAAGCGCCGCCATCCGTGAGTGGGCGCGGCGCAACGGACACAACGTGTCCTCCCGCGGCCGGATCCCGGGAGAGGTCATCGAAGCGTTCCACGCGGCGACATAAGACATAACGGCACGCCTCCGGACCGTCGGCAACACTCGCCCGAACGGCCCGCGAAATATCTCGCGTCGCCTCGGCGTTGCTTACGCTTGCCGCGAACCACCCGGCCGGATGGCCGCGGAAACGTTTCCGGGCCGACCGGCGTTATTACTTGTGTACTGCGGGGACACCGCAAAGTTCTGCCGCTGTGCCGTAGCTGATGACCACTTCCCGTCGTGGGGCGTCGGACGGCCCTGCCCATTAGAGTGGGTGGCAGGTGCAACGGGTATCCGCGGTACCTACTGGTGAGGGAGAGCAGGTAACCACCGATGTTCGAACGATTTACTGACCGCGCACGCCGCGTTGTCGTTCTGGCCCAGGAAGAGGCCAGGATGCTCAACCACAACTACATCGGGACCGAGCACATCCTGCTGGGATTGATTCACGAGGGTGAGGGCGTAGCCGCAAAGTCGCTGGAGTCCCTGGGCATCTCGCTCGAGGGCGTCCGTAGCCAGGTCGAGGAGATCATCGGCCAGGGCCAGCAGGCGCCCTCCGGGCACATTCCGTTCACCCCGCGAGCCAAGAAGGTGCTCGAGCTGAGCCTGCGGGAGGCGCTCCAGCTGGGCCACAACTACATCGGCACCGAGCACATCCTGCTCGGCCTGATCCGTGAGGGCGAGGGCGTCGCCGCTCAGGTGCTCGTCAAGCTCGGGGCCGAGCTGACCCGCGTGCGTCAGCAGGTCATCCAGCTGCTGTCCGGCTACCAGGGCAAGGAGACCGCGGAGGCCGGGACCGGTGGTCGCGGTGGCGAGGCGGGCAACCCGTCCACGTCGCTGGTGCTCGACCAGTTCGGGCGCAACCTGACCGCGGCGGCGATGGAGGGCAAGCTCGACCCGGTCATCGGCCGCGAGAAGGAAATCGAGCGGGTCATGCAGGTGCTGAGCCGGCGCACCAAGAACAACCCTGTGCTGATCGGCGAGCCCGGCGTCGGCAAGACGGCGGTCGTCGAGGGCTTGGCGCAGGCGATCGTGCACGGCGAGGTCCCCGAGACGCTGAAGGACAAGCAGCTCTACACGCTGGACCTCGGTTCGCTGGTGGCCGGCAGCCGGTACCGCGGCGACTTCGAGGAACGCCTGAAGAAGGTGCTCAAGGAGATCAACACCCGCGGCGACATCATCCTGTTCATCGACGAGCTGCACACGCTGGTCGGTGCGGGCGCCGCCGAGGGCGCGATCGACGCCGCGTCGATCCTCAAGCCGAAGCTGGCTCGCGGCGAGCTGCAGACGATCGGCGCGACCACGCTCGACGAGTACCGCAAGTACATCGAGAAGGACGCGGCGCTGGAGCGCCGCTTCCAGCCGGTGCAGGTCGGCGAGCCGACGGTCGAGCACACGATCGAGATCCTGAAGGGTCTGCGCGACCGTTACGAGGCGCACCACCGGGTGTCGATCACCGACAGCGCGATGGTGGCCGCCGCGACGCTGGCCGACCGCTACATCAACGACCGGTTCCTGCCGGACAAGGCGATCGACCTGATCGACGAGGCGGGTGCCCGGATGCGGATCCGCCGGATGACCGCGCCGCCGGACCTGCGTGACTTCGACGAGAAGATCGCCGAGGCGCGCCGCGAGAAGGAGTCCGCGATCGACGCGCAGGACTTCGAGAAGGCGGCGTCCCTGCGGGACCGGGAGAAGCACCTGGTCGCTCAGCGCGCCGAGCGCGAAAAGCAGTGGCGTTCAGGTGATCTGGATGTGGTTGCCGAGGTTGACGACGAGCAGATCGCCGAGGTGCTGGGCAACTGGACAGGCATTCCGGTGTTCAAGCTGACCGAGGAGGAGACCACTCGGCTCCTGCGCATGGAAGACGAGCTGCACAAGCGGATCATCGGCCAGGAGGACGCCGTCAAGGCGGTCAGCAAGGCCATCCGGCGCACCCGTGCCGGTCTGAAGGATCCGAAACGCCCGTCCGGCTCGTTCATCTTCGCCGGGCCGTCCGGTGTCGGTAAGACCGAGCTGTCCAAGGCGTTGGCCAACTTCCTGTTCGGCGACGACGACGCGCTCATTCAGATCGACATGGGCGAGTTCCACGACCGCTTCACCGCTTCGCGGCTGTTCGGTGCCCCCCCGGGCTACGTCGGCTACGAAGAGGGCGGCCAGCTGACCGAGAAGGTGCGGCGCAAGCCGTTCTCGGTGGTGTTGTTCGACGAGATCGAGAAGGCGCACCAGGAGATCTACAACAGCCTGCTGCAGGTCCTGGAGGACGGTCGGCTGACCGACGGGCAGGGCCGCACGGTCGACTTCAAGAACACCGTGCTGATCTTCACGTCCAACCTCGGCACGGCCGACATCTCGAAGGCGGTCGGGCTGGGCTTCACCCAGGGCGGCGGTGACAACAACTACGAGCGGATGAAGCAGAAGGTCAACGACGAGCTGAAGAAGCACTTCCGCCCGGAGTTCCTGAACCGCATCGACGACATCATCGTCTTCCACCAGCTGACTCAGGACGAGATCATCCGGATGGTCGACCTGATGGCGAGCCGTGTCGAGAAGCAGCTGAAGAGCAAGGACATGGCGCTGCAGCTGACGGACAGGGCCAAGGCACTGCTGGCCAAGCGCGGCTTCGACCCCGTTCTGGGCGCGCGGCCGCTGCGGCGGACGATCCAGCGGGAGATCGAGGACCAGCTGTCGGAGAAGATCCTGTTCGAGGAGGTCGGACCCGGCCAGCTCGTCACCGTCGACGTCGACAACTGGGACGGCACGGGTGCCGGCGAGGACGCGGTGTTCACGTTCACCGGAACCCGCAAGCCGGCCAAGACGGCCGAGCCGGACCTGGCCCAGGCCGGGGCGGCGGGCACGCACAGCGCGGCTGCGACCGAGTAACGCGAATCGAGAAGACGGGCGGTTACCCTCAGAGTCCTCGGCTCTTGGCACGAGCGCTCACCGCGGGGTAGCCGCCCGTCTTCGTCGTCTCCGTCACCACCAACGACATTCCCGGCCTAAGAGCGGAGCGGTCAGACCGCCAAATTGTGTGCTGGTAGGCGTTTTGGCAGGCGCAGACGCGCCGTCAGCACTCGGCCCTCTCTCTCCTGGGATCCGGGATCCACGAGTGATAGGGCAACACTGACATGTTACTACCGACATGTCAAGACCGACATGTTAAGCTGCACTGGTGAGTTTGCGGCACGCAGCGCTGGGCCTGCTCGCTCAGCATCCCGCCAGCGGGTACGACCTGCTGCAGAAATTCCAGCGCTCGATGGCCAACGTGTGGCCCGCCAACCGAAGCCAGCTCTACGGCGAGCTGGGCAAACTCGCGGCCGAAGGGCTGATTGAGGTGATCGATCTCGGCGCTCGTGGCCGCAAGGAGTACAAGATCACCGAGGCCGGCTGCGCCGAGCTGCTCCGCTGGCTGACCTCGCCGCAGGATGCTCCGGCGTTCCGCAGCGCCCAGGTGCTACGAGTGTTTCTGTTCGGCGAGCTCACACCGGTGAAGGCACGCCAGTATCTGGAGTCCTTGCACTCTCACGCCGAAAGCGAGCACGCCCGTTACATGCAGATCCGCGACGTTGCATTGCGATATCTGCTGTCCGACGATCTGCTGGCAGTTCGATAAGTTTCCGCCGAGGCGCGGTCGTAGATGAGGTCGCCGGCCTGGCGCGACCCTTTCGGCAATGCCGGGCAGGCACCACGCAGACAGGTGAAACGCTGGGGCGCCGAGTGGTTACCACAGGCCTGATGTGGGCATACCCGTTGAACAAGTGTTCCCCGTCACCGTGCGGTGACGAGCTGCTGTCGTCGTGGAAAGGATGCGCAATGCTCACGCTCGGTATCATCGGCTGGATCATTATCGGCGGGCTGGCCGGCTGGATCGCCAGCAAGCTCATGGGCACCGACGGCCACATGGGCGTAGTCCTCAACATCGTGGTCGGCGTCATCGGCGGGCTGCTCGGAGGGTTCGTCCTGCGCGGCTTCGGGGTGGATGTGGCCGGCGGCGGGCTGTTGTTCTCGTTCTTGACCTGCCTGCTGGGTGCGGTCATCCTGCTGGCCATCGCCAAACTGGTCACCCGGAAACGCGTGTCCCGCGACGCGTGACGCGTGCTGATCGACGGTGTGGAGCGTAGTGGGCGGGAGCAGGTGAGGCGGTGGCGGGCCAGCGTCATTCAACCACCGGCCATGTTCCCATACTGTCCGCACGCGGCCCCGCTGGTGGGACCCCGTCTTATTTAGGAGTCTCCTAGGCACGATTCGTTCTGCGGCGGAG
>Ga0209656_10001746_pt1 | contig 14211 bp, 10 predicted proteins | sample BogFormECP12_OM2_FD_188239 | JGI IMG/M metagenome (GOLD analysis project Ga0209656, IMG submission 188239) | Bog forest soil microbial communities from Calvert Island, British Columbia, Canada - ECP12_OM2 (SPAdes) (version 2) | ecosystem: Environmental > Aquatic > Freshwater > Wetlands > Bog ... | reverse complement strand
CCCCGATGGTTGCGCCTCGCTAATCTGGACTGATTCAGCGGACAGCTATGACGCGTTCCTGTCATATAGCTGGCAATCTGACAGCGGAGTCGCTCCGGTGATTCAATCTGTCATTCAGAAGTTCCTGCGTCCGTGGTACAAGACCCGAGCCAAAACTGTGTTCCGCGATCTCTCGTGTCTCCCCGCGAGTTCTAGTTTGGAGGATGAGCTTTTCTCTCGACTTGACCGTTCCGCCCATCTGATTTTGCTCGCCTCTCCCGCGGCGGCCGAAAGCCGTGGCATGGAAATGGAGGCTCAACATTGGTTCAGCCGTCATCGAGAGGGGCAGGTTCTTATCATCGTTACTGCCGGTAAAGCTAGCAATTGGGATGAGGTGCGAGATCAACTCATCCCGCCAGCTGCCCGGAATAGTCTGCCGAAAGAACCACTCTGGTTATCTCTGACATCTAGGCGCGATGAAATTCTGGCAGATCCCAGTAGCGAAGGGCTTCGTGCCAAATTGGTTGAGGATCTCAAGCAGGTTCTCCTGCGATTGCATCCCGGATACACATGGGATGAACTGCGTGGTGAAGAGGGGGCGCAAAAGCGACGGGCAATCTTACTGCTGTCCCTATCCACCGTGCTCTTTTTAGTGCTCGCGGTGGCTGCTGTCGGGTTTGCATTGTATGCGAGAAGACAACAGGTCATAGCCGAATCTCGGCAGTTGGCAGCGCAGTCAGAGCAGGCACAGGCCGGTGGCGATCCTGAGACGGGGCTGAGATTAGCGATTCAAGCTGGTCGACGCCGGAAATCGGACGAAGCATTCATTGCACTAGATTCTGCGCTCAGCTACCCGCGGCTCAATGCGATCCTCAAGTTCAGCGAGGACATCAACAGCCTGCTTGTATCCCCAGATGGCAAGCGGATAGTCACTACCCATGATGATCACCCGGTGCGGATCTGGGACGCGGAGAGCGGACGACTGCTGGTGACACTGACTGGCTATCAGGGTTGGGTCTATAGCGCCGTCTTCTCTATGAACAGCAAGCGCGTGCTAACAACGAGTGAAGACGCGACGGTGCGATTGTGGGAGGTGGAGAGCGGACGATCGCTCGCCATGCTTTCCGGGCATCAAGGCCGGGTCTATCGAGCCGTCTTCTCCCCGGATGGAATGCGAGTCATTACGATTGGTGCAGACAACACGTTGCGGAGTTGGGATGCGGAAAGCGGAAGATCGCTTGCAATCCTGACCTGTCATCAGGCACCGTTCAATGGCGCCTTTTTCTCGCCAGATGGCAAACGCGTGTTCACCGAAACGGAGGGCGCACGAAAAATCGCCTATCTTTCGTCGGATGGCAAACCGGTGTTCTGGGAGAATAACAATTATGAAGTTTGGGATGCCCAGAGCGGACGATTGTTGGCAACCTTGATTGGTGATCACGGCCCGGTCAACGCGGCCGACTTCTCGCCGGACGGAATGCGAGTCGTCACCGCAGATTGGGACAACAAAGTGCGCATCTGGGATGCGAATACCGGCCGATTGTTGGCCGCGCTGACCGGGCATCAGGATGGCGTCAATAGCGCCGTATTTTCCCCGGGTGGGGACCAGGTGGTCACTGCCAGTGACGACGCTACGGCGCGTGTCTGGGATGCCAAGAGCGGACAATTGCTGGCCGCGCTGACCGGCCATAAGGGAAAAGTCAATAGCGCCGTATTTTCCCCGAATGGGGGCCGGGTGGTCACTGCCGGTGCGGACGCTACGTCGCGGGTCTGGGATGTGGAGAGCGGTCGATTGCTGGTAACCCTTATTGGGCATCGGGACAATGTCGATACTGGCGCTTTCTTCCCTGATGGCAGGCGGGTGGTCACTGCCAGCAGCGACAAAACGGCGCGAATTTGGGACTTGGAGAGCGGACGATCGCTGGCCACGCTGACCGGGCATCAGGCCCCAGTCTATCGAGCCGTTTTCTCCCCGGATGGCCGGCGGGTCATTACCGCCAGTCAGGACAATACGGCGCGGATCTGGGATGCGGAGAGCGGACGACCGCTGGTGACGCTGGCTGGCCATCAGGGCTGGGTTTACAGTGCCGGCTTTTCCCCAGATGGCAAGCGGGTGGTCACCGCTAGTAAGGACAATACGGCGCGGATCTGGGATGCGCAAAGCGGACGAGTGCTGGCGACACTGAGCGGCCATCAGAAAATAGTCCACCGTGCCGTCTTCTCTCCGGATGGCAAGCGGGTAGTCACCGCCAGTGACGACAATACGGCGCGGATGTGGGATGCAGAGAACGGGCGATTGCTGACGACCCTGATCGGCCATATAGGCTTCGTCACAGATGCCGTCATCTCCCCGGATGGCAAGCATGTGGTCACTGCAAGCCGGGACAATACGGCGCGAGTCTGGGAAATGGAGAGTGGACGATTGCTGGCTACGCTGATCGGCCACCAGGAAGTGGTCAACACCGCGGTCTTTTCCATGGACAGCAAGCGGGTGGTCACCGCCAGTAACGACAATTCGGCGCGGATCTGGGATGCGCAAAGCGGACGAGTGCTGGCGACATTGACCGGCCATCAGAGCCCGGTCAATAGCGCCGTTTTCTCCCCAGATGGCAAGCAGGTGGTTACCGCCGGTCGGGACAAGACGGTGCGGGTCTGGGATGCGGAGAGCGGGCGACCGCTAGTGACGCTGACTGGTCATCGGGATGATGTCAATAGTGCCGCCTTTTCTCCTGACGGCAAGTGGGTGGTCACCGCTAGTGCCGACAATACAGCGCGTCTCTGGGATGCAAAGAGCGGACGATTGCTAGCAACGCTAACCGGTCATCAGGGTTGGCTGAATAGCGCCGCCTTCTCTCCTGACGGCAAGCGGGTGGTCACCGCCAGTCATGACAATACGGCGCGCATCTACATCGTTGACTTCGAAGATCTCTTAGTCTGGGCCGAAAACCAACTGCCGAGAGAAGTCGGACCATAGAAAATGGGGCCGAGTTTGCGGCTCATCAAGGACGTTCTGTGTTGGCGAATTGGCTGCGCCTTGCCGCCCGCTCACGGTCTTCTTGTTGAGCCTCGTATTGCTCAAGAACCTTCAAGCATTGGACCAGTTTGATCGCCCGCACAGGTTCCCCTTTACAGATTTTCTCCAGCGTGTGCTGATTGATTCCCGACGCATGAACTCCCGCTTCGGACCCTTGCGATGCGCGTCAAGTGTTCTGATTCGGCACCGGCACAAAGTCGGACGATAGATGGGCGTGGGCCTGAGCAGTGGACTTCGAGCCGCGCACAAGCGTGCAGAGTCAACCGCCTAGATTCTGGCGCTGGCGACCTGCACACACCGCGCGTAACACCAGCATACGGCGTAAGCGCGGCAGCGAGCTGGGGCGTGGACGCGAGCAGAGGTCTGGACTCGCCCTGCTGTGTATCGTCTCTCCCACTCAGTCGAAAAGCACGATTGAGTGGCGCAACCGGCGAGGCGGGACTGGATTGTCGTGGGTTCGGGCTCAATTGATGTCCCCGGCTGCGCAGCCCACGCCTTCGACTTCGCTGAGGTCAGGCTATGTCGCTGCGCGACAAGGGCGGGGCACCCAGCCCCTGGCCTGATACTATGCAGTGGAAAAAGACATGCCAAAGGAAAAAGAGCAACAGCGACGAGCATACGAGTGGTACCCCGCCGCTCAGATTATGGTGCGCAGATCGGTGGCACGAACGAGGGTCGCTTTCCTTACGAGTTGGTATTCTCATCGCCGAGCATATTCTTGGACCGCCTACGTTCTTTGCCCTGTCTTCGTATTTCTGCTCGTTGTCCACTTCTGGCCTCGACTGAACGCGTACCTCGGAGGCATAGAAAAATCCATCATCCCTGAACTAGCTATTGGGGTTGGTGCCGCCGTTACAGGGATTATTGCGATTGCGTTTTCGCTCAGTCTATTTGCTATCCAGCAGGTCGCCGAACGAGGCACACCCGCCACGCTTCGAGCCTATGCGAAGGATAGGGTGCTTAGGCTCATCTACTGGACGCTCGCCATTTTCGCAACAGCCTGCTTTGGCATAGCGATCTTAAAGACAGAAACCAACTCGCGTGCCGGGGCGGTAGCGGCCGAACTGTTAATGTTGCTCGGTAGCTTCTTCCTGCTCAATTTTTATTTTGGGAGAGTGGTCAAATTTGCGGATCCTCGATATACGATTCGCCGAATCTTCGAGGACGGTCAACAACAGCTGAAAAAGTTGCAAGTCGCAAGGGACAGTCTCGACAATGAGGTGTCCAAAGGGCGGGGCGAAACGGGGAAATCGGGTCGATGAGCGAGGCAGGATCGCACTACTCACCGCAACAAATACGCGCGGCGGTCTATCAGAACCGCCCCCAAGTCTTGAACGGATTTCGGCGGACGCTCACAGAACTTTTGAGCATCGCCCGAACGTATGCTCCGCTGCAAAAATACGATGTCACGCTCGATGCGTTTAGTGCCGTCTCTCAGCTACTGGTCGGTTACCTGCGCTTGCGAGACGGCGATTTGGTAATGCCCACGTCTCTCGATGCTCTTTTGGGATCAACAGACTTTCTTTTCGACTCTGTCCTTACCGAAGCACTTGAGGCACTCACTTCACTGCACAGGGGGGCCATCGGTCGTGAGGACGTCCAGCTCTCACAGCAGATCATTAACGCCGGTGAGTACTTGAGTCTTGAGAGCATAGTCACAAGGACTCTCTCTGCTCCTCCCGGTGAGAACCCGACGACGGCCTTCATCCGGGGTTACTTGTTCGGGTGGGTGCGGGATGGGGCTGTTCGTGGGTTGGATGACATCACAATGGCAGGTGCCAGAGCACAATCCAACATAGGAAAGGCTTTGTTACGCAAGCAGATATATTTGACGGCTCAGAGCACGATCGACGACATCGAGAAGCTAGCTTATATGGGAATCGCTCAGCGAAAGCCGCATGTGACCGGTGCACCAGTACGAGGTATCGCAGAGATGCTCTGGGTCGCCGTATCTGAACCTACCGCAGGAAGTCACACCATCCAGGCAGCTCTTCTTGCGCTGCGCCGAATCTGTGAAGCGGAGCTGCAATTCAAGACTGATCGTTTAGACCAGAGTTTGCGATTTGCCCTTGGCCCGTTCTTAGATCCCGCTGAACCTACTGCGCTCTCGAGCATAGTGGGTGTCGCAGTCGAGAAGCTTAGCGCGGCAATGGAAGAAGCGAACTGGGTCAAGGCTGACCAATACCGAAGCGCAATTCGAGAACTAAATGACGATCTTTGGCAACATTTGGTAGCGATCGGCTCGGCAGCAGCGAACACGGAATCATTCGCCCTCTTCTATATCAATGCGAACATAGCGGAAATCGCCAAGCAGGAGCTCTGGTTGTATGAACTGCTAAAGAAGAGACCAATGACGTCCGAGTCTGAAGACCGAGAATCAGCGCAGCGCGCGTGGCGTACAGCGAACTTTGCAGAAGAGCTATTGCGGCACCTGAAGTGGATCGTAGGAGGTACTTACTGGAGAATATTTGATGCCCTTAATCCGCCACTACGGACAAACCTCATTTGGGAGTTCTTCCAGACCCTATCGTTTATCGGCATACTTGCACTTGACGCTGGCGCGCCGACGTTGGCTGAATCCGCAATCGATGAACTAAAGACGATGGCAATAGGGTGTCTCGAAAAGCCGCCAGGAAGTTTCCGGTCTGCCGCTGAGGTCGCCGTTTTCATGGCACGCATTGGAATCGTTGCTCGACAAATCGGGAACGAGCAGATCCTGAACGCTTCTCTTGTATCGCTTCGAGAAGTCAATAGCCGCATTTTCGCAAAGCAGGAGGAAATGCAACCTGACGCTGAGACGTATGATGCCGCGGTTCTCAACGAGCTTAGAAACCTTAAGGAGCAGCTGGATCGCGACAATTTGTTCTTAGACGAAGAGGACGTAGCGTTCTTTACAAGGGTAACAGCCGAGGACATAGACGCCTTCACTGCGCTTCTGTCTGGTGAAGGTTAACTCGGAGCCCTGCTCAGCATCATCCCTATCATCGCGGAAGCAAGCGAGGTCACGCGGCCATGGCGAACCCTGGAATCAGTGATTAGTGGTCAGTGGCTAGTGGCTAGAACAGCACGTCGTTCGACTCGGACGCGCTCTGCCACCCCACGAAGCACAAATGCGGCCCTTCGCGGGAACCCCGTTCGGCGGCGACGGATGACAAAGTCTCTGAAGGCATGCGGGGCCGCGGTCCCGCGATTTAGTGGTGGTAGCCTCCTGCGTCCTCGTGCGTGCTGGATTTGGGGGAAGAGTGCTTTTCGAAGTGGTGGATGGCACGCTCGAGGTCGTCGAGGAGGAGTCCGGCGAGATCGCGGCTGAGACCGAGGCGAGCCAGCACACGCTGGACGACCAGGTCGGTGCGGTTCTCGGGCATGGGGTAGGCCGGGACCTGCCATCCGCGAAGGCGCAGGCGGTCGGAGAGATCGTACAGGGTGAAATTGGGGTGGGAGCCGTTCTTCAGCGTCCAGGTGCAGCCTGGGATGCCGCCGCGACCGTCGTAAATGATTTCGAAGATGTCGAACTTGTTGAGCTCTTGGGCCAACCAGATGCCGACCTCTTCGCAGCCGTGGGTGACCTTGGCGTATCCGCTGCGGCCGAGGCGGACGAAGTTGTAGTACTGGGCGGCAATCTGTCCGCCGGGACGGGAGAAGTTGAGGGCGAAGGTGGGCATGTCTCCGCCGAGGTATTTCACGTCGAAGATCAGCTCTTCGGGGAGGTCTTGGGCGTCGCGCCAGATGGCCCATCCGCAGCCGAGCGGCGCCAGGCCGAACTTGTGGCCGGAGGCGTTGATGGACTTGACGCGAGGCAGGCGGAAATCCCAGACGACAGAAGGATGGATGAAGGGGGCAATGAAGCCTCCGCTGGCACCATCGACGTGGACGGGGATGTCGAGACCCTGGCGCTGCTGGAGGTCGTCGAGGGCCTTGACGACGTCTTCGACGGGTTCGTAGATGAGGGTGTAGGTGAGGCCGAGCGTGGGGACGACACCGATAGTGTTCTCGTCACAGCGCTTGAGGACTTCGTCGGGGGTCATCATGAGTCGCGAGCCTTCGCAGGGGATCTCGCGCATTTCGACGTCGAAGTAGCGGCAGAACTTGTGCCAGCAGATTTGTACCGGGCCGCAGACGAGATTGGGACGGGAAATGTCTTTGCCTTCGGCGCGGCGAAGGTTGCGCCAGCGTGTCCTCATGGCGAGGCCGCCGAGCATGGCGGCTTCGCTGGAGCCTGTGGTGGAGCAGCCGACGGTAGTGGCGGCGTGGGGCGCGTGCCAGAGATCGGCAATCATGTGAACGCAGCGGGATTCGAGCTCCGCCATCTGCGGATACTCTTCCTTGTCGATCATGTTCTTGTCGATGCACTCGTCCATGAGCTTGCGGATTTCGGGCTCGAGCCAGGTCTGGCAGAAGGTGGCGACGTTTTGCCGGGAGTTGCCGTCGAGCAGGAGCTCGTCGTGCACGAGCTGATAAGCCGCGGCAGGGTCAGTCTCGTGCTGTGGCACCTGGTATTTGGGTAGAGGATTAGGCAAGAAGCCGGTTCCGAAGACTTGGCCGTCGCGATGGGTGAGGATGTCTTTTTTGCGATGCAGCGCCATGCAGCCCTCCTGAGGGTGGAATCGCATTGTAGCGCGGGGAGCTCAAATGAAGTTGAAAGGGGGGAGAAGGGAGTTCGGCAGAGTGGAATTGGTAGCGAGATCGTAAAGCGGGGCCGCGCTAAGCGCATTCGACCGGCGATCAGGAGTTTGCCGAGAGCCTGCATGCCGACCTGCAAGCCAAGGGGGCGCGCTGCTGGTTTGCGCCGCACGACATCAAGTCAGGCGTGAAGATTCACGAACAGATCGACGAAGCCATTCGGCTGCATGACCGGCTGCTGCTGATCCTCTCGGAGCACAGCATGAACAGCGAGTGGGTGAAGACCGAGATTGCCAAGGCCCGCAAACGCGAGGTGAAAGAAGGCAAGCGGGTGCTGTTTCTTGTCCGGCTGGTGGGGTTTGAGAGGCTGCGCGATTGGGAGTGCTTCGACGGCGATACGGGGAAAGATTCGGCCCGCGAGATACGAGAATATTTCATTCCCGACTTCAGCAACTGGAAGGACCACGATTCGTATCAGCTAACATAACGGACGCCTCCGATGCGAGCCGGATTGGGGAGATACGCAATGAAAACCGATTCATCGCCAGCATTAGCCTTGGGCACGCGGGACCGAAACGAAACTCCGGCGCGGGAGATCGCGCTGTGGCGAATTTATCTTCTGAGGGCCGGATACCTCTTGATTGCCGTCGGCATGGGAATGCAGAAGGTTCCTGCTTTCCTTCATCACAGGCATTGGGAGCTGATGCATGGCGTGGTCAATTCCATGCTGCTCGCGCTAGTGCTGCTGGCGGTCCTAGGGCTACGCTATCCCCTGAAGATGCTGCCGCTTCTGTTCTGGGAAATAGCATGGAAGGCCACATGGCTTCTCGCGGTGGCGCTGCCTGCCTGGCAGAACCACACCATGGACGCAGACACTTGGGACACAACTTTTGCCTGCCTGATGAGCGTAATCTTCCTGTTCGTCGTGCCGTGGGACTATGTCTGGCGGAATTTTGTCGCCGCGCTCGGGGACCGCTGGTGGTGAACGCTTTGCGGTAAGCGTCCGCTGATGGCCGCGGGGTTGGAGGTGGGGTTCAGACGGGTTTGCGCGTTTTACAGGGTCCGAAGCGCACGAGAGCCAGAGGCTATAATGCTTCTGGCCTTTTTACTGGAGACCGATGCCCTACACCAATCCACAGAACCGGGTCAGGCTCAACAAGACCGAAGCCGAATGGCTCATGTCTGCACTCGATCACGCACTTCGGTGTTCACATGGCAACTGCGCACAGTGCAAGGCAGCGAAGAAGCTGGTGAACGATCTGAGGAACGTCATCTACCGTCGCAACCGATGACCAAAGGAAAAGTTTAATTCGCTACCACCGGCGCTCGATCCCTTTCCTGCTCAGCAAGCGACGCCAATGTGACCCTCAGCGATGAGCGAACGAAAAGGCCCCACACTGGTGCCGTTGTCGGGTCCTTCTGTTGATCGCAGAAATAGTTGTGCATTTTTTGAGTGTCGAGAACCCGGTGCAGATAAAGATGGTATCCGCATTGACGGAGCGGGGGCCGGCGCATAGAGTGTGGCCTTCTGAGAACATCCAGTAGCATCGCGGAAGCAAGCGGGGTCACGCGGCAATGGCGAACCCGCCTGAGGTGACCCCGCTTCTACCTCATTGAGCGGGCATCTTTTCCAAATCAGCCTTTATCGTGACTTTTCCGCTTGAGACATGCACTTTCTTCTCCCAAGCGGAATAGCCCTTCTTCTTCACGGCGATCGTGTGCTCGCCCGACGAAACGCTGACAGCCATGGCTCAAACCACACTTCATTAAGCTGAAGTCTGAGGTCGCGCACTGCCGCCTTGCCGATCGACGAATGGCAAAGGAATGCGCCGAGCACACCGGTGCCGGAATCCTGCGTCGGAACGATGATCGTTTTGACCAACTGATCCCACTCCTGGCTGTTGACGGTTACTTGAAGCTGCAACGCGGCCTGCAGGAAGTCCAAAAACAACTCTGTCGGATACTTATTCTTATCAAACAGAGCAATAACCGCTCTGATCAGATCATCATCCGCACTGGGGAAATGGGATTTTCCAATTAAGGCCAACTGGTCCGTAGATGGCCTGGGCGGCTCAATGTTGATAAAGAACCGGCGAAATTTCTGCGGCAGCGCTCTCTGGGATTCGGTCGTTGCAACAATGATCGGAAGGTATATCCACGGCCAGCCAACTTCCGTGTTGCCCGTAGTACGTTCGCGATTGGATACTGACATTTCTGGGCAATTTGGCGACCGTAACACGCCACCACGCTCGGATCTAGCGCCGATGTGTGTGCGTTCGGATTCAGACTTCAAATTGTGCCGGCTGAGTGACTCCAGGAATTGGGACCGCTGCTCATTGGAACCGAGTCCGGATCAGCCACATTTACAACCGGTTCAGCTCGATTTGTTAACTTGGCGCTGGAAATGGCATGGGAGGAAATTTGGAATCGTCGAATGGCAGCATTTCAGGGAAGGCGACCTTCAGTTCGGCGAGATGTTGTTTCGCGGTGGCGAGAGCCCAATGATATGCGAAGGGTGGCCCGTCACACCAAGATAGTTTGAAGGCCTCAGTGGCAGCGAGGGAGGCTTTGTGATGCTGATGGGAATCGCGTTCGACCAATGTGAGTATGTTGAAAGCTTCGGCATAGAACCAAGGGTACGATTTCTGCCGATCCAATTCCCAGATTTCCGCCAAGCGGCGGCGGGCATCACCTAACTTGCGCCCTCTACGGTCTAGCTCTGCGATCGAAATTAAACTCAGCAGTATCTCTTCGATGCGTTCGGCGGTGCGGGCACGATTTAAGGATTCATGAAGATTATTGTATGCATGCTGCATTTCTTCGGATGAGGGGCCCTTCCCATCGCCAGCTCGCGCCAGAGAAATCATACCCAGCAGACGATAGCCGTGGATGGTGTTGATTTCTCTTTTTGGTTCTTCGCTAAACAACCTCCACGCCTCTTGGGCAAGGCTATGAGCACTGTCTATCTTCCCCGTCTGCAAAGCCTGGTGCGCCAAGCACGCATTCACGAACCCCTGCATAGGTTTGATGTTGTATTTTTCCCAAAAAAATAGCGACTGTCGAAACTTGGCTTCGGCTTGATCAGACTCGCCCCTTGCCGACAAGATTAATCCCAAGCGATACAAATTGACCGCAGCAGCGTCCTGATACTCCGCCGCCTGGCTGAGCAGCAGGGCCTTGCGAGCGGCCCACTCAGCATCTCGAAACTGCCCCAACAATCTTCGCGCGTGCGACGCCTCGGAGAGAATCATGATCGCCACGTCGGACGGCGTATTAACGAAGCGCGGCTCGCCAAGAAACTTTACCTTCTCGGGTTTTTCGAACTGCTGCGCCGGCAAGCTATCAACAATCTCATATGCCTGCTGGAAGGAGCGAACCGCCATCCCAGTATCGCCCAGGAACATTGCCCCTTTGGCCAAGCGGTATAGAATCAGCGCGTGGTAATGTGGCTCCTCGTTAAACCAACCTTCAACGGACGACGTGCCTGTAATTCGACGATATTCTCCTGGCCGCTCACGCAGGAGATGGTCCAGAATGTCCTGCCGGTCCCGTCCCCTCCCGAGAAGGTAGTACAAATTGTCATCGAGGAAATCGGCAAAAACCCGGTAGGCATCCACCCAGCGACATAGCCCAACAAGAGCATAGAAGCGCTCAACCGCCCATTTGACACTGGGCTCGGTCTGCCCCTCCTGCTCGGATAAACGCTGAAGCTTCGACTCCGCATAGTTCGCTACCGTGTACAACAGCTCCGACTTATCTGGTCCTTTCAATTGACGCCAAAGATTGGCTCGAATGACCGGATGCAACTCAAAGTTTTTCCCATCCCAACCAAGCAAGCCACGGTCCTCCAGTTCGTGCATCTGACGGTCCAACTCGCGTTTAGTGGCGAACGGTTTCTTGATCACATCCTCACCTGCTTCCAACCTCACCAGTAGTTCTGTGGCCGTCTCCAGATCTAGGGCAGTTCGGAAGGCGGTGATGACACTTAGGACGCGCCGCCCTGCCGAGGAGAGCCGGTCGAAAGCAAACCGCAGGATGTGTGTCTTGCGTTGCTGCAGAGGCAAACTAGCAGGATTAAATCGTGGGTTCTCCTCTAACCACAAATCGAAGTTACCCGGATCCCGTCGACATTGCTTGACCGCTCCGGCGAGAAGATCAATCCAGAGGGGTTGGTTACCCAGACTTTTCAGATACAGTTGAATCTGGTCAGACGATCCCTTAGCGCCCATCGCAGCCCACAGTTCAAGTGCGTCCGCGTCATTCAATCCTGTCAGATGGTACCCGGCACAACCGGGCACAGGGCCCCCACCTGGCTGCTCCAGATCTGCTGGATAAAGGCGGCTCGTGATCAGAATTTGCGATTTGCCGGCGGCACATGCTTGCAGAAATTCTCCTACGCGATAGTCCACCAGCCGGCGCTCATTATCGGTGGCGGACGGCAATGCCTCCTCGCCGTCGGCATCTGCGTCGCTGCCATGTTCTCCGCCGGGCACATAGTCCGGCAGGTTTGCCGCATCCATGCGGTTGTACTGAATCAGAAGCCGCTCCAGTCCGTCGAGCACTAACAAAAACCGCCGCTCTCGGAGAATGCGGAGGAGCAACTGCTCCCGGTCGGAAAAAGACAACTTGGCGGCTTCTGAAATCGCGATCTTGCTCGAGTAGGCCACAGCATGCGTCAGGAAGCTGTCAAACGAAGCATCGGGCGCATAAAAACTCCACCACATCCGGCCAGAGAGGCGAAAACTTGGTCCCCCCTCATTGTGAAACCATGTCCAGGTCAAAGCCGACTTTCCCATGCCGCCGAGTGCGTGCACCGCCAACACGCGTATCCCTGAGTATTCTTCTTCGCCAGCGAGCCATTTCGTCAGCCGCTTCAGCTCATCTTTCCTACCAACCAAAGTCCTGGTGGGTAGCGCGTACTCGTGCGCCACGTACTTGGCGGGCGTCGCTGGCAGCACTGCGCTGCTATTGGGAGGGCTGGTTCCCGCGGATGATTGACCTCGGATCTCGACCAAAACCAGAATGACCAGGAAGAGGAGTAGGAAAACAAATATGAGCCACAGGCTTCCTCTAGACGGTTGCAAAAACGTCGGCAGGCCGGAGCTCCCGATGAAGTTCGCCGTAAGGCCGAGTGCAGCCGTTATGATCGTGGTTAGAATAATTACGGCGTGTCTCTTCATACTCGCTCCGGACTATGGATCGGCTATTATACGTTGTTTAAACCCGCTACGTGAGCGCCTGTCTCGTTCACCTTAAGTTACGATCCGAGGCAAGCAGACGAAGCCACATTTGTTCCACGCTGTCCAGGTGAAGTCATATGTCTGTCGATTTCCGCCACCTTGCGCCGGGCGACCATTGCCTCCATGCAACCGTCGCGAACGACCGCCGTTCCTTCTGTGTGCATGTGCCTGAACATCTCGACGTAAGCCTTAATCCAGTTGTCGCCTTGGATGGAATAACTCTATGGAATCAGAAAGGAAATATGGGCGGTATCAACGGTCTAGACGCTGCGTCAGATAAGTACAAGTTCGCCACAATTTACCCGGTTCCGAAGACGCGCTATTTTGGGATCCTCGCCGGATGGAATACTTTAGGCGCATATCTCGCATACCGTTCTGAGTATGACGATATAGATTTCCTCCGGGAAGTGTTCGCCATGCTCTGTGTGGGTCGAGCGTACGCTATCGGGTTCTCGGCAGGCGCACAGTTTGCACACATTCTTGCTGGACGGCTAGCAGGCACAATTGCTGGAGTTGCTAGTGTGTGTGGCACATGGCTTGGTACCGAACCATCGCCGCCCAGCGGCACCGCGCTGCTGGTCATCCATGGCGAGGAAGATCCCGTGCAGCCGTACAGGGGCGAGAGTCATGCGTTCAGAGTCAGACTCCTGGCGAGCCTGGGAAATCGCAATGTTATGTTATCGAGACCTGATCTTCAGGCGCAGACGTATGCGGCTGCGAATGGGTATAGTCTTGAGCCCGAAGTCGAGCAAACCCCCATTTTCGTAAAGCGGACCTTCGGTCATGGTCCCGTACCTGTGGTTGAGTACATGGTCCGGCATCCTTACGGAAGGCACGCCTATCACGGGCGCCAGACAGGGAAGGGTACGGAATCCGTTCTTTCCCGTATACAAGGCCGCCCGGCGCCGCCGGGGATGTTCAGCGTTAACGAAGTTTTTGCGACTACGATGGGTTTTGCAAAGTAGAATTTCTTCATTCCAAGATTGCGCTGCTCGATCCGGCGTTCCACTTTCGAGAGAACCGATCGAGAGACTCCGTGCTTCATCTCTGGTTGGTCGGCAATCCGGAGGTATCGTGAAGTGAGGTCGGCGCAGATTAGATGTTGTGAAATCGCCATATCACACGCAATCCCCGAAACCCTGATTTAGGAACACGGTGTCAGTTCTGGTGTCAGTTCGTTTTGGGATTCCGTGCGCTTTACTGCGTCATGGTGCAATGCGCCCAATAGCTACGTTGCTGTGTTTGCAGGCCAGAGCAACTTGATGCGCTCAAGTGCGCCCCGGGCGGAAGAGATTAAGAGTCACTTGCTCAAAGCGTTCTTGGGCCTTTGACGGTCGT
>Ga0209656_10001745_pt1 | contig 14212 bp, 14 predicted proteins | sample BogFormECP12_OM2_FD_188239 | JGI IMG/M metagenome (GOLD analysis project Ga0209656, IMG submission 188239) | Bog forest soil microbial communities from Calvert Island, British Columbia, Canada - ECP12_OM2 (SPAdes) (version 2) | ecosystem: Environmental > Aquatic > Freshwater > Wetlands > Bog ... | reverse complement strand
CCACCGCACCGACCGCGGCGTCGCGCTCCCAGCCGGCCAGAACAGCGCGCAGCTCATCGACCATGCCCTGGTTCAGCGAGTTGATCGCCTTGGGCCGATTAAGCGTCACAAAACCGACACCGTCTTCGACGCGACTCAAGACCTCGACGGATTCGTCCGTCACGCGCGTCGTCTCCCCTCGGTGAATGCCACGTGAACCCCTCGTCGATTGCTGGTCAGGACTTGACCAGCAATCTAGATCGTTATCCGCGGGGGAGCGCTCGCGGGTAAGGTTTATATCGAGTAGGTCCGGCCGCACATCACGTAAAGTCTCTCCGCTGGGAACCTGGCTGGACTACGGTTCGTTGATCACTTGTTCGCACAGCTCCAAGTCACAGCTCCAAGAGAGGAACCGACGGTGCGGGAGACTAGTAACCCGGTATTTCGCTCGCTGCCCAAGCAGCGCGGTGGGTACGCGCAGTTCGGGACTGGCGTCGCGGGCGCCGCGACTCAGTATGGGCATCAGACGGACCCCTATGCTCCATACGCCGACCAGCGGGCAGGCGTTTCTCGCCCGCTGACCATTGACGACGTAGTTACCAAGACCGGTATCACCCTGGCGGTGCTGTCGGCGGTGGCCGTCGTCTCCTACTTCTTCGTGGCGCGTGATTTGGCCCTGGCGGGCCCGTTCACCTTCATCGGTGCCTTCGGTGGTCTGGCCCTGGTGCTGATCGCCACCTTCGGGCGCAAGCAGGACAGCCCGGCGATCGTGCTGACCTACGCGGGCCTGGAGGGTCTGTTCCTGGGGGCCATCTCCTTCCTGCTGGCCCACTTCTCGGTATCGACCACCAACGCCGGTGTGCTGATCGGACAGGCGATCCTGGGCACGCTCGGGGTTTTCATCGGGATGCTCGTCGTCTACAAAACCGGCGCTATTCGGGTCACCCCGAAGTTCACCCGGATGATCGTCGCCGGGATGTTTGGTGTGGTCGTCCTGATGCTCGGCAACCTGGTGCTGGGGATGTTCGGCGTCGGCCACGGCGAGGGGCTGGGGCTGCGCAGCGGCGGCCCGCTGGCCATCATCTTCTCGCTGGTATGCATCGGCCTGGCGGCGTTCAGCTTCCTGATCGACTTCGACGCCGCCGACCAGATGATCCGCGCCGGAGCCCCGGAGAAGGCGGCCTGGGGCATCGCGCTGGGCCTGACCGTGACGCTGGTCTGGCTCTACATCGAGATCCTGCGCCTGCTCAGTTACCTACAGAACGACTAGAGATAGAAAAAAGCCGGCACGCGTTGACGTGCCGGCTTTTTTCGTGCCCGACGTCAGCTCAGCCGCTCGATGACCATCGCCATGCCCTGGCCGCCGCCCACGCACATGGTCTCCAGCCCGAACGTCTTGTCGTGGGTCTGCAGGTTGTTGAGCAGCGTGGTGGCGATGCGGGCACCGGTCATGCCGAAGGGGTGGCCCAGGGCGATCGCACCGCCGGACACGTTCAGCTTGTCCTCGTCGATGCCCAGTTCGCGGGCCGAGCCCAGTACCTGCACCGCGAAGGCCTCGTTGATCTCGAACAGGTCGATGTTTTTGATCGACATGCCTGCCTTTGCCAGCGCCTTCTTGCTCGCCTCGATCGGCCCGAGGCCCATGATCTCCGGGGACAGGCCGCTCACCCCCGTGGCCACGATGCGGGCCAGCGGGGTCAGGCCGAGTTCTTTGGCCTTGGTGTCGCTGGTGATCACCACCGCAGCGGCGCCGTCGTTCAGGGGGCAGGCGTTGCCCGCGGTCACGGTGCCGTTGGGCCGGAACACCGGTTTGAGCTCGCTGACCTTCTCGTAGGTGGTTCCCGGTCGCGGACCGTCGTCGGTGCTGACCGTGGTGCCGTCGGGCAGGGCCACGGGAACGATCTCCCGCTCGAAGAACCCGCTCTTGATCGCCTCTTCGGCCCGATTCTGGCTGCGCACGCCCCAGTGGTCCTGGTCTTCCCGGCTGATCCCGGTCAGGATGGCCACGTTTTCCGCGGTCTGTCCCATCGCGATGTAGATATCGGGCACCGCGTCGTCCTTGCGGGGATCGTGCCAATCGTCGGCGCCCTCGGCCGCGGCAGCGCTGCGTTGCTGGGCTTTGTCGAACACCGGGTTCTTGGTGTCGGGCCAGGAGTCGGAGTTGCCCTTGGCGAACCGGGAGACCGTCTCCACGCCGGCCGAGATAAACGCGTCGCCTTCACCGGCTTTGATCGCGTGGAAGGCCATCCGGATGGTCTGCAGCGACGACGAGCAGTACCGGTTGACCGTGGTGCCGGGCAGGAAGTCGTAGCCGAGTTGGACGGCGACGACACGGGCTATGTTGAAGCCCTGCTCACCACCGGGCAGACCGCAGCCCAAGATCAGGTCGTCGATTTGGTGCGGGTTCAGCGCGGGCACCTTGTCCAGTGCGGCACGCACCATCTGCGTCGCCAGGTCGTCGGGCCGCATGCTGACCAGCGACCCCTTCATGGCGCGCCCGATCGGCGAACGGGCGGTCGAGACGATGACGGCTTCCGACATGACGGCTCCTCGGCGGGTTGTGGTCTGGCCCCGAATCTAGCCCGGCGACGATGCGGGCGGCCTAGGCGGGGGCGGATACGACGATGGGTGCCGGCACGCCGGTGGTGGGCCGGCGCCACAGCCGAGATAGCAGCCTCAGCGTCAAATGGCCGGGACCGGCCTCGGTGCTGGTTGCCGACGCCAGGGCCGGCTCGCCGGCCCACTCGCCGAGCGCCTGGCACAGCGCCGGCAGCAACTGGCTCGCGGCCAGCGCATATCCGGCAGCCGACGGATGAAACTGGTCTTCGGACAGCATCAACTCGGGCGCACGCCGAAACTTATCGTTGACCAACGAGGCCAGCGGCACCGGCACGCCGCCGGCCGACCTTACGGCGCCGGCCTGGGCCCGGGCGAGCCGCAGGCCCAGGGTGCGCACCGTCCAACGCAGCGGCTGCGGGATGGCTGTGACGACGCCGAAATCGGGGCAGGTGGCGACGACGACCACTGCGCCACTGGCGCACAGCCGCCGTACCGCCGCGCCGAGCCGCCGTGCAGAGGCGCCGATGCCGTTGAGCGCGGTCACGTCGTTGGCGCCGATCAAGATCACCGCGGCGTCCGGTGGCGGACCTGCCACGAACATGGCGTCGACCTGGCCGGACAAACCCCTCGATGTGGCGCCGACGATCGCTTTGGTGCTCAACCGGATGCGTTTGCCGCTGTTGTCGGCGAGCCCGCGAGCGATCAGCACCCCGGGAACTTCGTCGGCGATGCGGCAGCCGTACCCGGTTGCCGTCGAGTCGCCGAAGATCATCAGGTGCAGGTCGACGGGCATCCCGCGTTCCCAGCGCTGCACCGGACCGCCACCCGGGGCGTAGATGCCGTCAGCCCGCGGCGGGACGTCCCACGATTTCGGGATGACGCTGCGCGCTTTCGCTGCCTGGCCGATCAGCAGGTTGCGTGCGCCCAAATAGGCGGTGCCGGTCGACGCCAGCGCGCCTGCGGCGGCCAGCGCAACCATCGAACCCCGCGGAGGGCGTAGTACCACGGGATCAGTTTATGTCGCCGGCGGCCGGTGTTCAGGGAGCCCAGGGCCGACACGATTACGGGACGGATCAATTCTGGTATCGAATCTGACTCTTTGATTGTTGAACTTTTTACACGTGCCAAGCTAAGTTTGCGAGGTTGGCTGAGTGCTAGGTCACATACACCCCTTGGGGTAGCACTTGAACCTGATGCTCCGCTACTTCGTCGACTGACTACAACGACGTAGGAAGTGTTGAGCATGACCGCACCCAGCAAGGTTTCGGGCGCGCCCCGAAATGCCCTTCATGCCCGTGATGCGCTGCGGGCGCGCAAGTTTCCCGTCAGCGATGGCGCACCCGTCGAGGTCATCGAAAGCGGCCCAAGCCTTCCCGCAATGCTCGCGTCGCTGGCATGCCGTCTGACCATCCGGCCGGTTTTGGCTTTAGGCAGCCACGTCCCGAACCTGCCGTGGCCGTTCGGCCTCATTGACTTCGCGTCACGAGTGCTGCTTCCGGCACCCGGAACCGTCCGGGCGACTGTCGAATTGCCAAACGCGACTGCGCAACTGGTGCGCGCGCCCGGGGTATTGCCGGCCGACGGCAAGCGGCGGGTGGTGCTCTATCTGCACGGCGGCGCGTTCTTGACCTGTGGGGTCAACTCGCACAGCAGAGTCGTCAACGCATTGTCGAAATTCGCCGACTCGCCGGTGCTGGTGGTCAACTACCGGCTGATCCCGAAGCATTCGGTCGGCATGGCGCTGGACGACTGTCACGACGCCTACCGCTGGCTGCGGCTGCGCGGCTACTCGCCGGAACAGATCGTGTTGGCCGGTGACTCCGCCGGTGGCTATCTCGCTCTTGCGCTGGCCCAACGACTTCAGCAGGTGCACGAGGAACCGGCTGCGCTGGTGGCGATTTCGCCGCTGCTGCAGCTGGCCAAGGAGGGCAAGCAGTCGCATCCCAACATCAAAACCGATGCGATGTTCCCGTCGAAGGCATTCGATGCGTTGATCGCGCTGGTCGCCGACGCCGCAGGCAAGCACGTTGTCGACGGAAAGCCCGAGCAAATCTACGAGCCGCTCGACCACGTCGAGCCGGGCCTGCCGCGGACGTTGATCCACGTATCGGGATCCGAGGTGTTGTTGCACGACGCGCGGGTGGCGGCCCGCCGGTTGGCGGCGGCAGGCGTGCCGGCCGAGGTTCGGGTCTGGCCCGGCCAGATACACGACTTCCAGCTCGCCGCGCCGGTCGTGCCCGAGGCGACGCGCTCGCTGCGGCAGATCGGCGAGTACATCCGCGAAGCCACCGGCTAGTGCCGATCGCCCGCGGCACGGCCGCACCTGAGACGATGAACGCATGCGGATCGCGCGCCACATCAGTGAACTCATCGGGAATACTCCACTAGTTCAGCTGAACTCGGTCGTTCCGCCGGGTTCCGGCAGGGTCGTCGCCAAGGTCGAATACCTCAACCCCGGCCTGAGCAGCAAGGACCGGATAGCGGTGAAGATGATCGACGCCGCCGAGGCCAGTGGCCAGCTGAAGCCGGGCGGCACCATCATCGAACCCACCTCCGGAAACACCGGCGTCGGCCTGGCTTTGGTGGCCCAGTACCGCGGTTATCGGTGCGTGTTCGTCTGCCCCGACAAGGTCAGCGAGGACAAACAGAACGTGCTGCGCGCCTACGGCGCTGAAGTGGTGGTATGCCCGACAGCGGTACCGCCCGACCATCCGGACAGCTATTACAGCGTGTCCGATCGGTTGGTCACCGAAATCGACGGTGCCTGGAAGCCCGACCAGTATTCCAATCCCCAAGGCCCGGCGAGCCACTACGAGACCACCGGCCCGGAGATCTGGGCCGACACCGACGGTCAGGTCACCCATTTCGTCGCCGGCATCGGAACCGGCGGCACGATCACCGGCGCCGGTCGCTACCTCAAGGACGTCTCGGGTGGCGCCGTTCAGGTCATCGGCGCCGACCCGGAAGGTTCGGTGTACTCCGGCGGCAGCGGCCGGCCTTACCTCGTCGAAGGGGTAGGCGAGGACTTCTGGCCGGCGGCCTACGACCGCAGCATCCCCGACGAGATCATCGCGGTGTCCGATTCCGATTCGTTCAACATGACCAGAAGGCTGGCCCGGGAAGAGGCCATGCTCGTCGGCGGCTCGTGCGGTATGGCGGTGGTGGCCGCGCTGAAGGTGGCCGAGCAAGCCGGGCCCGACGCGCTGATCGTGGTATTGCTGCCCGATGGCGGCCGCGGCTACATGTCCAAGATCTTCAACGACGCCTGGATGTCGTCCTATGGCTTCCTGCGCACGAGGCTGGACGGCTCGATCGAACAGCCGACAGTGGGAGAGGTGCTGCGCCGGAAATCCGGTGCGCTTCCGGATTTGGTGCACACCCACCCGTCGGAGACGGTCCGCGACGCGATCGGCATCCTGCGCGAATACGGGGTGTCCCAGATGCCCGTCGTCGGCGCCGAGCCGCCGGTGATGGCCGGCGAGGTGGCCGGCAGCGTGTCTGAGCGCGAACTGCTTTCCGCCGTCTTCGAGGGCCGCGCGAATCTGGCCGATGCCGTTGGGGCGCATATGAGTCCGCCGCTGCCGATCATCGGGGCCGGCGAATTGGTCGGCTCGCTCGCCAAGGCGCTACGTGACCTGGACGCCGTCATGGTCGTCGAGGAGGGCAAACCGGTGGGGGTCATCACCCGCTATGACTTGCTGGGTTTCCTCTCCGATGGCGCGCCACGCAAGTAGCGGGACGGCCAACAGGCAAATTACTTCGGGTAGCAAACCACCGGGCTGGTGGCGCGGGCATACCGACGGCGGCCGCAAACGCCGCCGCGTGAGGCGCGCACGCAGGCAACTTGCCGGCCCAAGTTCTCGGGTACCGTAATGCCGCCCAGTCCAGCAAATACTGCGCAAGGGAAAGCCGCTGATGACCGACCAACCGCCGCCACCACCGCCTCCGCTGCCCGGGGGTGGCGACTACCCCCCGCCGCCCCCGCCGGCGGGGGGGTTCGCGCCGCCGCCACCCGGGCCGGTAATCCGCGGTCTGCCGCAGCAGGCCTACACGCCGTGGCTTAGACGGGTCGGGGCGTATCTGATCGACACCCTGCCGTTCGCGGTCATCCTCGGCGTCGGTTGGCTGGTTCTGCAGAACTCGGTCGACTCCGCCTGTCTGACCGAAACCTCTCAGTACGACGTCAACCAGATCTGCTCCATCGGGTACTCCACCGTGGGTGTGACGGTGATGTGGGGGGCGGTACTACTCGGGTTGATCTATATGGTCTGGAACTACGGCTACCGTCAGGGCACCACCGGGTCGAGCATCGGCAAGTCGGTGCTGAAGTTCAAAGTGGTCAGCGAGAACACCGGCCACCCAATGGGTTTCGGTCTGTCCTTGCTGCGCCAGATCACCCATGTCGTCGACGCCGTCCCCTTCTACACCGGCTTCCTGTTTCCGCTGTGGACGGCCAAGCGCCAAACGCTGGCCGACAAGATCATGGCCACGGTGTGCCTGCCACTCGAGGAGACCGCGCCCGATGGGACACCCGACTACGAATTGCAGTAGCCGCCGCCATCACGTTGGCGCTCAACGGGCTTCGCAGCGCCTCCCCGCGGGTCCTAGCGCGCCGCGGCCGACTCGATCGCGATGGCTAGGCTGATCGTCGATGAGCGAACACTTCGACAACGCCGGGCTCGCCACCAAGGCGATCCATGCCGGCTACCGGCCTGATCCGTTGACCGGTGCGGTCAACGCCCCGATCTACGCCAGCAGCACCTTCGCCCAGGACGGGGTCGGTGGTCTGCGCAGCGGGTTCGAGTACGCGCGCACCGGCAACCCGACCCGGTCCGCGCTGGAGACCGCGTTGGCCGCCGTCGAGGACGGTAGATTCGGCCGGGCCTTCGGCTCCGGGATGGGCGCCAGCGACTGTGTGCTGCGGGCGGTGCTGCGCCCCGGAGACCATGTGGTTATCCCCGACGACGCCTACGGCGGGACATTCCGGCTGATCGATAAGGTGTTCAGCGGGTGGGGTGTGCAGCACACCCCCGTTGCGCTGTCGGACCTCGACGCGGTCCGCGCCGCCGTCACCGCGCAGACCCGGCTGATCTGGGTCGAAACGCCGACCAACCCGCTGCTGTCGATCGTCGATATTGCCGCAATCGCCCAACTGGGCGCCGACATTGGCGCGAAAGTGTTGGTGGACAACACGTTTGCCTCGCCAGCGCTGCAGCAGCCGTTGACCCTCGGCGCCGACATCGTGTTGCACTCGACCACCAAGTACATCGGCGGCCATTCCGACGTGGTCGGTGGAGCCCTGATTACCAACGACGAGGAATTGGACGCTGCGTTTGCGTTCTTGCAGAACGGTGCCGGTGCGGTGCCGGGTCCGTTTGATGCCTACCTGACCATGCGCGGCCTGAAAACGCTGGTGCTGAGGATGCAGCGGCATAGCGAAAACGCCGCTGCGGTCGCGGAATTCCTCGCCGGGCACGCGTCGGTGAGCGCGGTGCTGTACCCGGGTCTGCCCACCCATCCCGGCCACCAGGTCGCGGCCCGGCAGATGCGCGGTTTCGGCGGCATGGTCTCGATCCGGATGCGGGGCGGACGCAGTGCGGCCGAGGCGCTGTGCGCCGGCACCAAGGTGTTCATCCTGGCCGAGTCGCTCGGTGGAGTCGAGTCGCTGATCGAGTATCCAGGCGCCATGACGCATGCGTCGACCGCGGGTTCCCAGCTGGAGGTGCCCGACGATCTGGTGCGGCTGTCGGTCGGCATCGAGGACATCGCCGACCTGATCGCCGATCTCGAACAGGCGCTCAGCTAGCCCCGTCGCGTGGGGCCAGCGCCGGACGGATGGCCGCGATGGTCACTGCCAGGTTGACTTCGGCCAGCCCCGGTTCGTGCTCTCGCACCCAGGTACCGCTGGCGATGTCGCCCGCCCGGCCGAGCGCCCACTCCCAGGCCCGCTCGTTGAGGCTGAGCACCACGCCCAGGCCGCCGACGGTATGCAGCAGCGCGATCAGTGCCGCCATCGCGGGATCGGGGCTGCCGTGGTCCAACAACACCGACATGAGCGTCGTGCGAATCTCGTCGACTCGAGTCCGGTCGAGCAGCGGCCACGCGTATACCCGCTTGAAGCCCGTGAAGCCGCTGAAGGTGTTGCCCTGCAGTCGAACCCGGTGGATTTGACCGTCATGCTCCAACTGCGACGACACAACTCCAGTGGTCTGGCGACGGAGCTTTGCGATCGCAGCGGCCGGGCTCATCGCACGGCGCCGCAACATCTGCAGCGCCGGCGTCAGCACGGGATCCGTCGGCTCGGGTCCGACCAGCGCGACCAGCCGTCCGGCCTCCACCGGCTCGTTGTCAACCGCCGGCCGGATCCGGCAGTCGTACGCCAAGTCCAGTAGTACCGCGGCGCTCAGCACGCGCCCGTGGCGCGTGCGGTCCAATGCCGGCTGGGCCGAAGCGTTGTCGAGCAACAGCAAGCCCAAATCCTCGGCGATGCGCGCCATCAGCCGATGTGATCTCGCCCTATATTCCCGACCGCTGCCCTAATCAGGCGTGGTAGGGCTCCGCGCTGATCAACGTGACTTTCACGGTGTTGCCGTTGGGCACGGTGTAGGCGCGGGTCTCACCCTCTTTGGCGTCGATCAGGGCGCCGCCCAGCGGTGAGTTGGGCGAGTACACCTCGAGCTTCCCTTCGTGGACGGCCTGCTCGCGGGTGCCGATCAGGAAGGTTTCGGTGTCGGACTTGTCGCCGTCGTAGTAGACCTTGACCACCGAACCGGGCAGCGCCACACCGGACTGCTTGGGCGCCTCGCCGACCTTCGCGTTGTTGAGCAGGTCCTGCAGCTGACGGATGCGGGCCTCCTGCTGACCCTGCTCCTCGCGAGCGGCGTGGTATCCGCCGTTCTCGCGCAGGTCCCCTTCCTCGCGGCGGTCGTTGATTTCCGCGGCGATGACTGGACGGTTCGCAATCAACTGATCGAGCTCAGCCTTGAGTCGATCGTGTGCTTCCTGGGTCAACCAGGTCACCTGAGTGTCCGTCATCTCGTCGTGCTCCTTGCGTCGGTTACGCGGCATCCGCGTCGTTCGGTTGTCCGTCTTGCTGCCGGGCGGTTCCACCGCGTGTCCTGCCGACCCCAGTAATCGGGCGGACCTCCTGCGCGGCACACCTGGCCGCTAATGCAGCAATACACGGTCCCAGCTGGAACCGTGCATCCGAGCAGCTTACCACTTCCGGCGCCGGCGGCGTTCACATTTCCGCAGTTCGGTGTTTGCCAAGGATTGCCTTAAGCCTGTGCGGTCAGGGCGCACGCAGGTAGCCCGGCACCTCGGTGCCGCAGCCGTAAACGTCGCCCATCACCGGGGGTTGGGAGGACTTGACGATCGTCGTCACCTGGACCGTTGGCTCTGATGCCGGAGGGACCAGCACCTCACGCCGACCCGTCTCACTGCCGTCCTTCGCGCGGACCCGCACGATGCAGTCAACCGGGCGGGCCGGATCCAATCGCGTCACACTGATCGTTACTGACACCGTCTGCGGATCGACCAGCCGATAGCCGGCCAGCGTGCCCTGCACATCGCTGCGGCCCAGCCGTTGGTAGCCGACGACGGCGACGACGGCGCCGGCGGCGACACCCAGCACAGCCAGGGCAACGATGATCCGGGTCCGCGACGCGCGGGGGAACCGGCGACGCCCGTAACGGGTCGGCGGCAGCTGCAGTGAACCTTCGGTCATGTGTCTCGCGGTAGGTGCCGGGTAGTCAGGTTTCAGGCCCCGGTGGCCGGGATGAAACTATTAGGACTGGAACTATAAGGCGACAGACAGCACATGGAACAGGGAGCACGTGAGCGAACTGCGGTTGATGGCGGTGCACGCCCACCCGGACGACGAGTCCAGTAAGGGCGCTGCCACCCTCGCCCGCTACGCCGACGAGGGCCACCGCGTGCTGGTGGTGACCCTGACCGGAGGCGAGCGCGGTGACATCCTCAACCCGGCGATGGACCTGCCCGAAGTGCATGGGCGTATCGCCGACATCCGGCGCGACGAGATGGCGAAGGCGGCCGAGATTCTCGGCGTCGAACACACCTGGCTGGGCTTCGTCGACTCGGGCCTGCCCAAGGGGGATCCGCCGCCGCCGCTGCCCGAGGACTGTTTCGCGCTGACCCCGCTGGAGGTGTCGACCGAGGCGCTGGTGCGGGTGGTGCGCGAGTTCCGCCCGCACGTGATGACGACCTACGACGAGAACGGCGGATATCCGCACCCCGACCACATCCGCTGCCATCAGGTGTCCGTCGCCGCATACGAGGCGGCCGGCGATTACCGGCGGTTCCCGGACGCCGGCCCGGTGTGGGCGGTGTCGAAGCTGTACTACAACCACGGATTCCTGCGCCAGCGGATGCAGATGCTGCAGGACGAGTTCGCCAAGCTTGGCCAGACCGGGCCGTTCGAGAAGTGGCTGAAGCATTGGGATCCCGCGCACGACGTGCACGCCGACCGGGTGACGACCCGCATCGAGTGCTCGGCGTATTTCAGTCAACGGGATGACGCGCTGCGGGCACACGCCACCCAGATCGATCCCAAGGGGGATTTCTTCGCGGCGCCGGTCGCATGGCAGCAACGGCTGTGGCCCACCGAAGAGTTCGAGCTCGCGCGCTCACGTGTTCCGGTGCGTCTTCCCGAGAACGATTTGTTCGCCGGACTCGAGGAGCGGCAGTGAATCCGCTTGCCGTTGCGGTAATCCGGGTGCAGGCCGACTTGCTGGCCGACGGAGCGCCGCACAACAGCGGACCGGATTTCGGCAAAGCCAGCCCGTTCGGGCTGCTCGTGGTGGTGCTGCTGCTGATCAGCCTGATGTTGTTGGTGCGGTCGATGAACCGGCACCTGAAGAAGCTGCCCGAGTCTTTTGACCCGCAGCACCCGGAACCGGATCAGGCCGCCGACGACGGCACGATCAATCGGCCACCCGATGAGCCCGGCGGGTAACCAACTCGGCGGGGCCGCCAGCCCCTACCTTCGCCAGCACGCCGACAACCCGGTGCACTGGCAGCAATGGTCGCCGCAGGCGCTGGCCGAGGCCGCCGAACGCGATGTGCCGATCCTGCTTTCGGTGGGCTACGCCGCATGCCACTGGTGTCACGTCATGGCCCACGAGTCGTTCGAGGACGACGAGGTGGCCGCCGCGATGAACGCGGGGTTCGTGTGCGTCAAAGTCGACCGTGAGGAGCGGCCCGACATCGACGCGGTCTACATGAACGCCACCGTGGCGCTCACTGGGCAGGGCGGCTGGCCCATGACCTGTTTCCTGACGCCCGACGGGCGCCCGTTCTACTGCGGCACCTACTACCCCAAAGCCGCTTTTCTGCAACTGCTTTCGGCGGTGAACAGTACCTGGCGTGATCGCCGCGACGAGGTCGAGCAGGCCTCCGATCACATCGCAAGCGAACTGCGGTCGATGGTGTCGGGATTGCCCGGTGGCGGCCCGGAGGTCGCCGCGTCGCTGTGTGATAACGCCGTCGCGGCGGTGCTGCGCGACGAGGACGCGGTGCGCGGCGGTTTCGGCGGGGCACCGAAATTCCCGCCGTCGGCATTGCTCGAGGCGCTACTGCGCCACTACGAGCGGACCGGTTCATCGCGGGCGCTCGATGCGGTTCGCCGCACCGGCGCGGCGATGGCCCGCGGCGGAATCTACGACCAGCTGGCCGGCGGATTTGCCCGCTACAGTGTCGACAACGTCTGGGTGGTACCGCATTTCGAGAAGATGCTGTACGACAACGCGCTGCTGCTGCGGGCCTACGCGCACTGGGCCCGGCGAACCGGCGACCCGTTGGCACACCGGGTCGCCGGCCAGACCGCACGCTTCCTCCTCGACGACCTGGCGCAGGCCGGCATGTTCACCTCGTCGCTGGACGCCGACGCCGACGGTCGGGAGGGTTCGACCTACGTCTGGACGCCCAGTCAATTGACCGAAGTGCTCGGCAGCGACGACGGGCATTGGGCCGCTTCGGTTTTCGGGGTCACCGAGGCGGGCACCTTCGAAGCCGGCGCATCGGTGCTGCAGTTGCCGAGCGATCCGGACGACCCCGGCCGGTTCGACCGCGTCCGGACCGCGCTGTTGGCCGCCCGGCTCACCCGGCCGCAGCCCGGCCGCGACGACAAGGTCGTCACCGCCTGGAACGGGCTGGCCATCACCGCGCTGGCCGAGGCGAGTGTCGCGTTGGCCGCGCCCGAGTTCGCCGATGCCGCCGCTCGCTGCGCGACGGCGCTGGTCGAGCTGCACCTGGTGGACGGCCGGCTGCGCCGGGCCAGCCTGGGCGGTCGGGTCGGTGCGAGCGCCGCGATCCTGGAAGACCACGCCATGTTGGCTAACGGGCTGCTGACGCTCTACCAGTTGACCGCCGACGATGCCTGGCTGACGACGGCAACCGACCTGCTCGATATTGCGTTGGCGCACTTCGCCGATCCCGACCGGCCGGGCCGCTGGTTCGACAGCGCCGACGACGCCGAGCGGCTGCTGTTGCGGCCCGCCGACCCGATGGACGGGGCGACGCCGTCGGGCGCATCCTCGATCGCCGAGGCGCTGCTGATCGCGGCGCATCTGGCGGGCGCCGGGCGAGCTGACCGCTACCGGCAGGCGGCGGCGGACACGCTGCAGGCACACTCGCCGCTGCTGGCCCGCGCGCCGCGTGCGGCCGGGCATTGGCTGGCGGTCGCCGAATCCGCGGTGCGCGGACCGCTGCAGATCGCGGTGGCCTGTGACCCGTCGGGCTCGTCGCTGCTGGCCGACGCGCGCCGACTCGCGCCCGGTGGGGCGGTCGTCGTCGGCGGCGCAGCCGGGTCGTCGGAGCTGCTGGTCGGCCGCGACCGGGTGGCCGGTGCCGACGCGGCCTACGTGTGCCGCGGTCGGGTCTGCGACTTGCCGGTCACTACGTCCGACGACTTGGCGGCGGCGCTGAGCACGCCACGGTAGCCTGCCTGTCATGCCGAGTCCCGAGCAGATCGCCGACACCGTCAACCGCTACATCAGCCTGGTCGCCAAGGGCAGCGCTGACGATCTGGTCGAGTTGTTTGCCGACGACGCCACCGTCGAGGACCCGGTCGGGGGCGAAGTACACATCGGCCGGCAGGCGATCCGCGGCTTTTACTCGGCCGTCGACAATGTCGAACGGGAATGCGAGCTGGTGACGCTGCGGGTGGCCGGTCACGAGGCGGCTTTCCAGTTCCGGTTGACCGTGATCGCGGGAGATCACCGGATGCTGATCGAGCCGATCGACGTGATGGCGTTCGATGACGACGGCAAGGTCACCGCGATGAAGGCCTACTGGTCGGCCGACAACGTCACACAGCTTTAGGCCGGGCCATCACGCCGGGTGGCCGACGTAGAACACCGCCAGCCACACGGCGATGTAGTGACAGATCGCGGCCACCGCGGTGCACGCGTGGAAGAACTCGTGATAGCCGAACGTGTTTGGCCACGGGTCGGGCCAGCGCAGCGCGTAGAGGATTCCGCCGATGCTGTACAGGGTGCCCCCGACAACGAGCAGCACCATCGCGGCCACCCCGGCGATGTGCATGATCGCCGCGACATAGAACGCGGCGACCCAGCCGAGCAACAGGTAGAGCGGGACACCGACCCAACGTGGTGCGGTCGGCCAGCACATCTTGAGCAGTACTCCGGCCACCGCA
>Ga0209656_10001744_pt1 | contig 14213 bp, 10 predicted proteins | sample BogFormECP12_OM2_FD_188239 | JGI IMG/M metagenome (GOLD analysis project Ga0209656, IMG submission 188239) | Bog forest soil microbial communities from Calvert Island, British Columbia, Canada - ECP12_OM2 (SPAdes) (version 2) | ecosystem: Environmental > Aquatic > Freshwater > Wetlands > Bog ... | reverse complement strand
CGGCGACACCGTCGCGGCGTACCTTCCGGACATCGCAGAGGCGATGGTCGCGTTCCTGGCCACCGCGGCGATCGGCGCCATCTGGTCGGCGTGCGGGCAGGATTACGCACCGGAAGGCGCGGCGGCGCGGCTGAGCCAGTTGAACCCCAAGGTGTTGTTCAGCGCCGACGGCTACCGGTACAACGGGCGCTGGATCGACAAACGCGCCGACACGGCCGAGCTGCAGCGGCTGCTGGCGGGTGAACCCGCGGTGATCCTGATCGGCGGATTCCACGACGCACCCGAGCCGGCCGATCCGCAGGTGGCCGCGGTGCCGTTTGACCATCCGCTGTGGGTGCTGTTCAGTTCCGGCACCACCGGACACCCCAAAGGGATCGTGCACGGCCACGGCGGCGTGGTGCTCGAGCATCTCAAGGCGGTGAACCTGCACGGCGGGATCGGCGCCGGCGACGTCTTCTTCTGGCAGACCGCGCTGAGCTGGATGATGTGGAACTTCCGGCTGTCGGGTCTGCTGTGCGGCTCGACGGTGCTGTGCTACAGCGGCCATCCGCTGTCGCCCGACGCCGACCGGCTGTGGCGATTACTGGCCGACGAGGGGGTCACCTACTTCGGCACCAGCCCCGGCCAATTGCTGGCCTCGCGCAAGGCCGGCCTGAAGCCCGGCTCGTCGCATGACCTGCGGCGCCTGGCAACCGTGGGCAGCACCGGCTCGCCTCTGGCCGCAGACCTGTTCGAATGGGTGAAATCCGCAGTGGGCAATGGTGTTTCGGTGTCCTCGATCAGCGGCGGCACCGACGTGGTCACCGCATTCGCCGGCGGAACGCCGGGGGTGCCGGTCGTTCCCGGCGAACTGGCCACGCGCTATCTCGGTGTGGCACTGGAGAGTTGGTCACCTGACCGTCGCCCGCTGGTCGGCGAGGTGGGCGAGATGGTGATCACCGCGCCGATGCCGTCGATGCCGGTCAAGTTCTGGAACGACCACGACGGCTCGAAGTACCGCGATGCGTATTTCGCCCACGAATGGGCGAACGGACCGGCGCCGGGCGTGTGGCGCCACGGTGACTGGGTCACCGTCACCGAACGGGGCTCGCTGATCATCCACGGCCGCAGCGACGCCACCCTCAACCGGCACGGCATCCGGATGGGGTCGGCCGACATCTACGAAGTGGTCGAGGCGATCGACGAGGTCAGCGAGGCGTTCGTCGTCGGCATCGACGGCGCGGACGGCGACTACTGGATGCCGCTGTTCGTCACCCTCGCGCCGGGTGCGCAGCTCGACGATGCTCTCGCAGACAAGATCCGCCGGCAGATCCGCACCAGGCTGTCGCCGAGGCACGTGCCCGACGAGATCATCGAAGCGCCCGGGATACCGCACACCCGCACCGGCAAGAAACTCGAGGTGCCGGTCGTCGGCATCATGGCCGGTCGCGCCGACGTCGCCATCGACCCGCGCGCGATCGACGATCCGGCACTGATCGACTGGTATCGCGAACGGGGCGAGCGCCATCGCTGAGCGTGGCTCCCCGCGGATCAGATCCGCCCGTCGACCCGGAGTCCGGGGTGCACCCACCCCGGCGAGCGTCGTTCTTTGAAGGCGCGGAATCCCTCGACGGCCTCCTGGCCGCGGATGCTGGTGGTCATGCCGATCCGGTCGTACAGGCCGAGATAGCCGTCCAGGCTGGACTTGACCACGGCCCGCGCGCCCGGCGCGGTGCGGCAGCACTGGGCGAGCACCGCGCGGGCGTCGTCCATGAGCTCGTCGTGCCGGACGACCCGCGCGACCATCCCCCAGTCCAGCGCCTCGGCGGCGGTGAGCACGCGACCGGTGAACATCAGATCGCGGGTCCGCACCGGCCCGATGAGGCGTGCGAGCATCTGGCTGTAGTACGTGTCCGCGATGCCGCGAAACAGCTCGGGGACACGGAATGTCGCGCGGTCACTGACAACGGCCATGTCGCTGCACAGCGCGATCTGCAGGCCCCCGCCCTGACACAGACCGTTGACCGCGGACACCACCGGCTTTGCGGAGGTGCGCAGCGTGTCGAACGGCGTGACGTCCATCGAAAGCGCCGAGCCGAACGTGATCCAGTTGTCCGCGCCGCCGCCGCCCATGTCGCCGCCGGGGGCGAAAACGTCACCGGTGCCGGTGATCAACAAGCCGGCCAGGCCATCGTCGTCGTTGACCCGCCCCACCGCACAGCGGATACCGAAGTACATCGCCGGTGTCATCGCGTTCCGCGCCTCGGGGCGGTCCAGTGTGCAGATCGCGATCGGGCCCTCGCGCCGGAACGACAGGTACGGGGTTCCCAGCCAGTCGCCCTCGGGCGGCCTCGGCGTGGTGTCGGAGGCGGTGGTCATCGGCGCGAATTCTCCTTCAGCTCGTGCGTAACTCATTCAATACCTACGCGACGGCGCCCTCCGACAGGGTCCCCGGAAAGGCCGGCATGACCCGGTCGATCACCCCGTCGCAGCGACTCCGAAGCCCGGCGGCCAGCTTGTCCACGGGCGCGACCACCGCGAACGCGCCGAGCACCTCGTCATCGAGGGGAACCCATCGCGTCCCAATCGCCCAGCAGCGAGCGCCGGTGCAACTCGGTCTGCAGGTCGCCCCAGCCGTGCAGCTACGAGCAGTCGCGCCGGCCACGCCCGGCGACGCTACAGTAAGCGATTCAGTATGGTCAATGCGAGTACCGTTCAACCGGTCGCCGCTCGCGGAGGAGGACAGGGCGCATGACGAAGGGCCAGGACTGGCAGGAGACGCTCGAGGACCTCGGCCGTCGTCGTCAGCGGGCGTTGGACATGGGCGGCCCGGAGCGAGTTGCCAAGCACCGCGGCAAGGGCAAGCTCGACGCGCGGGCCCGGGTCGGACGACTCCTGGACCCCGGGACGTTCCGCGAACTGGGCACGCTCGTCGGCGGCGAGGTCGCCGCCGACGGGATCGTCGCCGGCTCGGGTTGCATCAACGGCTCGCCGGTGATGGTGGGCGCCGAGGATTTCACCACCCTGGCGGGCACGATCGCGCCGGGCAGCAACTCCAAGCGGTACCGCATCGCCGAGCTGGCGGTGCGCACCAAGGTCCCGCTGGTGATGCTGCTCGAGGGGGCCGGCTTCCGCCCGACCGGCGGGCATTACGGGCGAACCCCCACCGATCTGCTCGCCCAGGCGCGCTGCTCGGGCCGGGTCCCGACCGTCGCGGCGGTGCTCGGCCCCTCGGCCGGGCACGGCGCCCTCGTCGCCCCCGTCTGCGACTTCACGATCATGAGCCGCCAGGGCGCCATCTTCACGGCGGGGCCGCCGGTCGTGAAAGAGTCGACGGGCGAGGAGATTTCGAAGGAGGAGCTGGGCGGCCCGGGCGTCGCCGTTCCCAGCGGGGTGGTGCACAACGTCGCGGAGGACGACGAGGCCGTGCTCGACGACATCCGCCGCTATCTGTCCTACTTCCCGCCGAGCGCGTGGTCGTACCCGTCCGGTACGCCCGCCGGCGAGACCACCGCACCGCGCGCCACGCCGGAGCTGCTCGACGTCGTCTCCCGCGACAACCGGCGCGTCTACGACATGCGCGGGGTGCTCGACGTGGTCTTCGACCGGCCCGACTGGTTCGAGGTCCAGCCCACGTTCGGGCGCGCGATCATCTGCGCCCTCGCCCACCTCGGCGGGCATCCGGTTGCGGTCGTGGCCAACCAGCCAAAGGTGTTGGCCGGCTCCATCGATGCCGACGCCGCTGACAAGGCGGCGCATTTCATCATGGTGGCCGACTCGTTTCATCTGCCGATCGTCTTCCTTGCCGACAACCCCGGGATGTTGCCCGGCAGCCAGTCCGAGCGCAGCGGCGTTCTTCGCAGCGGGGCCCGCATGTTCGCCGCCCAGACGGCGGCCACCACGTTGAAATTGCATGTGACGCTGCGCAAGGCCTACGGATTCGGCTCAATGGTCATGTCCCTGCTGGGGTTTGACGACCAGGTGGCGACATTCGCCTACCCGGGGGCGACGATGGGTGCGATGAGCGCGGCCGCGCTGAGCCGGGCGTCGCACGCCGCCGAGGACTTCGAGGCCAAGCTCCGCACGATGGAGCTCGAAGCGTCCTACCGGTCGGCCGAACATCTGGGCTTCGACGAGCTCATCGATCCGCGGGAGACGCGGGACGCGCTACTGGTCGCGCTGCAGCGGGGCATCTACAGCCGGCAGGCCGCCGCGGAGCCGGTGCGCCGCACCGTCATCGCGCCGTAGCTCAGCGCAGGCCGCGAAGGAACTGCTCGGTCACGGCGTGCACCCGCCGGGAGAAGACATGCCCCACGTGGCTGCCCTCGTACCAGTAGAGCTGTCCGCCCCAGCGCCGATGAAGCGCGATCGCGGGGTCGGGCATGGCCATCCGATCGTTGCGCGCGCCGACGATCAGGCGGCGATCCGCGGGTGCCGACGGTTCGACGGCCAGCGGGTCGATCACCGATGTCAGCGCGGTAATGGTTGCCGAGCGCATGACGCTGCCCGCGCGTACGGCCCCGGCCCCCTGCCGATGGATGTGGCGGGCGATCATCGCGTTCAGGCCCAGAATCGGGGTGTACAGCGCCACCGCGTCGACCTCTTCGAGACCCGACACGAGTGCGGCGACCGGACTGCCAAGGGACACACCGGATACCACGATGTTCGCCGCCTGGGGCCGCAGCCAGCGCACGAGCGCGCGTACCTCCGAGATCGCCCGCATCATGCCGGCGACATTGGCCAACGGCTCCGTTTCGGGATAGGACGGCCACGCGGCGCGCCGGAAACCGTGTCCGGGCTGGACGGGAAAGGCGATGTTGTAGCCCAGTTCGCGGTGAATGCGGCCGGCGCGGGACAGCAGCAGGTCCAGCGGGCCGCCCTGACCCGCGCCGTGCACCCACACCAGCCAGGGCCGGCCGGCGTCGCGGTGGCGGCACAGGTGGGCCCCCGCGGTGACCGGTCCGCCGAGACCTTCGGCCGCCAAGGAGCGCGGCAGCCGCGGATCGTGCTCGAACGTCACCGTCTCGTAGGCGAGCCGCCCGACCCGCCGCGGACGGATCATGGAAACCTGCAGCGGTTCCGGATCGGCGTGCGCCGCAACTCCCAGCGCCGAGAGCTCTTGCGCCGCCGGCGCGTAGTGGCTCAGCGGCTTCGTCAAGTTCACGCCGGGGCCGCCCACCACCGACATGCCCGTCAGCACAAGCTCATCGAGCATGACCTCGCCCAGCTGGCGCATGCCGGCGGGGGATGCCGGCGACCAGCCGGCGGACCGCGTGAGCGCGTTGACCGCGCGCGGCAACACCAGGCCGAATTCGCGGATAACCAGGAGCGAGCGGTCTGTCATGGTTGCCTAGCCGATCTTGAAGCCGGGGTAGCGGTGCGGCATCGAATCAGCCTTTCGTCCGGCGGTAGGCCTCGACGACGGGCGCCAGTTCGTCGGGTGTGGCGCCGTGCATGATGACCGCGTCGGCGCCGTAGTCCAATTCCCGGCGGACGCGCTCCGCGCACTGCCGGGCCGACCCGGTCGCCGCCGGCTCGAGCCATTCGGGGGGAATCAGCGTCGCGATGTGCTCGATCTGCTCAGCGGTGGCCTTGTGATCGATCCCGCCGGGAATCGAGGTCACCACCGAATCGGCCCGGAACCGTTGCAGCACCGCAGGATCCCAGTTGTTGGTCTGCACCATCAGGTCGCCGTAACCCTGCAGATAGGTTGCCAGCCGGGCCACGGTCTTCTTGAGTCGCAAGTCTTCGGGCAGGTGGTCACCGACGGTGGCGAGACACGACCACACCCGCACACCGTCGGGGTCGCGGCCGGCCTTCTCGGCCGCGTCCTTCACCGTCCTGACGCACCGCTGCAGCGTTTCCGGGGTGAAGTAGGTGTGCAGGATGACGTCGTCGAAGGCCCGACCGCCCAAGGCGAGCGTGTTGGGGCCGAAGGCGACGAGCCCCAGCCGGATGTCCTCGTCGAAGTCGGGGTCGAGGAAGAGGACCCGATACCGGCCCATCGGGCCGTCGTGGCCGAAGATGACCTCGCCGTGCCACAGCCGGCGCATCACCCGGGCGAAGTCCTCCATCTGCGCGGTCGTGACGGCCGGTACGCCGAACGCGGCGTACATCGCGGCCACGCCGCGCCCGATGCCGAGCGTGAATCGCCCACCGGAGAGGCGATGCATCGTCGTCGCCCACGACGCGGTGATCAGCGGGTGGCGGGTGTTGTGATTCGTTGCGGCGGTGGCGATCTGCATCCTGCCGGTGACCGCGCAGGCGGCGCCGGCGAGCGACGAGGCCTCCTTGACGTTCCAGCGTTCGGAGATGAACGCGGTTCCGAACCCCATCTCCTCACCCCGGCGGGCCTCGTTCATCAACGTGGCCGGACCCTCGCCGCCCGCCCCCGCGAGCAGGTAGTAGCCCAGTTCGTCGAGGGTTTCGGTCATTTCCATCACCACCTTGAAGCCGCGCGGATCAGCCCTCCTGCGGAAATCTATACTGTAATCTCCTTAGTATCCATTTCCACCACCGAGGAGGCCGGTGCGTGAAGGTGCCGTTCACCTGGAAGGTCACCGGCTGGTTCATGATCGGCTGGTCGCCGGAGTTCGGTGCCGGCGAGGTGCGGGCGCTGCGGTACTTCGGTGAGGACCTCGTCGCCTATCGTGACGATTCCGGTGAACTGCACGTCCTGGAAGCGCACTGCAAGCACCTCGGCGCCCACATCGGCCACGGTGGCAAGGTGGTCGGCGACTGCGTCGAGTGCCCGTTTCACGGGTGGCGCTGGGGACCCGACGGCACCAACCGCTACATCCCCTATCAGCCGGACAGGCCCAACCGCGCACTGCGACTTCGGGTGTACCCCGTACGCGAGCAGTGCGACTGCGTATTCGTGTGGCATCAGCCAAGCGGCAAGGAGCCGCAGTGGGAGCTGCCCGACCTCTTCGGTAAGTTTCCGCAATTCGAAACCGACCCCGCCGGCTACTACCGGCCGTATCCGGAGTTTTCGCGGCGCGCGGCGAACGAACCCGTGCATCCCCAGATCGTCGCCGAGAACGGACCCGACAGCGCCCACTTCCGCCACGTTCACGGCGCGACCGTGACGCCGGTATGCCTGAACTGGCAGGCCGTCGACGAAGAGTGGCGGTTCCTCACCGGCTGGCCCGACGCGCGCAGTGATGATCCGGACAAGATGGCGTTGCGTATTCACAGCCATTTTTCCGGGCTGGGTTTCGCGATCAGCGCGTTCGAAGGGTCGTCAAACCACCGGCTGATCTTCGCGTGCACGCCCGTCGACGACGGGGTGTCGAACATTTTCTATTCGATCTGGTGGCCGAAGGTCCCCGGCGAGACCTCCGACGTTCCACCGGACGACGTGCGCGAACAGGTGGAGAGGCAGTTTCTGGGCACCGTGTGGGAGGACGTGGACATCTGGCGCTACCAGAAGTACGTCGAGCGCCCGGCGCTGTCCAAGGTGGACGCGAAACCGTATATGGCGCTGCGGCGCTGGGCCTCCCAATTCTACGAAGCGCCGGCATGACACCCGAGCTCGCCGAGCTCGCGGCGCCCGAACACACCGCTGTCGTCACCCAGGAATGCCAGGGCGCCGTCATGGGCCCCAACGCCGGGCTGGCGGTGCTCGCCACCGAGGCACGTCGCGAAGCGTTGCCCAACATCTGCCGGCTGCTGCCGGCCGCGCGCGCGGCGGGTGTGAAAGTCGTGCACTGCCTCGCGCAGCGCCGGCCCGACGGGCTCGGCGCCAACCACAACGCGAGGATCTTCGCCGTCGGCCGCCACGACGTCGGGATCGCCCCGGGCAGCGAAGGCGCGAGCCTGCTGCCGGAGCTCGGGCCGGGGCCGACCGACCTGGTGCTGCACCGCTGGCACGGCGTCGGGCCGATGGGCGGCACCGACCTCGACGCGATCCTGAGGAATCTCGGCGTCTCGACCATCGTGGCCGTCGGGGTGTCCCTCAACATCGCGATTCCCAACCTCGTCATGGACGCCGTCAACGCGGCCTACCGTGTCGTCCTGCCGCGCGACGCGGTCGCGGGCTTTCCCACCGAGTACGGGCAAGCCGTCATCGACAACACGTTGTCGCTGCTGGCCACGATCACCACGACCGAGTATCTTCTGCGCGCGTGGAAACAGAGCTGAGCACCGCGACCGGGCGAGAATTCACCGTCGCGGCGGTCGCGAACGCCGTCGCGGCCGCGATCCCCGATCGGGAACTGATCGCACAGGGTGATCGGCGCTATACGTACGCGCAGATCGTCGACCGGTCCAGCAGGCTGGCGTCCTATCTGCACTCGCGTGGACTGGGATGCCACACCGAGCGTTCGTCACTTTCGGGACACGAGACGGGGCAGGATCTCGTCGGTCTTTACGCCTACAACGGAAACGAGTTCGTCGAATCGCTGCTCGGCGCGTTCCGGGCGCGGGTCGCGCCGTTCAACGTCAACTTCCGGTACGTCAAGAACGAGCTGCAATACCTGCTCGCCGACGCCGGTGCGTCCGCGCTGATCTACCACGCCGCGTTCGCGCCACGGGTCGCCGAGGTGCTGCCCGACCTGCCCGCGTTGCGGGTCCTCATCCAGATCGCCGACGGCTCGGGCAACGAGCTGCTCGACGGCGCCGTCGACTACGAGACCGTCATCGAAACCACGTCCCCGGCGCCGCCGCCCGTCGCACCGTCGCCCGACGATCTCTACGTCCTCTACACCGGCGGCACGACCGGGATGCCGAAGGGGGTGCTGTGGCGCCAGCACGACATCTTCATGACGTCGTTCGGAGGCAGAGATCTCTACAGCGGCCAGGCCGCGCGCTCCTACGACGAGATCGCGGCGCGGGCAGCCCAGAATCCGGGCACCAAGATCATGGTTCTGCCGCCGCTGATCCACGGCGCCGCCCAGTGGGGCGTGATGACCGCGATCACCACCGGCCAGTCGCTGGTTTTCTCCTCGGTTGTCGACCACATGGACGCCGGGGAGGTCGTCGCCACGATCGAACGGGAGAAGGTCGCGGTCGTCACCGTCGTGGGCGACGCGATCGCCCGGCCCCTGCTGGCGGCGATCGAAAACGGGACCGCGGACGTGTCGTCGTTGGGGGTGGTGGCCAACGGCGGCGCCCTGCTGACCCCCCACATCAAGGAGCGCCTGATCAAAGCTGTTCCCGGACTCGTCGTGGTCGACGGCGTCGGCTCGTCGGAATCCGGAGCTCAGCTGACCCATCTGTCGATGACGGGAGCGGTGTCGACCGGCACCTTCAACCCCGGACCGGACACGTGCGTCGTCGCCGACGACCTCAGCGCGGTGCTGAAACCCGGCCACCGCGACATCGGGTGGCTCGCCCAGCGCGGCTACGTGCCGCTCGGCTACAAGGGGGACGCCGCCACGACGGCTGCGACGTTCCCCCTCGTCGGCGGCGTGCGCCACTCGGTGCCCGGCGACCGTGCGCGCCATCTCGAAAACGGCGCCATCGAGTTGCTCGGCCGTGACTCCGTGACGATCAACTCCGGCGGCGAGAAGATCTTCGCCGAGGAGGTCGAGACGGCGATCTCGTCTCACCCGGCGGTCGCCGACGTCGTGGTCGCCGGCCGGCCGAGCGAGCGCTGGGGGCAGGAGGTTGTCGCCGTGGTCGCGCTCGCCGACGGCGCCCGCGCCGACGCGCGGGAACTGATCGAGCACGCCGCGGTGTCCATCGCCCGCTACAAGCTGCCGAAGGCGGTCGTGTTCCGCCCGGTGATCGAGCGCAGCCCGTCGGGCAAGGCCGACTACCGGTGGGCCCGCGAACAGGCCGTCGGCGACGCCTGAGATGCCCCGGGGCTATTCGGCGCCGAGTGGGACGAGGTCCGACTCGCCGGGCGAATACCAGCGCGCGCGGCTGCGGTAGCGTTCGGTCGGATGAACCGGGTGCTGCGCGAGCGCCGCCGCCGCAAGCGCATGGGCCTTGAAGGTTCGCGCCGCCGCGGTCAGCCGGTGCTGCACGTCGTCGACGCGGTGGTCAAGCTCGGCCGGCCACGCATCGCCCCAGAGTGTCACCTCGGCGCCGCGGTCCAACGCGGCGACGACGAGGTCGCGGACACAGCCGTCGCGGGTGAACGCGTGAACCGCGACCGCCAACGTCTGCGTCCACGGCCCCTTGCCGATCGACGCGAACACCGAGTCGAAGCGCAGCGTTGCCGCGCCCAGGATCTGAAGCGGCCGCGCATCGCAGTCACCGGGCACGAGGACGTTGACGTCCCAGCCGGCCATCGCCCGGTCGAACAACCAGCCGCCGGCCGAGCGGACCACATCGCCGACGTCCGACCCGATCACGTCAACCCGGTAGCGGGTGAGGACGGTGGTGTTCGGGTGAACGACGCGAAGTCGGTCCTGCCGGTCCTGGTCGCCCACATGGAAGGCTTCAGCCCTCATGACATCTCGTTCCTTCGCAGCCCTCAGAGAACGGGTCGAACACCAGCTTCGACATCGTCATCGCGTCGTCCTTCAGCACATCTCGACGAGAACCCGCCACGGTCGGCCCCACGATCCGCCGAGCGGGCGGGCCCGGCTCGGGATCGCATGACCCGACTCACACACAGCGTGACATTATTGCTTGTGTCTGTAAAGGTTGGATGTCGGAACAAGGGAGTCCCCGATGAGCCTCGTAGCCGGGCGCGGTCCACTCAGCAAGGATCCCGCCGGCTGGTTCTCTCCCCCGATACCCGCCGACGTGGTCTATACCGAGCCACACCCCAGACGTGTGCAGGCATTCCGCGACGGACACCTGGTCATCGACACCGAGCGGGCGCTGATGGTGCACCGGCGAGACCATCCCCTCAGCTACGCGTTCCCGCTCGACGAGGTTGACGGCCTGCCCACCAGGCCCGTGCCGGAGGCACCCGGATACGTCGCGGTGCCGTGGGACGCGGTCGACGCCTGGCTCGAGGAGGGACGCGAGCTCGTCCACTACCCACCCAACCCCTACCACCGCGTGGACTGCCGCCCGACCAAGCGCCGGTTGCGCGTCAGCGTCGCCGGTACCACGCTCGTGGACACGGTCGATACGGTGATCGTCTTCGAGACGGCACTCGAACCCCGCCTCTACGTCGACCCTTCGCTGGTGCGCACCGATCTGCTGCGACGATCCGGAACGGCGAGCTATTGCAACTACAAGGGTGGGGCGACCTACTGGTCGGCCGCCATCGGCGGCACCGAGATCGACGACGTGGCCTGGAGCTATGAGGACCCGCCGCCCGAGAGCCTGCCGATCAGGGGATGCCTCAGCTTCGATGCCGCTCGCGCGGACGTGCGTGCCGAATTGCCGGCGGGGCGGTGAAGGGTTCCACCTCACCGGGATTGCTGATCGAGCGGTGTGGTGCTGACCTCGGCTGCGGCGACGAACTCCGTGCGGTGCGCCAATGTGATTGCCGCGCCGTCGATGTCGAAGCCGACGCGGCCGCGGATGTCCTCGGAGGAGGCGCCGACCAACGCGGTGCGCCGACCGGGCCCGACGACGAGGTCGCCGCCGCGTCCGAGATAGGCGAGCTGCGCGACATTCAGCGTGAAACGGACGGTAGCCGTCTGCCCGGGCGCGAGGTCGACCCGGGCGAAGCCGACCAGTTCCCGGGCCGGCCGGGTCACGCCGACGGCGGTCTGGCTGATGTAGAGCTGCACGATCTCGCAGCCCCGGCGCCGGCCGCTGTTGGTGACCTCGACCGTGAAACGCGCCTCACCGCCGGTCGTCACGGTGTGGTTGTGCAGCTGTAGCTCCGAGTAGTCGAAGGTCGTGTAGCTCAGGCCGTGGCCGAACGCAAACAGGGGGGTGGCCGGCATATCGGTGTAGCCCTTGTGGAGGTCGGTTTCCGTTCTGCGGTAGCCACTCCCGTTCTTCTGGCCGGCGTAGATCGGCACCTGTCCGGAGTGCCGAGGCAGCGTGTAGGGCAGCCTGCCGCCCGGATTGGTGACGCCGAACAGCGCATCGGCCAGCGCGGCCGCATGATGCGGGCCGCCGTAGTAGCCGGTGATCCAGGCCGGCACCACATCCACCACGCTCGACAGGCCGTACGGGCGACCCATCGCCAGGACGCCGACCGTCGGCTTGCCCAGCTCGGCGATCGCACGCACCAGCTCGACCTGGGGTGCGGGCAGGTCGATGTCGGCGGTGTCGCTGCCCTCCCCCTCGGTGATGTTGGTGCCGAACCACCCGCCCCGTCCGCCGAGCGCGAGGATGACGACGTCGGCCTCCGCCGCGGCCGCCACCGCCGCCGGGATATCCGCCGGTTCGGCGTGCGTGACACCACAGCCCGCGGCGCTGATGACGGTCGCGTCCGGGACGACGGCCCGCACGGCGTCGGTCAGCGACACCGCGCCGTAACGCTCACGGACGTAGTCGTCGAGCTCGCCGGCCAAGATGGGTGCCATCTCGGCGGCGAGCGCCTCGACGTCGACGCCGTCGGACGGGGCGAGCTCCGGCAGCCCGGCCATCGCGCCGGTGTCCCCGGCGGCACCGCCGAACGCCGCGGCCATCCCCCGCATCAACTGCGCCGCACCCGGATACGTGTAGGCCGGGAATCCCACCAGCACGCCGTCGGCATGCGGACCGAGCACCGCCACGGTCTTGACCTCCGTCGACAGCGGCAAGAGCTCACCGGTGTTCTTCAGCAGCGTGACCGACTGCGCGGCAAGGCGCCGCGACAGCTCGTCGCCCTGCCGGGCCACCGTCGAGATCGCGATCGGGTCCTCGGCAACGTAGGGGTTGTCGAACAGCCCGAGCGCGAACTTGTCGCGCAGCACCCGCAGCGCCGAACGGTCGAGCCATTCGCCGGGCACCCGGCCGGCCTCGACCGCGGCCGCCAGGGTGCGGCCATAGCCGAACTCCGCCGGCAGCTCGACATCCAACCCGGCTTGCAGCGCAAGCGCCCCGGCCTGCTCGGCGGTGGATGCCACCAGCTGGCGATCCCGCAGATAGGCGATCGTCATGTAGTCCGAGACCACCGTGCCGGCGAAGCCCAGCCGGTCGCGCAGCAGCCCGGTGAGCAGCTCGCGCGACATCCCGATCGGGACCCCGTCGCACTCGGAGTAGGAGTTCATCACCGACGCGAGCCCGGCCCGGCGGATCGCCGCCTCGAACGGCCTTGCGTACACCTCGTAGAGTTCCCGGTCGCCAACCGTGGTGGCGGCCATGTTCTGGCCGGCCTCGGTCACCCCGTAACCCAGGAAGTGCTTCGCCGTGGCCATCACCCCGTCCCGCAAATCGGTGCCCTGCAGGCCGCGGGTGAACGCGACCGCCATCGCGCTGACCAAGCAGGGATCCTCCCCGTATGTTTCGTGCACGCGGCCCCATCGGGCGTCCCTGGCGACGTCGAACAGGGGCGAGAGCGCCTGCCGCAGCCCGACGCTGCGCATCTGGCGGCGGACCAGATCCGCCATCTGACCGACTCCCTTCGGATCCCACGACGCAGCGAGCCCGATCGCGGTCGGAAACGCGGTGAATCCCGGCGCGACAACGCCGTTGAGCGCCTCATTGTGGAAGATCGCCGGAATGCCCAGCCTCGTCCCGGTGACCAGATGCCGCTGCACCGCGTTGATCACCCGGGCCTGATCGACCGGCGACTTGTGGCCGAACATCGCGATCCCCGCCACATGCCCGATCCCCTCCCGGATCGACGCCCTGAACGCGGCGGAAACCGCGCCGTCGCGGTCGAGGACAGACATCGGCATCACCGACGAGACTTGCAGGGCCTTTTCTGTCACCGTCATCCGCGCCAGCAGATCCTGCGCGCGCTGCTCGGCGGTGTCGTTACAGGTCATGCTGGACCCCTTCCCTACGCCCGGGTCGCCACCCAAAAATAGTGCGTGACACTTTTGACGTGATCTGTAAAGCTGGGAGGGCACCCGGGAGAGAGGCAACGCGGTTGGGCATCGGGACGACGAGTTCGGAGACGGCCTTCACGCAGGCACCCGAGGCGATCTATGACTTCGTCACCAACCCGGCGAACTGGACGAAAACCTACCCCGGGAACGTGCACATCGGCGACCTGCCGGACGAGCTGCCGCTGAAGGTCGGCGACAGCTGGTCGGAGTCCGGCCCCGACGGCGACCGGATCTTCACCTGGCTGTTGGCGATAGCGATGCGGCCGACGTTGTGGGTCTTCAACTCGGTCGGCCGCCTCGGGCACGACCGCGAGGGCAACGGCGGTTTCGAGGGCCGGATGACGATCCAGTACCACTTCACCCGGCCGGGCCGCGACATCACGCTGTTCACCC
>Ga0209656_10001743_pt1 | contig 14218 bp, 11 predicted proteins | sample BogFormECP12_OM2_FD_188239 | JGI IMG/M metagenome (GOLD analysis project Ga0209656, IMG submission 188239) | Bog forest soil microbial communities from Calvert Island, British Columbia, Canada - ECP12_OM2 (SPAdes) (version 2) | ecosystem: Environmental > Aquatic > Freshwater > Wetlands > Bog ... | reverse complement strand
CCGTTAGTTACAGAACACTAGACTTTCCCTCTCACGGCTCGGACGCCTGGCATCTTCATCCTCGAGCGTCGGGATCGCGACCATCCCGCAATGCCCGCGCTCGCTGCGCAGCCAGCCCAGGAAAACGCGCATCAGCATCGCCGTGTCCAACCGGTCTGTCTTCGCCCGGCGATGCTCGCGCGACACCGCGACGCTGGTTGAATGGATGACGTGCACTTCAATACCTCGCGCCTGCAGCCACCGCGCAAGCCAGAAACCGTCGCGCCCGGCCTCGAAAGCAAGCGCAATCCGTTCGATCATCTTGCCGGCCTTGACCGCCTCGTCACGCCAGCGCTCAACCAGTCGCAGCAGCGCATCCGGATCAGGCCCAAGTTTCTTCAGGGGCTGGCGGTCAACGCCGGGAGCCATTCCAGCTACAAGCCAGCTCGCCTCGCTCATTTCAACGACAACTATCAGAGTGGCGTCCTGATCAAAGGCGACGAGAGAGCAGCTCAGATCATCAACTTGGGGCATGGGGAACCTCCTCACTTTCATCCAGCGACGATGATGCCAGACCCCGCCGCTCGCCCCATAGCTTCTCCGTCGAGGGCCACCATCGTCTTGCGGGGTGGACGAACTCCTGGCGGAGCCGAACGCTCGGCCAATGTGCGCGTTGCGTGTGAATTTTTGCCGATTGGGACCCCCTCAGCAAATGCCCGCTGGATCGACGGGCGCGAATTCGAGCAAGCTGACCAGTGCAAGAGGATCTTCGGCAAGGGCCTCGGCGAACCGCGCGCAGTCTCCAGCACCGATACAACCTGCCTCACGCGGGTCTAGAGACTTTTGTCGCCAAGCAGTGAGAGGCTGGCGCGTAAAATCTGGCCCCGACGCGTCGAACGGCCGGAGTCGACGTAAAGCGGCCATTGCGGAGGCTGGACCGCGAGCCTACTCCGGCAGGCCCGCCTGGCGCATGCCGGCGAGTAGCGGGCGCCAGAGCTCGGGCAGCATGAACTTAGGAACGATGTGCTCCCAAAAGCTAACGCGGAAGTTCGGCTCCAGCTCCAGGACTCGTTGGGCGACGGAGTTTGATGCCTCGATGCGGCCCGCCAGAGCCAGCGCCGCGGCATGCACGACATAAAGTATGCTGAATCGCGGATTGGCCAGCACGGCCCTGGCCATGTGCGCCGCCGCGTCGTCGAAACGCCGGTCGCGGACGCGCACCGTCCCCAGTGCAAAATGGCCCTCGAAGGCCAGCGCATCAAACGGACTGAGCCGCAACGCCCGGACCGCGTATTCCTCGGCGAGCGCCGCATCGCCGCTGAAAGCGTGAATATGCGCACCGTAATAAAGCGCGGTGGCGGAGGAGCCGTTCAAGGCGAGCGCGCGAACGACCGCGCCGGACGCCGCCTCGAAATCGTGACCGAGATGCAGCAAGGATATTGTTGCGATGGCGAGCGCGGTCGCATCTTCGCCGCCGTAGGTCACCGCCGCCCGCGCATGGCGGACGCTCGCCGCCGCATCGGCCTCGTTGAAGCCGCCTCGGAAAAAGCGCACCTCCAACGCCCACGCCAGATACGCATGCGCGACGGCGTAATTGGGATCGAGCTTCAGCGCCTCCTCGAGGAGGCCCATTCCGATCGCGGCGTCTTCCGTCATGACCGACATGAAATGCGGCAATGCCCGCAGATAGAGATCGTAGGCGTCGAGGCTTTCCGGCCGCTTGCGCTGCGCGCGCTCGATCTCGGCGCGCCGAAGATTCGGCTCGATGATTCCGACGATGGCCGCTGTGATCCTGTCCTGCAGATCGAAGACGTCCTCGAGCGTGCCGTCGAACCTGTCGGCCCAGAGATGCGCGCCGGTCTCGGCCTCGATCAACTGGGCCGTGATGCGCAGCCGCGCGCCCGCCTTGCGCACGCCGCCCTCCAGCACATAGCGCACGCCAAGCTCGCGCCCGACCTGTCGGACATCGACCGCCCTCCCCTTGTAGGTGAAGCTCGAATTGCGCGCGATGACGAACAGCCACCTGATCCGCGACAATCCGGTGGTGATGTCCTCGACCATGCCGTCGACAAAATAGTCCTGGCTTGGATCGTCGCTCATGTTCTGGAAGGGCAGCACGGCGATCGACGGCTTGTCGGGCAACGCGAGACGCGCCGGCAGCTTCACCTCTGATTTGACCTCAACGGGCGCGGACGGTTTCGCTTGAGCCGGCAGGCCGACTTGCAGCGAGTAGACCCGGACCGGCTCGAGGATATTCTTGAGCTGGGTGGCGCCGAGATCGCTGACCTGGAGATCGAGCCGAGCCTTCACCTGGCGATAGGCGTCCTCCGAAAGACAGATGGCGCCGGGCTCTGCGATGCCTTCCAGGCGCGCGGCGATATTGACGCCGTCGCCCATCAGATCGCCATCGGCTTCCTCGACAACGTCTCCAAGATGAACGCCGATCCGGAATTCGATCCGTCGCTCGACGGGTAAGCCCGAGTTGCGCTCGACCATGGCGTTCTGCACCTCGATGGCGCAGCGCACAGCGTCGACCACGCTGCGAAACTCGACCAGCGCTCCGTCGCCGGTGCGCTTGACGACGCGTCCATTGTGCACGGAGATCGTAGGGTCGATGAGATCGCTTCTGAGAGCCCGGAGCCTCGCCAGCGTGCGATCCTCGTCGGCGCCGGTTAGCCGGCTGAATCCGACGACATCGGCCGCCAAGATTGCCACGATTTTACGATTCTCGCCCATGCCGCGCCCCGGTCGGCATTCAAACTAGCACAGCGGTCCAGTCAAATTACTTCGCTGCGCGTCCGGCCTTGTCCAGCGCCGCGAACTCTTCGTCCGTGAGCGTGATCGCCGCGGCGCCGACGTTCTCCTCGAGATGCGCGACCTTGCCGGTGCCGGGAATGGGCAGCATGACCGGGCTGCGCTTGAGCAACCAGGCGAGCGCGATCTGGCCGGGGCTCGCTTTGTGCTTGCGCGCGACGCCATTGAGCTCCGAGCCTTCGCGGGAGAATTCGCCCGCGTTCAGCGGCGCCCAGGGAATGAAGCCGATGCCGTGCTTCTCGCAATAGTCGAGCGCCGCCTCGCTCGCGCGGTCGGCGAAATTGTAGCGGTTCTGGATGGTCGCGACGGGAAAGAATTTCGACGCCGCCTCGATCTCGGCGACGCTCACCTCCGAGAGCCCCGCGCAGCGGATCACCTTGTCCCGGATCAGCGTCTTGATCGCGTCGAACTGCTCCTTGGCCGGGACTTTCGAATCGATCCGGTGCAATTGTCAGAGATCGATCGTCTCGACGCCGAGCTTCCAGCGGCTCTTGTAGGCCTGCTGAATGAGATATTCGGGGCGGCCGAGCGGGATCCAGATATTCGGTCCGGTGCGGGCGAGTCCGCCCTTGGTTGCGATCCGGATCGCGCCATAGGGATGCAGCGCTTCGCGGATCAGCTCTTCCGAAAAGTCGGGACCATAGGAGTCGGCCGTGTCGATGAAGTCGACGCCGAGACCGGGCAGGCGCTTGAGCGTCTTGATCGCTTCGGCGCGGTCAGGCGTTTCGCCCCAGATTCCCTTGCCGACGATCCGCATCGCGCCGTAGCCCAAACGATTGACTTCGAACGCATTGCCGATCTTGAAACGTCCCGATCGAGCGGCTTTTGTCATGGGAACTCCCGGATTTTGGCGGGGTTTACGGCCAGCGCGCCTCGGGCGGCATGGACGACAGAATGGAGGCGATGTTGCCGCCGGTCTTCAAGCCGAAAATCGTGCCCCGGTCATAAAGCAGATTGAACTCGACGTAACGGCCCCGGCGGATCAGCTGCTCCTCCCGCTCGGCCGCGCTCCATGGGGCGAGCGCGTTTCGCCGCACGATCTCGGGATAGACGGCGACGAAGCTCTCACCGACGTCGCGCACGAACGCGAAGTCGTCGTCAAAAGCGGAATTGGCGGCGTCGCCGGCGCTGTTCAGCCAATCGAAGAAAATGCCGCCGATCCCGCGCGGCTCGTTGCGGTGCTTGAGGAAGAAATATTCGTCGCACCAGGCTTTGTAGCGTTCGGCGTCGGCGACCTTGGCATGGCGCTCGCAGGCCGCGCGCATCGCCGCATGAAACGCGATCGCGTCGGGGTCGTCCTGGCGTCGGCGCCGGTCGAGCATGGGCGTGAGGTCGGCGCCGCCGCCGAACCAGGTCTTGGTCGTGCGCACGAGCCGCGTGTTCATGTGCACGGTCGGCACATGCGGGCTCCATGGATGGGCGATGACCGAAACGCCCGCGGCCCAGAAGCGCGGGTCGCTCGCCGCGCCCGGAATCTGGCCTGCGAATTCCGCTGGAAATGCGCCATAGACGGTCGAGCAATGCGCGCCCATCTTCTCGAACAGGCGCCCGCGCAGCATCGCCATCCGGCCACCGCCGCCGGGCGCGCCGCTCCCGTCGGTGCGCTCCCAATGCTCGATCGCGAAGCAGCCGGGCGGGCGCGCCGGATCGACGCCGGCGAATTCGCGCTCCAGCGCCTCCATCGCCGCGACGACTTTGTCTTGCAGCGTCTCGAACCAGTCTTGCGCGCGTTTCAGGCGCGGATCGTCCAAAGCCGGCTCGCTCGCGACCGTCATCGCCCGCGAACCCGCGCCACAAGACGCTCGACATGCTCGATCGGCGTCTCAGGCCGGACGCCGTGGCCGAGATTGAAAATATGCGCGCGGGGTCGGAATCCTTCGAGCACGCGATCGATCGCCTCGTCGAGTCCGGCGCCGCCCGCGACCAGCGCCAGCGGATCGAGATTGCCCTGCAGCGCGACCGGCCCCGGGAGAGCCTCCACCGCCGCACGCGGCTCGACGGCGGTGTCGAGCCCGATCGCCGCGACGCCCGGCGTATGTGCGAATTTTTCGAGCTGCGTCGCCGCGCCCCTCGGGAAGGCGATGATCGGCGCATCGGGCGCTTTCGCGCGAACTTTAGCGACGACGGCCGCGACCGGCGCGACACACCAGCGCTCGAACTCCCCCGGCGGCAAGACGCCCGCCCAGGAATCGAAAATCTGCACCGCTTCCGCGCCCGCCGCGAGCTGGCGCAAGAGATAGGCGGCCGAGGCCTCGACGAGCCGCTCGATCAGCGACGCGAAGAGTTTCGGCTGGCGATAGGCGAAGAGCCGCGCCGGCGCCTGCTCGGGCGCGCCGCGCCCGGCGATCATGTAGCTTGCGACCGTCCAGGGCGCGCCGCAAAAGCCGATTAGCGCGACATCGCCGGGCAGCGCGCTCTTCACCCGGTCGAGCGTCTCGAACACCGGCGCGAGCCTCGTCCAGTCGGGCTCTTCGGCGAGCCTCGCGAGACTGCTCGCGTCAGCGATCGGATCGAGGCGTGGGCCTTCGCCGCTCTCGAACGCGACCGTCTGCCCGAGCGCGTCCGGGATCACCAGTATGTCGGAAAAGAGGATCGCCGCGTCGAAGCCGAACCGGCGGATCGGCTGCAGCGTCGCCTCGACCGCGAAGGCCGGCGTATAGCAGAAATCGAGGAATGTCGCGGCGCGGCAGCGGATCTCGCGATACTCGGGAAGATAGCGTCCTGCCTGCCGCATGAGCCAGATCGGCGGCCGCGCCGGCCGCTCGCCCGCGAGCGCGGCGAGGAAGGGCTTGCGGGATGTATTCACTGCAGGCCCTCATCCGGCCCTTCGGGCCACCTTCTCCCGCCGGCGGGAGAAGGGTAGCGCCCCCTCTCCCGCGTGCGGGAGAGGGCCGGGGTCAGGGGAAGCCGCATGGAAAACGCCTACCGCGAACGCTGGCGCCGGAGCAAGACTCCGGACGTCGCCGCGCTATTCCGCTGCTTTCCTCATTTCGGGATAGACACACTGCGGCGGGTCGCTCGCGGCCGGGCGCAGCGGGATGACCTTTGCCTCTTCGAAGCGCAGCTTCAGCGTTTTCCACACGTCGACCAGCGATTCGACCAGATCCGCGACCTGCGCCTCGTTGTGCGCGGGGGTCGGCGTGATGCGCAGGCGCTCCGTGCCCTTGGCGACGGTCGGATAGTTGATCGGCTGGATATAAATCGCATGCCGCTCGAGCAGGAGCTGGCTCGCGGCGCGGCACCTCTCGGCGTCGCCGACACAGACCGGCACGATATGCGACGGATTGTCCATCACCGGCAGGCCCGCCGCGCGCAACGCGTGCTTGACGAGCCGCGCCATATGCTGATGGCGCTCGCGCTCGGCGTTCGAGCGCTTGAGATGCCTGACCGCGGCCGCCGCGCTCGCAGCGACGCTCGGCGGCATGGTCGAGGTGAAGATGAACGAGGGCGCGTAGCTCCTGACCGCGTCGATCACCGCCGCGCTCGCCGCGATATAGCCGCCGAGCGAGCCGAAGCCCTTGGCGAGCGTGCCCTCGATCACGTCGATGCGCTCCGCCAGCCCCTCACGCTCGCTCAAGCCCCCGCCGCGGGGGCCATAGAGGCCAACCGCATGGACCTCGTCGATATAGGTCATGGCGTTGTAGCGCTCCGCGAGCGCCACGATCTCGCCGATCGGCGACATGTCGCCGTCCATCGAATAGAGGCTCTCGAACACGACGAGCTTGCAGCGCTCGAGCGGCTGAGCCTTAAGCAGCTCTTCGAGATGGGCGACGTCGTTGTGGCGCCAGATTGTTTTCTCGCAACCCGACCGGCGCACGCCCTCGATCATCGAATTGTGGTTCAGCGCGTCGGAGAGAATGAGGCAGTTCGGCAGCAGGCTCGCGATGGTCGAGATGGCGGCGAGATTCGAGACCCAGCCCGAGGTGAAGACGAGGGAGGCGGGCTTGCCGTGCAGGTCGGCGAGTTCGGCTTCGAGCTGCACGATCGGATGGTGGGTGCCGGAAATGTTGCGCGTGCCGCCGGCGCCGGCGCCGTGGGCGCGGGCCGCCCTGACCGAGGCCTCGATCACATCCGGGTGGCCGCCCATGCCGAGATAGTCGTTCGAGCACCAGACGGTAACTTCGCGAGGGCGCGCCTCTTCGCCCGCCGGGCGCCACATCGCCATCGGGAATCGGCTCGCGTCGCGCTCGAGATTGGCGAAGATGCGATAGCGTTCCTCCGCCTTCAGGCGGTTGATCGCATCCTCGAAGCGCTGCTCGTAACCCATCATCTGCCCATTATACAGGGTTCGGCGCTCCGAGCGCCATCGCCCCATTCCGCGAATTCGCTAACCGCCCGGCGCGGCCTTGTCCAGTGGACCTAGGTCGGAGGCCGGCGCGGCGGATTGGCGCAGCGGGGGTCTCTGTCATCGGCGCTAATGGCGCCATGGCCTTGGATGAAATGAGGAATCTTGGGCGGGGCCGGTTGCGTTGCTATGGTCTTGCTCCCCAACCTCGGAGCGCCCCCCATGATCGACCTCTATTACTGGCCGACGCCGAACGGCAAGAAAGTCACGATCCTTCTGGAAGAGCTTGGAGCCCCATACACGATCGTGCCCGTAAACATCGGCAAGGGCGACCAGTTCAACCCGGATTTCCTCAAGATCGCGCCCAACAACCGGATGCCCGCGCTCGTCGATCATGCGCCGGCGGACGGCGCGCCGCCGATCAGCGTCTTCGAGTCCGGCTCGATCATGATGTATCTCGCCGAGAAGGCGGGCCGCTTCTATCCGCAGGACATCCGCCGCCGTTATGAAGTCAACCAGTGGGTGATGTGGCAGATGGCCAATCAGGGGCCCAAGCTCGGCGAATGCGGCCACTTCCTGCGCCTCGGCGACAAGCAGGGCGACCAGTCCTACGCGGTGCGCCGCTTCACCGACGAGGCCAACCGGCTCTACGGCGTCCTCAACAACCGGCTCTATGACCGGCGCTATCTCGCCGGCGACGAATACACCATCGCCGACATGATCTCGTACCCGTGGACCGTGAACTGGAAGGGGCAACAGCAGGACATCGACGAGTTCAAATACTTCAAGCGCTGGTTCGAGGAGCTCAGCTCCCGCCCCGCGGTCCAGCGCGGCCTGGCGGTCACCGCCGGCCCGTCGGAGGACCCCGACACGTTATCGCCCGAAGAGCGCGAGCGGCGCGCCAGGCTGCTCTTCAACCAGCGAGCCCGGCCGGCGCCGGCCGAATGAGGAAACGAGGAGGCCAGCGCGAGACGGCGGGGCGGCCAAAAATCGGTCAAATATTTGTTGTATCCTTGCAAACTGACGAGACGTCGTCGTGTGTCCCCGAGGCGGGCAATCAAGGGGATAAGGGCGGGCAGACCGACGAACAAAAGTGGAGGCGCATTATGCGGCTCAACTCTTCGTTGAGAACGCGCGAACCGAACGGACGCTCTACATCGAGCAGGGAGCGGCCGCCCGGCGTGAGGCGCCATAGGCGCCTCGCGATCGTCGAGTTGCTGGTCACTCGAACGCGCCAGATGGTCGCCATTGACAAAGCAGAGGAATGCCGGCGTCGCACGCTGCTTGAGGATAATCCGACCGCGGGGTGAGCGAGGCGCGAGCGGCGCCTGTTCCGATCAGTCCTGTTATGCCGCCAGCATGATGCGCTTCGCCCAAGAGGAACGTCGCCTCGCAAACCTGTTTTCCGCGAATAGCCCTGAGGCCGGTCGCTCGCCGGCGTCTCGAGGTTGCCATCGCCCCGCTATGGGTGCAGTCTCAGCGTCGGCTAAGTCTGTCGTCCGGCAAAGGCGGCGCTAATGAGCGCATCCGCGAAGGTCAACGCGGCGCCCCGGGAAGGGCGAGCGCCCTCTTGGGCGCCGGCGGCGCTTGCATGCATGGGCGTCGTCTTCGGCGACATCGGGACGAGCCCGCTCTATACGCTCAACGTCGCTGCGAAGTCGGCCAGTCCCGACGGGCAGGTTTCGCCGGAAGCGGTGCTCGGCATCGTGTCGCTGATCTTCTGGTCGCTGATCATCGTCATCTCGATCAAATACGCGATCCTGATCATGCGCGCTGACAACCACGGCGAAGGCGGCATTCTGGCGCTGCTCGCTCTGGTCAGCCCGCGGCGCGCCAAGCGCAACAAATGGCGCGCCGCCATGGTCGTAGTCGGCCTCGTCGGCGCCACCCTGCTCTACGGCGACGGCACGATCACGCCGGCGATTTCGGTCTTAAGCGCGATCGAGGGGCTGAAGATCTATGCGCCGCAGCTGGGGCATGCCGTCGTGCCCCTGACGGTCGTCATTCTCCTTGTCCTGTTTCTCATCCAGCGCAACGGCACGTCGTTTGTCGGCGGCATATTCGGGCCCGTCATGCTGATCTGGTTCATCGTCGCCGGCGTGCTCGGCGTCGTGGGGATCGTCAGGACGCCCGCCGTGCTTGCGGCGCTGAGCCCGCTGCCCGCAATCACTTATTTCTCGCATGCCGGGCCGATCGCCCTTGTCGTGATCGGCGGCGCGTTCCTCGCAGTGACCGGCGGCGAGGCGTTCTATGCCGACATGGGCCATTTCGGGCCGCTGCCGATCCGCATCGCCTGGTTCGGCGTGGCGCTGCCGGCCCTCACTCTCAGCTATTTCGGCCAGGGTGGCCTGATGCTGGCCGAGCCAAATTCCCCCGACGTCATCGACAGTCCGTTCTACGCCCTGGCCCCTCAGTGGGCCCATTATCCCCTGATCATTCTCGCGACCGTGGCGACCGTGATCGCCTCGCAGTCGATCATTTCCGGCGCCTATTCCATGACGCAGCAAGCCATCAATCTCGGGTTCCTGCCGCGCATGAACGTGATCCATACCGAAGGCCGGGAGATCGGCCAGATCTATGTCCCCTTCGTCAACTGGGCGCTCGCCGCCGGCACGCTGACTGCCGTCATCGGCTTCGGTTCGTCGGACGCGCTGGCCGGCGCGTTCGGCATCGCGGTGTCGCTCCTGATGGTGATCACCACGCTGATGGCGACCTTCGTGGCGCTGCATTGGAAGCACAATCCGCTGATCGTCTATACGGTCAACGGCGCGCTTCTCGCCCTCGACCTGCTCTTCTTCGCCTCAACCTCGACCAAGCTCTTCGACGGCGGCTGGTTCCCGCTGCTCATCGCCTTCGTCATCTCGTTCCTCATGCTGACCTGGCGCAAGGGCGAGGAGCTCATGGACGCGGTCCGGCTCGAGATTCGCCAGCCTTCGAAAGAGTTCATCGATGGGATGCGTCGCGACCCGCCGCGTCGCATCCCGGGCACGGCCATCGTTCTCGGCCGCATGGCCAAGGGCGTGCCGCTCGCCCTTTCGCACAACGTCAATTGCAATCATGTGTTGCATGAAAGAGTGCTCCTCGTCGCGGTGGCCACGACAGAGGCGCCGCGCGTGTCGGACGAGGAGCGGGTCGTCGTCACGCCGCTTTCCGAGGGCCTCACCCGCACCGAATTGCGCTTCGGCTTCATGGAAGAGCCCAATGTCCCCGAGGCGCTCGCCCTCGGGATGTCGCGCGGCCAGATCGAGACCTTCGATCTCAAGCGGGCGATCTACTATACCGGTCACGAGACGATCATCCCGTCCGGGCGCCGCGCCGGCCTGCCCCGATGGCGCGAGGCGATCTTCGCCTTCATGCATCACAACGCCCAGCGCCCGGGCGCCTATTTCAAGATTCCGGGCGCACAAATCATGGAAATCGGCGTCGAATTCGAGATTTGAGCCGTCCCTTCTCCCGCTTGCGGGAGAAGGTGGACGCGCCGAAGGCGCGGCCGGATGAGGGACTGAGGGATGACGCGTTTGCAAGGAGCGTCATCGCGAGGAGCCACAGGGCGTTGACAGACGCCCGTCCTTCGACGGGCTATAGCAACGCGGCGATCCAGAGGCCGTAGAGCGCCATCTAGCCCCGGGGCCATTCATCCACTAGCATCGCTTCTTGGACAAATCAGTGCGGGCGAGCCTCGGCATGCTGACCCGTCGAAACCAACGCTCTATCACGTCCCGCATTCTCCTGGCTCTCTCCGGATGCGCCGCTCTGGCCTTCTGGATACAAGCGGCGTCGGCGCAATCGGCCGCGCCGGCGGCTTCGAATGAGACGGGCTATCTTCCGAGCATCAGCGATTTCATGATCGAGACGATTCAGCCCCGCCATGTCAGACTCTGGGTCGCCGCGCGGAACGGAGACTGGCCGTTCGCCGCCTACGAACTGGGAAACCTGAAGGGCGCCTTCGATCGCCTCGGCCGGGCCCATCCGGTGGAACACGAAATCCCGCTGCAAGACTTAATTTCGGGCTTAACCGCTCCGGCTTTTGAGGACTTGCATAAGGCAATCCAGTCGAAAGACGCCACGGCGTTCGCCAAGGCCTATGGCGATCTCACCTCCACCTGCAACGCCTGCCATCAGGCTACAGGCCATGGCGTGGTCGTCATTCGGGCGCCGACCGACTCATTAATTTCAGACCAGGACTTTGTGCGGCCGGCTCCTTAGACGCCGCCTCAGTGATCGCCTTCGTCATCTTGTTCCGCATTCATTTCTGAGCTGGTGGCTGAATGAGCGAGATCGAGGGCGCGGCGCGGCGCGCCGAGTCGAGGCGTGATTTCCTTTCGGTGATGCCGCCAACCCCTCGTCGACCAGCCGTCAAAGCCGACAGCTTCGTTTGCCAACGGACCCTCTTCTTCGGCAATCTCGGACAACATGGCCGAGTCGGCTTGCAGTGTTCTCGCGAAACGCTCACAGTGCGCAAGTGACTTTTGGCTGCGGCAACTGAGTGCAGACGCGTGTCGCTGGGGTGCAAGGGTTGTGAGGCAGACCTCCCGATCTATCAGCTGAGAGAATCATACGTTGGTTGAGCCTAACAACTCATCGCTGCCGCGCTCCCCGGTCGAGCGGCTTCTCGCGGACGCCCGTTTGCGCCTGGTCGAAACCGGAACGCGCAACCGGTTGGTGCATACACCGCGTGGTGGCAAGCGCGCCAGATCGCTTCCGATTATCGAAGGCGAGGGCGATGGGCTCTTTGAGGCTCTCGTCCGCGCGAGCAAGGTGATGCGGTTCGTCGCCGCCGATAAGAAGCGCGAACTCGCGCTTGAAGATCCGAACAGCGGCGTGAAGCGCTACGTTGCGTACGATGCCGTTCCCACGAGTCTGAGGACGACCCTCGACGAAGAGAAATTGGAGAAGCGTCTTCTCGCGATATATCGTGATGCGAAAACTGCGGAAGAGGAGCAAGGCATCAATATCCTGTTTCTCGCGATCGGATTCCTGCGTTGGTATGAAGACGAAAAGTCGGAAGTCCTGCGCGAAGTCCCGCTTGTCCTCGTCCCGGTGTCGCTGATGCGCGACCTCCGGCGGTCAAGCTTCGACCTACGCTGCCGCGAGGATGACATCGCAACCAACCAGGCGATTCAGGAACGCCTGCGCGCCGACTTTGGCATCGTCCTACCGGAACTGCCGGAAAGCGAGGAATGGCTACCGTCCGAATATTTTGCCAGCGTGAGGGAGACTATTGCGACTAAGTCGCGCTGGTCGATTGATCCGAATGGCGTCGAACTCGGCTTCTATTCTTTCTCAAAGCTCCTGATGATACGCGACCTCGAGCCTGCCGCGTGGGGTGAGAAATCCATCCTCAAGCATCAGCTCCTGCACGGCCTCACGGAAGGCTTTAACGAAGACCCGTCCCCGTTCCCGCATGACGCGCCTCTCGACAAGCTCTTTGCCCCATCGGATCTCATCCAAGTGGTCGACGCCGACTCGTCGCAGACAATCGTGGTTGAGACGATTCGCGCGGGCCGCAATCTCGTCGTGCAAGGGCCGCCAGGCACAGGAAAATCGCAGACGATCGCAAACATCATTGGGGCCGCCGTCCACGACGGCAAGTCGGTCCTGTTTGTGGCTGAGAAGATGGCCGCTCTCAACGTTGTGCATCATCGGCTTCAGAAGGTCGGACTTGGGCCGATCTGCCTGCAGCTTCACAGCCGCGGCGCCAACAAGCGGCAGGTGCTCGCCGAAATCGAAGAGACGTTAAATCAACACTCTCCGGTGCCCGACCCCACCGCTGAATGCGCGCGCTTGAAAGAATTGCGTGACGCGCTCAACGCAACTGACGAGCGCATGCATTCGCCAGTCGGCGACACTGGCATGACGCCGTTCCAAGCGCTTTCGCTTCTCATTGCGGCAGGAGAAGCCGGGGTCGTCAGCGATCGGAGCCTGTTGTCCGAAGCGGGTACCTGGTCGAAGAGCCAGCACGCTTCTGTCATGCAGGCTGCGCACCAGCTTTCGGAGATCACTGCTTCGGCCGGACCCTGTTTCGCGCATCCCTACTTCGGGACTCATGCCGTGGCGCTTCAGCCTGCCGAAATCGCGCGCATGACCGACCCACTTGCCGAACTGGAGACAGCCTCGGCCGGTTTGGCGGAGTATTTCGAGGCTATTGCCCGTTACCTCGGCCTCGAACAGGAGCCCTCACTTTCCGCCTGTTCATCGCTCGTCGCGATCCTTCAGATCGTAGGTAGTATTCCTCCCGACGCGGCTGAACTCGCCGCGACGATTGCCGCGCAAAATCCAGTCCGCGTGCAGGAGGCGTCGAAAATCGGTGTCAACTGGAGCGACCTCAGGGCTGCTCACTCTCAAACGTTTGTCGACGCCGCTTGGGACATTCCTGCCGTCCCGCTAAGACATTCGCTTGGGAGCGGGTTGTCTTTCTTTGGCCGATTCAGGGGTACGTACAGAAAGGCCTCCAAGGTCCTCGCAACGTTGATCAAGGCCCCGTTGCCCCGGACAGCCCAAAGCCGGATTGCAAATGGTCGATATGCTGATCGCGGTCGAAAAAGCCCGCGACGATCTTATTGCCGAAGATCCGGCAATGAGCGTGATGCTGCCCGTCCATTGGCGCGGTCAAAAGACCGACTTCGCGTCGCTTCATAACGTTTCCGGCGCCATTCATTCGCTTACCATTCAACCCGTGGCGCCCAGGACTGACAGCGTCATCGAGATCGTGAGGCGAAGCCTTGCGCAGGATTATATTGATGAGCTGAAGCAATTGTCCGATGCTCCAATCCATACGGCTACCGAGGTCCTGCTTTCTCTCAAGATCGACGAACGCGAGGCGTTCCAGGTCGAGGGGCTTGATCAGATTCCTTTGCGCACCTTAGCTGCTAAAGCGCAGGTTTGGCGTCATTCTCAGTCGCGTTTCGACGAATGGCGTCGCCTCGCAATGGCCGATTCGCGCGTACGAAGTCTGTCCGCCACCGCGGTTGCCGACGCGCTTGCGACGGGCCGCGTCCCTCCTGCCGCTGCGAAGGCCGTGCTCGATTGCACGTTCGCCGAGACCGTTTGGGCGGAAGCGGTCGCAGTGCTACCGGAATTGACGCGTTTCTACGGCCCTGCGCACGACGCGATCGTGGACCAATATCGTGGGCTCGAAGC
>Ga0209656_10001740_pt1 | contig 14226 bp, 11 predicted proteins | sample BogFormECP12_OM2_FD_188239 | JGI IMG/M metagenome (GOLD analysis project Ga0209656, IMG submission 188239) | Bog forest soil microbial communities from Calvert Island, British Columbia, Canada - ECP12_OM2 (SPAdes) (version 2) | ecosystem: Environmental > Aquatic > Freshwater > Wetlands > Bog ... | reverse complement strand
CTTTTCAACGGACAATACATGCCCCCTCTCTGGCGCGTACGCGCCGGCGACATCGTGACGATTAACCTCCATAATCAGCTACCTGAAGAGACGAACCTACATTTTCATGGTCTGGATGTTTCTCCGCTGAACAACGGCGACAATGTGTTCCTGCACATTGCACCCGGCCAGATGTTCACGTACCAAATAAAAATTCCGGAGACTCATGTCGGGCTGTTTTGGTATCACCCGCACCTGCATGGAAATGTGGACCGTCAAATAATCGGAGGCATGTCCGGAGGGATTCTTGTTGAGGGAAGCGACCGCGTCTATCCTTTTTTGAAGGGTCTCACTGAAAGGGTTCTTCTCCTTAAGCATCATCCCATCGGTCGGCCAGATTATGACGAGGTGGTAACTGTAAACGGCCGCGTGGCGCCCGTCATCCCCATTCGACCAGGGAAGGCGCAATTCTGGCAGCTCGGCAATATTGGAGCTGACCGTTTTCTACGCCTCAGGGTTGACGGAATGCCGTTTTATGTCATCGGAAGAGACGGGTATTTCGTCCCAAGTCCAATCAGGACGGAGGAAGTGCTCCTGGGCCCCGGCCAACGGGTTTCGGCAATCGTTGTCGGCGGTCGACCCGGGCGACACGCAGTCAAGTCGGTCGCGTTCAAGTTCGACGAGCGGCAGCCGCAATTGTCCGAAGTAAATCTGGGAACCGTGGTATCGCAGGGCCCGGCGACCGATGTCGCCGCGGCGGAAGCCGAAGTCGGCGCGCAGCGCGTGAAGCAACCGTTGTACGTGGACACCGTGCGGTCAAGTCCCATTACTCGTCGGCGCACGTTGGTATTTTCAGTGAATCCACAAAAGACAATGTTCTATATAAACGACCAGGTCTTTGATGAGGGCCGGACCGATGTAACTGTGAAGCTGGGCGATACTGAAGAATGGACGATCCTCAATGCAGATTCCCAATACCACGACTTTCATATTCATCAGACCGGGTTCTTGGTCACAGAGGTAGACGGCGCGCCAAGGGATTTCGACGGCCTGCGCGATACTTTCAGTGTTCCTCCGATGCGAAATGGGAAGCCCGGTGAGGCTAAGCTCATCATTCCTTTCACAAACCCAGTAATTGTTGGCCGCTTCGTGTTGCACTGCCACGTCGCCAAACACGAAGACAAAGGCATGATGATGACCGTTGAGGTGACACCGTGAATCGGGCAACGGCAATGACCACGTCAACGCGCCCCGCGAATTATTCAACACCAGTAACGATCAGCACAAGCGTTCGAAACCGTTGACAAATTAAGAACAATCGTGTCAGACGAAGCTGTCCCAGTTGAGGTTCGTAATCGGTTGTTACCTAGCAGCGGGAACGTCGGTGGGTGATCGAAACAACGCGTACAGTGCCATTCGACGATTGCTCATGTCGTGCTCGCCGAGGAACGCGCAGCCGGCTAGTTCGCACACTCGGCGCGCTGTGGTATTCCGGTGGTCAGGGTCGAACATGATTCTGCGACAACGCGATTCGGCTTCGAAGACACTGGTGACAACATGCGGCAGCAGAAGTCTGCCGAGACCCTTGTTGACGAGCGTCAAGTCGGCGATGGCCGCGTGCAGTCCGATGTCGTATGGGTCCGCTTGATACCGCATTGCGATGGAATCCTTTGCCGCGCGGTACACCTCGAAATAGCCGCCATCTTGGCCGTGCAAACTGCCCACCAACGGACGGGAATAGTTGCCATTGAGCTGGGCGTGCAGGTACCGGCGCCAACGCGACACCGGCCATGCCGAATCCCATGCCTCGACCAGGTGGGGCACGTGCATCCACTCGGAGATCATTTCTGCGTCCGCGTCCGGGTCGGCGAGACGAAGCGCGTACGGCTCGGGCAACATCGGCGTAGGCGGCGGCGGGACGTTGCGGACTTCGTCGGTAAGCCCTTCGGTCAGCTCCCGCGGCAGGATCGGGACGGCTTCAGTCATGTTGAGCGCCTTATCGTCCCGAGCTCCGGTCCGCCGGGTCCCGTCTCTCTTCGCGCGCTTCGCGCGCTCATCGCCCGGGACCCGGCGGACCGGCGAAGGCCTGAGCGATCTGCAGCCAGCGCCGCGCGTCGTCGCCCTCGGCCGTCACGTCAAGATCACCGAGCGCGCGCCGCTGCGTGACCAAGCAGCAGAAGTCCTCGGCGTCGCCGGTGACCCGTTGCGCGGCATCCGGCGGACCCCAGGACCAGATGCCGCCGTCGGGGGCACGTAGTTCGACGAGGAACGGCTCGGTGGGCGCGGGCAGCCCGTTGACGGCGAACGCGTAGTCGCGGGTGCGCACCCCGATATGGGCGACGGAACGCAGCCGTGCGGTCGGTGGCCGCGTGATGCCCAGGGTGTCGGCGACGTCGAGTCCGTGCGCCCAGGTCTCCATCAGCCGCGCAGTCGCCATCGACGCCGCGCTCATCGGCGGCCCGAACCACGGCAGTTTGCGGCCGTCGGGGACCGTCAGCAGCGCGTCGTGCAGCCGCGCGCGGGTGAGCCGCCAGTCGGCGAGCAACTCGGCGGGCGCGGTGGCGGCGAGTTCGTCGGCGCCCGCCTCGACGAAGCCGATCGGGTCGGCGACAGCGATCTCCAGCAGCCCGGCGAAGGCAGCCTCGTCGGTCACGGACATCAGCGACGCGCGGTCGGTCCACAACAGATGTCCGATCTGGTGAGCGATCGTCCAGCCCTCGGCGGGCGTCGGTGCAGCCCAGCGATCCTCGCCAAGCGGGGCGACCAGCGCGTCGAGCTCGTCGCTCTCGGCGCGCAGGTCGGCCACGGTCTGTTGCAGAGCGGCCATCCCAAGTACTTTAACGATCCTCGGTCACCCGACTGCGGCGGCCGACGATGCTGTGGACGGCGAGCCCGCACAGGTAGAGGCCGGTCCCTGCCGACACCAGTGCGGGGGAGTGGCCGTCAAGCGGAACGACGGTCGCAGCCGCGGCGATTGCGCCGATGAACGCCACCCAGAACAGCGAATCCTGTACGGCGAACACGTGTCCGCGCAGAGCATCGTCCACGTCGACCTGAATCGCGGTGTCGCCGCACAACTTAACTACCTGGCCCGCGACGCCCAGAAAGAATCCGCACGCCACCATCACCGCCAACTGCAAACCGGCCCCGGCGATCTGGATAATCGCGGCGATGGCCAATGCGCCGTTGGCGGCGGCATAGCGGCCCCAGCGGCGCACCGCGGGCGGTGTCACCGCATTGGCCAGAAAGGATCCGATCCCGGTGGCGGTAAGGAACAACATCGCACCGCCCAACGCGCCGACGGCTGGGGCGCCGCCGCCGCGCACAAGCAGCAGCACCACCAGCGTATTGATGCCGAACACCATCCGGTGTGCCGCCAATCCGCAAAGCGTTGCGGCCACGGTGGGGCGGTTCAGCACCGTGCTGATGCCGTGCATCCAGCCGGTGATCACCGCGTAGACGACCGATCCGTGGATCGCCCGCCGGGTGTCGTCAGGTCCCAGCACGTGGGCACGAAAACGCAGCGACAGCCACAACGCAATGAGCAGCGGGATGGTGACCAGCAACATGATCGACGCGGCGCCGTTGTCACCGGACCCGAACAGGGTGCGGGGTATCAGCATGAAGCTGGCGCCGACGAATGCGGCGACCGAGCCGGTCGCCGACGCGATTGAGTTCATCGTGACCACCTGCTCGCGGGGCACCACATGAGGCAGGGCGGCGGACAGGCCAGAGGAGACGAACCGGGCCAGGCCGTTAATCACCAGCGCACCCCACAGCACCGGCACGTTGCCGGCACCGACGGCCAGACAGATACCCACCAAGGCCACCAACACCAGCCGGCCCAGGTTGGCGCCGACCAGCACCAGCCGACGGTCCCAGCGGTCTATCAGCGCACCGGCGAACGGACCCAGCAACGAGAACGGCAAGAACAGCACCGCGAAGGCAGCGGCGATCGCCATCGGGCGGGCGGCCCGCTCGGGATTGAACAGCAGCGCCCCGGCCAGACCCGCCTGGAACAGGCCGTCGCCGAACTGGCTTGCGATGCGCAGTTCCAGCAGCCGCCAGAAATCGGGCAAGCCGCGCACCGAGCGCCAGACAGCGACAGGCGCGCGCGTGTGAGTCACTGAACCTACTTCCCCCTAGGAGCGGCTATCCGAAACGACACAGGCCCCTGTTAACAACAGTACAAATATCGTGCAGCTCCCGGCTTGTTCACGACAGCGGCCCCGCCCGGATGCCATGATGGAGTGGTGGCGCAGCCCGAAGACCCGGAGGACTTTATTGCCCCCGCCGCGCATCGCGTGCGGGCGGGCACTTTGCTCCTGGCTAACACGGATCTGCTCGAGCCGACGTTCCGCCGCAGCGTGATCTACATCGTTGAGCACAACGACGGTGGCACGCTGGGGGTGGTGCTCAATCGCCCCAGCGAGACCGCGGTCTACAACGTGTTGCCGCAATGGGCCAAGCTGTCGGCGAAACCGAAGACGATGTTCATCGGCGGCCCGGTGAAGCGGGACGCCGCGTTGTGCCTGTCGGTGCTGCGGATCGGCGCCGATCCGGACAGCGTGCCCGGCCTGCGGCACATCACCGGCCGGTTGGTGATGGTCGACCTGGACGCCGACCCCGATGCGATCGCTCCGCTGGTGGAGGGAGTGCGGATCTACGCGGGATACTCCGGCTGGACCATCGGTCAGCTGGAAGGCGAGATCGAGCGCGACGACTGGATTGTGCTGTCAGCGTTGCCATCTGACGTTCTGGTCCAGCCGAGGGTGGACCTGTGGGGACGGGTGCTGCGGCGCCAGCCGATGCCGCTTTCGATGCTGGCCACCCACCCGATCGACATCAGCCGCAACTAATCGGCCAGTGGATCGCGGGACAGTCGGCTCGCGATCACCGAGCACACCACCAGCTGTATCTGGTGAAAGATCATCAGCGGCAACATGATCACCCCGACCGTGGCGGACGGGAAGAACACCAGCGCCATCGGAAGACCCGACGCCAGGCTCTTTTTCGAGCCGCAGAACAGCAGCACGATCTCGTCGCCGCGGTCCAGCCCGGCCAAATGACCGATCACCCAGGTGAATACCAGCACCGCCACTAACAGCGCGGTGTCGACGACGGCGACCGCGACCAGTTGCCACGCGTCGACGCTGCGCCAGATGTGTTCCACCATGCCCATCGAGAACGCCGTGTATACGACCACCAGGATCGATCCGCGATCGACGGCCTTGGTCAGCAGCGCATGCCGGGTAACCCAGTCGGCGATCCACGGCCGCAACAGTTGACCGAGCACGAACGGCAACAGCAGCTGGAGCACGATGTCGCGGATCGCGGTGGCGTCCATGCGGGCTGCGCCGCTGGTGTTCATCAGCAGTACGACGAGCAACGGCGTCAGCGCCACCCCGACGATGTTGGACAGCGATGCGCTGACCAGCGCGGCCGAGACATTGCCCCGCGCAATCGACGTGAACGCGATCGAAGACTGCACGGTCGACGGGACCAGGCATAAGAACAGCAGCCCGTTGTACAAGTCGAGGTTCAGCAGCCACGGCACCAGCCCACGAGCGGCCAGGCCAAGCACCGGAAAGACCACGAACGTGGTGGCCAGCACCATCAAATGCAGCTGCCATCGATTGACGCCCTGCCACGCCTGCTGCGGTGACAGCCGGGCACCGTAGAGCAAGAACAGCAGCGCGATCACGGCTTTGGCGGCAACCGACATCGCGTCCGCGGCGGCGCCGCGGGCCGGCAGCAGAGCCGCCAGGGCGACTGTCGCCGCCATCGCCAACAGGAAGGTGTCTATCGGCAGCGCCGACAGCCGCTTCAGCACGAGTGTTGGCGCACAGCGCTCAATGGCAAGCCAGGGTGCAGGTCGCGCAGGCGCCACCGCAACGGGCCGTGGCCGCTTCGCGTCGCAACGCGTACCGGGCGCTCTGCCAAGCACCGACTGCCACGGTGCCGACGGCGCCGACAATGCAGACCCCGACGCACACACCCACGACGGGCAGCGCGGTGTCGTGCGGCGCGGCCAGTGCCACCGCCCCGCCAGCGGCCAGCATTACCGCGGCCGCCAACTGCGGCGGCGCTACGGTGCGCGTCACCACCGGGGCGGTGTCGGGGGCAACCGACCGCGACAGCGACCACAATCCGCGCGCGGCCATGACAACTGCCGCACACACGCACAGGACTCCGGCGATGAGCATGGGGCCACAATACGAGGCGGCCCGATGCGCCGCAGCGCCCGGCTACTAGTGCGATAACGCCGCTGGTGGAACGGCCGCCGCCGGAGGCACTGGGGCTGCGGCCGGCGCCGGCGGCGGAGCCGGCGGTGGGTTGGACCCGGGTGGGCCGACCCGGAAGCCGTTGATGATGGCGTCGGTGGCCGGCGCCTCGCCGACCGCCGTGGCGGCGTCCGTGTTCACCGCCAGCGACACCAGGTACTTGTCCGGCCCGGAGGTGACGATGACATGGCGCCGCGAGGTGTTGAGCGTCATCTGGTTTTCGCGGTAGGTGCCCTCGATGATCGACGACGGGGATCCGTTGAAGTCGACCAGCGAGGCGTTGGTGGTCCGCCAGGCGGGCAGTTGCGCGCTGTCCAGATAGCCGTGAGTGATGGCCTCCTTGGGATCGAAATCGCCGACCAACCGGTAGACCACCAGCTGGGCATTGGAGGTGTAGAGGCTGGTGCTGTGGCGGTTGGCGGTCACCAGGAATGCATCGGGGACGTTGGGGTCGGGCACCGGTGTCCAGCCCGGCGGCATCGGCAAGGTGACGTCGAGAGCCTTGAAGTTCTGCGCCTTTTGCGGCTCGAGTTGAACGTTCTTGCTCGCGAAATAGTCGCGCAGCGTCCCGGACTGGGCCGGAACGAGCGTCGGCGCCGGTGGCGCGGCTGCCGGGGCCAGCGCCGGCGAGACGGGCGGGGGCACCGCGGGGGCAGCGGCCGCCGTCCCCGGAATCGGGTTGCTGACGGCCCCGGGCGCGACGGTCACGGCCTGCGGCATCACGGGCGCCGCGGGGATCGGAGCGGGATTCGGCCTCGGCGGATACACCGGATCCGCCGATGCGGTGGGGCAGGCAAAGCCCAGCACACCCACGACGCCAACGGCTAGACCTGCGACCGTAACCCGCCAGCTACGGGCAATGTGCATCATGAGAGTCGGTCCTTCCCAAGTCGCTCAGCGGCAAAGCATGAGTCGGACTGTAACCACGTCGCACCAGCGGCAACCAGGCTTGGAATAGACCTGGAATAGACCTGGGATAAAGCCCTGATCGGTCCGCAACGCAACCGAGACAAACGTGTGGCCGGCGGACCCGTCACCGGCGCCCTTATAACCTGTTGGACGTGACCGACTCTCCAACGGCCGCGACGGGCTCCCATCCTGGCGGCCCGGCCGCCCAGGCCGAACCCGATGCGCCGCGGTTTCGGTACACCGCGGACCTGGCCGGCCGCATCGAGCAGATCTGGCAGGACAACTGGAACCGGCTGGGGACCTTCAACGTGCCCAACCCGGTCGGGTCGCTTGCGCCGACGGACGGCTCGCCGGTGCCCGACGACAAGATGTTCGTCCAGGACATGTTCCCGTACCCGTCGGGTGAAGGGCTGCACGTCGGTCATCCGCTGGGCTATATCGCCACCGATGTCTACGCCCGCTACTTCCGGATGATCGGCCGTAATGTGCTGCACGCGTTGGGTTTCGACGCGTTCGGTCTACCCGCCGAGCAGTATGCGGTGCAGACCGGGACCCACCCGCGCACCCGGACCGAGGCCAACATCGTCAACTTCCGGCGTCAGTTGGGCCGGCTGGGCTTCGGCCACGACAACCGGCGAAGCTTTTCTACCACCGACACCGAGTTCTACAAGTGGACGCAGTGGATCTTCCTGCAGATCTATAACGCGTGGTTCGACACCACTGCCAACAAAGCCCGGCCGATCACCGATCTGGTCGCCGCATTCGATTCCGGCGCAAGGCAATTGGACGATGGCCGGGACTGGGCCAAGCTGTCGGCAGGCGAACGTGCCGACGTGATCGACGCCCACCGCCTGGTCTACCGGGCCGATTCGATGGTGAACTGGTGTCCGGGGCTGGGCACCGTGCTGGCCAACGAAGAGGTCACCGCCGACGGCCGTAGCGACCGCGGGAACTTTCCGGTATTCCGTAAGCGGTTGCGGCAGTGGATGATGCGGATCACCGCCTACTCCGACCGGCTGCTCGACGACCTCGACGTGCTGGACTGGCCGGAAAAGGTCAAAACCATGCAACGCAACTGGATCGGCCGCTCCACCGGTGCCGCCGCGCAGTTCTCCGCCCACACGACCGACGGCGAGACCGTCGACCTGGAGGTGTTCACCACCCGGCCGGACACCCTGTTCGGCGCCACCTATCTGGTGCTGGCCCCCGAGCACGAGTTGGTCGACCGGTTGGTCGCCGCCGAATGGCCGGACGGGGTGGACCCGCGTTGGACCTTCGACGCCGCGACCCCGGCTGCGGCCGTCGCCGCCTACCGGCAGACCATCGCGGCGAAGTCCGACCTGGAGCGCCAGGAGAACAAGACCAAGACCGGTGTGTTCCTGGGCGGTTATGCGACCAACCCGGCCAACGGCGAGCAGGTGCCGATCTTCATCGCGGACTACGTGCTGGCCGGATACGGCACCGGGGCGATCATGGCGGTTCCCGGTCACGATCAGCGTGACTGGGAGTTCGCCCACGAGTTCGGGCTGCCGATCGTCGAAGTCATTGCCGGCGGCGATATTTCCGAAGCCGCCTATGCCGGCGACGGAGTGCTGGTGAACTCCGGCTACCTGAACGGGCTGGACGTGGCGGCCGCCAAGGAAGCCATCACCGCGCGACTGGAATCCGACGGTCGCGGTCGGGCGCGCATGGAATACAAGCTGCGCGACTGGCTTTTCGCGCGGCAACGTTATTGGGGCGAGCCCTTCCCGATCGTCTACGACAGCGACGGTCGCCCGCATGCGCTGGGCGAGGCCGCGTTGCCAGTCGAGCTGCCCGACGTCCCGGACTACTCGCCGGTGCTATTCGACCCCGACGACGCCGAGAGCGTTCCTGAGCCGCCGCTGGCCAAGGCGACCGACTGGGTGCACGTCGAGCTGGACCTCGGCGACGGCCTCAAGCCCTACACCCGCGACACCAACGTCATGCCGCAGTGGGCGGGCAGCTCCTGGTATGAGCTGCGCTACACCGACCCGCACAACTCAGAACGGTTCTGCGCCAGGGAGAATGAGGCCTACTGGATGGGCCCGAGACCGGCCGAGCACGGCCCCGGCGATCCGGGCGGTGTCGACCTGTACGTCGGAGGTGCTGAACACGCGGTGCTGCACCTGCTGTATTGCCGGTTCTGGCACAAGGTGCTCTACGACCTGGGTCACGTCAGCTCCCGCGAGCCCTACCGCCGCCTGGTCAACCAGGGCTACATCCAAGCGTTCGCCTACACCGACGTCCGCGGCGCCTACGTACCCGCCGCCGACGTGATCGAACGCGACGGCGGCTTCGTCTACCCCGGGCCCGACGGGGAGATCGAAGTCTTCCAGGAATTCGGCAAGATCGGTAAGAGCCTGAAGAATTCGGTGTCGCCGGACGAGATGTGCGACGACTACGGCGCCGACACGCTGCGCGTGTACGAGATGTCGATGGGCCCGTTGGAGGCGTCGCGTCCGTGGGCCACCAAGGACGTCGTCGGGGCGCACCGCTTCCTTCAGCGCGTCTGGCGACTGGTGGTCGACGAGCAGACCGGCGACATCTGCGTCGTCGACAGCCCGGAGCTGGACACCGAGACGCTGCGGCTGCTGCACCGCACCATCGCCGGTGTCTCCGAAGACTATGCGGCACTGCGCAATAACACCGCGGTGGCCAAGCTGATCGAGTACACCAATCACCTCACCAAGCAACACCGCGACTCGGTGCCCCGGGCAGCGGTCGAGCCGTTGGTCCTGATGCTGGCGCCGTTGGCGCCGCACCTTGCCGAGGAGTTGTGGCAGCGGCTCGGACATCCGACGTCGCTTGCCCACGGGCCGTTCCCACTGGCCGACCCCGACTACCTGGTCGAAGACACCGTCGAGTACCCCGTACAGGTCAACGGCAAAGTGCGCGGCCGTATCACGGTGCCGGCCGACGCCGACGCCGACGCGGTGGAAGCCGCCGCGCTGGCCGACGAGAAAGTGCAGACGTCTCTGGCGGGCGCCACACCGAAGAAGGTGATCGTGGTCGCCGGGCGACTAGTTAACTTGGTCGTCTGACGGGTACCAACGCGCAACCTCGTTGGCGCCGGGCATGACTCGTCTTCTTCCAGCTCGAATATCGGGATCGTGCGCGTGGTTTTTGACTGGTAGTTCGCGTACGCGAACGCAGGTATGGTCGCGTTGATCTTGGGGATGACCGTCTCACGTTCGGGCGGCTCGAGCTCGCGCGCGACGACGTCGAACGAGCCGGTGGCGAGCTCAACGTGTGCCCGCGGGTTGGCCCGCAGGTTGTGCACCCACGCCGGGTTGACGTCGGCCCCATCGTAACCCGCGACGATCAGCAGGTGGCCGTCGATGCGAAACACCACCAGCGGCGCAACGCGCGGCTCGCCGGACTTCCCGCCCGTCGTCGTAAGTAGCAGCAGCTCAATGCCTTCGAATCGCCCCCCGACCTTGCCGGCGTTGGCGCGAAACTCGTCGGTGATATTGCCGTTCAGCGCCTTTAGCGTCTCGGCATCGGGTTTCTGAGCCACCCCAAACAGAGCTACTTGGTCGCGCCGTTTATTCCGATTGGCGGCAATTGTTTTGGCGGTCTTCCGGGCCGGTCAAGCCGAGATTGCGAGGCCTATTCGCCGGCGGCCTCGGCTGTCGGACTGGCCACCGGTTCGCTGGCAGCCAGCCGCTCCAGCGGCGCGAGCGCCTTGGTCAGCGTGTCCAAGTCGGACTCGCTGAGATGGCTGAGTAGCGCGGCCAGGGCTCCGATCCGGTTGGTCAGCGACTCGCGGTGCACGGCCAACCCCCGCGGGGTGATGTCGACCAGCACGGCGCGCAGGTCCGACGGGTCGCGCGAGCGCTTCACCAGGCCGATCTTCTCCAGCCTGCGGATCGCCACTGTGGTGGTGGGTGTCCGGACGCGTTCGTGGGCGGCGAGATCGGTCATCCGGATGGGACCCCGATCGAGCAAGGTCACCAGAATCGACAGCTGGGCCAGCGTCAGCTCGCCGGCTGTCGCGGCGCCGGCGCTGTGATCACCGCGGCGCAGAATAGAAAACAGCTTTGCCAGCGTGCGGTGAAGCCCCTCGGCCAACTCGGTGAGCTCCGGCACCGTGGCTTCGCGTTCCGCCATAGTTCGCCAGTCTAACCTGTCTGGGGTTCACAGACCCAGAAACCGGTTTTGCCGTCAAAGTACTTGCGACAGGAACCGCTGCAACCGCTCGGTTTCTGCGGCCTCGAATATCTGGTCCGGTGGCCCGGTTTCTACGACCTGACCATGGTCCATGAAGACAACTGTGTCGGATGTCGACCTGGCAAAACCCATTTCGTGGGTGACCACAAGCATTGTCATGCCTTCGGCGCCCAAGTCCGCGATCAACGCGAGAATGCCCTTGACCAATTCGGGATCCAGCGCCGACGTCGCTTCGTCGAAGAGCATCACTTGCGGCCCCATCGCCAGCGCGCGGGCGATCGCGACTCTTTGCTGCTGCCCGCCCGACAGCGCGCCGGGACGGCTTGCGGCCTTGTGTTTCATGCCCACTCGGTCCAGCTGCGCGAGCGCCAGCTCGCGGGCCGCGTCGGCCGACAGGCGCTTGAGTTTGCGTGGCGCCAGCATCACGTTGTCCAGCACGCTGCGGTGCGGAAAGAGGTTGAAATGCTGGAACACCATGCCAATTCGCTGCCGGAATCGATTGGGGTCGTCGTTCAACACCGAGCGGCCGTCCAACAGGATGTCGCCGCGGTCAGGTTCGTGTAATCGGTTCAAAATCCGTAGCAGTGTCGACTTGCCCGAGCCCGACGGGCCGATCACCGCCACCGTGCTGCCGGCCGGCGCATCGATATCGACCCCGCGCAGCACGGTATTTCGACCGAACGACAGGTGAATATCCTTGCCCGCCAACGATACTGACTGCGGCTGCGCGTCGCGGTCGGTCACGTCATCTCCTGGCTGGTCGTCAAGACGAGCGGGTTCTCCGGCTCGGTCGCAGCCCGGCCCTGGCGAAGGCGGTGATCGACGAGGTTCACCAGATGGGTCAGCGGGATGGTCAGGATCAGGTAAAAGATCCCGGCCGCCACCAGCGGTGAGAGGCTGCCGGTCTGGGCGTTGAAGTCGCGACCGACCTGAAACAGCTCGCGTTGCCCGGCGATCAGGCCGAGGAAGTACACCAGCGCCGAGCCCTTCAGCAGCGCGATGAATTGGTTGACCAGTGCGGGCAGCACCCGACGGATCCCCTGCGGTATTACCACCAACCCCATCGAGGCGCGGTAGCTCAGCCCCAGCGCGCGGGCGGCTTCCAGCTGGCCGGTCTCGACACTTTGGATGCCGGAACGGAAGATCTCGCCCACATACGCGGCCGCCGTCAGGCCCAGCGCGGCGATGCCGAGCGGGTAGGGGTTGTTGTGAGTCAGCCCGCCCACGATCGGCCCGATGCCCAGCCCGATCAGCAGGATGATCACCACCTCGGGCAGGCCGCGGAAGATGTCGGTGTACACCCGAGCCGGCCAACGCAGCCAGCGGGCACGCGAAATACCGGCAACCGCAAGCACAATGCCCATCGCCAAGCCGATGACACCGGAGCTGACCGTCAAGATCAGCGTGTTGGGCAGCCCCGTCGTCAACAGCACCGGGATGGTCTGCCGGTAGAGGTCCCAGTCGAAGAAGGAGTCCCGCAGCTGGGCCAGCGTCGACTTCGGCGGAGCGGCCTCGTCGATCGCACGATGATGTTGCTCGGCGATCGCCGCGAAATCCGGCAGGTGCGGCCTCGATGCCGACTTCGATCCCGGGTGCCATCCCCGCGGCAACGGCCGCGGAACCCAGTCGGTGTAGAGCTGCGCCCAGGTGCCGTCGTCGATCACGGCGTCCAGCCCGGCGTTCAGCGCGTTGATCAGCGGTTGATTGTCTTTGGCCACCGCGTACGCCACGAAGTTGCCGTGGCCGAACGTGTAGGCGGCGATGGACGCGGTGTCGCCGGGCCGCATCACGTTAGCCGCCTCCATTGCCGGCGCCACCCACGCGTCGATCTGATGGGTCTTCACGCTGGTGTACACGGTGGTGAAGTCTGGGAATTTCACTGGCTCTATATGCAGCGTGTCGACGACGTACGCTTCTTCGACGGTGCCCTGCACGACGCCGATCCGCTGTCCGGGACCCAGCTCGCCGAAGCTGTCGATCGGCGAGCCGGACGGCACGATCAGCGACAGGTAACCGAAGTCGTAGCCGTTGGTGAATCCGACGGTGCGCCGGCGTGCATCGGTGGCCATGATCGACGACGAGCCGACGTCGAAGCGCCGCGTCGCGACCTGGGCCAGCAGCCCGGAGAATTCGGTGCCGGCGAAGACGACGTGTAAGCCCAGCTTGGCGGCGATCGCCCGTAGCAGCTCGTTGTCATAACCGGTGTAGTGCCCCGCGCTGTTCAAGCAGCTGGTCGGGGGACCCCCCGGCTCGGTGCCGACGCTCAGCGTTCGGGGGGTGCGCAGACCCAGCGCGTCGACATTTACCGAACTCAGCGGCTCGACGTCGGCGGTTGTGTGCTTGTCCTCCTGGGGCCGGTTCGCGGTGGCCAGCTTCCTCGGCAGGGCGATTGCGCCGTCTTTTCCCGACGGCTTGCACAGGTTGGTGTCGGCCGCGGCCGACGGAGCCGAACCCAGGCTGCAGGTGAGCAGGATGGTGGCGAGTAGCGCGAACAACTTTCCGGCGTTGACGCTCATACCCCGCAAGGTACCGGGGGTCAGAACACCGCCGCGGGCTTGTCCGACGGGGCCAGCACGCCGCGCCGAACCAGCTCGGTCACCATGACCTCCGCCATCAGTTCGGCGCAGCCACTGCACGCCGCCCGTGCGTCGTCGGGGTCGCGGTGCCGGATGGCTGCCGTCTCGTCTTCGTAGAACGGCAGCATCTCGGCGACGATGCTCGGATAGCTCAACAGAAACGCGCGCGGGATAAGGCCCTGCGATGCGCGAATAGTCGCGTCCAGGCGTGGCCCGGCGTACTCGTCGTTGATCGCGCGCCGATAGTCGCGTGTGGCTCGCTGGAAGGCGCGCGGCTCCTTCGAGGC
>Ga0209656_10001739_pt1 | contig 14233 bp, 11 predicted proteins | sample BogFormECP12_OM2_FD_188239 | JGI IMG/M metagenome (GOLD analysis project Ga0209656, IMG submission 188239) | Bog forest soil microbial communities from Calvert Island, British Columbia, Canada - ECP12_OM2 (SPAdes) (version 2) | ecosystem: Environmental > Aquatic > Freshwater > Wetlands > Bog ... | reverse complement strand
GCGAAGTAGCCGCCGTCGAACTCGGCGATGGCGATCTGCTGACCGGCGGCGGCGCCGGGCGGAAAGTTATAGCGGTTTTCTAGATCGGCGGGCGTGAGCGGCGCCAGGGCTGGGCCGGGGGCGGCTGCGACGCTGCGCAGCGCTTTACGGTGGGCCACCTGGCGCTCATCGAGTCCGAAGATCCCGGTGACTATGCCGGCGAGCGGGGCGGGAATTCGGAGTGTGCCTTCACGGCCGCGAAAGTCTCCTTGGCTGGCGTTGTGGTAGAGGCCCAGGTTGGCTTGGAAGGCCTTTTCCATGGCATCGGCGGTGCCGCTGACGCGCATGCTGCGGGTGAGGAGTGAAATCTCGTCGACTCTAATGCCGTACGACTTGAGCACACTGGCGACCTTGTCGGCATCCTCCTGCTTGGCGCCGTAGTCGCTAGCGAGTTGGTCGCGACTTATTGCTTGGGCAGGCATCTGTCCGGGATCGGGCAGGGCGGGGGCTTTAAGCGAAAGGGTCAGTTCTACGCGGGAACTAGGATCGATATCGCCAATGCGGGTGGCATCGGTCTGCCTGGGGCGCGCGCTTCCTTTCAGCATCACACTCTTAGCGTTCATGGTGTTTCTCCTTTAGAACTTATCGACATAGGCGTAACCGCAGCTGCGGCCACTAAGCAGCTTCCGGGAGGTGCTGAGATTGAGAGGAGGCTTGCCGCAGTAGATTCCGCCGGCGCATTGGCGTCGGACGTGCCGTTCCGGAGAACGCAAGCAGTAGCGCCGCTGGCCGGACGAGAACCGCCGGAGCGGAAGTCTGCGTGCGTCGCCCGGTAGGGCGGGGCAAACCTCTCTCAACTTCTCAGCGGGGAAGAGGAAGAACCAGAACTACTCGGGGCCGGACTGCGGGATAGTTATGATTTATTGGCGTTGGTTTGTCAAGGAAATTGTGGACAAAGAGCGGCAAAGTCACATATCCCCAAGATCTGGTCCTGCCGGCGCCTACTAACCCTCTAAGCCGATCACCGGAATCATAATCGTCAGACGCGGGTTGTGGCGACAAACTTACTCCCGTTTCCGCGACTACTGCATCAGCCGCCAGGCGCTGTAGGCCCAGACGACGGGGACGGCGAACAGCATGGCGTCAATGCGGTCGAGCATGCCACCGTGCCCTGGGAGGATGGAGCCGGAATCCTTGACGCCGGCGCCGCGCTTGATGAGGGATTCGACCAGGTCTCCGAGTTGGGCGGCGATGTTAACGATGGCGGCGAGCAGAATTATGGGAACCAGGGACGGCTGCTGCAAGCCCCACATCCCATCGCGGCGTTCGATCAGTCCCACATGGAGCAGACGAGAGCTGATTCCCTCCGCGTGCTGCAGCCAAAGCGTGCCGATGATGACGCTGGCGAGGATGGAAGCGACAGCGCCTTCCCAGGTTTTGTTCGGGCTGATTTGGGGCGACATGCGGTGCCGGCCCAGCAACTTGCCGATGAAATAAGCGAAGATGTCGCCGGACCAGACCACCAGCAGCGTGAAGATGACGAGAATGGCACCGGCGGGCTGGCGCCGGATTTCGACGAGCAGGGCCATCGGGACCGCAATGTAGACGAAGGCAAAGGTAGACGCGGCGGCGGCGGGATAGCCGGTGCGCAGGTCGGAACGTGACATGGCGAGACTGAGAAACAAGAACGGCGCCAGCGCGGCGGCGAGCACAAGGCCGTACATCATGGCCGTGGCTTCGACGAGCGGGACGCGGTTCGTAAGCGCCACGATCACGAAAAGAAAAAAGATGGTGATGAAGGCGTACGTCGGCTGCCAGAGCGGCTGGACTTCGTAATGAGTTGAAAGCTTGAGGAACTCCGCCACCGCGAGCAGGGCGACGGCTCCGGCGACGATCGCGAGGACGTAGAGCGGGGCCTTCAGAATGAGGAGGAGAACAAGTGGGATGAGAACGACCGCGGTGGCGATGCGCTTGATCAACGATTGGCCTCGGTAACGACGAGTGATGAAACCGCACTAATTCTAGATCGGCAACCCTTCCATTATCTCCTTCACGCATTCTGCAAGGCTTCGACCGGCGGTGTCGACTATGAGGTGGTTGCGTTCCCAACTGTGATATTCCCGGGCAACGACTTCCGGCCACGTGGGCAGTCTCAATCTTGATATATCCGTGGTTCGTGTCTCGACGCGGCGTCGATGTTCCGCCGCATCGGAGCAGACGACCTCCACTTCCACGGCTTGCGCCTGTGTGCGATCGGCGGTGGCGATCCAGGCGTCGCGCGTCATCTTGAGTGGATTCACGGAGTCCGCAATGACAATCCGGCCCAGGCGAAGGTTCTCTTCCGCCACCGCATAGCCGGCTTGGTATCCCGCGTCATTCATGGGGCCGATGAGCAGGCCGGAATCGCGAAGGCCTTGCTCAATCGAGTCGATCCGCACGTGCACGGCTCCAAGCCGGCTCGCCAGTTCCCGCGCCAGCGCGGACTTTCCAACGCCCGGCAGGCCGCCGAAAACAATCAGCAACGACATTCGCGCATTCTGGAGCAAGGGAGCCCGCGATTGGAAGACGTTGTTCCTGTCGGCGATCCGGGAAACGATTTCACAAACTTAGACTCCCAGCGATCCGGTAGGTCGAGATCCAACGCCGTCAACGCTTGCCCTCGGCGTGGGCGCGGAGCTTGGAGTGGTCGGCCGCATGGGCATGGTCCTGTCCCAGTCCGCCGTAGCGGCGTTCGCGCTTTTGATACTCTTCGATCCCTTCCAGCAGGTGGGCGCCGCGGAACTCGGGCCACAAGGTCTGCGTGACGTAGATCTCGGCGTAGGCCAGTTGCCACAGCAGAAAGTTGCTGAGGCGCATCTCGCCGCTGGTGCGGATGACCAGGTCGGGATCGGGGAGACCGCGCGTATAAAGGTGCTCGCTGATGAGCTGTTCGTCCACCTGGAGGTGTTCGAGGCCGCCGTTGCGGGCGGCGGCAGCGGCGAGGGAGCGGAAAGCGTCGACGATTTCGCTGCGGGCGCTGTAGTTGAGCGCGAGCGTCAGCGTCATCCCGGTGTTGCCGCGCGTGGCGTCACTGGCGTATTCCATTTCGCGCTGCACGGCCTCCGGAAGCTCGTGCTTGCGGCCAATGTATTCCAGGCGAATGTTGTTCTCGTTGAGTGTCTTGATTTCCGCCTTGAGGTAGCGACACAGCAGGCGCATGAGGAAATCGACTTCGGTGCGCGGACGCTTCTTCCAATTCTCTTCCGAGAAGGCATAAAGCGTGAGTGCGGGGATGCCGATGCGAGCCGCAGTCTCAACCGTGGAACGCACCGCAGCGACACCCGCGCGATGTCCGGCCACGCGCGGCATGTGCCGCCGCCGAGCCCAGCGCCCGTTGCCGTCCATGATGATCGCGATATGCCTGGGGAGCCGCGTGGGATCAAGCCGCAGGTAAACTTCCGCTTCCTTGCGGTCCATGCCAGCGGGTACCGTGTGTCGCAAGAGAACCTCTGCAAGTCGAAGCTAACACAGCGATTCCAGTGAGTGCAATGGAGAGACGCGCGCCCCCGCCCGTCCAGCGGAATCTATCTCCGCTAGCGAGCAGAGTCTTGTAGCGTTGGAATCGCTCCTTGCTGCCAGGCAATCAGACGTCACCGTCGGAACCTATCCCGCGTCCGCGGTGTCTCTGATGATATGACTCCGGTTCGATGCTCCTTGATCGTGCTAATGCTGATAGAGATAACGTTGCTTGCCGCGACGGCAGAAGCGGAATTGTGCAAAGCCGATGGACCGTTGCTGACGGACAAGGCCGGGAACCCAATTTGGCTGGATACGAAGGCTTTAGTTAAGAGAGCGAATCACTGCGGTGCACCTCGAATGCCGGCTTTGGCACGCCAAGCCAGAATTGAAGGCCAGGTTTTAGTGGACATTTTGGTCAACCAGCAAGGAAAAGTTGCTTGTGTTCAGTTGATACAAGGACATCCAATGTTGGCGAGTTCCGCAATTGATGCCGCGAAGGACTGGGCTTTTCGACCAATGAAGAAAGGACGGCAGGCTGTGTCCTTTTATGGCCATCTCGCATTCCATTTTTCAACCGGGGAGATCGCAAAAGACGAGAATCCATGTACAGTTGCACATTGGTAGTTCTTTCTAGCGCACCTCTTCCGGCACAATCTGCAAAGCCACCCGCTCCGTGTGCCGCATCACCGTGCACGCACCGCGCTCCCACCTGCGCAGCGTGGTTTAAGAAAAGGTTCCTGGGAAGGGCACGGCTTCAGCCGTGCCGCTCGGAGCAGCAAACGAAGGGGCTTCAGCCACTGAGGGCCCTCGCGCTTGATGCTGTGAGTGCATCTTCGAAAACAGCGGACCCATCGTAACGGGCGGTTCGGGATAATTGGCCTAAACGCTGTTAAGAACAGTTGGCGAAACACTCGCCCACGAACCATCGTGCGAACGTGGCGAGGGCTACTGCTTCACTGTGGTCGTCGTAATTCCGGTAGGAGCGTGAGCAACAGAAGACTCATCAGAGCGAAAAATGGTACAGCGATTAGTTTCTGGGCGGCCAGGGAACCCCGCGCACATCAAAAGCAACGAAACATCTTTCTTTGTCTCCACCGTATGCGGTCCCTTATGTGTGGGCTCGAATAGCCAATTCGACAACTGGCGAGAAATGTCATCGCTCATTCGCTTGCTGGGCGGATAGTCTACCGAGACACTAGCTACGGTCCCATCGCGACGCACCGCTATGGATGCGTGTACCTTCTGCATCGAAGGCGGGCCCGCGTGGTCCGGAACTATCCCGTCCACGTGGCACTCTAGGCAACCATCTGCAAAATAATCATTGTGCGCGTTGAGATGGATAATGCCGCCCGGCACCTCGGGTTGGTCGATGGGTTTCTCCGTGACGCGGGCCAGAGCGCATTTCAGCGTGCTGCCGGCGATTGTGCACCCCGCGCTTCCGGCAGTTGCCCATTTCCCGCTCAACGAGCCATCTTGCGGGAGAACCCAAAACTGCTCGTGCCCATAGAGTGACTCCACGGCGCCGTCCCAAATGTAACAGCCCTGAGAATTGCAGGAGCTCAAATCCTTGGGGCCAGCAACTCCGTGGGCCCAGGCCTCACCGTCTTTCGAATGCAGTACGAGGGGCACGCTATAACCGCCAGCTTTTTCGCGGTGGACCAGCTCAACGCCGAATGCCCAGTACTCACCTTGATGAACAAAAACCATCCGGGGCAGCACCCGGTTAGTGGCATCATTCTGCGGATGAACTATCTTCCACGATTTTCCACCATCTCTTGTAACTACAAAGACGTCTTCGACCTCGGGTTGTCGTCGGATCATGAGGAAATGGGAGCTGTCGAGGGCAGCGATGGAGAGTGTTTGAACGAATGGTCGCAGTTCCTCCGAATTAACGGCAGCTATACTCTCCCAGTGCTCGCCCCCGTCATGAGTAATCTCGACAGCTCCCTCGATGGGGACTGCTTGGTCAGACGATGCAACTCTGCCGCGAGAATGTCCTTCGTCAACAGCGGCAATGCCGTTCATAGCGTCCGCGAACGAGAAGCCGCGCACAACACCGGGCGCGATGTGGCTTTTCCATGTCTCTCCGCCATCATCGGTCGCGAGCATGAGCCCGCCTGTACCCGCAGCGTGCCCCACCTTGTCACTTACAAACGAAATATCTAACAATACTTCCCCGTCACGATTTTGATGTTTGATTTCCCACGTTGCCCCGCCATCTTTCGAACCCAGGATCATCTCGTCCACGCCGCATACCCAGATTGTTGCCCCCTGCGCTGTGATGTTAACGGGACGAAAAGGCGAGGCAACAACTTTCCAATCGTTGTTGGCGGTAGGATTCTGATCGCCGGCGAAAGACGAAGCGCAAAGCCAGAAGACGGTTAATGCGCATAGTAGTCGGGAAGAAGTTCTCATTATTTGCTGCACCTTCTCTCCTCTCTCGGTGAACTATCTATGCATGCTACACCAATGATTATCATCGTTTGGCAGCTGGCGAAATATCGCGCTTATGCGAACAATCTCAAAGTGCCCTGCTCGTGAGACGATCGGATTATTTCCGTCCCCTTTCATGCCCCCAGCGAATACCCCACGCCCGCGTCCTCAACCTCCACCATCTCCCGTAACTCCGGATAACTCTTCACCAGCGTGTCCGGCGCCGGCACTTTCTTCCCGCTCAGCAGATACCTCAACTCCAGCGCATTCACCGCCGCCTTCGCCTGAAAATGATTATTGGCGATCACAAACGTCCTCTCCGCTTTCTGCGCGATGATCTCGACTTTGTGTTTCCACTTCTCCATCTCCTCCGGCTTGTAGAGATAGTTGTAGCGGTCGTCGCGGCTGTCGCTGTCAAACCACTGGTCGTAATTCCGCCCGTGCAGCCGGACGTATCCAATGCCCGACGTCACGTGCGTGGTCGGAGCGAGCGACTGCCCCAGCACCGGCTGATCGATATTGCAGAAGCCTGCGTTCTGGCGCATGAACTCGGCAATCGTCTCCGGATTGTCCCAACTCGAGTGCCGCACCTCGACCACCCGCGGATACTCGATGAACTGCCGCAGCAGTAACTCCAGGTATTCGCGATTGAGCGCCGTGTTCTTGAACGAAACCGGAAACTGAATCAGCAGCGCCCCCAGCTTACCTTCGGAAGCCAGCGAGTCCAGTCCCTCGCGCGCCAGCTTCTCATCTTCATCGTTGGGTCGAATGCTGGCCGCCGAAGTCGGCTCCATCACCGCCAGCGGAGAATGCGTGAACGACCGATGCAGTTTGGCCGTGAATACGAAGTTGGGATTCGCGGCGGCGGCGCGGCGGCACCAGAGGCGCCCGAGTTCCGGCCGGATGTGTCCGTAGAATGAAGTATTGATTTCGATGACGTCGAAGAAGCGAGCGAGAAATTCCACGGGATGGATCTTCTTGCGCGTGACTTCCGGCGGGTACAGGACGCCGTTCCAGTCCTTGTAGGACCAGCCGGCGGTGCCGACGCGGATTGTAGAAGAGGCTTCCATGGCGGGGAACGCTTGAGGTTAGCACAGGGCGGAGCGGCTGTCGGTAACGGGTGGCGTCCCAGAAGTGCGAAGAAATAAGTTCCGGACGGGGATTTGTCAGGCCGCTCAGTGGCAGCCTCAGGCACGGAGGTCCCTGTTCTTCAAAACAAACAGCGCGATTGCACGGGCTGCTCAAAAAGTCGCAGTTGCACCTGGTTTGGGTGGCGCACACGCTTCAGCGCTGCGATAACCGGTTTGTTTTCGGGAGCGGCTTTAGCCGCTGAGGTCAAGATCCAGGCCGTGAGATTTTGTCCGCCGACTCTGAATCCGTGCCCATTCAATGTACCGGCTACACCGAATAAGGGATGTCCTCGTCCGCGAGTTGCATCGTTGCCTGTCTTGATTCCACCGCTTTCGCCTCAGCCGCTTCCGTGGACCGGGAGCCGCGACGCATGGCGACGATGCCCGTGCGGACCATTTCCAACACGCCATAGGGTCGCAGCACGTCGAGCAGTCCGTCGATCTTGTCCTCGGCGCCCGTGATTTCAATCGTCAACGATTCGGCGGCGACATCGACCACGCGGGCGCGGAAAACGCTGGCCAGTTCAAGCACGTGGGAGCGTTCGCCATGCTTGGCGGCAACGCGAATCATGGCGAGATCGCGCACGATCGCCGGCTCGTAAGTGATGTTCTCTACCAGAAGAACGTTGACGAGCTTGTAGAGATTGGCCTCGATGCGGCGGACCTGGTCGCGGTCGGCGTCGACCGTAATGGTCATGCGCGAGACTTCGGGCTTCTCCGTGCGTCCCACCGTCAGCGAGTCGATGTTGAAGGCGCGGCGGCGAAACAGCGAGGCCACGCGGGTCAGGACACCGGGTTTATTTTCGACGTGTACCACCAGAGTATTGAGCATGGGTTCCTATTCGTCGGCAGCGGTTTCGACCAGGGGACTGGGCCGCCGGATCATGTCGTCCAGCGCCGCGCCCGCGGCCACCATCGGGTACACCGAGTCTTCCTGCTCGACTTTAAAATTGATGAGCACCGGGCCATCGTGCTGGCGGGCGGCCCGGACGGCGGGCAGAACTTCGGCGCGCTTGGTGACCGCCATCGATCGTATGCCGTACGCTTCGGCGACTCTCACAAAATCGGGATTGAGAAGCGGCGTTGCCTGATAGTTCTTCTCGTAAAAGAATTCCTGCCATTGGCGAACCATCCCGAGAAAGCCGTTATTGATGATCGCGATGTGGATTTTCAGCTTCTCCTGAACGATGGTCGCCAGTTCCGCCATGGTCATCTGGAATCCACCGTCGCCGACCACGACCCAGACTTCGGCCTCGGGCCGCGCCACTTTCGCCCCAATGGCTGCGGGCAGGGCAAAGCCCATGGTTCCCAGGCCGCCGGAGGTCACCAGCGAGCGCGGCGCTTCGTGCTTGTAGTATTGCGCCTCCCACATCTGGTGCTGGCCGACGTCGGTGACGACAATCGTGTCGCCGGTGTGGGTCTCCTGCCAGATATCGTTGATGACGTGGGCGGCGTAGAGATGGCCGCTGTCGGGCAGGGACTGAATGTCGCGCACGGCGGAATGGCCCTTGAGTTCGGTGATGTGGTGCAGCCATTCGGTGCGGTCGCAGGTTTCGATCTTGGGCAAAAGCTCGTGCAGCACTTCGCGGAGATCTCCGACGAGCGCGACATCGACCTTCACGCACTTGTTGATTTCGGCGGGATCGATTTCAACGTGGATCTTCTTGGCATTGGGAGCGTATTGCTTGAGGTTGCCGGTGACGCGGTCGTCAAAGCGCATGCCGAGGGCGAGCAGCAGGTCGGCTTCCTGAATGGCGGAGTTGACCCACGCTTCTCCGTGCATGCCCATCATGCCCAGGTTCAAGGGATGAGCCGCGGGCAGCGCGCCGATTCCGAGCAGGGTCATAGCAACTGGGATGTGCGCGCGTTCGGCGAGTTCGCGAACTTCCGCCATGGCCTTAGAAATGACGATGCCGTGGCCGGCGAGAATCACAGGGCGCTCGGCGTTGTGAATCAATGCGAGCGCCTGCGCATATTCCGCCGGCTCCGGCGAAAGGTCGGGGCGGTAGCCGGGGAGTTGCGGAGGCACGGCGTCCCAGTCGAACTCGCACGATCCCTGCTGCGCATCCTTCGTAATATCGACCAGCACCGGGCCGGGACGGCCGGAGCGCGCCACGAAAAAGGCTTCGCGCAGAGTACGGGCGATACCGTCGGCGCGGGTGACCAGATAGTTGTGCTTGGTGATGGGGAGCGTGACGCCGGTGATGTCGGTTTCCTGGAACGCATCGGACCCAATCAGCTTGCTGCCAACCTGCCCCGTGATGCAGACAATGGGGGACGAATCCATCATGGCGGTGGCGATGCCGGTGACCATGTTGGTGGCGCCCGGGCCGGAGGTGGCGATGGCGACTCCGACGTTGCCGCTGGCGCGCGCAAAGCCGTCCGCCATGTGGGTGGCGCCCTGCTCGTGGCGGACGAGGATGTGATGGATGGTGCTGTGTTTGAGCGCGTCGTAAGCGGGCAGAATGGCGCCGCCGGGGTAGCCGAACACGTGCTTGACGCCTTCGCGTTCCAGGCACTTCCAAATAATTTCCGATCCTGTCAGTCGCATAGTTCCATCCGTCTCGAAGTCGTCTGCGCCCGGAAGGCCGTGCGCAGACCCGTTGTATGCCGCAAACAGAAAACCCACCGGCGATCGCTCTGGCGGTGGGTTTAAGGAATTCGTTGAATCTTTACCGGTTCCTTTACGTGCCCCCAGCCAGAGCGGCGCGTGCCCCGCCTACCGGCGGGACGACTACGACGACTACGCTAACTCGAAGCAGCTGGAGGTAGGGGTGCATGACGTTCCAAAAGGATTCTGTATCATCGCGTACCGGAGGCAATCCGGTCAAGTCGAAAGCGGCGGTCAAAACAGGCGAGGGTAGTGTCCTAGTTTTGCCTTCTTTCACCACAGAGTCACAGAGACGCAGAGAAACCCGACTGCTTCGCAAGCCCTTCCCCCTCTGGTTTTTACAGGTTCGAGGTTTTCTCCGTGATTCGGTGACTCCGTGGTGAAAAAACAGAACTTAGCACAGTACCGAGGCGGAGCCGAGGCAGTGACCAGGCTGGTACTCTCCTTCACTTCTCCGGCCTACGTTGCGGCGGGTTGGGGGTCTGGGGCTTGGGACATCAGGGCCAGCAAGTCGCGGGCGACGCGCTCGGTGGCGTGGCGGGCGATGGGGCCTTCGTCCAGATAGTCTCCCAGAACCGGGATTACACCCATGGCTTCGATGGCGTCGAGATCGGCAACGATTTGCGTGGCGCCCTCCAAAGCATACTTCGCCTTCAGTTCCGGCGGGACCGTCTTCCGGTTGATCAGCGCGTAGTCAAACAGTTGCGCCCCCGCGTGCGCGGTGACGGCGCGGATGTGATCGGCGGCGGTGAGTCCGAGGCTTTCATTGGCCTGGGTCATCAGGTTGCAGACAAACACCTTGATCGCCGTCGATTCCTGGATTGCCTTGGTAATGCCACGCACCAGCAGGTTGGGAATGAGGCTGGTGAAAAGCGAGCCCGGACCGACGGTGATGATGTCGGCGCCAGCGATGGCATCGAGCGTCTGGGGGAGCGGAACGACTTCGGGCGGGACGAGAAAGAGCTCGCGAATCTTGCCTTTGCTGGCGGTGATTCGAGTCTCGCCGCGGACGCGGGTACCGTCCTCCATCAGAGCTTCAAGTTCGACGCTGGAGGTGGTGGCGGGATAGATGCGGCCGCGCGTCAGCAGGATTTCCGAGGAAAGGCGGACGGCTTCGGAAAAGTCGCCCGTGATGGAGGTGAGAGCGGCAAGGAAGAGATTGCCGAAGCTGTGACCTTCGAGGCCGGAACCTTTCTGAAAGCGGTGCTGGAAAAGCCTGGAGAGCAGAGCCTCATCCTCGGAGAGCGCGACGATGCAGTTGCGCACATCGCCGGGGGGCAGCATGTTGAACTCTTTGCGCAGGCGGCCGCTGGAGCCGCCATCGTCGCTGACCGTGACCACACCGCAGAGTTCGCGGATCGCGGGCTGGCCGGAGGAGGCGAGCAGCGGCGTGAGCACGTGACGCTTCAAGCCCTTCAGCAGAGTGGAGAGGCCGGTACCACCGCCGATGGCGACGACGGAGACCCAGAGGGGACCGGATTCTGCCGCTTTCGCTGTATTCGCGCGCTGGCGCGGGGACATGCAGGACCTCAACAGGCCGTCGCTACGGGGGTTCGGAAAGAGTTTATTTTCATTAGCGCTGAAACTTCAGCGGCGGAGCCGGGATTCTCAACCCCGAAAAGCCGGTTCTCAGCCGAGCCGACTCAAAACAGCGGTCGTGCGCGGCGCCACTCAAGAATCTGGCGCCGATCCGGCAGCGACTCTCCAACTCAATCAGTACGAATTCAATTCCGGCTCGGCCGTTTCTTCCGTTCCGGGATCCGGATAGAGCAACTCGGTGAAGCGCGGATCTTCGGAGAGGTTCTGGAAATCAGAATCGTTTCTGGCCTGGAAGCGCAGGGCCGGGTTCTGGCGTATGGCTTCGTCGAGCGACTTGAGAGCATCCTCGACATGGCCGGTCAGACAGTTCAGCGCTGCCAGTCCGTAGAGAAGGTAGTCGGTTTTGGGAGACTGTTTAAGGAGCTTCTCCATATGCTCGCGCGCCGCGACATAATCGCCCGTGTTGATCAGCGAGATGGCGTAGTCGAAATGCTCTTCCTGGTTCTTGAACTGTAGCGCCGGTTTCTCCAGGTGCTGGTCGCACGCCAGCATGTGGAGAGAGGCGCGGTCGACGAGCGCCTTATTGGGCCCGGCGAGCGCTTTCTGGAAAAAGCCCTTGGCCTTCTCGAATTTGTGCTCCTGCAAAGCCCGGACGCCTAGTTCGTAACTTTGCACGGCTTGTGTGTGACGTGGATCTTCGGCTGCCTTCTTAGCCGCTGGTTTTTGTGGCATTGCACCGCCTCGCGTGAGAATGTGTAAACCCTTCCTGGACCGTTTTTCCGCAATTGTCAACCGCTGATTGAGTGGAAGCATTCGGGCGACGCTCGCTCAGTTGATACTGGCCGCAGTCGCGAGATCAATCTGCTTCCATTCGCCTTTGATAATGCCGGCGCGAATCTGTCGGGCCGTTTTGCCCTGTTTATTCATCGTGTACGTATAGTACAGCTCTTTCAGGCACGTGCCGCACTGCGCTCCATGCGTGCTGGCAAAGCAGCTGTGCAGGCTGTTGTGACCCATGCCGCGGTCGCAGTAACAGTAGCACGGCTGCTGGTAGATCACTTTCGCGATCTTCGCCGCCAGTTCGTAGGCGTGCGTCTGATAGGGATTCTGCGCGTTCTCTCCCCAGAGCTGTTCTTTGGTCAGAATGGGCGGCAGTTCGGCATCCTTCGCCGGCGGCGCCGCATTGAAATGGGGCACTCCCCGATCGTCTTGCGACTGCAGCCAAGGGGCAGACGCCAGCGCTACCAGCAAGAACAAAAGCGGCAGCGATAGGACACGTTTGCGCATGCAAAATCCTCGAAACCAGTATTTTACCTGAATGTGCTGGATTGCCGAGTACTGGCGGGGTACACGCTCGGTACACGCTACTGAGGCCGTTGGAGTGGAGGCTCGCCGGGAAGAAGTCTCCTTTTCTGCAGAAGAGGCGAACTCTTACCAGATTTATCGGTATAGATCACATAGTCGATTCTGTTCAGATACGCTGTGCCAACTGCAACAGTCGAACCATCCCGTAGGTGGTAAACGAAAATGTAGATGCCGCTGCCAACCTCTTCATCAGGTCTCCCGCACATCTGAACGACCATGTATATCGACATCTCGGGAGTGAAGGAACGAAAGCACTCGACACTCTGTGTTCTCTCGGGTGGATTGGGGAACATCTCCTTGACGATGCTCCGCGGCGTTGTTGGCGGTTGGGAGGGCGGCTTTTCTGTTGCTGGCTTTGTCGTCGGCAGCGACTTCGCCGCCGAGGACTCTGAGGGCTTATCGGTAATCTTGGCAGTGCTGCACGCAACTAGCGTTAGGGCTGTGACCAAAAGCGTTAGGGTTGTAAGCACGAGGATGGGAATCTTCATCGCAGCCGTTCCACTCACGTCACGTTTAGTCCAGTCTAAACAGAAGGGCACGAGTTCATCACCCGTGCCCCAGGAAGATCTTGCCAAGCGCGCCGCTGGGACGGGCGAGGGCGCCCGCCCCTCCACCAGCATTTCCTTGCTACTCGCCCAGCTTCTCAAAGAACAAACAGATCGTCTCGATCCCGCGATGGAAGTTCGGGATGTGGAACTTCTCGTTGGGTGCGTGCAGGTTGTCGTCCGGCAGGCCGAAGCCCATCATCACGCTGGGAACCTTCAGCTGATCCTGGAAGTCAGTGACGATCGGGATCGAGCCGCCGGAGCGAATGAATACCGTGTCTTTCTTGAACGTGTCGTGCAGCGCTTCCGTAGCCGCCTTGATGTATTTGTTGTCGGTGCCCACCACGCATGCCGGGCCTTTGCTCCATACCTTAATCTTGATTTCGATCCCTTTCGGCTTCAGCTTCTTGACGAAGTTCGTGTAGCGCTTAAGGATGTCGTCCGGGTCCTGATTGGGGACCAGGCGCATGGAGACTTTGGCGGCGGCCTTCGCCGGAATCACCGTCTTCGCGCCCACCGCGGTGAAGCCGCCCGGCATGCCGTGCACTTCCAGCGTAGGACGCGCCCAGGTGCGATAGAGCGCCGAGTAGCCCGGTTCGCCGGTCAGGACCTTCGAACCGACTTCGGTCTTGCGATAGTGTTCTTCGTTAAACGGCAGCCGCTTCCAGGCCTTGAGTTCATCCTTGCTGGGGGCCTTCACGTCCTTGTAGAAGCCGGGGATCAGGACCTTGCCTTTGGAGTCCTTCATCTTACTGATCATCTCGATCAGGGCAAAGAAGGGATTGGGAGCCGCGCCGCCGTACATGCCGGAGTGCAGGTCGGTTTTTGCGCCGAAGGCTTCGATCTCGGTGTAGACCAGGCCGCGCAGGCCCACGCACAACGTGGGCAGGTTCGGGGCAAACAGTTCGGTGTCGCAGATCAGCGCGAAGTCGGCTTTCAGCTTGGCTTTTTGCTTGTGGACGTACTCGGCGATCGATTCGCCGCCGACTTCTTCTTCCCCTTCGAAGATGATCTTGACGTTGATGGGAAGCTTTCCGCCGTGTGCCTGCATGAGCGACTCCAGGGCTTTGACTTCCATCCAGAGCTGGCCTTTGTCGTCGACGGCGCCGCGAGCGTAGATGTTGTTGTTGCGC
>Ga0209656_10001738_pt1 | contig 14235 bp, 11 predicted proteins | sample BogFormECP12_OM2_FD_188239 | JGI IMG/M metagenome (GOLD analysis project Ga0209656, IMG submission 188239) | Bog forest soil microbial communities from Calvert Island, British Columbia, Canada - ECP12_OM2 (SPAdes) (version 2) | ecosystem: Environmental > Aquatic > Freshwater > Wetlands > Bog ... | reverse complement strand
TCCCTCGCAGGCGGGCTGCCCGATACGACGACGTTCGCACCGGAGCTGTACGCCAAGCTCATGTCCGACGTGGCCGCCGGGTCGACCGCGCGAGCTCTGCAGTACGGCCCGACGGAGGGGATGACCGCGGCCGTCGAGTGCATCGTCGAGGTGATGGCGGAGGAGGGTACCGTGGTCGATCCCGCCGAGGTGATCGTGACGACCGGAGGCCAGCAGGTGATCGATCTGGTGTGCAAGGCGCTGATCGATCCGGGCGACGTGATCGTCGCAGAGGCCCCCACCTATCCGGGTGCGGTACCGACCTTCGGCGCCTACCAGGCCGAGGTGGAGCAGATCGAGATGGACGCCGACGGAATGCCGATCGACGAGCTCGAGGCCACGCTCGACCGTCTGGCGGCCGAGGGACGCAGGCCGAAGTTCATCTACACGATCCCCAACTTCCAGAATCCCGGAGGCGTGACCATGTCGCTGGCGCGGCGGCGCCGGCTGGTCGAGGTCGCACGCGAGCGCGAGCTCCTGGTGCTCGAGGACAACCCCTACGGCCTCTTGCGCTACGAGGGCGAGCCGCTGCCGACGCTGTACTCGCTCGACGCCGAGGCGGTCGGACGGGGCGGCGCCTCGGACCTGGTCATCTACCTCGGCACGTTCTCGAAGATCCTCTCCCCGGGGCTCAGGCTGGGCTGGGCGGTGGCGCCCAGGCCGGTGCTCGAGAAGCTCAACCTCGGCAAACAGGGCGCCGACCTCTGCTCCTCGCCCGTGACGCAGCTGTTCGTGGCGGCGTACTTCAAGCACGGCGACTGGCGGGTGTACCTGGAGCGGCTGAAGGAGCTCTACAGCAGGCGGCGTGACACGATGCTGGAGGCACTGGAGGAGCACTTCGGCGGAAAGGCCACCTGGACCAGGCCGCAGGGGGGGCTGTTCATCTGGGCGACGCTCAGCGACGGCGTCGATACGACCGACCTGCTCGCGCACAGCGAGGGCGTGGCCTTCGTGCCCGGGCGTGCCGCCTACATGGACGGGCGCAGCGGCGCCTCATCGATGAGACTGAACTTCGCGGGGGTGCCCGAGGAGGACATCCGCGAGGGCGTGCGGCGAATCGGCAGGGTGATGGGAGGGCAGGCAGGCCTGTTCGGAGTGCTGACCGGTTCGCTTCCCGGCCACCAGGCCACCGACTCCGGCACCGATGCCGACGATGGGAACGCAGCGCCGGGCGCGGGCAGCGGCCTGGCGGACGTCCTCGAGCTGCCGCGCAGATCACAGCCCGGAGCAGCCGGTCGCAGATCGGCCGGCGAGCAGCGGGATCGATGAGCGCCGGAGCTGTCAAAGACGGGGCCCTGAAGAGGAGCGGAGCGGCCGGGACGGGTGCCCGGCAGGCGGGCGTCCGTCGCGTCGCGGTGCTGAAGGGCGGGACGTCGCTGGAGCGCAACGTCTCGCTGCGCTCGGGCGCTCAGGCGCAGGGCGCGCTCGGGCGGCTGGGGCACGACGTGGTGGCGATCGACGCGGGCCCGCAGTTGGTCGCGCACCTGCTCGAGGCGAGACCGGACGCGGCGTTCATCGCATTGCACGGCCGCGACGGCGAGGACGGCACGGTCCAAGGGCTGCTGGAGGCCCTCGGGATCCCCTACACCGGCTCGGGGCCCTCCGCGTGCATGCGCTGCACAGACAAGGTGCTCGCCAAGCACCTGATGGGCGAGGCGGGCATTCCGACGCCCGAGTTCCACTTCTTTCGCGAGAGCTCTTTCAAAGAGCTTGGCGCGGCGGCGGCGTTGCCGGATGTCGAGCGCGATCTCGGCTTCCCGATGGTCGTGAAGCCGGCGAGCCAGGGCTCGGCCCTTGGCGTTAAGTTCGCTCGCTCGAGCGAGGAGCTGCCGGGCGCGATCGTGGGGGCGCTCTCCTACGATCGCACCGTCCTGCTGGAGCGCTACGTGAAGGGACGCGACCTGGCGGTGTCCGTTCTCGACGCCGTGGCGCCAGGCGGGCAGCCGATGGCGCTGCCGGTGGTCGAGGCGATTCCGCGGGAGGAGGACTTCTACAACTACGAGTCCCGGTATGAGATCGGGATGACGACGTTCGTCTGCCCCGCCGAGCTCAAGCCGGAGACGACCGTGCGCGCCCAGGAGCTCGCGCTGCAGGCCTACCGGCTGCTCGGCTGCCGCGGGGTGGCGCGGGTCGATCTGATGCTCGAGGAGCAGAGCGAGGAGCTGCTGGTGCTCGAGACGAACGTCGTGCCCGGCCTGACCGAAACGAGCCTCCTGCCGCTGGCCGCCGACGCCGCCGGGATCGGGTTCGAGGAGCTGGTGGAGCGGATCCTCGCGAGCGCCGAGCCGCGCTAGCGGACGCGGGCGGCTCGTGCAGCGGCGGCGCCGGGCCCTATGAGTCGCCGGCGGCGAAGTCCTCGGGTGAGACCTGGTCGAGGAACTCCTTGAACTTCTCGACGACGTCCTCGGACTCCTCGACGTCGTGCTCGAACTCGATCGCCGACTCCGAGATAACCTCCTCGGCGGCGTAGATCGGGGCACCGGAACGCACGGCGAGCGCGATCGCGTCGCTCGGGCGGGAGTCGATCTCGAGCTCGCGGCCGGCGACACTGAGGGTGATCGAGGCGAAGAAGGTGTTCTCGCGGAGCTCGGTCACCGAGACCTGCGTGCACTTGACGTCGAGCTCACCGAGGATGTCGCACAACAGGTCATGGGTCATCGGCCGCGGCGTGCCGGCCCCTTGGAGCTTCATCAGGATCGAGGCCGCCTCCGGGTGACCTATCCAGATCGGCAGGAACTTGTTGCCGTCAACCGTCTTCAGAAGCACGATTGGCTGCTTGCCAACCATGTCAAAGCTGACACCGTAGATGACCATCTCCTGCACAAGGATCCTCCGGGAGGGGGAAAGCCAGAGTATAGGTACCCGCTGGGCGCCGCCAACGACAAGCTGGACGGCGCGTGGACACCGGGAGCCGGCGCGCGTCGTCCGTGCGCGATCAGCCCCGCGTCCTGAAGCTCCACAGCTTGTTGCCCAGGAAGTTCAGCGGCATCGCGCCGGCCACCGCAAGTGCCTGGGCGGGCACCTTGGCGATGCCGGCGCCCTGCACGAACAGCGTCAGCAGCAGCAGGCTGAGCGCCTCGGCGGCTAGGCTGACGAGCAGGAAGCGGATGGCCTGGCGATGAGCACGGTCACCGGAGGCGTCGAATGTCCAGTGACGGTTCAGGACGAAGTTGTTGAGAACCGCGACCAGCCAGGCGACGATCGAGGCCACGCGGTAGTCGACCCCCACGGCGTGCACGAACAGCGTGTAGACGACGAGGTTGACCACGAAGCCGACGCCGCCGACCATCCCGAAGCGTACGAGCTGCAGCCAGTTGGCCGGCCGGCGCATCCCGTGCAGAAGGCGTAGGTGGGGTTGGATCTCCACGGCGGCCGTCTCATCATGCATCCGGCTAGCCTAGCGGCACTCTGCAGCGGAACGCCCCGCTGGCGTTGCAGCCGGGTGCGCTCGCTAGCCTGTTGAGGGATGAGATCGCGTCGGCAAGCGCCATTCACGCTCGCCTGCCTGGTGGCCGTGGGCGCACTGGTGGGCTGTGGCGAAGCCGGCGTGGGCACGCTGGCGCATGACTCCAAGGCGACTGCCAAGGCCTCGGGGTCCCTGGCCGCCGCCGACCCCCCAGCCGCTGCCGTTGCCCCGGCAGCCACGGCCGGGACAGCCGGCCCCGCGGCGGCAGGCTCGGCGGGGGCGCGCAAGGAGGTCGCCGACCCGCTGGAATCGAGCAGCTATCCGGCGCCCGCCTCGGTGCACCACAGCGCGGCCGCCGCTCCCTCTCGCGCCGGTGAAGAGATCGTCGCGGCCGGAGCGCCGTCGGACGCCGAAGTACGTGCCGAGCTTGCGCAGATGCACGCCGCCGAACGCACAGCGCTGCAGACCCAGCACCAGCAGCTGACGCCCGTGGCGGGCGGCGAGTCGATCGGCGGCAACGGGACGATCCCGATCCCGCAGGACATTCCCGAAGTTGTCCAGAAGGTGATCGCCGGCGCGAACGAGATCGCCGACTTCCCCTACGTGTACGGTGGCGGGCACGCCTCGTTCGTGGACAACGCCTACGACTGCTCGGGATCGGTGAGCTACGCCCTGGCCGCCGGCGGGCTGCTGAGCGCACCCGAGACCTCGGGTGAACTCGAGAGCTGGGGCGTCTCCGGCCCCGGCCGCTTCATCACCATCCTGGCCAACGCGGGTCACACCTACATGTATGTCGACGGCATGCTCTACGACACCGCCGGGCGCAGCGGCGTTTACGCCTCGCGGTGGCAGGTGGGCTCGGTGGACAACTCCGGCTACGTGGTGCGACACTGGCCGGGGCTCTAGCGGGCGGGAGTGCTCGGCGTGAGCTTCGCGACGCTTCTCTCCGTTCCGATTGCGCTGGACGGTGAAGCGGCCAGTGGCAACAACGCCGCCATCGGCGTTATCTCGGTGCTGTCGATAATCGCCGGATACGTCCTCCTGGCGGCCCTGTGGTACTTCGTGTTTCGCAGGAAGGCGAGCGAGAAGCGCGACGACGGCACCTCGGAGTGATCCGTCGGCTCAGTGTTCGAGTGTGACGAGGCTGAGCACCGTCGTGCTCGTGGGGGCGCTGTGCGATGCGTTGCGGACCAGTAGCCTGACCATCAGCGAAACCTTGCCGAGATGGCGCAGACGTGCGGCCGCCGACTTGCCGAACTCGATCTTCAGCTTGCTGTGCCCACCCTTGGTGGTCACGAGGATCGCTTTCGCCACGACAATCTCGGGCGGCGTGCCCGCGGGAAGTCCCGTGGCGAGCGGTCCGTGCAGGCGGATGCGCCGAGCGGTCGAGGCGGCGAGCAGCACCTCGAAGCGCCCCGCCACCTGCTCGTTGACCGCGTAGCTGACCAGCAGCCCGCCTGACAGGACGTTTCTCAGCGACCGCGACAGGACGGTGGCCGTGGCCTGCAGCGCCGACTGTGAGCCGCTGCCGCTGCCGCTGCCGCTGCCGCTGCCCGGCGTGGCACCGGCAGAGGCGCCGGCGCTGCCCGGCGGCGTCGAGGACGAGGATCCGCCCGGGCTTTTTTCACTGCTGCGCAGCGGTCCTTTGACGGTGATCGCCTTGGTTACGCTACTTTCGTTTCCACCGACGTCCCGCACGTTGAGCGTCACCGTGTACGTTCCGCCGTATTCGAAGCTGTAGAACTCACTGGCCGCACATTTGCTGAGCCACGGTGCCGTGCACGCGGGCGCTCCTGGCGCAAAGCCGGTGAATTCCTTTTCGACTTCACCGTTGGGGTTGCGGATTGTCCAGGTGTAGGTGGCATACGTGGTCGTGATTTCCCCGGGGGACGCGAAGTGGCTCGTGGCGTCGAGGGTTATGTCGGACTCCATGCCATCGAGCGCGACGACTTCGTGCGTATTGACCGGGTTCGGAGCTGTGAATTCCGGAACCAGGTTGATATTTCCGATGCACGGCACGCCGGGATATGGCAATCTAAGGGCAGCGAGGTTGAAGGCGGTGTTCAGGTAATACCTGTGCGCACCGAGCGCCGTATTCGAGAGGCTGCCGGCTTCGGTTTCCTGATTGGCGCCGGAGCTTCCGCCCAACGAGCCCGTCGCGAAGAAGTTGCGACACTCATCGGTCGCCTCATTGTGGGCAGGATCCTGCCAGGCGTTCAGCAGCGGGTTGGTGACTGTGTTCTGCTGCTCGACGGCGATCTGGTTGACGATCAGGTCGGCCAGGCCCGAGTCGTAGGAGCCGTCGGGTCCGCGACCAGCCTGGTTGGGCTCCTCCTCGTGGGGACCTTCCAGTCGTTCGGTCGCTTCGATCTTCGCCTTTTCTTCAGCCGTCTTTTCTTTGAATTCTTCCAATTCCTTTTTGCTTTTTTCCCTCGCGTGCTCCTTTTGCTCGATCGGGTTGGTGGAGGGATCGAAGCCACCGTCCTGGCACGCGTAGGCGCTCGTCTGGTCACCGGGTGCGAGGTGGTAATCGCCTTGGCCGCCGGCGGTCCAGGGAACTACGGAATAGAGGATCGTGTTGGCGTCGCCGCTTTTTGCCACGCCGGGGTTGGCCGCATCCGGGTTGACGGCCGAGTGGTAGCTGCAGAAGCTGTCGAGGTAGCTCGCTTCCGCTTCGGAGCCCGAGTAGTCCGAGCAGTGTGTGGCTTCCCCATCGACGCACACCGTCACGCCGGGAGGCGTCAGCAGGTAGTAGATGGGGCCCATGCCCTTGGGCAGGCCGTGGAGGGCGATGAAGGCCTTGAGTTCTTCGCGTATCTGTTCATCTGTGAGGCAGACCGGCGTGTGGAATCCTTCGATCACCAACTGATCGGTGAGTTTCAGGGGAGCAGGATCTGTGCAGCCCGAGACGGGGTACTTGTTGGTGTCCGTGTACGCACCCATGAAGTTGGAGCGGTATGACGCAGGCTGGTTGGTCGTGTCGGTGTACTGGCTGTCCACGGCGAATACGTTCTCCGTGGACCCACTTTCGGCGCCAAGACCCTGCATGAAGGTGTCGATCAATCCCTGCCAGTCGCCGTGATAGTGATCGGTCGGGTCCCAGTAGATCACGTAGGTCTGGTTGGAGTGAAGCACCGCGCCTTCGCCGGTGTTCGCGAATTGGGAGGCTGTTTCGGTGCCCTCGTAGACGGCTTTGCTTTCGCGGGGCTGCAGCCCCACTTCGGCCGTCGTGCCCGGTGCGACTTCGACCTTCGTGACCACGGCGCCCGCGGGGGCCGCGGCGGTCAGGATCGCGACCGAGGCGATCACCGTCGAGCTGAGGACGAGCGCCAGCCGACGAGCGTGCGAGCGCACGGTGCCAGAGCGCGTCGAGCCGGACGGGGGTAGCGTGGCCACGAGGCCATCATCGGCAGCAGCGGCCCGATGCCTTAGCCCGGATGGACGGGAATCGCACGGCTCGTCGCGCCGGCTGGCGCGCGCCCTGCTACCTCTCGGCGCGCCGGACGGTGCGCATGGGCGGGCGCTCGCCGGCGATGCGCTCGCGCACAAGGTCGGCCGGGTGCGCCCAGGAGCGGGCGGCGAGCAGCGCCAGCGGGCGTGGCGCCCACCAGTTGAAGCGCCCGAGCAGCGCCATGAGCGCCGGGACCAGCATGGCGCGCACGACGGTCGCGTCGATGATCACCGCCAGCGCGGCGCCCACGCCGAACTCCTTCAGCGAGGCCACGCTCGACACCGCGAGCGAACCCACCGCGGCGCAGAAGAGCAGCGCCGCCGCGCTGACGACGCGCCCGCTGCGCTCGAGGCCGGTGGCGACCGCCACTTCGTCGCTGGCGCCGACGTCGTGCGCCTCCTTGATGCGCGCCAGCAGGAACACGCCGTAGTCGGTCGACAGGCCGAACCCGATGATGAACAGGATGATCATGTTCGTCTGCTCGAGCGAGCCGGTCGCCGTGTAGCCGAACAGGCCCTGCAGGCGGCCGTCCTGGAAGAGGAACACCAGGATGCCGAACGCCGCGCTGAGGGTCAGCAGGTTCATGATGAGCGACTTGATCGCGAGGGCGACCGACCCCGTCATCGTGAACAGGATGATCAGCGTCGTCGTCGCAAGGATCGCGAGCGCCAGCGCCATGTGCGAGCGCAGGCTCCGGTGCTGGTCATACTGGCCCGCCGCCACGCCCGTGAGCTCGGTCGGATACGGAGCGTGTAGGGCATCGATCTCGCCGATGAGGCGCTGAGCCGCGCTGCTGAGCGGCGGATCCTTGGCGAGCACGTCCATGCGCCAAGCTCCGGACGCGATCCGTGCCGGCGGCTGTGCGGCAGCGACGCCCGGCAGGCGCGAGAGGGCCGCACGGTAGCGCTCGAGTGCGGGGCCCGCACCGTCCGGCGCATGCACGAGCGCGACAACGGGGTTGACGGGGTCGGCGGCGAACTGGGTGGCGACCGCCGCGTCCACGACGCGCGCGCTCGATCCGGGCGGCAGCACGCGGGCATCGGTCGCCCCGAGTTGCAGGTGCAATGCCGGAAGCCCGACGAGCAGGAGGCCCACCGCGCAGGCCGTCGCGACCCGTATCGGCCTGTGCATGACCCATGTCGCAAGCCGATACCAGTGACCGCCCTTGACCGGGCCCTCGGCCCGCCTGCGCACGCTCTGCAGCCATTTCGGTGAGAGCGCGTTGACGCGTGGGCCGAGCAACGTCAGGAGCGCACCCAGCGGGATGAGTGCGGCCGTGGCGGCGAGCACGGTGACCACGGCGGCCGCGATCCCCATAGAGGAGAGCATGCGCTGGGGAAAGACGAGCAGCGAGAGCAGAGCCACCGAGACGGTGAGCGAGGAGAACGCGACCGTTCGCCCAGCCGTTCTGAGCGTCCGCTCGAGCGCCTCCGAGCAGTGCCCGCAGCGGACGAGCTCCTCGCGATATCGGTACACGACGAACAGCGAGTAGTCGATCGCCAGCCCGAGGCCGAGGCCGGTCACGAGGTTCAGGGAGAAGACCGACAACGAGGTCACCTGGGCCAGGGCGCGCATGATCAGAAGGCTGCCGGCGACCGCGATCGCGCCGACGATGAGCGGCAGCGCGGCAGCGACGAGACCGCGGAAGGCGAGCAGTGACAGCAGCAGCAGGATCGAGAACGCGATCAGCTCGACCTTGGGCAGCTGCGCGGAGATCGTGTCTTCGAGCTGGCTGAACGTGAGCTGGTCGCCTCCGACGGCCACGCCGGCCACGCCGTGCAGCGCGTGTGCGGTCGCCCGCGCCGCGGCCGTTGCCGCGCGTTCGGAGGCGCGCGCGGCGAAGAAGCCGAGCACGAGTGTCGAGTGGCCGTCCCGCGACAAGAGGTCCGCGGGCCGGCTTGAATTGAGGATGTCGATGACACGCGACACGGCCCTCTGCGAGCTCATCTCGCGCGTGACGCGCGAGATGAGGGCGCGACCGGGGGCGGCGAGCACCGGGCCGGGGGTGCGCACGAGCACGACCAGCCCGGGCTGCGACGGGGAGCCGGTGGCCGCGACGATCTGCTGCTCGGCGATCACGCTCGGGGCGTTCGGGTCGGAGGTCCCCCCGTTGCTCAACGAGCCGACGACGCCCGCGCCCACGATGCCGGCGAGGACCGTCAGCACGGCCGTAACCGCCAGCACTGGTCGGGCACGTCGATGTATGAGTTGGGTGAGTGCGTGCAAGGCTGCGGCGGCGGCCTACCGGTCGGCCTGAGGGTCAGTGCGACACCGCCGACGATCAGTGCTACCCACCCAAACGGCGGGCGTCCTTCAGAGAGGGTACCGCGTTCCTTGGGCGAACCCGCCGCCTTGGCGGCGGCGACGGGGCCGGCGACCTACCTGCTCGCGCCGCGCCGTATCACGCGGTCGACCGCGACGGCCTCGCCGGAGCGCGTATCGGGGTAGACCACGATGACCGTGGGCGTCCCCCCGAACCACGCGCTCATCTCGCCCTCGCCGACGTACTCGGCGGCCCGCTGCGAGCCGTCGGCCTGGATCACCCAGATGTCCTCGCCCTTGTGAAAGAGGCTGTCGCCGATGTCGGTCATCGGCGTGCACCCGGTCGCGCGGGCCGGCGGAGCTGTGAGGCTGGAGCGAGGCGGCAGCGCATCCTCGTGCGAATCTTGCCAGGTTCGGCCGTGGCGGCGCGGAGCGGGGACGGCGAAGCCACCCCCGCTCCGCCACTCGTGCGGCTAGGTCTTGACGGCGACCGTGACGGTTGCGACGCCGAAGGGCAGTCCGGGGACGAACGTGCTCAGGCCCAGTGCGCTGTTCAGCGCGGTTGCCGCCTGCGCGGTGAGCGTCATCTTTATGTCGCTGGCAATGACGGTGCCGTTCGGGCCGGTCGCCCGCTTGAGCGAGGCGAGGTTGAGTTCGAAGATCGGCACCCGCTGGCCGGCCACCAGCGCGGTGAGCTGCTTCGTGCTCGTGTCGACGGTGAAGCTGGTCAGTTGGACGCTCTTGCCTCCATGGCTCAGGATCAGCCCGCCCGAATGTTCGATCGTGCCCGCGAGCGTGGCGACGACGACCTGCCCACCGCTGACCGGGAACAGCAGGACGGTGTGGGCGGTGGCCGGCGCGACGGGCGTGATGGTTATGCCGGCCTGCTTGAGCGCCTGCGCGGTCGCGGGGTTGACGACCACCGAGGTGCTCTTGCCCACCACCGGGACGGAAGCCGACGCGCTGGCCGTGGTGCTCGTCGCGGTGGAGGCGCTCGAGGCGCTCGACGTGGTGCTGCTCGAACTGCTGCCGCAGGCCGCCACGCCGAGCGCAACGACAGCGAGCATGGGCACGACGGACAGCCGTCGTAGGTCTACGGGCATAGGGGCCTCCTGTGATCGGGGACGGCACAGGGTATTCGCCGCCATATGCTTGCGATCCTTCCCGTGCCGGCGATCCCGCGAACAGCGCCTCCGGGCGGATGGGCAGGCCGCTAGGTTGTGCGGTGAGGCCGTATCGCGCCATTTCGCCCTGCGCCCACAACGCCGCCACGGTCGCCGTGGGCATGGTCGCGTTTCCCCGGGCCGGCTCGCTCGAGCGGTCCCCCTACAGACCACCGGGGTCGCGGATCGCAGAGGAGCTCGGCGTCCGCGACACCTTCGGCGCGGCGAGTGCCCCGATACGAGCGATCAGACTGTCCCACTCGGCTTCGGTCAAGTCGGGGCTCGCGAGCAGTGGAGACGGCGCGCTCTCGCCCGTGCCCGCCGAATGAGCGACCGGAGTCGTCGTCGTGGAGCCCACAGCCGCCCCGCGTCTGGGCTCCACGTACTCGATCTCTATGTCGGCGCCGTGATCGGGACGCGCATGGGTGCGCGGCGCGCCCGGGTAGCGCATCAGGCTGATGATCTCGTGGGGGAGGAATTCGGAGGGAAGCGTGAGAAGCGTACGGATCGTGACGTCGGTGATCGTCCCGGCCCCCTGATGGCCGGCGATGGCGACGCCGTCCACCGCGGAGATATCGAACGCGGCCCGCTCCTGGCGCAAGGACCGCGGCCCGGCGGGCGCGTCCGGACCCTGATGGCAGGGCAGCCCGGTCACGCTCGGCTCAAGGCCGCTGCGGGAGAGGAACGCGAGCACCGCCAGGGCGCGCCGATCGAGCTCGCCCGATGCGATGTCGCGGCGCCCGCACGCGTCGAGCGTGATGCCCGGGTCCGACAGCACCGCGGCCTCGAGCTCTTCCTTTGACATGAGGAGGGCCCCGGCGGCGGTCGCCCCCAGCAGGGCGTCTTCCGCCCTGGCGCCCTGCGGGTGCAGCGCCGCAGCGAGCTGACCCCAGTTGGCCAGAACCGGACCGGGATCGATCGTGCCCGGATCGCCGGCCGGCTGGATGGCGAAGCGCAGGTGACCGTCCCTGGCTCCGCGCGGCACACGCACGCGGCCGAGCACGGTCCCGCTGGCCACAACCGATCCCAGGCGCAGGCGCAGCGGCTGCTCGACGTGCCTGCGCGGGGCCAAGCTCGCCATCAGGGTGGCGGCGGCGAGCGCGTCCGGGTTGCCGGGCCGGGCGAACAGACGGACCCTGCCCATGCCGGCGGGTGGCGCTTCGGCCGGGTCGACGCCGCGGACCCGGGCGCTCGCGGTTCGGGCCCGCTGGGACGCGTTGCCGGCCGGCTCCTTCACCCGAATGGTGAGGGGGAGCTGGCCGCCCGCGCCCGCCGCCTGCAGCAGCGGCGACTTCACCGGCGGGCGCGGCGCCTTCGGCAGGACGTAGGTGCGAGCGAGGCTGCCGAGCCCGGCGTATGTGAACAGGTCCCCGTACACGTCGCGAAGAACGAGGTATTTGCCGAGCCTGGGAGACTCGCCGAACCGCACGATGCGCCCCTCCTGAACGGCCACCACCGAGGCATTCGGGGCGCTGATCAGGTCGAAGAGACGAAGCGGCCGTGCGCGGGTCACGACCGTCCTCGTCCCCACCGCTGCCGCGGCGGCCGCGGGCGCGATGGCCGGCGATGAACCCGGGGTGCTCGATCGGCCCGAGGAGACGGAGCCTGGTCGAGCAGACACGGCTCCGACGCCGCTCGATGCCTCGCGGGCGCCCGCCGCCGTCGCACTCCCGGTCGCCAATGGCGGCAACAGGGCCGGGGCCGCAGCCGCCCAGGCGAGCTGCCTGCCCGTCACGGGCAGCCGGCCATCGATCAGTCCCGTGAGCGTCGCGACCACTGGCTTGGGATAGCTCGAGATGAGCTTGGCGCGCAGCAGCACCGAGCTGACGTATTCCTCGGAGTGGTTGTAGGCGAGGATCGCCGCGTGCAGGTCGGTCGCGGCGGCAGCCGCGCGGAGATAGCGCGCGGCGGCGAAGATAGCGTCCACCGGGTTGTAGGGATCGGCGTAGCCCGCGTCGAGCGCGTCGACTCCATATCCGAGCCAGGTGGCGGGCATGAACTGCATCCAGCCCACGGCCCCTGCGCTGGAGACCGATTGGTCGGTGCCGTAGTCGGTCTCGATTTCGTTGATCGCCGCCAGGATCTGCCAGGGCACGCCGTATTGAGCAGCGGCGGCCTGGTAGATCGGCAGCAGAAACAGCGGGACTCGGTAGAAGCCGAGCGCCTGCACGGATGCCGCAGATGAGGCCACCGCCGCCGCGAGCCCTTCCGCCTGGCCGGCGAGGACCTGAGGTGGCGGTGCGACGTCGCTCGGAGTGGACGCCGGCTGGCCGGCTCCGGTGCGCTGCGCCGGGGGTCGCGGCGCGAGTTTCCCCCTGCTCTGACCGGACGGCCCGCGCCCGGCGCCGGTCGTGTGGCCGCTCGTGGGCTTCGCGTCGTAGCCCGCGGTCGTTCGCTGCCTGCCCTCGAGCCGCACGATGGGGACATGCGTTGCGCCGGGCAGCGCCTCGACCGCCCGTGTGCTCGGCGGCTGCGTCGTCGGCTGGGTCGCGACCGGCTGGGGCGGCGTCGAGGCCCCGCCCGATGGCGGGGCGGTGGCAGGTGCGCCGTTGGCGCCGGCCGCGGACGGGGTGACCGGTGTTCCCCCCGGCACGCTCGCCCCGAGCGCACCGGGCGAGAGGGCTCCGCCCATGCCGACGGCCGCCAGCCCGCAGGCGAGCGCAGAAAGGGCCACGCGGCAGGCCGCGCGGCGTGTACCGGTCGTCGCCGGAGACCAGTCGAAAGGGGTCACCCTGGGTCGTCCCATGGTCGTCTTTGGCCCAGCTAGGCCACGATTGCGTGGGTTCGCCTGCCGGGACTCCATATCGGCAGGCGGGCGCGAACCCGTGAGGGATCCATCCCAAGAGGGCGCGGGGCCCCGAGAAAGTCGGCCGGCAGCCATCCGCGGACGAGCCCCGCGGGGCCGTGAAGCGGCCGGCGAGTGGGCGATCCAGGATTCGAACCTGGGACCTCTTCCTTATCAGAGAAGCGCTCTAACCGACTGAGCTAATCGCCCTTTGATGCGTCAACGGGTCATCGTAGTAGAGGCGCTTCATTCCCTGCTGCACGCGTCGGGCCGTCAGCCACGCTGGAAGCCCTCTGGTGTCCGCAGGCCATAGCCAACGGCGCGATCGACCAGGACATGCGAGAGCCACACGAGGCCGAGGCCGAAAGCGAGCGGGCCTGCGACGAGCCCGGCCGCGCTCAGGGCGAGCGGGCCGAACAGCGCGTGCGCGGCGTTGTAGAAGGGCACTGCCCGCCGCGCCATCCGCCCGTCGCGGGGCATATCCCGGGACAGGCCCGCCAGCATCGTCAGGTCGGGCGCCAGCCACAGGAGGGGTGCGAGTATCCCGATGCTCGCGAACGCGCCGGCGAAGGCTGCTATTCCGATCCCTCCCAGGACGATCCTCGAGACGGCCGGAACGTGGCGGCGGGTGGAGCGGGGCGAGGTGTCGGCTGAGACGGTCATCGAGGCCTCCCTTGTCGTCTGGATAACAGTGTTAGCCGGAATCATAGCTAACGCCGTTAGCCCTGTCAAGGCCGGGCCGGGCGAACGCCCGCGCGAACGCGCTGTCCGGCGTACAGCCCCGCGCTAGGGACCGTCTGCGCCGGAGCGAGGCTGCAGACGGCGAGCGAGCTCAACGGCCTCCTCGGGCGTCGAGAACGACAGCTCGGCGCGGTATCCCCCGCCGCGAGCAGCCCTCACCTGCACGTCGGCGCCCAGAGCCGACTCGAGTGCATCGGCGATCTCGGTGATCGCCTGGATCTGGTCGGGATGCCCGGCGCGGGCGGCGGTCCGGCCCACCCTCGGTCCGCCCGGCTTGGCCGCGTCGGCGCCGGTGAACGCGCCCTTTTCATAGCCGAATAGTTCGGACTCCATCAGGCTTTCGGGCAGCGCCGAACAATTCAGGCAGACGAGCGGTTTATCGGCGCGA
>Ga0209656_10001737_pt1 | contig 14236 bp, 12 predicted proteins | sample BogFormECP12_OM2_FD_188239 | JGI IMG/M metagenome (GOLD analysis project Ga0209656, IMG submission 188239) | Bog forest soil microbial communities from Calvert Island, British Columbia, Canada - ECP12_OM2 (SPAdes) (version 2) | ecosystem: Environmental > Aquatic > Freshwater > Wetlands > Bog ... | reverse complement strand
AGCAGCCCGCCGGTCAGCTCGTCGGCATCGACGGGGACAGGTACGCTCCCGCCCGCCACGCTGCAGATCGTCGACGCGATTAACACGCGCCCAGGCCCTCTCCCGCCCGGGTGGGCCACCGTCACCCATCACGCCACGGGCACCCAGACCGCCGGGTTCACCATCGCCGCGCCCACGTCCTGGCTGCCATCGACCACCGGCAACCAGACCTACGTGCGGGATCCGTCGGCCAACGCCAGCATCTTGATCGACCTCACGCCGCACACCTTCCCGAACGACATGCTGAGGGAAGCGGAGTTCATCAGGGATCAGTCGCTGGCCAAGAACCGCTTCCCCGGCTACGTCGGGCTCGGCCTGGCGGCCGAGACCATCCGCGGCACGCCGGGGGCGTGGTGGAAGTTCACCTGGGTCGACAACGGCGTCAATCAGGAGGCCATCGACCTGCTGTTCGTGCTGCAGACCCCGGCCGGACCGCAGTCGTACGCGCTGTACATGACCGCGCCGGCCAGCGTGTGGAGCCAGATGCGGCCGATCTTCGACGAAGAGGTCGAGACGTTCAACCCGCTGACGTAAGGCGATGCGCTGAGGCGGCCGCAAGGGGGATGCGGCCGCCTCAGCGGTCTGAGCCCTAGGCGCTAGTACCAGCCGGTGGCCTGCTCGTGAGCCCAGGCGCCGCACGGGGATCCGTAGGTGCCCTGGATGTACTCCAGGCCCCACCTGATCTGCGTGGCCGCGTCGGTCTGCCAGTCCGGTCCGGCGCTGGCCATCTTGGAGCCGGGCAGCGCTTGCGGGATGCCGTACGCGCCGTCCGGGTTCGCAGCGGTGACGCTCCAGCCGCTCTCCTGGGCCCACAGCGGGTCCAGGCAGGAGAACTGGCTGGACGACCAGCCGAACGAGCCGAGCATCGCCTCGGCGATCTGCTGCGGTGAACCCGAGGCCGCGGGGGGCGCCGAGGTCGGCGACGGCGACGGCTGCGCCGCGGCGACGGGCTGGGCGGCGGGCACCGCCGAGGACTGGGCGGCGGGCACCGCCGAGGACTGGGCGGCGGGCACCGCCGAGGACTGGGCGGCCGCGATCCGCGCCGCGGCGGCCTTCTTCGCGGCCTGTTTCCTGGCGGTCTGCCAGTGTGCGTCGGCGAGTTCGGCCGCGGCGTCGCGGACCTGGTAGGCCTGCACGGCCTGGCTCACTGTGCTCTGCTGGAAGGCCCGCAGGGCAAGCGGCTGACCGGTAACGGTCAGGAGCGAGCCGGCGTCTGCTTTATGGGCGCGGCCCGCGGTGGACCCGGACGGTCCGGACGTCCACGCGGCGGCCGTCGCTGCGGCGGCGACGGTGACCGCGCCGGCCGCGAGGAGGGCGACGGCCCTGGATCGACTGCATAGGATTTTCCGGTGCCGCGACAAGGGGGCCTTTCGGTGGTTCGCGTGTTACGCGATCTGCCTCACCCCCGATCGCGACTGCCACGGCAACGGCGGCAGGCGTCTGCGCGTGTGACGTGGCGCGGGTCAGGGCGCCGGGCTGAAGAATGGCAGCCATCACACAGGCGGGGTGCTATCGGCTACCTACCTTGCCCGAGGTCAAATAGGGCCACTAACAAAAACCAGTGTGATGTAAATCACCACCACCGGTGAACGTACTGTGGATTGACCAGAATAGCCGCGTTTACCTATGCCTTTCTCGGTAAACGAACACTTTCGCGGCGCACTATGATGAAACTCACACTGACACTAAAACCTCGCATTAGGGACGATAGCGGGCGCCCCGCATCCGGCCTATCGGGCGGCTACCGCGACGACGGAGCCGCGGCGCGCACCCCGTAATCCTACCTTATGTAATAATTTCATTACCAGGTGTATGCGATCAGTAGTACCCGTTGGCTTCCTCGAAAGACCACGCGCCGCAGGGATTTCCGTATAGCTGCTTGATGTAGCCCAGGCCCCACGCGATCTGGGTGGCCGGGTTCGTCTGCCAATCAGGTCCGGCGCTGGCCATCTTGCTGCCCGGCAGCGCCTGCGGGATGCCGTACGCACCGCTGGCGTTCTCCGCGTCGTACACCCAACCGCTCTCCCGGTTCCACAGGTCGACCAGGCAGCCGAAGTAAAGGGTCGGGCTGAAGCCGAAGCTGGCCATCAGGTTGTAGGCGATGGACTGCGCGGTGTTCGGGTTGGGCGGGGTGGAGGTCACGTAGATGATGCCCCCGCCGCCGGTGCCAGTGCCGGTGCCATTGCCGGTAGTGGCCGCGGCCACCTCGGCCGGCGAGGCCAGCTTCGGCCTGACTACCACGGTCAGCGTGCGGGCCGCGGTGGTCATGGCGGTCAGCTGCGCGCGCTCGGCTTCGAGCAGCGCAATGGTGTGGCTGCCCGGCCCCGCCTCGACGGCCTGGGCGATGTTAAACGCTCCCGATCCCGGGCCGAATACAGCCGCGCCGACCGCCACGCCAAGGACGGCCACGACGGCGAAAACAGCGACCGGGAAGACAATGCCGACGCGCCGGATCAGGCCCCGCTTGTGCCTATTGCTGCGAGCCCCCGTCCGGTGTCGCGACAAGGCAATCCTTTCCTCCGGTCATGCCCCGCCTGACACCAGATGCCGACTAGATGCGGTACGCGCATCCCGGGTGGGGCCACGCGGTTCCAGGCGCCGCGCCGCCAACCCGCTGCACCTGATCTGGTGCGCCGTCTGGCCCGCCTCGCACAAGTACCGCTGGCGCTACACGATGCCAGAAAGACCGCCCGGATGCGCAACACTTCGGGGAGAAAACCGGCCACCCGGCCGTCGGGACCTTGGGCTCTGCAGGCCACGAATCCGGCTGTCACAATCGGAAGCATGGAAACACCTCTGTCACCCCTTGACTTCGCCCGCCGGACGCGCCGACTGCACGCTGACCGCGAAGCGGTCGTCGACGGCGAGCTCCGCCTGTCCTACCGGCAGTTCTTCGATCGCTGCGACCGCTGGTCCGCGGCGCTGCAGGGGCTGGGCGTGACGCAGTCGGACCGCGTGGCCACGATCGCGCCGAACACGCACGCGCAGCTGGAAGCCTTCTACGCCGTGCCGCAGATCGGGGCCGTCCTGGTGCCGATCAACTACCGGCTGACGGCGGAGGACTTCGTCTACATCGTGAACCACTCGGGGGCCACCGTGGTCTGCGCCCACAGCGACTACCTGAAGGCCGTGGATGGCGTCCGCGACCGGATGCCGGGCGTGCGCCACTTCGTGGCCTTCGAGGGCGCTGCTGGTGAGGACGGGGGCGCTGAGCACGGGGCGGCCGGCTGGCTCGACTACGAGGCAGCCATCGCCGCGACCGATCCCGGATTCGAGCGGCCGGAGATCGGCGAACGGGACCTGCTCTCGATCAACTACACGAGCGGGACGACCGCGCGCCCGAAGGGCGTCATGATCACGCACCGGAACGCCGCGATCAACACGATCGGAACGCTGCTGCACCTGCCGATGGCCGTGGGCGAGCGGTACCTGTGGACCCTGCCCATGTTCCACGCCAACGGCTGGACCTACACCTGGACGGTGACGGCCGCCGCCGGGACGCACATCTGCCTGCGCAAGGTCGACCCGGCGACTATCTTCGCGCTGATCAGGAACGAGCGGGTGAGCTCGCTGTGCGCTGCGCCGACGGTGCTGATCTCGCTGGCCGGCGCGCCTGCCCCGGTGCGCGGCGAGGTGCCGGCCGGGGTACGAGTGGTGACGGCCGGGGCTCCGCCCGCCGCCGCCACGATCGAGCGGCTGGAAGGGGAGTTCGGCTGGGATGTCACCCAGGTCTACGGCCTGACCGAGACTGCGCCGTTCATCACGGTCTGCGCCCCGCTACCGGAGCACGAGGGCCTGCCGCTGGCGGACCGGGCGGTCATCAAGGCGCGGACCGGTGTGGAGCTGCTGACCTCCGGCGAGCTGCGGGTGGTGGACCCCGAGGGGAGCGAGGTGCCGGCCGACAGCCAGACGGTCGGCGAGATCGTCGTCCGCGGGAACGTCGTGATGGAGGGCTACTACCAAGACCCGGAGGCGACCGAACGGGCCATGGGGGACGGCTGGTTCCACACCGGAGACGCGGCGGTGGTGCACCCCGACGGCTACGTGGAGATCCGCGACCGGCTTAAGGATGTGATCATCAGCGGCGGGGAGAACATCTCCTCGATCGAGGTCGAGGGGGTGCTGCTGCGCCACCCGGCGGTGCAGGAAGTCGCGATCGTCGGCCTGCCCGCAGAGAAGTGGGGCGAGACGCCGCACGCCTTCGTCGTGCTCCGCGAGGGCGCCAGCGTCACCGAGGCCGACCTCATCGCGTTCGCGCGCAAGCACCTGGCCCATTTCAAGGCCCCGCGCGGCGTCACCTTCGTCGACGAGCTGCCGAAGACCGCGACCGGCAAGATCCAGAAGTTCGTCCTGCGGAAGGGAGCGCCCAACCTGGCCCGCCAGTAGGGAGGCGCAGCAGACCACCGTAGACCGCCCAGCCGCCGGGCTACCAGTCGAACGCCTCGGCCGCGGTGCGGTACTCGAACAATTCGGTCGCGTCGAACCAGAGGTCGACCTCGTACTTCGCCTCCTCCGGTTTACCCGAGGCGTGCACCAGGTTCGCGACCGCCTTGCCGGTCGCGATGGCGACCGCCTTGGACTGATGCGCGAAATCGCCGCGGATCGAGCCGGGCGGGGCCTCGTTCGGGTAGGTGGAGCCGACGATCTTGCGTACCGTGGCCACCGCGTCCTCACCCTCGACCACCAGCGCGATGACCGGACCGCGCTGCATGAACTCCGCGGTGGCGTGATAGACCACAGGCCCCAGCCGCTCTTCCAGGTCGAAGTAGTGCTCGCGGGTGAAGTCGGCGTCCATCTCGCGCATTTTCATGCCGATGATCTTCAGCGACGCGTCCTCGAACCGCTGGATAATACGTCCGGCCAGGCCGCGGACGACGGCATCTGGCTTGAGCACGACGAGCGTGCGCTCCCGCAATGGCTGAGACTCGGCCACAGTAGTCCTTTCGCTATCCCAAGATGGTCACAGGGTAGCGGCCCGCGCTCACGCACTGGCAACGCAGGCTGCGCTCGGCGGGCCCGCCGCAGACGGGTACCGTGGCTGCGGGCAGTGCACGCCGACCACCGCCCGGGAGACAGGCAGCTATGGCGCACAGGGCCGCACGGCCGACGGTCAGCAGGAGGCGCGAGATCAGCGGGGCCAGCGCGCGCTCGCTGCTGACGACCATCCTGGGCGAGTTCGTACTGCCCCGTGGCGGGTCGGTCTGGACCCAGGCGCTGGTCTCGGCGCTCGCGCTGTTCGGCATGGCGGACAAATCGGCCCGGCAAGCCCTGGCCCGCACCGCGGCCGAGGGATGGCTGGCCTCCGAGCGCGTCGGCCGTCAGGTCCGCTGGTCGCTCACCCCGCCCGGCCAGCGCCTGCTCAGCCAGGGCGCGCAGCGCATCTACTCGTTCGGCCGTGACGACGTGGAGTGGGACGGCCGCTGGCTGCTGCTGCTGGTGTCGGTACCGGAGGCGCAGCGAGACCTGCGCCACCGGATCCGCAGCCAGCTCAACTGGGCGGGCTTCGGCTCCCCGGCGGCCGGCGTGTGGGTCAGCCCGCATACGCGCCAGCAGGCCGAGGGCCAGCGCATCCTCTCCGAGGCCGGGGTCGACAGCTCGGCGATGTCCTTCGTGGCCAGCTACGGCCAGGTCGGCAGCCAGGACATGCTCGTGGCGCGGTCGTGGGACCTGGGTGCCCTGGAGCAGCGCTACGAGGACTTCATCGAGGAGTTCACCGGGCTGGACCCGGCGACCGACGAGGCCGCGCTGCGCGCCCAGACCCGGCTGGTACACGAGTGGCGGCGCTTCCCCTTCCTCGATCCCCGCCTGCCCGCTCAGCTGCTGCCGGACAACTGGAGCGGCACCAAGGCCGCCGACCTGTTCCACACCCGGCACGCGGACTGGCACGCGGCGGCGCAGCGCTACTGGGAGCGCCTGACCGCCGACGCGGGCGCCGGCTGACGCTCAGGCCCGGGAGACGGTCCTGCTCATGGGGCTGACCTGCTCGTGTGTATCGATACGTGCGCGCCCGGGGGCAGCACCACCCACGGCGCCGTCATCGGGGCACTGGCCATGCCCGAGGGCGGCCTCGCCGTCGACGTCACCTTCCTGCCCCCGGCACCCGTTCCCCGCACCGCCTCCGGCATCCAGGCCGAGATCCGCAGCCGGGCGACCTTAGTTGTCGGCGTCGGGTGCCAGCATCAGGTTTGCCAATGCGCCGAGCCTCGGGAACTCGACGCGGACGATCTCGCCTGCCCGCAGCCAACGAGGCGGCTCCTGCGCACCACCTACCCCTGCCGGTGTACCAGTCGCGATCACGTCTCCAGGTTCTAGCGTCACGAACTCGCTGATGAAACTGATCAGCCGGGCCACAGGGAAGATCATTTCCCGCGTGTTAGATGACTGCACCACCTCGTCGCCGATCCGCGTCCGCAAGTCGAGCTGCTGTGGGTCGCCGACCTCGTCCGCGGTAACCAAGGCCGGCCCCATGGGGGCGAATCCGTCCGGGCTCTTGCCCAGTACCCATTGCCCGTTGCGGTGCTGCACGTCACGAGCGCTGACATCATTAACCGCCAGGTAACCCGCCACGTAGTCGAGCGCGTCCGCCTCCTTGACGCCCTTGCAGGTCTTGCCGAGGACGACGCCGAGTTCACCCTCATAATCGATCTGCTCGGTAGCGCGCGGCAGCCTGACCGGACGGTAAGGGCCGTTGACGGTGTTGCTGAGCTTGGCGAAGACCACGGGCTCCGCCGGGGTGGCCAGGCCCGCTTCGGCAGCATGGTCACGGTAGTTGAGCCCGATGCAGATGAGCTTGCCGGGATTGGGGACCGGCGCCAGCAGCTGCGGGCCAGCGATCTCCAGCCACATATCAGGCCGCGCGTTCTGGATAACGGCGCGCGCCAGGTCCAGGAGCTCGTCACCGCCGCGCAGAAGTTGCAGCATGTCCGCAGGCAGTCGTGGGTCGGCGGCGTTCAGGTCGATCACCTGGGTCATCGACGGGTCGGCCGTGCCCTCGATCCCGCCAGACCGGATCTGTCCATGGCGGGTGAAGCTGATCAGCTGCATCCGGTTCTCCTCGTAGTCGTGCTGCGGCCGTGGTCGATCATCACGTCCCGGACCTGGCGGCCTCGCTCTCCTGGCGCAGCCGCAGCCGAACCGATGCGGCGTCAAGCATGCCCCGCTTCATGGCGGTCCTGAGCGTGCGGATGGTGTCGCGGACGCCCTCGCCAACCGGCCGCCAGCGCACCGGTGCGACCGCCAGGCTCAGCGCGGTCTCATCCACCTCAACCGGGCCGATCATCGCCGCGTCGCCAATGCCGATGCGGCCTCGCATGGCGGGCTCGGTGTCCTCGATGGCAGCGACCAGATCGTGCACGCTACTGGCCGAGCCGCCAAGGTTGAATACCTGTGCTTCGGTCGCGGGTGCCTGTGCGGCCTGTACGAAGGCACCGGCCACGTCCGAAGCGTGCGCGAAGACGATCTGGCCACACCACGGGATGTAATAGTCGGCCAGGACGGCCGCCGCCAGCATGGCCTTGCTGGGCGGCGAGCTGTTGCCCTGGTCACGACCCGGACCGTAGACGATCCCGCAAGGCCTCAGGCCGATGCTAGGCAGCCCGTGATCCTCCCAGTAGATCCGCGCGGTGCCCTCGTTAGCCTGCTTGAACACCCCGTACAGGTTGGGCGGCCGGATAGGCGTATCGAGTCTGAGCGGAGCCGACGGGTTGGCGTCATCGGCGCTGTAGACGCTCCCGGAGCTGGCATAGGCGATCCCGCGGACCTGGTCGGCGTGACGGCGGGCCGCCTCAAAGACCGCGGTCGTCCCGATCACGTTGACGGTCGCACCCAGCACTGGGTCGGCTCGCACGAAGGGGACCTGAAGCGCCGCCAGGTGCACGATACGGGTCACGTGCTGTTCAGCGACCACCCGCTCGAGAGCGCCCACGTCGGCCACATCGCCGCGAACGAAGACGACGCGGGCCAGCTCGTCGTCGTCGATGAACAGCCGCAGCCGGTCCGGGCGCGCAGCGATATCGTGGGCGACAACGCTGGCCTCCTGGTCGAGCAGATGCCTGATCGTCCACGCGCCAAGCGCGCCAAGCGCGCCAGTGACGAGATACCGCTCGGGTTGATCACTGTTCAGCAACGGCTCGCCTCTCTGGGTTACCCGGTGAGCAGCGGCTGTGCAACCGCGCGGCGCGGCGGGCTCCGGCCGAGGTCCCTGCTCCGCCCGCAGCTTGCCTGGTCATGCCCGGCCTGGTCACGCCCGGTTATCCGGTCTTGCCGACAAGATGTCATGTACGATATCTCATCATGCCTTCTACCGGCCTCGAAAGCCAGCAAGATGCCGGACGCACGCGGCACCGATAATCCGACCAGCTGCGAGCGGGAATCCCGCGACAGCCGCCACGGGCATCGCGCTCGCTGTCCGCGCCCTGATAACCGGGCCGGCCCTCATATGGCCTTGATCCGCTCCCTTGTGAGCTGGCCCAACTCTTGTGATTTGCCTGGCCCACCTCCGGAGCTGCCGCCATGTCCTCGCTTGCTCACTCAGGAACCCCAGGCCGACAGCCGCCGACCGGGCGGGGCGTGATCGCCGTACTGCGGACGGCCAGCCCTGAGGCGGCGCTGGCTCTCGGCCGCGGCTTGGCCCAGACCTCTCTGGCGGGTATCGAGATCACCATGACGGTTCCCGGCGCCGTCAAGGTCATCGCCACGTTGGTCGCCGAGGGCGTGCCGCGAGTGGGCGCCGGAACGGTCCGGACACTCGGCGAGGTGGACGCCTGCGCCGAAGCCGGGGGCTCGTTCATCGTGTCGCCCCACCTCGACCCGGCCCTGGTGGAGCGCTGCGTTCAGCTAGGCGTGCCCGCCTGTCCGGGAGTCATGACCCCCAGCGAGATCGTCCGCGCGATGGATCTGGGAGCAGCGGCGGTCAAGCTCTTCCCGGTCTCGGCCATCGGCGGGCATGCTACGGTCCGGACGTTGCTGGAGCCGCTTCCCGATGCGCGGATCGTCGTATCCGGCGAGGTTACGCTGCCTGAGGCGCCGGCCTACTTCGCCGCTGGCGCGTGGGGCGTGTGCGTCGGCCACGCACTATGGCCCCCGGAGACCGATTTTGACGAGCCGTCGGCGGTCCGGGACTACGCGCAGCGGGCCCTGGACGCGAGCGGTTGTACGGCCGCGATCGGCGCTATCGAGCAGGCGAACCCGGCCTGAGCGGACGCGGCCGGGCCGCCACGGTCGCAGCCGGTACGCGGTGCTAGATGTCGTCGAGGCCGGTGAATACGGTACGGGCATCATCACCGGTGGTGAGGCCGGGGCGCAGCTTGGTACCGAGCCCGGGCCCGGGTGGCGGGCAGATCTGACCACCGCTGATCGTCGGCATCTCGGTGACGATGTCCCGGTACCAGCCGTGGTAGTAAGCGCGCACGGTCTCCTGCATGAGCGCGTTTGGTGCGTTGCTTACCAGGTGCGTGGACGCCGTCAGCACCACCGGCCCGGTGCAGTCGTGCGGCGCGATGACCAGGTCGTACGCCTGCGCGAGCGAGGTCACCCGGCAGGCTTCGGTCAGGCCGCCGACCCAGCCGAGGTCGAACATGATGACCCGCGCCGCGCCGGTCTCGAGCAAGGTCCGGAACGAAGCCAGGCCGGCCAGGGTCTCGCCCATGGCTACCGGGACATGAGTGCTGGCGGCGAAGGTGGCCGCGGCCGCCAGGTTGTCCGCCTTGACCGGGTCCTCGAACCAGTACACGCCCAGTGGCTCGACGGCCCCGGCGATCTTCAGCGCTGCGCCGAGGTGCCAGATCGCGTGCATTTCGAGCATGACGTCAATCGCGTCCCCGACGGCCTCGCGGATCTGCGCGATCACCGCGACTCCGGCGCTGAGGTCCGCGGGCCGGATGTCATACCCCTTGGACGCCGCCGCGTAGCGATCGAACGGCCAGATCTTCATCGCGCTGATGCCCTGGTCCAGCAGCTGCCGGGCCAGGTCGGCCGGCCGGTCGATGGCCAGCTGCAGGTCTTCGTAGAGAGCCGCAGCGCTGGCGGCCGCCAGCAGGCCGTCCTGGGCCGCGGTGCCGCGATCAGCGGCGCGGAGCGCGCCGCGCGTCGCGCGGCCGTAGCTGGGTCCCGCGCACGTGTTGTAGATGCGCGCCGATTCCCGGGTGCGGCCCCCGAGCAGGTCGGTGATGGAGCGGTCCTGAGCCTGACCGCGGATATCCCACAGGGCCAGGTCGACGGCCGACAGGCCGCGCGTCTCGGCGCCCGTCCCCTGATAGCCGAGAAACGACCCGGAAAGCTCGAGCCAGTGCTGGCTGACCAGGAGCGGATCTTTCCCCACCAGGTAGGGCGCGATCGTCTCGTGGATGTGCGCCTCGACCGTGGCGGGCCCGATGCACGTCTCCCCCAGCCCCACGATGCCCTCGTCGGTATGCACCTGGAGCCAGAGCATCTGCGGGTGCCCGGCGAGGCGTACCGTCTCCAGCCCGGTGACCTTCATGGCTGCTTCAGGTACCGGTCAAGGTCCATGTCGCCGATGACGGCCGCTTCGCGCAGGCTGGCCACGACGTCGGGCGGCAGCGCGATCCCGTCCCGGAGCGACCGCTCAAGGTTCTCCCACTCCTTCTCGCCGGGAACGTAGAGCCGGTCGACCGCGTCCCCGCGCGGGGCGGCGTGGATCTCGTCGATGAGGCTCTCGATGCGTCCGGGCAGATCCGGGCTGATGGCCGCGACATCCATGGCCAGGAACGCGGCGCCGTGGCGGGTAGGCTCCGACGGATCGCCCGCCAGCCAGCTCCCGACCCGGGTGGTCATGGCCGCGCCGGTCAGCGCTCCGGCCAGGGTCTCAATCAGCAGCGCGAGGCCGAACCCCTTGTGGCCCGCGGCCGGGGTGAGCGTGCTGTGCTCCGGGTACGCCTGCGGGTCGCCGGTCGGCCGCCCCTGCTCATCGATCAGCCATGTGGCCGGAATCGGCTCGCCGCGCTCGCGCGCCGCGTACACCTTGCCGCCCGCGACCGTCGCGATCGACATGTCCAGCATGAGCGGGTGGTGCCGGCCGGCCGGCACCGCGTAAGCGAGCGGGTTGCTGCCGGTCACGGCGCCGCGCGAACCGGGTGCGGCGACCGACGGGATGTCGTTGGCCATGGCCAGCCCGATGAACCCCGACCGCGCCGCCTGGGCCGCATAGGCGCCGGCCGCGCCGAAATGACAGCTGTTGCGGACCCCGACATACCCCAGGCCCGTATGCCTGGCCTTGGCCAGGGCTATGTCCATCGCGTAGGTCGAGGTCACCATGCCGAGACTGGAGTCGCCGTCAACCACGGCCCAGCCACGGCCTTCCGTTACGACCGACGGCACACCTCGAGGGGCCAGACCGCCGCCCTTGAGCCGCCGGAGGTATCCGCGGAGTGCCTTGGTTCCGTGCGTGAACACGCCCCACGCATCGGTTGTGGTCAGGATCTGCCCAGTGACCCGTGAGTCGGCCTCGCCGACGCCGCAGTCGCGGAGGACGCCGACGCAGAATTCGCTGAGGTTGTCGATGGAGATAACCTGCGGTGAATTGCTCATCGACCTCCCGCCAATACCGATCGTCTTATCATATGTTGTGTCTCATATTCTAGATGGAGGGCCTGCGGTGAGCGGCGTTCAGAGCGTGACAGGATGGGTACCGGACACCGGCCTGGGCTTCACGCTGGTCCATGAGCACGTCGCGGCCAGCTCGGCCGGGATCCTCCGCAGCTGGCCCGGGCTCAGCGGCGGGCGGGAGAACCTGATGGCGTCCGCCGTGGCTGCGCTGGCCGACGCCAAGACCGCCGGAGTACGCACGATAGTCGATTGCACCACCTTCGACCTCGGCCGCGACGGGGGGCTGCTCGCCGAGGTTTCCCGGGCCTCAGGGGTCGCGATAATCGCCTGCTCGGGCGTGTGGCTCGACCCGCCCGTCACGGTTCGCGCGCGTACGGCCGCGCAGCTGGCGGACTGGTTCATCCACGACCTCCTCGAGGGAGTGGATGGCACCAGCGTGCGGGCGGGCGTGATCAAGATCGCGACCGAAGAGGCCATAGGACCGGACGAGGCGAAGATCATCCACGCGGCGGGAATCGCGGCCGTCCAGACCTCGGCGCCGATCATTACCCACGCGGCGGCGCAGCACCGCGGCGGCGAGGCGCAGGCAGCCTTGCTGGAGTCGTTCGGCGTCGATCCGCATCGCGTCGCCATCGGCCACAGCGACGACAGCGACGACCTCGCCTACCTGACCGGACTGGCGTCACGCGGTTACTGGATCTCCATGGACCGCCTCCCGCATGGCCGCCTGCCCGAATACGGCGGCCAGAGCGTCCAGGACCGGATCGAGATGATCGCGAAGCTGATCGAGTCGGGCTTCGACGGCCAGCTGCTGCTGTCGCACGACGAGCCGATCTGGGCCGGGCTGCTCACGGATCAGGACCAGGAGCGGCACCAGCGGTCGAACTCGGATGGGCTGACCTTCATCTCGAAGGTGGTCATCCCGGGGCTCGAAACGCTCGGCATCCCCGCCGAGGTGATCTCGCGCATCGTCGTGGACAACCCGCGACGCTGGCTGACGGGCCGCTGATCCCTCAGTACTCGTGGAGCACCCTGCCCCCGACGAGCGAGAATTCGCCGCGCCAGTAGAACCCCTCGAGGTGCCTGAGCACCGGGAGCCGGTACAGCGGCGCCTGGGCGTTCTCCTCGATCCGCGCCGTCCCCGGGCCTGACCAGCAGCCGGACACAGTGATGTCCGCCAGGTCACGGACCGTGATCTGGCGAAGCCCGGGCGTGCCGTCAATCTGCGGGATGATCTTCAGGTTGAGGTTGGTGACGAAATCCACCCTGGCCCGGACGTCGTCCAGGCCGGCCTGCCGCGTCTTGTACGGGAGGGTTCCGGTGAAAACGTCGATGCCGTTGCGCCGCAGCCCGCCGACGATCAAGTCGCCGCGAACCTCGAGCGTGACCTCGCCGATCCGCTTGGGCTGGCCGTGAAACTCGCGGCCGCCCGCCATCGCGCGATCGCTGTCGACGAAGAAGTACGGGGAGTAGGAGCCGCTGACTTCACCCGACGGCCCGCGGTAACGGGCCGCGACCATGACGTTGATCTCGTGGGTATCTCGCCCCAGTCCGGCGACGTCTCCCCAGCGGGCAACCTGGACCATCACCACGTCTCCGGCCGGCTCCAGCGGGCTGGGGACCAGGACGGCGATCGCGTCCGGCGAGGTCTGATACTGGACGACCAGGACCTCGCCGTCCTCGAATCGGGCCGGCGGCGGGCCGTGCAGCGGGTTGTCGAGCGGGACTGAGTGCGCCAGCGCCGGGTCCGGAATCTCGGGAAGGTAGTGCAAAGACCCCATCGGCCGTCCCTCATGACACCAAGCGACCTAGCCAGCCACCATTGCGAACTTCGAATATCGTACACCAGATGACCTGTGGGGTCCGATAACCAGCCGGATCACGGTCTGAGGGGACGGGCAGGTCGTCGTCGCGTCATCTGGGTCCGTCGGGGCGGGCGACAGTTATTGCGGCCGAAATGCGGGAGATGGCTATTGCGGGCCGAAATACGGGGCGACGAGCTCGTGATCGATGCGGGAGAAATTCAGCTTCCCGATCATCTCGCGATGCTCGCGGATGGTCGTGACCGCGGCGTCCGCGTCGCGGGCCTTGATGGCGTCGTAGCGGGTGACGGACAGGTCCAGCATGAGATCCCAGGTGTCCGGGAAGCTGTCGACGAACACCCGGTCCAGGCGCAATCCGACCGGGCCCATCAGCATGACGATAAGGCGATTCAGCCGGGGGTAGCCGACGCACCGGAACATGAGCTCGTGGCTCTCCGCCGTCAGCCGGCGGAACGTGCGCCCGTCCTGGACGGTACGGGCCTTCTTCAGCCCGCGCACGAGCTGGCCCAGCTCGGCGATCTCCTCCGTGGTGATCTTCTCGACCAGGAGCGGGAACGCGGGGAGCTCGATGGCATCGACCAGGAAGCCCTGCTCCTCCATGTCGACCCGGGACACCCAGCGCACGGTCGCGCCCCGGTAGGGCGCAACATCGACCAGGCCGTCGGCCTCGAGCAGGGCGAGCGCCTCTCGTACGGGTGTCTTTGACACCTGCAGCATCGCGGCGAGGTCGTTCTCGACCAGACGGGTGCCCGGCTGGATCACCAGCTCGACGATCATCTCGCGGATAGAGGTATAGGCCGCTTGCTTATAGG
>Ga0209656_10001733_pt1 | contig 14251 bp, 14 predicted proteins | sample BogFormECP12_OM2_FD_188239 | JGI IMG/M metagenome (GOLD analysis project Ga0209656, IMG submission 188239) | Bog forest soil microbial communities from Calvert Island, British Columbia, Canada - ECP12_OM2 (SPAdes) (version 2) | ecosystem: Environmental > Aquatic > Freshwater > Wetlands > Bog ... | reverse complement strand
AGAAAGGCAAGCCAACCTGGAGCCGATATTCGAGAAGGCCAAAACCAGCCAGGCCAGGCGACGCCGGCGAGAGCTTGAGCGCCGGGCCAGCGTGCCTCGGGGGTTGGAACCCGCTTCGCCAGACTTGAAAAACCCCGAAACTCCCCTCCCCCACCCCCCTAAAAGGGGTTCCAAGGGCCAAAAACCGATAAAAAGCGCCTTTTGTCCCCTCCCCCACCCCGATTTTGGCGTCTAAAGGCTATTTTTCCGCTTCAAGCTGTAAAAACGCCTGGCGGACCAGCTCTGGCGTCAGGTTGTACGCTGCCGGCCGGCTGAACAGCCGCGCAAGGCCATTATGCAGGGCCTGCTTCTCTAAGGATTCACCCTTGGAATTAGGGAACAACAGATCACGTAGGCCCAGGCTTTTCGGTGTAGACGGCTCTGTTCAGGCCGGTCCAGGCGATCTCATCTTTCGAGCTGTGCCAACAAAGAACCGCCAGGGCCAAGCCCGGAGTTGTCAACGGGTTTGTCCCAGAGTTTTTTTACCTCAAACACTGCCGAGCCACCGTCAGTGAGGACTTCGGCCAGCGGCGAGGGCGATCCCTTCTCCGGCGCTACGCACAGGTAGGCCAGCTTGGCCAGGTCGCGCCGGATAAAATGCAAGGCTTTCCTGGCAGTCCTTGTCTCCTTATCGATGCGGTCAATTACCCGAGCGCCAAGCTAGCTTGCCTAGGGGGGCTGGAACCCACTTCGCTAGACTTTAAGAGCCCCGAAACTCCCCTCCCCACCCCGCCTAAAGGGGTTCCGAGACGCCAAAAAACCGATGAAACGCGGCCTTTTATCCCCTCCCCCTATTTTGCTACAGGATAGGTTTTACGCTCCAAGCTGTAAAAACGCCTGGCGGACCAGCTCTGGCGTCAGGTGTACGCTGTCGGCCGGCTGGACGCCCAGCCGCGCAAGGGCGTTATGCAGAGCCTGCTTCTCTAAGACTTGACCCCTCGAATTTGGGAATAACAGATCACTGTAAGCCCATGCTTTCCGGTGGATGCGGCTCTGTTCAGGCCGGTCCAGGCGATCTCTCCAGCTGTGCCAATAAAGAAGCGCCAGGGCCAGACCCGGAGTGTCAACCGGTTTGTCCCAGAGTTTTACCTCAAATCCTCCACCCTTCCGAGCCACTGTCAGCGAGGTCTTGGGCCAGCGGCGAGGGCTACCCTTCTCGGGCGCTACGCACAGGCAGGCTAGCATGGCCAGGTCACGCCGGATAAAATGCAAGGCTTTCCTGGTAGTCCTTGTCTCCTTGTCGACGCGGTCAATTACCCAGGCCCGGAGGGGCCCGTAGTCGGGAATATCCGCCGAAGTTTTAGGGATTTTTGAGTCTAAAAAGCTCAAAAAGGGAGCGATCCGCAGCGTCTTTGGGAACTTTTTTTGAGACCGATTTTCGCGTAATAATGCCAAAAGTTCTTCATATGATCCGCAATTTTCGGGTGTTTTGCCGGCTATTTTTAATGCCTTTTTTGCAGCGTTCAGGTACACTCGGCGCGTCGTGGCGGCGTAGGTCTTGCCCTGAAAAGCGGCAAACTCCTTGATTGGATTCATTTAATGTTCGTTTATAGCGTCTATTTATTTGCAGGTAAACCTAGAACCTTTCTACACACTCAAAAGAGCAATACGGGCCTAAAAATGGCGTGGCCTTCAGGGAAGATCTACGGTCCCGCTGGACTTCGTTGTCGCCCTTCCAGGAGCCACAAGCGCGAAAATACTTTAACTAGCCATGTATGTAAGTCCCTTGCTTTCAGGATGTTTACGATCTCTTCTTGATAAACAGATTGTATTACTCACAGACTCGCCGATCGCCGGACGCACTTGCGTTGGCAGCGTAAGTATGATGCACGTACTGACGCTGTTTTACACGCTTGCTACTACGCTATTGCGTTCTCTCTATCGGTCTGTCGCCATCAGTTCAATGCGGATGCATCGCTGCACTGTACATGTTATTGCTGTTGTCATGTTGCGTGTGCTTTTAGTAAGCGCTGCGTCTGGCTGTGAAGGTCTTGCTCCATCTCTTACTTGTTGACACAAGCGGCTAGCAAAATACAAGCTGCTGTATTGTGCTTGTCATTACTGTTCTAATTGCTTTTACATAGCCACTCGTGAGTCGAGCTACATCAGAGTTTCCCTCTCCACTCGTGATCACCGTTGGCGTTCCCAAGGGCGGTGATTGCAAAACGTGGACTGCGTTGAACCTTGCCAGTCGTTTTGGCTGTTGGGGTTACGACGTAACGGTTGTCGATTGCAATGGTACCCATGACCTGCTGACCGATTGGCGATTAATCCAACACGCTGGCTACTGGCCCCGTTTTGAGGTCGTTAAGCATACTGTCCTAGACAAGGATGGGGAACAGGCGCCAATGATGGATTTTTCGTTTCTAGCCTCTAAGCAGGTGGTGATTTTTGACACCTGCCAGTTTCTGAACCTGCAGATGACAAAATGGGCTTGGCGCAATTGCCATCTCCTCGTTATGCCCGTGACGCCCAATATGCAGCAGATGCCAAATTACGAGGTCGGGATCCAGTACACCCTCAATATGCCCAAACCACGTGCTCCGCTAGTGGTTCTCCCATGCAAGGTGAACGTGCTCAAGAACATGATTGCTGACCAAATGCTGGAGGAGATGCTTAAAATGTACGCAAACTACGCCAGCGAAGGGATCATCGTTCCGGAGTTCGGCACGGCCTATCAGATTCCTGAAAGTAAGGTCGTCCAATCCATGAACAGCCGGTGGATTTACGCGGAAAACGTCTTCAAGGGACAGGTGCGCGTACTGAGCGTGGAATTCCTTTTGCGGGTTGATATTTCGCTCGCCTGGATCCGATCGATCATCGAACGGTATTATGGCGCGCTACCGGCTCCGAGGCTCCGCCCCGTCACCTTGGACCCGCACAGCCGTCCGCGTACGATGGCCGAATTAAAAGAAGAGATGGATGGCCGAAATGCCGTCCTGGAGCCCGCGTGAAAATATGAACGCTGCAGACAAAGCTAAGCTGCGAGAAGAGGAGCTTCAAAAAATGCGGCAGGCAGTGGCCGCTGCATTACCGGAAAATGACAAGGAGTTGATCGGTCTGGGCGGCAAGCGGCAGATTAATTTGAATCCTTTTGCACCCAAATCAGTTGAAGCGCCAGAAGCGCCACATCCAGAGTCACAGGAACCAACTCCTAAACCGATCGAAACCGTCGGAACCGATGCGCCGGCAGCAGAACAAACCGAACGCGAGCCTCCGGATGAGCGGCCTCAACGTACTAGGGCTGCCAAACTCGCGACGCTCGGGGTCGCATCCGATCCCGCAAGGGAAGCGCTCTTTGATGATATTGAGCGCCAACTCCGATTAAAGCGACGGAGGCGAGAGCCAGGGGCCCGCCGAGTGACGGTGACAGTGTCCGAAGAGGTGTTTAGCTCTGTCAGCTACTTGGCTTATGCCCGGGATATGGACAAAGTTGAGGTCTTAACGTTCTTGCTACAGGTTCATTTGCCCGCCGCCGAGATCGAGACGATCCCCAACTGGCTCATAAAGAGCGACTTGGAAACGACCAAAAAGGAGTGTCACCTGTCTTTTTTCGAGGACTTAAACTTAAAACGCTCATTAGCTTGGTTAGAGCTCCGCTTCGAGCTGTATAAAGTCGATGTGATCGAAAGCATTGTTCAGCGCTATCTTCCGAAGGCACCGTTTCTCATTCGCCCGAAACGAAAGCTCAAGGCGGTAGAACCCAGTCGAACCGGTACGGAAATGGCGCGAACACGCGCCTCAAAGAGGTAATGGGTACCCCCACGTATAGAACCGAACCTTCACCTCCCGGTCAGCCGGCGGTGGTGGGCTCCAGTCCACAAGGGAGATGCGGACTGAGCTCCCATCCGGCCTGGGCCCGATCGCAGCTGCGAAGCCTTTCGCCCCGGCTCCGAAAGACTTCGGCAAGACTTCGACGAGGTCAGTCGAGTCGCTCAGTCAACCCGCGTTAGCACACGAGGGAAGAAGAAATCAGCTTCCTCGATTGGGCGGAGCCAAGGGCGAGCACAGGGCCGCTTTGTCCCATTGTTGTCACCAACATCCCATTTTTGTCACTGATCCTGGCCTTTTGGTCCCACAGCTGTCACTTTTGATCCCTTTTTTGTCACTTCGGCGGGCGGCACTATATAAAGAAGAAGAAAAGGGGAAAAGAAATTGTTTGGGGCTCGTTGCTTGTGAGAAAAAAAATAAATTCCTGGCGGCGCAACCCGGCGCAAGCTCCCCGCGGAACACGGGGAAAAAAGCTGGACTGAGAACCTGAAGTGCCGTGCCCGACCCTACGCTTCAACCTGCTCGCATCCAGGTCACGCAGCGTTAGCATGTGTATGCCGGTTCTGGCACCTGATAAATCCTCGGCCTCCAGGCAAGTACAACCAAGGAAGGTCTGGAGAACTTGGAACCAGAACGGTGACAAAAAAGGGACGGATCGTCCTTTTTTCGCGAGTCGTAAACCGACCTAGAGAACCGAGGATTGACGCTAAAATCCTGGAGGAATCCACAAGATATAGCGCATTAGTGCGGTTCTTGCACTACATACAGTCCCTTTTTTGTCACCGTCGGATGCGCCTGGAGTCATACACCTCCCCTCTCACGACAGAGGGGAAAACCGGCTTGCAGCCCTCTTGCTCGACTACGGTGACAAATAAGGGACGGCAGGGAGTTTGCCGTTGGAATGCCTCTCGAATCCTTAGAAAGTAAAGGACGCCCTCATCGTCCCCTTTTTGTCACCACTTCAAGCGACAATTCATTCTAATTTGACGTGTCACTTATTTGCGACTGTAGAGACGATCTGCAGTCGTAACTTCCTTATCCGGAAATGGTTGCGTATTTACAACAATGAGATAATTTCCGGAGAAATTTGGCATAAGCTCAAAAGTATGGAACAGCAGATTTGCGCCCCAATTTCGTTCGCGCTTTGTCCCTTTTTTGTCACCGCTCCTGCTTTCCGTCGGTCTGATAAGCTCTCGAGCAAACCCGTCTCGTCCCTTTCTTGTCACCGTAAACCGCCGGCCGCTTTCGTAGCCGGTTCAAGCGATATATGCGGCGGTCTAATTTGTCCCTTTTTTGTCACCATAGAAATAATACGCACGCGTAAGTGCCTAATATTGAGAGTGTTGTACGTTCTTCAATCACAGCGGTTTGAAGGAAAACTCAAAACTCGAAGCTTATAGAAAAACCAACCACGGAGCTGCATTCCTCAGAGGCGACTAGTCCGGTTTTGTGATCGATCTCAGGTTGTGCCGATCTTGAGTAACGCGGGGTCGTTTGAATAGCGAACACAACTGGGGCTGGCGGCCTACGGTGACAAGAAGGGGACGTACGCGGCGAATGGGTTTAAGGCGCCTGGTTCATTAATTTGTGAACTTGCGGCTTTTGATTTTTCCTGAACTATCCCAATTCTTGCGAGCGCAATTGCCTAGACGTAAGGAACTTACATATGGTTATGATTCCTGACGGTGACAAAAAGGGGACGATAGGCACGAGCTTTTTGTTTGGTCCCTTTTTTGTCACCGTAGAAATCATCTTTCATCGTAAGCCAGCTTAGGCTTAAGTTTTTATATACTGCCAAGATAAGAACGGGCCAGGACAGAGCCAAAGACTAACTCATGAAAGAAGAAACCACTGAGGCTCATACGCCGTTCGCCCCACGCGTCCCTTTTTTGTCACCGAAAGCCGCCATTGAAACAAAAAAGAGGCCCTGGCGCGTCTAAAAACCATGTGCACTGCTTAATGATTACATGAAATAAAACTGTTCCTTTATTATTTTCCGGCAGTAAAAAACTGCGGCGGTGACAAAAAAGGGACGCCCGGCCATCGGTAGTGTCGGGAAAAATCGACAGTAGAAGTGACAAAAAAGGGACGCATTTTAATTTCTTGCGCTTTTTTACAGGATTTTTCATATCATGATCCATGCGGGGTCGGCCTAGAAAAGAAATAGCGGTAATTCATAACGAGCTCGCGAGAGCTCATACGGATCTCTCGGCGCTTGGATACCGCCTTATGGTACTTCTGGCTGTCCGGGCCACCCGTGATGGCGAATTGCTCACGCACCGGCTCAAGGTAAAGGAGTACAAAGCGAGACTTGGGTTTACCGGCCGTTCCGCCTACGAGCTGCTCGAGGACATTGGGGATGAAATGCTCAAATCGCTCGTAGTTCTCGAGAATCCAGTCGAGGGATCGCGCATTAAGTTTCAGATTCTCTCTCACGCGAAATACTACGACGACGAGGGAATCATCGAGCTCAAATTTCACGACGAGATGAGGCCGCTGCTCTTGCGCCTGCAACAGCATTTTACACAGATCCCCTTAGATGTGTTTCTGCGCCTAAAGAGCGGATACGCGATGAAAATGTATGTGAGGGTGCGCTCATGGAATCCTCGAGATAGCCGCAACCATCTGCAGAGTTGGGAAATGGACGTTGAACAAGTACGGGGTTTTTTTGGATTGGACAAAGACGAGTACAAAGAACCAAAGTTCATCGCAGCGGGAGTGCTCAAACGCGCGATGCGCGAACTCAACGAACGGGCGGATCTCACGTTCCGCTACGAGCCGATTAAAGAGGGGCGCAAGCTGGTCGGGTGGGCTTTTAGAGCCATTCCCAATACGCCGACACTCACTTTATCGGCAGGAGCCGCCGCGGCAAAACGCCGAGAAGAAAAGAAGGAGGAAGAGCAAGTTGCTCGAACCTCCACCATGCCGTCGGCAATATTTCAAAACGCGCGGGAGAAGTGGCTAAACGCTACGCCGGAGAACCGTGAGCGATGGCTAAGCAAGATCCCTATCCTGCTCACACCTGTAGATTCATCAGTCACAAATGTGGGTCCCATGTTTCTAGCCGCCCTCTCAGACGTCATCGCTAAAGAAGAATCTCCGGGCTTGCCTGGCCTGTGGCCGGCTTAGACTCTCTCGGGGGGGAAGGGAACCTCCCAATTGCCGAAGGAGATCAGCTCGCGAATGAACTGTCCCAGGACTATCGGCTGAGATTCGCCGAGGCGCTTCCGCGAACCGCTGGAACATGGTTGATTTTTCGCTTGGCAACCGATTGCCCGATGCCGACCCCGAAGAAACTCGCCGTCCCCAAAAACGCCCTTAGCAAACCCGTGCAACCCGACGCCACGCTGGCCGCAGTGGTCTGCAAAAACGCACTCCCCGGACCAAACTTAGCAAAAAGTTTTTGGAGTACATCCGCAAACACGAGTTCCCGGATCCCAGGGATAAGCGCAGCATCCGTGCAGACGAAAGACTACTGGCGGTATTCGACAGCAAAAAGGTTATCTCGATGTTCGAGATGACTGAGCTTGCGAACGGGCACCTTGTCTGAAACAGGATGATTTATGATGTTTTGGATGGCCTATGGTTCGGCCTCGGGCGGGCTCGTCCGCCAGCGGGTCTCACTGCATGCGTGGGTTGCAATAAGGCCTCCAACCGAATTTCGTGCCGACAAGGCGGCCGCTGTTTCTTAATAAACATTGATCTGCTCGCAGCGCGGGGATCGCCTCGTGTAGCCTTGGAAGACAACCTGCATGTTCGGCCTTTTTGTGATTCCAGGCTTTCTTCAGGGATGTTTCTCGCGTTTATTTTCGGCGCCTCGCAATACTTCCATGCGTTTTAACAACGCATTCTCGAATTTTTCGTGCTAAGAGGTCCTCTTCATGATCGATAGCCCAGTCAAAGAGCATAAAGAACTTACGGAGGTCGTTTTCACGGCCAGAGACCTGGTTCCAGGCTCATCTAAGGAGTCCAAGCGAGCAAAAACCGCAGAAACACTCCTTAACATTTTGGAGGGCCGTATCAGAAACAAAAGCACCAGGAGCGCCTACAAGACCGCCTGGCGGTCATTCTTTGCCTTTTGCTCTGAGTACAAGCTCGAGCTTGATCGGGTGAAGCCCTATCATTTTGGCCTGTGGCTAAAGCGGCACACCGGTTCCGTCGCTACACTTCGGCAGCACTTGGCCGCCGTTCGGCTTCTGTTCGATCACCTGCTTGAGAAAGGTGTGGTCGACATTAATCCGGCCGCGAGGGCCAAGCCGCCGCGCCTGGAAAGGGAGAGCGCGCACACGCCAGTCTTTGAACAAAATGAGATCAAGGCGTTCCTGGAGGCAATCAAGCTCGACTCCCTTATTGACAAACGAGACAAAGCGCTATTCAACGTCTTACTGTACAGCTGGGCGCGAGTGTCGGCTGTCGTAGCACTCAGGGTCGAAGACTACTACGAGAGGAAAGGGGAGCGTTGGCTTCGGCTTCACGAAAAGCGCGGGAAAATTCATGAGGTACCGGTCCACTCAAAGGCTAGGGAAGCCATCGACGAGTGGCTTCTTGCTTCCGGTCTTGGATCCAATCCCTCTGCTCCTCTTTTCCCGGCGTTTGGAAAAAACAAGAAAACGCCTGAGCTCCGGCATATGGACCGCACGAGCGTCTGGAAGCTGGTGCAGGCCAGAGCACACGCGAGCGGACTCAAGAAACGAGTGTGTTGTCATAGCTTTAGAGCAACAGGGATCACAGAGTACATGAACGCCGGTGGAAGCCTCGATATTGCTCAGCGTATGGCTGGGCACTCGCAACTTTCCACAACTAAGATCTACGACAGATCACAGGACCGGCTGACGATGGCCGAGATTGAGAAGGTTTCCTTCGAATAATCCTGCCAGGCAAGAGCCCCGCAGCCGCCTTTATCGGCAAGGTAGTCATCGAGGAAAGAGCGGAAGACGCATTGAGTCAGGGTGGGCCATACCTCGAATCTGGATGGCGGATGGACTCAAGCGCAACAGGTAATTCATTCCGATGACCGCGTACGTGGAATGTTAAGTATATGCGAAAGAGGCGCTTGCACCTATCTGCAACAGATTCTAACCTGAGATCCTCTTCGCACATGCCTACAGAATCCGACATCGTAACCGAAGGTAAAATCATAGCTATCCTCCCAGGAACCATGTTTCGGGTCGAACTTGATAATAATCACATCATCCTTGCACACATTTCAGGTAAGATGCGGAAACGCTTCATCCGCCTTAACCTGGGCGATCGCGTAAGGCTTGAGATGTCTCCCTATGATCTTGGCAAAGGGCGCATTGTTTACCGGATAGGATAAACAAATGTTCAGGTCAGGCTGCTGCCGCAGCTTAAAGGAAAGCCGGAACCTTATTGGTATCAGGTTTCTGTGGCACCTTGCAGTGTCGTTTCAGGACGGTTCGCTTGTTCGACTAAAAAATCAGCATAGCACGGCAACCCAGGCCGACAGCACGCGAGGTTGAATCCTCTCGGCTCGTGGATGTAATCGCTAAGCCTTCGCGGGTCGACGATGTACCGCCCGATTTTTCTCGGTTCAGTACCGGTCAAAAACCAGTCGCGATATTTCTGAATCACTTCTTCTCTGGCACCGTCCCTGCCAATCTCGAACGGATTGCCCCAGCGAGATGTACGATCGACGCATAGCTTCGAAACGACCGCTGATGAAGAACCGGCCGACATCGTCGTTGCGTTCGCCGGAGATTCCGCCGTTGGCGAAAGATAATCCTAAGTCCATGCGATGTTTGTCCCGTTCGCCGCTGTAGACGTAGAATCCGACCCAGGGATCCGACGGAAACTCGTTCTCGCTCACAGGAAATTTGTAACGCAGCGAAAGTGTCGTGTCAAAATCGCGTCGATGGACCCAAGAAATTTCGTTCGGCGTGTTTTACTCGCCGCCAAAGACCGTGAATTTGCTAATCCTATGACCATTCCTCTGTTACCAAGTGCTAAGGCGGATCCTCTGCTTTGGCCTTTCGGAGGAAGTAGGCGAGCGCGTATTAGGACCAGTGGAATACCCAAGGGCATCAGACGTTATTCTAGCCAGGGAAATTAAACACAGGCCTTCAAAAAAAATTCAGTTACCCTAAACGCTGAAGCTCGCCGAGTTTTCATGCAAAATGTAAAGCGATGAGTTCCTTCGCACACTAGAATGCCTCAAGTCATAAGAGAAGCGGCAGGCAAAGGCAACGCATGCCATGTTTTATTTGTTGCCTGTCATGAAAATATTAGCATTTGTGGCGAAGACGGCGCAAGCAGTTCTAAGGGAAGTGTTGCAAGTTTGTGGTGGAGACGAAGGTCGGCCTAGGCGATTGGAAATTTAGCTTGTTGCCGCGAACAGATCGAGAATGAAGCGGTGCAGCAGACCGACCTTCGCACCCAGTGCACTCAAGACTGCATCTAGGAATCGCAAAGGAGATAAGAGAGTAACACATGGCTGACGTTGCTAATAAGTATCCGCAGAATGTGGCTGGGCGCTTTTACGTGGATGATCAAGCATCGATTGCGACCTTTGTCGTGAGACGGCACCTGCAAATTTTACGCGATGAAGAAACGCTCTGCCAGGAGGCGATGGAAGGTTGTCCGGTAGAGGCCATCGGTAGCGATGCCAATAGCTGACGGTCCAAACTGGAACTTTTACGGATTACCCGTTTTGGGCTATGCAGCCCAATTTCTTAATCCTTGGGGCTCACAGCAGACTTTCCCGGGCGTTTTTTATCCGACCCTCTCCCAAACCTTGGCTGTTGCTCAGGCTCGAGGTCCACAAGGGGACGAAGGTGACGCTCTGGTATTCGTGTCGAGTTTTCCACCATGGTGGAAATGCTCTTCTATCGCAACATCGTCAGCGAAGTCTTGGACTGTCATCGGTCTTTCGCAATTGCCTCTGGAATCAATGCGGAGAAAATCGCTGAGCATTATATGGAACGCTGATTCATCCGTTACTTTCAAAATGGCCACTTGGCCATCAGTTTCCTGGCTGCTCAAAGCCTCTTGATGGCGTTGATGTGCCCGCCTCATTCTTTCGGCTACTTCGGGATTAATGCGTCCAAAACGAAGACGTCCATCGAAGACGATCACGCTGCGTCTGCTTTCATCAATCACGGCAAAAAGCTGAACGTAGAGCCTATCGTACAACTCGTTGGATTGTTGTCTGTACCTGTAAAAGCTGGTCGGTTCGGGCCAACAACTCACGCGAATAGTCTGGTCCAACTTTCTTTTGGGCGCGAAACGCTGCAAAATGGCTTCTAAACTTGAAGATGGCAGGCTGTCCGATCTCAGGTACAGCGTCTGGACGTCTTTCGGCTTGCCGAGCACCCGCCAGGCGCGTTGGGAAGCGCGAGAGTCATTGAATGGACCTTTGCCTGGTGGTCTATTATTCCAGGAGGCGATCCACTTCTGAAGCGTTCGCCCGAACGCTAATCCCGGATCCCGTCCCACCTGCAACCGAGCTAAACATTGGGTCGAAAAGAGTGTGTTCAGATCAAATTTGCTTTCGTATGATCCGACACCGTAGTCCCGCAGAAAATCGACTAAACGTTCGTCGACGCCGCAGGCTGGAATGGCCAAGAGCCGGCCAAACTCCGGGCTATACTCAAATTCATCGAACCTGACACGTCCCAGAATGCGATCGGCTTGTTGGCCTCCGGCGGAGGGAACTCCGATCGATACGCTGATATGTTCCCGGCCGCGGTGCAGATTATAGAGACGCAGTCCGCTCTCAAGCAGAACAGGTGAGGTCTCTTGATCAGGCAAACAACGACGAATTTTTGGAGCGATCGAGCGAAGCGGGGTCGAATACAGTGCTGCCATAAGGCCTTCGGCAGCAGCTCCTATTTCATGTAAATCGGGAGCATCAGGTGAGCGACGAATAATGTTTTTTCCGTCGCCAAAACGCAGTTTGTCCTTTCTGAATTCCAGGAATTCGTCGTCAGCCTCCGGTTCGCCATCCGGAACAAGCGTTTCAGCCCGTAATGCAAGGCAAAGCTCTCTGTTCAGCGCGTCGTTCCGGCGCCACCAGAGGATGTAGTTCCAGTCCCGAAATTCATCATCACTGTACTCCTCAGGGCTGCGGTCTCGTATAAGCAGAACATATGCAGCCGTTATTGGATTTTCAGGTGTCGAGGCCGGATGGACCATATCCGCAGCACTTCTGATTTCATGGATTTTAGGGTACTCAAACATTGCTTGTTCGGTATTTGGTTCCGCTCTAGTAAGGTAAAATTGCCAGAGGGGCAAGCGTCACCGGGCATTTTGCTCAGCTTTGCGGATTGCCAAGTTCGAGCGAGCTTTTGCGTCGTTGGGAATGCCTTGTTCTTCGCAGAATTGTTCAATTTCTTCTACGTCCAGCAGAACGCGAACGTAGGGAATGCTTCTTGCCTCAAGTCCCGCAATTAATTTTTCAATGCCCGCATTCCATTGCTCCCAAGTGGCCTCCAATTCGTCGCGGTCCGCGACGGTGGCGAGTAGAGCTTCCCATTGATCCTCCCGGTAGCTGGCAATTGCAGTAAGAACGGCGGCTGGCGGCTCAAGTGGACGTCGGCGGTGTGCCCAAAATGGGCATGCCGGGGAATCCACGAACGCGCCGAGATACTGCGAGCCGATGTTCGTCAGGCGCATGATCATCGCCGGGGTGATGCCGGTGGCGTAATAAAACATCGCTGTCCGCGGGTTGAGCGTGCGATAGCCGGTGGGCGCGAAGGGTTTGATCCCCTCCTTCGTCACGAGCGGCGGTGGGGTATCGAAGAACTAACCTCCCACAAAAAGCATATTCATTCAAGCGGAGTCGGGGTAGTAATAGAAACCTTCGGACGCACGCGCCCGCCAGTTCAAAGTCCGTCCCGTGGCCGTGCCGACCGCTGCGGCTTCGGTGAGAATATTCTTCATCCGCGCATCGGGATTAAACGGCTTGCCCTTTACGATGCCGATGGCGGCGAGCGAACCCATGATTTCGGGATCGAGCGCGTCGGTCGGTTCCTGCTCCACCAGCGCATTGATCTGCTCAAAGTAGTGGAAGTCGGTCCCCGGAATCGTCATAAACGCCTTGCCGCTGCCCTCGACAAATTTCTGCGCCGGAGGCGGGGTGGGACGTCCGGGCCGGACCTTGCCAGTCAGGATTTCGCCGATGCTCGTGCCGTAGCCGCCGGGGGTGTAGGGATAAATCTTCGCGGTTCTAATCAATTCCGCCGCTGGCTTCGGGTCGTTGTTCTCCAGAAACGCGCGGGCGAGAATCAGGACGCGCGTGGTGCGGGAGTGCGCGACGAAGTAGCCGCCTTCCGGCAACGGGCCATCATAACGAGGTGGCAGAATGAGATACTTTCCGCCCTCACCGCGATCTGGGCCGGGAGCACCGACATCCGTGACCCAGCGGAACCACATATCGTCGAGAGTGCCCAAGAGGTTCGGCGGCACCTCAAAAACCATCGGCCCCTTGCTGACATCAATTATCCCCCAGAGATAAGGCGTGTCGGTGTTGGCCGTGAGGAAAAGCGATTTCGAGTCCATCAAATCGGAGAACACAACCAGCGTGTTGTCCTCGACGCCCTCGTTAAGCAGACCTTCGCGAATGGCGTAGGTAGAAGCACCCTGATAGGCGTTCACGAACGCCTCAACGCCATGCATGAAGTCGAGGTTGTCATAGACCTTCTCGACGGTCTCTTTGCTGGGCGCGCCGTCCTTGAACTCGAGCGTGCCCAAGTGCGTCTCGACTTTGTCGGGTGTAAGGATCGGCGGAGGTATTCCGATGTTCGTCTGTGCTACGGTAAAGCGGGTCAGTGCCAGCACGACGCCGACCGCGATTACTGCAAGGGGTCTGTGGAGCTTCCTCATGTCATTCTCAACGTGTGCTTCCATCGTTATGTTTTGGTCAAGATCCGCTAACTCGGAAGAAAGTTGTTATTGGCTTGAGCTTAGCGGTGACACCATTCGGTTCTCTCCAGCAGTTGTCGGAATCAACACGTCGATTGCCGATAATCGCATCCGCTACACGATCACCCTGGAGCCACCGATAGAACCGCGGGCCTAGGCCGACCTTGTTAATGGATAGCGCCACGCCGGATTCGCCAGCTTGGAACTCTACCTGTGGTACCTTTAACTCCCCTTGAGAACCGACAGTGCCCGATCTGATAACATCCGGTTCGGAAAAACGATCGTTTTTCTGAACTCTCGGCAGACCACTTTTTTCCGTCAGACGCAACTCCTGAAACGATGCGCGCTCCAACTCTTTCAACGATCCGAAGTGCCGCAGGAGGCGTATCCACTGCCGAGTCTCTCTCAACCAACAAGCGTAGGTGTTCCACACCGCATAAGGCTGATGAACCATACCGCGCCAGGCGTTCACGAACCGAGAAGCTTGCCAACGTTCTGAGACCACCTTCTCGACTATTTTGAAGCTCGACTGAGGACCGGAAAATATGCTGTGACATATTTT
>Ga0209656_10001731_pt1 | contig 14259 bp, 15 predicted proteins | sample BogFormECP12_OM2_FD_188239 | JGI IMG/M metagenome (GOLD analysis project Ga0209656, IMG submission 188239) | Bog forest soil microbial communities from Calvert Island, British Columbia, Canada - ECP12_OM2 (SPAdes) (version 2) | ecosystem: Environmental > Aquatic > Freshwater > Wetlands > Bog ... | reverse complement strand
CCGGCTCAAGGTTTACCACTACATCGGAGAGGGCGAACCGAGGTTCAAAACGCCCCTTTGTTTCGTGTTCGCTCTGGTGAACCGGCCTTACATCGTGGATCTCAAGAAAGGCCGGAGTATCGTCGCAAACTACGTTAAAGCCGGCTTCGAGACCTATCTCATCGACTGGGGCACGCCCACGCGGGCGGAGCGCTTCCTGACCACGGACGACTATGTCAACGGCTATATGCTGAACGTCGTCGAATATCTGCGGGAAAGGCATGGCTCAAATAAGGTGAACCTTCTCGGTTACTGCATGGGTGGCACATTGAGCACCATGTTTACCGCAATACACCAGGACCTGGTCAAGAACCTTGTCCTGCTCGCCACCGGCATTGACTTCGCCACGCGCGAGGGCCTGATCAATCTGTGGACCGATCCACGTTACTTCGATGTCGATAAATTCGTGGATACCATGGGCAACGTCCCCGCGGAGTTTCTCCAGTCGGCCTTTCTCATATTGAAGCCCATCGCCAACCTGATCGAAAAGCCCATCAACCTGATGGAAAACATCCACCGAGACGAATTCGTCGACGACTATCTCCATATGGAGACTTGGCTGAACGACAACATCCCGGTGCCCGGCGAGGTCTTTCGCGAGTTTGCGAACTACCTCTTCCAGCAAAACCTGCTGACGAAAAACCGGATGCCTGTGGGCCGGCACATCGTCGATTTGCGCAAGATAACCTGCCCGCTGCTGAACCTGATGGCCCGCAACGACGACCTCGTTCCGTGCGCCCAGACCGAGCCGCTGAACGACCTGGTCAGTTCCACCGACAAGGAAAAGATCATCTGGCCAGCCGGCCACGTTGGACTGGCCGTCAGCAGCCGGGCTCAAAAAGAGCTGTGGCCCCGAGCCGTTGACTGGCTCGTCCAGCGCACCGATTGACACCCGCCAGTTCCGTCCAGGCCTGCCGTGCCGGCTCGCGTAACCGGCGCGGTTTTATAGCGCAATCATATGCCTGATGGAACGCGAAGGAGCCGGCTCAATGCCAGATTAAGCGAAGGGCAGCGAGGGCAGCGGAGGCAAGAAGCAGCCGTTCAAACCACAACTGCGGTACGATCTTAAGTAACCATTGGCCTGCCAAGGCTCCGAGGGCGACCCCAGGCAAGAGAAACAGGTTAAAGCCGAGCGAATTCACGTTTATCAAGCCAAGCGAGTAACTGAAAGGGAGTTTTACTAAGTTGATCAGACAATAAAACCAAGCGCTTGTGCCCATGAATTCATACTTCGCAAAACGTGCCGCGAGCAGGTAGATCGTCATCACCGGTCCTGCTGCGTTGGCGAGCATTGTTGTGGCCCCGGCCAAGGCTCCAAGCGACCATCTCAGGGAAAGGCGTCCAAGGTTCTCTGTGCTTTGATGTTCGCCAGATGATGTGATCGCCTCTCCGGAAAGATTAGCTAACGCTCGAGACGCGTTGGCCGAGCGCTGCCATAGTTGAAGGCCGACAAGCAGAAGCACGATCCATCCGATCACAGGCGCAAATACAGCCGCTGGCAAAAGCTGAAAAAAAACAAATCCGATAATGACACCCAGAAACGCTGGCGGCAGGATGCGCCAGATTTCGGGCCAAAGAGCATGCTTATTGAACAGACTGACCGCGAAGAAATCCCCGAATATGAGCATGGGCAAAATCACCCCAGTCGATTCGCGAGCCGGCCAAACCTCGGCCATCAACGCAATGCCTAACAGGCTCATGCCCGTGAACCCTGTCTTTGACATCCCAAGGCAAAGAGCCGCAACAATAGCGAAGAGCCACTGATGAATGTCGAAGCCGAATCTGCTAAAAAAGTACACGATTTATAGGCGTTGGGAGAAGAGGAACAATTCTTTCTCCCGGTGTCTCGGCCTGAGCCATGCACCCGACACGGCTCGAACGTGTAACCTACAGTTCCGTAGACTGTCGCTCTATCCAGTTGAGCTACGGGTGCTTTTTACTGCGGAGGTTGACCATATGGCACAAGTCGTTTTTGGCAAGGGCAAAAACCAGGAGGGGGAGGATTCGGCGTGACGGCGAAATTGAGGGATGCCCGTTGTGAGAAACAGACCGGAGCTCATGGAGGTGAGGTTTTCTACGGCTACCGGGCGCCACAATCAACGTTGGATGCGATCCGGTTCCGTGGAAAGGTAGCTGCTTCATGAGCACCATTTACGAACCGGCCCGGTGTCCGAGGATGTATTTTATCGGTGTCTCGACGGCGCAATCTTCGATGATGAAAATCTTCCCCCGCTGGGCAGAGTTTCTTGGGATCGCGGACGCGGAACTCAAAGGCATCGATTTCCCGCTCAACGCCGACCCTGCGGCCTACCGCACCGCAGTCGAATTCATAAAACAGGATTCCCTGTCCGAAGGGGCGTTGGTGACGACGCACAAACTGAACCTGTTCGCGGCTTGCAGGGATCTTTTTGATGAGGTCGACACACACGCAGCACGACTCGGTGAAGCCAGCTCAATTTCCAAATCGGACGGCAAGCTGGTTGCCCATGCCAAGGATCCGATCTCATCGGGGTTCGCTCTCGACGCTTTTCTGCCACCCGGCCACTTGCGGAGGACCGGAGCAGAGGTTTTTCTGATTGGGGCCGGTGGCGCCTCGGTTGCGACCAGCTGGCACCTGATGTGCAGCGCTGAAAATGCCCATAATCGACCGTCCCGGATCGTGGTAACCGATCGGAACGCATCCCGATTGCAAGACATGCAACATCTGCACAGTGAGTTTGGCGCCGGATTGCCGGTCGACTATCTCCGGATTGACAGTGCGGAAGAAAATGATGCAGTGGCCGCCCGGTTGCGACCCGGATCCCTGGTCGCCAACGCAACTGGTCTCGGTAAGGACGCGCCTGGTTCGCCGTTAACGGACGGGGCGATTTTTCCGGAGCACGGATACGTATGGGAATTCAACTATCGAGGCGACCTTGTGTTCTTGCGCCAGGCCCGGGCACAGCAAGAAGAGCGGCATCTTAGGGTCGAGGATGGCTGGATCTACTTTATACACGGCTGGACACGGGTCATCGCTGAAGTGTTTCATCTGGATATTCCGGTCAAAGGAGAACGCTTCGATCGGTTGTCGGAAATTGCCCGGAACAGCCGATAAGCCGCCTGGTTCGGAAGAAATCGGCCGGAGCGGTGTACACTGAACAACGATGAATTTTGAATTAACGCGTCTATCGGAGCACCTGGCCAAGATCACGAGGCTTCAGGCCGCCGGTTCCGAATTGTACTGGCGGCGACGATGTTCGGGTTCTTTTTTTTACGGTCGAAACCGTTCAATTTTACGGTTTTTAAAAATCGCCGGTCGGCTGGGCTGTACAGCCATCGCAGTATTGCTTATGTGCGATTGTCGCCGGGCGACGGCGACGATTGATCAAGGTGCAACACCGTCGCCGGTCCTGACTGTTTCGGCATCGCCAATGGTCGCCCCCGCCCCTTCGCTTTCGCCAACCCCGGTTCCGACGACCAAACCGGAAGCGGCGCCCATTCCGGCTGGAACGCCCGTTCCGACGCCGATTACAACGCCTGTCGTCGACCCATTTGAAGAGGGGCTAAAGAAACTTCTACAAGCTTCGGAGACCGGGTTTTGCGACCTGCGCGGAAATTTGAAAAGGACGGAAAAAGGCTCGGGACCGCAGCCGCTCTTCAGAGTCAGAAAAATCTACGAAGGGACTTTTCTGTTTGGGGGTGCCGCCTCGGCAGAAATCGAAGAGGTCTACTTTCGCGCAGAGCAACGGCCGGCCTACAACTATCACCTCTACTTTCAGGCATTATCCGCACGCGAATCGATAGAACGATACGACAACCTGCGACAGGACTTGAACCATTCATTGCAAAGCTTTGAGCACACATTCGGTGATCGCTACGACGCGTGGGAAAACCATGACAGGCTCAAAACCGCAGTCTTGCTCAGCAGCCAGGACGCGTCTGGATCTCTTGATATACAGATTCACGTTGCATTCTCGTCACCCCAATGGTGAGTGCAGCGTTAGGAATGTCGTGATAAATTGCGTAAGCGCAATTGCTGGCCATTGGCATTCAGGCATTGAGCGCATTGAAGGAAAAGAATGTTTAGAAGATAAGGGGAAACTGTTACTTGCCTCACAGTGAGCGAGACGATGTCACGCGGAAAAGTCCCCCCGGTGAATTAAGCGCTGGGCCAACCGCTACGAAAAACGAGAAAAAGTTGTGCCGACTGATCCTCTGGATTTCTCTGACGGCTCTATTTCTCGGAGCAGGAGCTGTTGCGTGCGGGCTCCTTTCCGAGCAGACAGACGCGGCGCAAGCAATTCTATTGTTTATCACGGCGTTGGTCAGCAGCGCGGGATCTATCTACGCGTTCTATCGCTTCCTGCGGGAAATATCTCCAAAGCCCAAAGGGCCATTCATTTCGACGCTTCAATAGACAGTGTCTGGAAGCCCCGGGAAACATAAGCCCGGTCGAGCACATCACTCGAAGTGCCGCCGGGCTTACGCAACCACTCATTCGCTGATATGAGCCGGGCGATTTCCCGATCGTTCCAGGCTCCTCAAACGCCGGACATCCATTCCGACGTGCCACCAGGATAGTGGCGCTCGGTCCAAGGCCCAATACCCCGTTCGGATAATAAATGCGAAAAAGCGGGTGCCGACGCCGGCAGGTTGCGTCGATCCGATCAACATTTGGTAAGCAAAATGTTGATTGGATCGGCGCAAATCAAATTGATACACTCCGACGATCCTCGTCCTCTTTTGTCGATGCTATTCGCGCGAGGTATCACGAACATGCAATCTTCGAAAGCCAAAGAGGACCGGAAACTCCAGCGCTCAACCCGGCGCTCGCTTGACGGACTTGTGGTCAATATCGAATTGACGCTTGTCAGCATTATCCAAGGTGTCGCTTTGTCTGTGCTGGCAGAGACTGCGCACGCGCCGATTGGCGAACTTCGTTTTGAACAATGGCCTTACATCGCGAGCGGGTTGCTGATCATTTTGTTGTTCTGGTCCCGGTCAATCACTCACACATTGACATTGATTCGGTGGCCGTTGGAGTTCCGGCACAATTTCCTCTACATCGTCTGCACGTTTGTCGAAACGATTATATTCAACGACCTCTCGGACCCAATCCGCTGGTTCACACTGAATGGTGCATTTGCGGTCTTTGTGTGGATTTTGTTCGTGGCGGATCTGCGCCTGATTCATCAACGGCGGGCGGAAGCCGTCGGATCTGCCGAAAACCAGTTGTACGATCTCGTGATGCGCGACCAGAAAATGAATATACTGTGGCTTGTACCCGGCTTGGCCTTTTACAATTTCGCGGTCGCAGGGTGCATCTATTTGTGGCCCGAACAGATGCTGCACGCCGGGCTCCACGGGATTTTCGCAGTTGCTCAGACTGCCACCCTGCTTGGGTACCTGATTTACGTCGTCAACTTTTTCCGGCGCGTTGCTCCAGGCATCCTGGAAGCGAACCAGGAAGAGTCCGCGGAATAGCAGAATTGGACTGATATTTCTCACGGGGCCGTGAGAAATGCGGGTTAGGATACGCCTCCCGCGTGCATTCTGTTTTGCAGTGAGAATTGTTCGATGCTAGACGTCTTACGGTCCTGGTTCGCTTAAGAGCGGGGGCCCCAATTTTTGCGCGTCAACACGCTTCACATGCCCCCCAGATCAACAGTTTGCGCGTCATTCGGAGAAACGATCGCCGGTATCCGATCGATCAGTACCGATACTCGCCGCGAAGGACGTGACACACGCCTTTGGACCGGTGACCGTTCTCCATTCGATCAACATCGATTTCCTCCCGGGCGAAGTGCACGCAATTGTCGGCGAGAATGGGGCCGGAAAATCGACGTTGATGAAAATCCTTTCGGGAATCATTCGCCCGAGCCTCGGAGAAGTTCTTTACTCGCAAAAGCCGGTCGAGACCGGAAACCTGCGAAAGATGGAGACCTAGGGGTGCGTCTAATCCACCAGGAGCTGAACCTTGCTGAAGACTTGACTGTCCTGGAAAATCTGTTTCTGGGCGCAGAACGCACCTGGGGCCCTTTCCTTGATGAGACCGGGATGCGCGCAAAGGGTCGTGAGATCCTGGCACAGGTTGGCCTGAACGTTCCGCTGAAAAGAACGGTCCGCAATCTGCGCGTAAGCGAAAAGCAGCTCATTGAAATCGCAAAGGCTATTTCGCAGCGCGTCACCGCCCTGATTCTGGACGAACCAACGGCGACACTGACACGCCAGGAGACTGAGCGGCTGTTCCAAATCATAAAGTCTTTTACAGTCGCCGGAGTCGCGATTCTTTATGTCTCGCATCGGCTCGAAGAAGTTAAACAGCTCTCGCACCGAATCAGCATACTGCGCGACGGCCGGTTGGTAACAACACAGCAAGCCTTGGAACTATCTCCGATCAGGCGAACAGCCTTGAAGATCTCGTGGCCACACAACAAATCAACGCGCTAGTGATTCTTCCATACGAATCAGCGCCTCTTACGGACCCAGTTCGCGAAGTGAAAAAGAAAGGGATCTTCGTAACCGTCGTCGATCGTGCGCTGACGGATAACAACATTCAGGACCTGTATGTAGCCGGTAACAACGCCGGGATGGGCAAAATCGCTGCACAATACCTGATAGAAAGACTCGGCGGGAAAGGGAACATTGTTGTTTTGCGCGGGCTGCCGACCGTGATCGACAACCAGCGCTTTGATACCTTCATGAGCCTGATCAAAGACACGCAAATCAAAGTATTGGATTCCAAATATGCCAGCTGGAATCGTGACGACGGATTCAAGGTGATGCAGGATTTTCTGACGCGCTTCCCGAAAATAGACGCGGTCTGGGCGCAGGATGACGACATCGCTCTCGGCGTCCTTGATGCTTTGCGGCAGGCGAAGCGAGAAAAGGAGATGTTTGTTGTCGGTGGCGGCGGAATGAAAGAAGTCATCAAACGTGTCCAGGACAAGGACACCCTGATTCCAGTCGATATCGTTTATACTCCGAGCATGATCGCAAACGCAATAGAGGTCACCGCTCTCCATTTCGTCGCGAAAATTCCGGTGAACGGGACTTACATCCTGGATTCGCCGTTAGTCACACCCGAAAACGCCGCGCAGTATTACTTCCCGAACTCGCCGTTCTAAGCGCATAGCCGCGGGGCCCCGCGGGCGCCGGGTTCGGCGTTCATAGTTCAGAGTTCGTGCTCGGGTGGGCCCTGGAATCGTCCTCGCCCTCGCTCTCGTTCAGCACGTATTCTACACCTTTCCGGAATTTCGGGGACACTCCACTCGTGTAAGTCCCCATCCCGGACGAGTACGATTGGGATCCGGCAGTCATTCTGCCTTTTGCCTTTTGCCTTTTTCCTTCTGCCTTTCTCCCTACCCTCCCACCATCAGCTTAACAATCGCATCCGGGTTAGTCTCGGTTTTTTGCACTTCGCCAACTTTTGTTCCGCGTCGGAGAACGATGATGCGGTCGCTGACCTGAAAGATATCGATCAGGTTGTGGGAGATAAAGATCACACCGACGCCACTTTGCTTGAGGTTGGCGATCAGCTCCATCACTTTGCGTTGCTCTGGGACTCCGAGCGCCGCGGTCGGTTCATCCATGATCAGGACGCGCGCTTTCCAGTGAATCGCGCGCCCGATGGCGACGGATTGCCGCTGTCCGCCCGAGAGCGACCGAATCGGCAGCGAGTGCCGATGAATGTGAATATCCAGGGCTTCAAGCGTCTTCTCGGCTTCCGTTCGCATCTTGCCCCGGTCAACAAACGGCAATCCAAAAAATCGACGAACCGGCTCGCGCCCAAGAAACACGTTGGCACCGACATCCAGATTATCGGCGAGTGCCAGGTCCTGATAAATCGTTTCGATACCGTACGCGCGAGCCTGGTGAGGGTTATCGAGCTTGATCTCTTTCCCTTCGTATCTCAGGACACCGCCGTCCGGCGGGTGAACTCCGGAGATTATTTTGATCAGCGTCGATTTCCCGGCGCCATTGTCTCCTGCGAGCGCCAGGACCTCGCCGGGAAAAAGCGTCAATGAAACCTCTTTCAACGCATGAACGCCGCCGAATCGTTTCGACACTTTGTCTGCTTCGAGCAGCGGCGCAGGGTGTTGAGGGGCGTTATCCTCGGGTTCCATCCGTTCCAATTCCCTTCTGAATCTGGTCGACAAGGACCGATATGATGATCACGACACCGACCGCCACGAATTGCCAAAATGGTTCTACATTCACAAAGACGAGGCCGTACTGAATGACCGCAATGATCAGTGCACCGATGATCGTTCCGATTACGGTGCCTGAACCACCAAACAGGCTCGCACCTCCAATCACGACCGCCGCAATGCTGTCGAGAAGGACCGGTTCGCCAGCTTGCGCAGCCCCGGCATTGAATTTTGCCGTGTAAAAAATTCCAGCGCACCCTGCGGACAGCGCAGAAAGAACGTACAGGGCAAGCGTGTTGTTCCGGACGTTAATACCGGCCCGCAGAGCGGCGTTTACATTGCCGCCGACGGCGTAGACATGTTGCCCATAGCGCGTTTGTGACAGCAGGTAGTGCATTGCCAGGATGATGAGTATTGTCAAAAGCACGAGGTTGGGAAACCCGATCGTTTCGCCGTTCCCAATTTCACCCATGAGGCCTCCCTGCAGCGGTACCGTAGTTCCTTTTGCCAGGATAAAAGCCACTCCGCGGGTGACGCCGTACATTCCGAGAGTGCCAATGAAGGGAGGCACTCTCAAGTCCGCGATTAGCAGCCCATTGATTAACCCTGGTACAATCGCGATTCCCAGGCCGGCAATCACCGCCATGATGAGACTCAAAGGCGGATTTCCGAACTGGACGGCCCAATTGTAAACGTGAGCGGTGACAACGGCCGATAGACCCATCGTAAATCCAACAGACAAGTCGATGCCGCCCGAAATAATAACGAATGTCTGGCCAAGGGCCAGCAGCAGCGGCGTAACGGTGAATAGCGCGATCGACTTTACGTTGAACGGATTGAACAAAAACGTGGTGTTATACGCAGCACGCGCCCATATCTCGAACGTGACCAGGAGGATTGCCAAAAACAGCCAGGCTCGAAACGTGGCAAGAAAATCAAGCCAACTAGCTTGTTTCTGTTCGGTGGGCGCTACGGCAGCGGACGTCACCATGCTGATACCGGATAATATTTACTGGTTCCAGATAACACGAATCTGGTGGAGACCGGGGAGCCGCCACCAGATTTCGTTAATTGTCAATCGGACTAGTCGGAATAGATAAAGCGTTTGACGTTTGGATCATCGATATTGCTCTTATCCATTACGGTGAACCCGGTCCCGATCAACGGCGGGATCGAATGGCCTGTGAGATGCGCATAGGCGCAGACCACTCCGAAATACCCGATCTCGGCCGGATGCTGAGCGATTGCGATATCGATATTTCCCGCCTTGATATCCGCCACCATCGAGGTTGGTGCGTCAAAGGCAACGACTTTGACTTTGCCGCTGGCACCTGCCTGTTTCGCTCCGCTTGCCGCACCCATCGCGGAAAACAGATTTGCTCCGAAGACCCCGGCGAGATCCGAGTTGCGCGCCATGATGGATTGAAACTGGGAAGCCGCTTTGTTTGCGTCGTCGTTATTAAACTGAGTCTCCAGAACGGTGATGTCCGGATGCTTCTTCATTTCATTCTTGAAGCCTTCCTCACGCTGGTCGGTCGTGGATATTCCCGGGTTAACATTGGAGACGTAAACCTTACCTTTATCCCCGATTGCCTTTGCCAGCGCACGCGCCGCGATTTCTCCACCCAGGACGTTATCGGAAGCGATATAGGATAACGGGAAATCCGCGTCACCTTTGCCGGTCTGATAATGGCCATCCCCGATAAACGTGTCGACCGTCAGCACAGGGATGCCGGCATCCACAGCTTTTTTCAGAGGCTCGACCAATTGAACCTTATCCGTTGGGGCAATCAGGATGGCGCTCGGTTTTCGGCCGATGACCGCATTCAACACCGGGACCTGAGTCACTGGGTTGAAGTCGGGTGCGCCCTGGAACTCGACGTTGACACCCAGGGCTTTTCCGGCAGCTTCCGCGCCTTTGCGCATTGTGATGTAGAACGCGTCCGTTGTAATCCCTGGGATCAAGACGATCGTATATTTGTTGTCGGCCGCAAGCCCTGTCTCAATCGTAGAGGAGGCAACGACGCCGAGTGTGGCGAATGCTGCGAGCGCAGTAATCCAACGTTTCATGTTTTGGGGGGTATTTCTGTTGTTTTAGTCGTGGTGCTCTGAGCCGCGGAAAGTAGATGCCCGGCGGACACGAAATTAAGATGCTTTGATTTGTTCAGTCAAGGTTCGCTCAAATTATTCTGGCTGGTTGACCGGTGCATTCAAGCACGGCTTGCCACAGGTCACCGGTAGAATCGACCCTTTGCCGGCCTTGCGTAACTAGACCAAACGGGATGTGGACGAGTGTGTTGTGCCACTGTCCGATTAACATGCCGGTTTTGCCTGCCATGCCGGCGTGCACGGCATTCTGAGCTAGCCGCAGACAATAGGCGTTATCCTGGGCTGACGCCGGGACACTCCGGATTGTGTAGCTCGGATCAATGTATTTCAGATTCACCTCCATCCGGCGCTTCTTGAAGAATGCGGTAATCCGGTCCTTGAGAAACTCGCCGATATTGCCGAGTCGCAAGTTTCCCGAGGCGTCCGTGGTCGAACCGTCAACGCTCATCAAATCCTGGCCGGCGCCCTCCGCAACCACGATCACTGCGTGCTTACGGTGCGCGAGTCTGTATCGGAGCGTTTCGAGGAGACCGGAAGGACCGTCCAGACCGAATGGCACCTCAGGAATCAAACAATAATTGACATGCTGGCCAGCGAGCGCCGCATAACAGGAAATGAACCCGGAATGGCGGCCCATCAGCTTCACCAACCCGATGCCGTTCATCGCGCCCACCGCCTCGACATGCGCGCACGAAACGGTTTTCACCGCTTCGGCAAATGCCGTGTCGAACCCGAAACTTTTGTCAAGGTACATGATATCGTTATCGATCGTCTTTGGAATCCCGATCACGGATTTTTTAAAGCCTCTGCGACGAATCTCGTTTACGATTTTCTCTCCGCCCCGCAACGTGCCATCTCCACCAACGATAAAAAGGATATCAACGCCCAGTTCATCCAGATGCTCCACCATCTCATCTGCATTTTGCGGGCCGCGCGAGCTGCCGAGGATCGTTCCGCCGAACGTGTGAATGGTCGAAATGGCCTCTGGCCGAAGTGCAAGCGGCACGTGTCCAAGCCGAGGAACCAATCCCTCGTATCCGTACCGCAATCCATAAATTCGAGTGACGCCGTACCGATGATATAACTCCATTACAATGGCGCGGATGATGTCATTCAATCCCGGACAGAGTCCGCCGCAGGTCACAATCGCAGCCGATGTTTTGCCAGGGTCGAAGAAGATCTTCTCGCGGGGGCCGGCCATTTCAAAATTCAGCGGGCTCAATCCCCGCTCGAACATGTCGCGGACACCTTCCATCGAATCGTCGTAAATGACGCGATGCTCATCGGTGCGAAAATCGCTCTTCCCGATGAGCCGATGCCGCAACGGCGATAGAAACTTGGCTTCACCTAATGATTCAATGACCGCTTCCATACCGCGCAATTCGATACCGACCGGACCCCATGCTGCAAGCGTGAACTGCAGCCTGCGCTGCTAAAGTTTTGGGTGCCTTCAGCGCATAACCCAAGAACTAATTTGGAATAAACGCTCCCTCTCTCCCATGCCACGGACCGGCACCCCTCTCCGGCGGCCCGTTCCTTTGCCCCGGAAAGGCCTCCAGATCATTCAACGTTTCATTATCAAGCCTGCCGTTTACTTGCAAACCTTCTTCCACTTGCAATCGCAAAATTGCTTCTGTCGTCGCCGGCCCCGGATGCCCATCGATCGCCCCTCGAAATAGACCGCGTCGCACCAGTTCACCCTGGACGGCGTAGAGGACATTTTCCTGAACCTGGCCCGGAGCTCGTTCGTAGATTGTCCCGCCGAAAAGTTCCGGCAGCGACATCATGACCTTCGGCGGCCTAAACCATGGCGGCCGCGCATCCCGGTAGTCCTCCGAATCCGGAAACGGCCCGCGCTCGTAGCGCCCCGGCGGTTGGCGATAATTGTCATCATCGGAATCCTGATCGGGTGACAGCCCCTCCTCCTGCGGTGGCGTAGGCTGCGGTGGCGTAAGCTGTCTTCGCGGCGCAGGACGCTCGATGCCACTACCAGGAGAGAGATCGAGCGACCGGAGTGTCTCGTCGTTCAGTTGCCCTGTGACTTTCAGTCCGTTGCGAATCTGGTAACGCCGAATAGCGGCAGTCGTTTCGTCGCCCGGCTGACCATCCACATCCCCATAAAAAAATCCCTGATCTTTGAGCCGTTGCTGAACCGCTCTTGTCAGATCATCCGCCCAAAGCGATCCGGCGAATGAAATACCCAATAGTATCAGCATCGCCTTTTTCATGATGGCAGTCCTATCAGTCCTATATAGCGCGAAAATCTCACGAGCGCTTTGACTTGTGAGATTTTCGGGCTAGCGAAACTTCGCGAGCACAGCTTCCAGATCAGCCTCCGGGACGTCGATGAATGCAGCGCGCGACCCGGCGGCTGCGCGGTCAAGCAACGCGGCTTCGACCGTGTAATCAGCCAGACGCGATTTCAGAAATTCCTTCAGCGCGTTTTCCTCCGGCGCCTCTGGAGCATCTTCGCTGGCGGCAGAGAGCCCAGCTCCCCAAGCGCGAATCGCCGCTTCGAGGGCGGTTCGGAGGTTCGTAATTTTTGCGCCTCTCAACACCCGTTCCACACTCTCCAATCCGCGGCGCGTGCCTGCGATCGCTCCAAAATTTTCCTGGCGCTTTCCAACGCTCATCGAATTGGCATGCATCGCGCCATCATAATCAAGGCGTACAAACAAATCCCCCTCCTGCGTGTCTCCCATTTCCGCGAACAGGATTCTCGCGAGGTATGGCGCGCCGTAGATTTGTTCGAACGCCTGCTTCAGCGCAGGGCTAAAAGTGTAGGTCGCCATCCGGCGAAGGGAGACGTCATCGACTGAACGAGTAAAGCCTTCCGTGCTCGCGAGTTCGAGCGCCGTCATTCGCAGGCGCTCGATGTCGCCGGGATGCCCGATGGCCCCCATGGCAATTCGGTCGTAAATTTCGAAAATCTTTTTGCGGTCGCGGCCGAATGTCAGAAGCAGGATTCCGTCTGGGAAACTGATCCCGATCGTCGGGCTACCGGGCGCAAGCTCGTTCTCGATATATTCGCGGCGATTCGAGATCGCTTCGACCCAACGATAAGGTTCGTCAATCATGCTACGTGAGCCTGGAACAACTTCGAAAGCGTGTCGTCGCCAACCGTTTCAATCCCGGATTCACTAACGATCTTGATGATTGGAAATATTTTTCCGTGTCGATCGATTCCGCCGGTCGCGGTATCCGCTTCGGCAGCCGTATCGAGTGCCTTGAGCGCCAACAGGATTGAGGCCTCTTTGCTCCGTTCCCGCAACGGTTTCGCACCCCAGCTTTGTTCATAATAGAGCACGCTTCGGACCGCTGCCGCGCCCGACCCGCTCGACGCAAAATCAGTCGCCTCAAACTGGGCACCCATCGCGTCGTAAAAAAAGAGTTTAGCCGGGTCTGAACTTTTCTTTTCGTACGTCGCGAACAACGGTACAACCACCCCCACCCCCTGAATCACCATCCCGAGGTTGTCGCGCAACAACTTCGACAGGGCGCGGACTTTGCCTTCCACGCTCATCTCCTGTAATTGGCTGCGCCGATAAAATTTGAAAGAGTGCTCCAGTATTCGGGCCATCTCCCAAGCCGTCGCGGGCGATCCGGCGATCGCCATCACGGAATGCCGATCAATGTCCAGCACCTTATCCGCGCGATCGTACATCACGACGTTCCCTGCCGTCGCACGCCGGTCCCCAGCGACGAGAACGCCTCCGGCGAACTTGAACCCCAGAATCGTCGTTGCAACTGTTTCGGTGAAATCCGGTCTGGCAGCGGTCACGGACGGCACGTCGCTAATCACGCGCTGCCGCTTTAACACCGCCAGGAAATCACCCGCTATTTGGTTCGATGCGTTCGACTCATCCATGCTACTCGCCGGTACGCTGCCGATAACGCTTCGACTGATTTGGATCCACTTTGCGCATGCGCTTTAGCAGATCCTTCGTATCCGGCTTTGAAACATCAGGTGATCGAGGTCCGT
>Ga0209656_10001730_pt1 | contig 14262 bp, 13 predicted proteins | sample BogFormECP12_OM2_FD_188239 | JGI IMG/M metagenome (GOLD analysis project Ga0209656, IMG submission 188239) | Bog forest soil microbial communities from Calvert Island, British Columbia, Canada - ECP12_OM2 (SPAdes) (version 2) | ecosystem: Environmental > Aquatic > Freshwater > Wetlands > Bog ... | reverse complement strand
TCACCTGCGGCCGCCAGATAGGCGCCGACGACGTGTGGGGGGGCCGGCATAGACGTGAACCCGTGCTTGCCGCACCAGGCCTCGAAGTGCGCCACGTCGGCCGTGTAGGCCCGCAATGTTGCCGGGGCATCCGCGGCATCCTGATAGGCCTGCGACTTCGCCAGCGCCATGGCGGCCCGCGGGGTCGGTGGTTTGGCGCCGTCCAGGCGCGCTAGCTGACGCTTTCGGGCTGCGAAGAGGGAGCTTGCCATGGCAAGCCTTCTAGCAGATTTATTAATCAGTCAATAATATAGGCTACATTTGGCGCTCTGAAGAACGATTGGACGAGTGCCCGATCGTTTTGGACGGCCTGCAAGTCGGCTTCGATGCGGTCTTGCAGCGACTCGCCAGAACCGAGTGGCCTCTTGGCTGTGCCGGTGCGTTTGACGTAATTCCACACCAACTCATCCGGGTTTAATTCCGGCGCATAGCCAGGCAGGAAATGCAGTTCCAGCTTGCCCTTCGTGGACTCGACGTAGGCTTGCACCATCTTCGCCTTGTGAGCCGGCAAACTGTCGAGCACCAAAAACAGCGGCTTTCTCCTGCCGCGCATGATGACCTTGAGCAATGCGACAAACAGCTCCGCGGTCATCCCGCCCTTATAGGTCACAAACCAAAAAGCGCCTTTCGCATTGACCGCGGAAGCCGCCGAAATCGATTGTCGGCTCCCCGGCACCTCAACGATCGGCGTGTGTCCCCGCATCCCCCAAGTCTTGCCCTGCACAGCATCAGCTCGAAACCCGGATTCATCCCAGAAATAAATCTCCGCCCCTTCACGTTTTGCCCGTGCCGCCAGCTTCGGGTAGGTTTTCCGCTTCCAGGCCTCAATCGCCACTGGATCGCGCTCATAGGCGCGGGTCAGCGGTTTCTGCGGTGTCAAATGCAGCTCGCCAGCAGTTTCCCGACTGAGGCGAGGCTCAGTTCAACGCCAAATCTTTCAGCGATGAGCTCAGCGACAATTCGCCGCGTCCACAGACCAAAGTCAAAGCCGTACTGGCGGGGATCTTTACCATTGATCCAACGAAACACCTGCTGCTGTTGCCTTGCTGTCAACTTGCTCGGGCGACCGGTGCCTTTGCGTGAGCGAAGCGGATCACCGCGTCCGCCACGCTTCACCTTTGTCAGCCATTTGTAAATCGTGGTGCGGCAGAAGCCATACGAAGCGATCACCGCGCTGGCCGCCTCACCCTCTTGCACGCGCTCGACCGCCATCCGCCGGATCTCCTCCAGCGTTTTGTGGTCTAATGTGCGACCATCTCGAACCATGCCTCCAATATATAGCACGCATACGCAACGTACAAGAAGATTCTGTAGCCTAAATTACTGCCCGATTAGTAAGCGCGATAGCCGAGCTTCTCGCGTGTAATTGTTGAGGTCCTCGGGCTTCAGCGGCACCACCGCCACGCCCGCGCGATCAATGCCGTGGTCTGATGCTTCTGCTCTTGCGCGTCGCGCGGGCCTCCAAGGCGGTCCTCCGGATGTATCAACCGCCCTGCGATCGGGAACCGCTTCCGGCCTTGACCTCAACCGTCTCAATTACCTAATCCACCTCAATTAGAGGAGTATGCGCTATGGCAGCGCGCGACGGTAACGAGATCGCCCTGAGCGGCGAGACGGCGAACAGACTGGCGAAGCGGCTGGCCGGGCGCCAAGCGGCGCGGTTGTCGCTGGTGCTCGGCGAGACGAGGGTCCAGGGCAAAGCACCCACGCACAAGGGGTCTCCTCCGCGCAAGGAGATAAAGTCTGCCCAGCACACCCCTGGCGTCTGGTACGTGCTGAAGGCCAAACGCGGGGACGATGCGCAGATGGAAAAGGTGTTGCAGGCGGCCGCCGAGGCGGCGCGCCGCAGCGGCACGTCGCACGCTCTGGAACTCCTCGGCGCGCGGGCCACCAAGCCCGAGGCTGGAGCGGCGCGCGAGCCCGCGGCGTCCACAGATTATCGGGCTCACGAAGCACGGCGCTGGGTCGAGGCACGGGCGGCCTTTCTGGCCGAACACGAAAGTGTCACGGCGCCGGAATTGGCCCGGTTGACCGGCAGCCGCTCGATCAATCCGTCCGCCCGGGCGCATAGCTGGGTGAAGGCGAACCGGATCTTCTCGGTGAACGACGGCACGGGCGAACGCTATCCGCTCTTCCAGCTTCGGGAGGGCCAGCCGCTGCCTCAACTGGCTGAAATCCTGCACATTCTGAAGCGGAAACTGTCGAACTGGCAGATCGCGCTGTGGTTCACGGCGCCGAATGCCTGGGTGGGTGGCTGGCGCCGGCCGATCGACGTGCTGACCGAAAGCCCGGATGTCGTGATCGACGCAGCCCGGCATGAGGTCGGCGAACACGTTCTCTGACTATGCCGGGACCCGGCCTCCCGCCGGCCACGCTCAGCGAGTTCGGTCAGTTCGTTCTGGCGAAGGGCACCGTGGTTGACCGCTTCTGTGCGCTCGACCGGGCGCCCAATGCGTTCAATCCGTGCCGCGGCGAGCCGACGCGGTTCGCTCCGCTCTATGTGACGACGCCAGCCGGCCGGACCTGTGTCCCGACGCTCTATATCGGCGAGACGTATGAGGCGGCGGCCTTCGAGACCGTGTTCCGGAACCTTCCGCCGAAGCCGATGCGGCGGCAGGTATTCGAGATCGACCTCGCCCGGCGGGGTCATGCCCGGCTACTGGTGAACCGGGACCTGATCCTCGGGCCGTTCTTCCATCAGAACCTCGCCCGCATCGGTCACACACGGCAGTCGATGATCGACACCGACGCGACATGCTACGGCGAAACCGTGCTGTGGGCGGCCGCGGTGCACGTGTCATTTCCACACCTCGATGGGCTGATTTGGACATCGCACCAACACGACCGCGACACTGCGTGCGTGCTGTTCGGCGATCGGGTGACCGAGGCCGACGTGACGCCGATCGGGGCCGTCGATCCGATCGACGCCGGTCCGGGCCGCGATCGCATCGGCGAATTTGCGAAGGCGTATGAGATCGATATCGTTCCGCCATAGCAAGCTCGCTGAACGCCCGCCAAGCCAACATCGCGAACCATCTGCCGGGCACCTCCGGCAGATCGCGCCAGGCCGCGTGCCGTGCCACAGCAAACACCGCAGATGTCGGCATCCCAGGCATGGGCGTTTCCCTCGGCTATCCCTGCTTAGAAAGACTCGATAAGGAGTATTATAACGCTTTAACCCGTGCTATGAGCGGGCACGCGTAGAGCCGCTTAGCGGCGGACGTCCAGTTCCGTCCCGGCTCTCAGACGTTCCATATAGGTGCGATAGGCAAAGCTGCGGTCGCGCTTCTTTCCTGTCGTTTCCACGAGGATCCCAATCCCGGTCAGCACTTCGACTGCGCGGGTAGCGGTCGGCGCGCTCGTACCGAGAAGTTTCATCGCCGATGCGATGGTCATGATCGGATGACGCGGAAGTCGCTCGAATAATCGGACGGCCGAAACCGCGGAGCGGAGCCTGCAGAAGGCTTTTGAGGACGCCGGCGAAACTCATAAAGCTGCTTGTGCCCGCGCCTTGTCAGTTCGTCATGCAGCCGCCGTGCTTCATCTTCGGTCAGGCCTGATCGAACGGCGAACGACTGACCTTTGTCGTCTGTGCGGATCACCTCCCAGTCTCCGCCGGAACCTGGTGGGTTCGGTTCGCCGGTCATGGTTTCATCGTAGCACAACGGAACCCGACGATATCGCGCGCCGCCGCGCAGGCCGATCTACGGAATCTAAACGAACACCGGCCATCTTGAGTTGGATATGGACAAGCGAGCCCCGCACCGTATCGTCGCGCACACTGCCGCCACCACCTTGCGCCCGTAGCTCAGCGGATCAGAGCAGTTGACTTCGGATCAACCGGTCGGGAGTTCGAATCTCTCCGGGCGCGCCACTTCGGTACAGAGCTGGGCACGCCAAAACCCGCCGTTTTTGCGCTTGAAGCAGCGACGAGCGTGCGGAGAAGCACGCTTTTCGATCCCATGATACGCAATTCCTTCTGGTCGACTTCCACCCGTTGGGCGAGCGCGCGGAGGTGATCGCGTCGGTAACCTCCGCCATCGGTCCGCATGCGCTTGCGGGCTGTCCTGGCAAATGTCTTCAGCGCTTTCGGTATGATCGTCGGTCCGCCCCGTTCGATCGCATCCTCGGCCCTCTCCGCGTCAAGACGGGCCTGATCGCGCGTGGCCTTCAGCTCACCGATGCGGTCCTTCAGCATGGGGTCAGAGGGATCGGCGATGCCATTTTCGATGGCATCGTACAGTCGCTTGAGTTTGGCGTCTGCCTCGGCCGCCCGCTTGCGCAATTCGGCGATGTGCGCTTTTCGTCGCTCGGCGCGCTCAGTGCGGCGATCAAGTACGTGCGACAAAAGCTGCTCAAGACGCTTGGGCTGTAACAAACGCTGCTCGATGTACTCCGCGACCAGATTGTCGAGTTTTTCCATGGGGACGGTGCGGCCGGGACAGCCGGTCACACCCTGGCGGGCTTTGGTGCAACATGTGTAGTAGCGGTAACGGCCGCTCTTGCCGGTGCGCAGCGTCATCGCTCCACCGCAAGCAGCGCAGAAGCAGATGCCGGTAAGGAGCGTCGGGCCACTGACAATCCTTGGTGCGGTCATTGCCGGGCTTCGGCTCTTGAGCAGCATTTGGACGACCTCAAATTCATCCTTGTCGACGATTGCTGGCACTGCCATTTCCACGATTTCAGTCTCCGCCTTGCGCTCGCGGGTCTTCCAGAACTTGGTATTGAAACGGTGCCGGCCGATGTAGGTCGTCCGGGTCAGTACCTTGTGGACGGCATCGACACCCCAGCGTCCGCCGTCGCGGGTGCGGATGCCGATAGCGTTGAGGTGGGTGGCAATCGACTTGACGCCCATTGGCCCTGAGCTTCCGTTCCCTTCCCGGGCCAGGCGGAAGATCAGGCGCACGGTCTCGGCCTGGACGGGGTCGATCTCAAGGGTCTTCTTGGTCCGGTGCCCGCGCTGCTCGGACGCTTCCACGATGCGGTAGCCGATCGGCGGAAGGGCGCCATTCCAGAAGCCCTGACGGGCATTCTCCTTCATGGCCCGCAAGGTGTGCTTGGCGTTCTCCTTGGACTGGTATTCGTCAAACAGCGCCATGATCTGGCGGATCATGTTGCTCATCGGGTCGTCGCCGAGCTCCTGGGTGATCGACACCAGCCGCACGCCGGCCTTGGCGAGGCGACGGACATAGAACTCGAGCTGGAACTGGTCGCGGAAGAAGCGGCTGAAGCTGTGGACCAGGATCACGTCGAACGCCGGCGGCTTGGTGGTTGCCGCGTCGATCATGCGCTGGAATTCCGGTCGCCGATCGTCGGTCGCTGACAGACCGGGCTCGACATAGTCGGCGAAGATCTCCCATCCGCGCGACGCGCAATAGGCCTTCGCCTGGCGGCGCTGATCCGGGATGGAAAGATCGTTCTCGGCCTGCCTTCCGGTTGAGACCCGTAGGTACAGGGCAGCACGAACCGGCTTCGTCATGGCGATCTCCAAACCAAAGGGGTCAGTGGCGGGTTGAAAACAATTCGTCGAACAGATCGCCGAACCAGGCCTCGAACACCTCGATCTCGGCCTCGGTGATCGGGACCTCCTCAGGCCAGTCGTCGGTCACGGTCCACCCGGAATGATCCTTCCTTGCCGGGCGGCCTCTCCGTCGAGGTGCTGGCCGCAAATAGTCGTAGAGGTCGTCTGGTAGCGCCCCCAGCGATCGCGTTCGTCTTGGTCGAGATTTTTGATGATGAGCCATGACTCCCTGCGGCAGGCAGACTCCATCGAGAGAACGGCGCAAGCTTGTCCACCGAGTCATTCCAACGAGGAGCGGCTACTCGCTCGCGCTGAGCCATCAGCGCACGGACGTCAAAGGCCGGGGCAGGCGAGGCCCGTCAAGGCCGTCAGTCGGCGGAGCCGGGCGTGCGAGGCGCGAGCCTTGACGGGCGTCGGCTGGTCCGGCATCGGCTTGCAAAGCGTGATGCGGGACATCGTTCCGATCAGATCGCCAGGACGCTATGTTGGGATCGGTACCGGCGACACATTGCGCTGACCTTTTGACAGCACGGGAAAATCTTCGCAGCTGCAATGTGCGTTCATACCAGAAAAAGTGCGATAAGGCCCTGTACTATCTCACGACCGACCGCGGCGCACCTTGCGCCCTTTATCCTGCTATCAAGCGGTCGGTGGTCTGCGCCACGCCGGTCCTGCGCTATCCTTCGCCAAACCGCCATCGGACTAAAACCAGGACAAGCAGGACGCGAGCAGGTTCAGCGCGGATTTGGCGCAGTTGATATCCGGGTCTTTGTCGACCGCAGATGCAGCTCATGTCTCTTAGCCGGTCGAGGACAGAACGCCGGAGCTGCCCCGGTTGCGCCGGTCGTAAGCAATTCGGGCGCACGAAGGAGCCAGGTAGACCGGTCCCAATCGGACGTGATAATGTCCGGTATTGTGGTAGCAGACGCTAAAGCAGACGTCGCAAAATCGGCGCGATTGGCCCCGGTATTTCTGGCACATTGGGGCTACTCCCCTCGCGGAACCCGCTGTGGAGGTACCGGTCATGGCATTGCAACAGGCCGACTATGTTCTTGGAAATACGAGCGTCGAGCAACAGCGGCTGATCCGTCAAGCTCGCGTGTTGGCTCCGCTGACGGAACGGTTCTTGCGGGACGCGGGCATTTGCTCGGGAATGCGCGTACTGGATATCGGCTGCGGCATAGGCGACGTTACTATGATTGCCGCTCAACTTGTTGGATCAACTGGCCAAGTCACATCCATTGATCTCGATCAGGCTTCAATTGAAACTGCGCAACGACGCGCCGCGGCATTCGGCTTCGAAAACACATCCTTCCATCGAGCCGACATAACTGAATACGTGCCCTCCAGTCAGTTCGACGCGATCATTGGAAGGCTTGTGCTGCAGTTTGTTCCTGATCCGATAGCGATCATAAAGTCCCTTTATGGAATGCTGCGGCCGGGCGGCATCTTGGCACTGCAGGAACCGACATGGAAATTGTGGCTGACTTATACAGCCCACCTGCCATTGCGCCTGGCCGTTACAGAAGCAGCGCGTGACGCCTTCCAGGCTGGTGGTGCCAGCACCGAAATGGAGCAGCAACTCTATCAAGGCTTCATTGCTGCTGGGATGCATGCACCGCAGTTGCGCGTCGAGTTGCCGGTAGGGAATAGCCCCGAGTTGAGGAGCCTACTGCCGGATCTCCTTGCAGCTTTGATGCCCAACATCATTTCGAAGGGTCTTCCCATCGGTCGTTTAGGCGACTTGAACACCTTGAGGGACCGACTCGACAAGGAGCTGGACAGCCAAAACTCTTTTGCGTGCTATGTCGCCCTGATTGGGGCGTTTGGGCATAGGTAAACCCGCAACATCACTGATTGTGCAGGATCGTCCGCGGCGCCTCCCGGTTTTGACCCCGAAGCCGACATCAAACTTGACCTTCTGCACTAATACCGGCTCCATATCAGATTGACTTGGCAATGTAAGGGAAGGCCGTGATGGATTTGACGAGTTCTGGATTGCGCTCGATGTAGAGAACTGCCTCCCTGAGTTTTGCACGCACGGCGTTCATGGATTTGAGGGCGAAGTTCTTGAATATCTTTTCGCGGATTTCGTCCCAGAGGTTCTCCTTCGGGTTCAACTCCGGCGAATAGGGTGGCAGGAACAGAAGCGAGATGTTGTCAGGGACCGCGAGCAAGCCGCACTGATGGTTGGGGGCACCGTCGAGGACCAGGAGAATGTGTTGTCTGCAGTACTTTCTGGATAGAACGTCGAGGTAGATCTGGAAGCAGGCAGTATCCGATGCGGGCATGATCAGATAGACGCACTTTCCATCCTTGGGGCAGACCGCGCCGTATAGGTAGATGTATTCGCGAATGAGTTGCGCGGCGACCTCGGGTCTGACACCAGTTGGAGCCCAGCAAGGCCGCGGGCGGTTCATGCGTCCGAAACGCGCTTCGTCGGCGAACATGACACGTAAGCGACGACCGCGCTTGGCCGCCGCCCGCTTGGCCTTCCTTACAGCATCACGAAAACCGTTTTTTTAAAGGCGTCTTGCGCCGCAAGGTTCCGCTTGGGATGGAACGGACGCGGCATCAGCTTACGCCAGCCATGCCGATGCAGCAGATTGTACACCGTGCTGTCACTGGTCGGGTGCCCGATCGCCTTTTCGTAAGCCGTCTTGAGATCGTGGATGTTCAACAACTCGCCGGCTCCCGCAGCATGGGCGAAACGCGCCAGCAAGGTCTTTTCCTCGGCCACGGTCATGTTCTCGCGCTTGCGTCCGCCGTTCGCCCTGGGCTTGAGTGCCTTGATGCCCCCGTCATCGTAAGCCATATGCGCGCGGTTTACTGTGCTCAGCGAAACGCCCATGGCCGCCGCAATCGCCGGCTGCGTCATCCCGCCCTCGCGCAGCAGCACCATCTGGATGCGCTCTCGCTGCGTCGACGGAAGCTTCCATCGCAGTGCCGTCTGGAGCCGCCGGACCTCGGCTTTACTGCATTTGACCATCTGCTCCTCCCGAATCAGATCGTCACAGCGAATCACACATCAAATCCCGAAAACAACTCCCCCATCGACCGCATTCTCCGATAATAAATACGCCGATTCATGCTGTTCTGGAGCCGGTATAAGACGGCAGTATTCGTTCGTGAGGTCGAAGGCCAACTTGCTGTGCAGTAGCTCGCGCGCGCAGCGCGCGGGACATATCGGACAAGAGAGGAAGTGACGATGGCCGATGCGCTCTCCTTTCCAATGGTTGAGATTGCGGTGTTGCTTGGCGAGGGCAAGCTCAAGGCGCGAGCTCTCGCCGAAGACGCGATCGCCAATCACGAACGCTTCGGCGCCAAGCTCATGGCATATTCGCAATGGGCGCCCGAGCATGCGCGAAAATGCGCCGATGCTACCGATGCTGCCTTCGCCGTTGGTTCGCGAGCAGGTTCGCTGCAGGGCATTCCGACATCGATCAAGGATCTCTTTGGCGTCTCGGGCTTTCCAACCTATGCCGGCTCGCCCAAGCGCCTGCCGCGGAAATTCGAGACCGACGGCCCGGTCGTCGCCAATCTGCGCCGGCAATTGGCGACAGTCATGGGCAAGACGCATATGGTGGAATTCGCCTTCGGCCCCACCGGCCACAACGCGCATTACGGCAGCCCGCGCAATCCCTGGGACGCGACCGCGCATCGCGAACCCGGCGGTTCATCCAGCGGTGCTGGCGTGTCGCTCTGCGAGGGCTCGGCGCTCCTGGCTTTCGGCACCGATACCGCGGCCTCGGTGCGCTTGCCTGCCGCGATGACCGGCAATGCCGGCTTGAAATTCACCAAGGGTCGCTGGTCGACCGAGGGTATCGTCCCCTTAAGCTTTTCCGTCGATACGCCTGGTCTCCTGGCGCGCAGCATGGCAGATGCCGCCTTCGGCTTCGCCGCGCTTGATCCCCATCTCGGCGACGGGTTCGCTTTCCTGCGCCGCGTGCCGACCGTCGTCGACGGCATCCGCATCGGCATCGCCGACCCCTGCTTCTGGGACGGCTGCGAGAATGGCATCGGCGAAGTCGTCCGATCGGCGATCGATTCGCTTGCCCGTGCCGGGGCAGTGACGAATGACAAGCTGCTGCCCGAGGCGCGCGAAGCTTTCGCCGTCTTTGTGGAAGGTGGGGTATCGGCGATCGAGTTGCGCACGTTTCTTGATCGTGAGCTGCCGGACTGGCTTGCGACGGTCGATCCGGTCAACGCGCCGGCGCTTAAGAACGCCAAAAATCTGTCGGCGCGCGAATATCTGACCCGTCGCTTGCGGCTGCTCGAAGCGGCCAAAAGCGCCGTCGCTCGCTTCGATGATGTGGACGTCATCGCAGCTCCGACGGCCATGTTCACTCCGGCGGTCATGACAGAAGGGGCTGACGCGGAGAAAACCTGGGCGCGGAATCGGAACCTTGTACACAATGTCGCGCCGGCGAACTATTTGGGATTGTGCGCAGCGACCTTGCCCGTGGGCCTTGATCGCCTCGGCATGCCGGTCGGTCTGCAATTCATCGCCAAAGGCGGCGATGACGAGCGGCTCGTGGCGATCGCCTGCGCGGCCGCGCGCGTCCTGGGTACACCGCGCGAAATTCTGGGTGCGCCGCCGATGTGCAAGAGCTAGCCGCTTACGGATAGCCGCTCATGGCCGTTCGCGTCTATCCGAGAGGCTGCAAGAAGTGACCGCTATTGAGGGTAACCGGCCTACCCGCAATATCGGGGGATCCACGATGCTTAGTGCTGGATCGCAGAGGATCGCAGACTTGCCAATTGGAACGCGTTGCGGGCTGCGGCATCATAGGGGAATCGCGAGGGAATAGTGCCCATCTTCATCGGCCCTGGCGCACCACAGTCCACGCTGCAGGATCGGGCGTCACGCGCGCCGGTCTGAAAGTCATCTAATTTGACGGCGGTGCCAGCGATGGCCTGAGCGAGACGCGTCCGGCTCGTATCTCGGAAGCGCCGTTGGCGCAGCTTCAGTGTAGGCGCTTGCCGGTCCAGCGGTCCCGTCCGGCCCAGAACGAACAAGCGGGACAGGTGGCACCCTCGTAGTCGATTCCCTCTTCGTGTGGACAGCCGATGATGCCGTCGCTCATGACCAGCGTCTTGGCTCCGTTCGTCTCGATGAACGCCAGCACCTCTTCCGCAACGGCGGTATCATTGCGAATGTCGGTCTCCTTGGAAAACCAGCGTCGAAGCTCGGTGGCCTCGGTACCCTCCGACGGCACAATGCCGACAGCGAGCTTGGTGGCTCTGGTATCGTCCGGGCCATAGAATGCGACGGTCGCGAGCGGCCAGCCGCGAAATCCTCTCTTGGCTCTCTTGCTCAGCCTCTTGCGTGCCCGTTCAAGCATGCCCGCATTGTGCCTCAGAATTATGTATCAAAAAAGCCCGGGCGCATCAGTGGTCTAAGGTTGATGCAAATGTGTTGCAGACCGTGCGAAAACGCGATCGCGAGCCGCTGCCACGAAACATCCCGTCGCTCCAGAAGCCGTAGAAGCACGAAAGACTCGCGTTATGCGCGGCAAGGCAATGTGATTGCTCGTTGCCGTTACGGCACGTAGTTTTCACACGGTCTGGTTGATTTGTGCATCAGCGGCGCGTCGCTGATCATATCCCCTGGCGGGCCGCCGCCTTGTCCACCGCCGCCAGGATAGCGCCAAATCGCTCCGCTAGCGCCGCTCGCCAGTCGGCACCGGAATGCGTGAACACGTAGAGTTCGTTCTCGCGGATAGCGGTAAGAACTTGCGCAGCGACATCGGATGGATCGAGCCCTGCCTGCACGAGTTCGGCGACCTGGGCGGCTAGCATCCCGGATGCGCTTGCGGGGTCCGGTGTCTGCATCGGGCCGTAGCGTTCCGGCCGATTGCGGCTCTCCCAGATGCGGGTTCGCACAAATCCGGGACAGAGCACGGTCACTCCAATACCAATCGGTGCGACCTGCTTCGCCAGCCCCTCGGACATGTTGACCACTGCGAACTTGCTCGCCGAGTAAGGGCCGAATCCGAGACCGCTGATCATCCCTGCCATGGAAGCGGTGTTGACAATATGACCGCCTTCGCCATGGGCCTGGAGGTGCGGAAGAAAGGTTCGGATGCCGTGCAGGACTCCCATAAGATTGACGTCGAGCACCCATCGCCAAGTATCGAGCGAGATGTTGTCGATGCCGTGTCCGCCGCCGACACCGGCATTGTTGCAGACCACATGGACGTTTCCGAATGCCTCGTAGGTCGCATTGGCCGCGCGCTCGAAGCTGGCAGGATCGGCAACGTCGCACGCAACTCCGGACACATTCGGCCCAAAATCATGCAGGTTCTCAACGGCGGCAGTCAGCGCGTCCGTCTCGATATCGGCAAGCATCACTTTCATGCCCGCCTCCGCAAATGTCCGGCTGAGCGCGAACCCGATACCGCTCGCGGCACCGGTCACGAATGCTGTCTTGCCGGCGACTTCCCGCATGACTCCCTCGGTTAGCCCTGGGCCACGGCCCCCAGCCTATCACTTCGTTGTCAGCAATGTCAGCAATGCCTAATGAACGGGGGCAACCGGAGGCAGATTAAGAACAGTCCCATTGTGGTCTGCGATATGTGCCTGCTGCGTAATTCTTGAATTGTGCCGCGTGCCACAGCAGCCTGGCTGCCGCCCGACTGGAAGCGCAATGGATAATGGCGCCAGACGGCAATCCGACGCTCCCTCAGCTTCACTCCTGTGGTGGGTCGGTGTCCGGCACGGGGTCAATGCCGGTTCTGTTAGCGTTCGCGCCACAGCGATCGTAACGAGCAACTTTCTTGATATCGCAGGCCGTCATTCAGCAGTTTCCGGCCCCCTGGCGAGTATGCAATAAGATTGCGTCAAAATGCGATTTGGCGCGAATGCTGACAGAACCCAACAAGCAGGCGCTTCCACAATGCGGCTGGGTAGTCAGGCGGCCTCCGGGACATAGTGCAGAACTAGCAGATTTTCCTGTGGGCAGGGCACGACGGCATAGGCGCGACCCTGATCGTCGCTGAATTCAACTAGCGATGTGGTATCGTCAAGTTGGTCGACGATGGTGCCGACCTGACCGCGCGCAAGCCCCTGTGCCGGAAGATCCGTCAGCAATGCCACAACATCCAAAAGGAATGGCCTCTCGTCCTTTGCGTCGTTTTTCGTCTGCATCATAGCACCCAGCACGTGACGAACCTTGGCGTGCTTTCGCCGGTTCGCAGGATCCAAATCGTCCTTACCACAGCGCTCTTCCCTTGTCGCCTGATGGTCGCATCGACGCGCCAATAGGTTCCCCAAGCATCCTCTGTGAGCTGTAGGGCCGCGCCGGAACGTGCAGCTTCGAGCAGAGCACCGCGCAGCCATGACGCATCGCTCCGCTCAAGGCCGAGGGCCTCGCGGAATACTCGGGCTTTGTGCCGGCCTCGCGGATGCGAAGGGCTCAAGCAATAGTCCGCGATCTTGCGGAGATCGAGGATCGCCTTATCGCCCTGCGGCAGTCGAATCGTCATTACACCAGATTGATCTCACGCCTGATATGCCGCAAGCGCACCGCAGTGGCGAGGCGGGAAGGGTGTCGAATGCTTGGGTGTCCAGTCGCGACTTGGGTCACGGTCCACGCGTGCGGCCCCTTTTTGGGTCGCCGGCATCGGCTCGAAACCGTGCTTCGCACACCAGGCCTTGTAGTTCGCGAGGTCGGCCGCGCAGGCACGCAGCGTCGCCGACGCATCTGCCGCGTCCTGGTAGGTTTGCGACTTGGCGAGGGCCATCGCCGCACGTGCCGTCGGCGGCTTTGCGCCGTCCAGGCGGACGAGCCGGCGCTTGCGGGCATCAGTAAGGTGGCTGGGCGTGGCTCCTCGTTTTACGGACTTAGACGTTAGAGGGATCATTATCGAGTGTTATTGCCAGCCCCATTTCGTGGATCAGCCAGCGTCGGCGATGCGCTCGGCGAAGCGACGCTCCGATGGCGAAATCCCCTCGCAGGTTGAAGAGTGGAAAGCCACCTCCGGCTGAGGGAGCCGGACGTCGCGTGCCCGATCGGCTCGCGATGATCGTCGCGAGCCAGGCGGCGGGGGCGCGGTCGGCGCCCCCGCCGCCATGGTGTCAGTTTTGGTGCGCCAGGATGTTGGCGGGCGCAAAGCCCAGCGAAACGAAGTCCGCAGCGCCGAAGTGATTGAACGTGTTCTGCCCACCGCCGGCCCCCTGGCCGCCGTTGGCGTTTGACTGAGAATTCAGGCCCGGGATCAGGTCGTTCAGATCGGCCCCCTTGACCAGACCGTACAGCGGGTTGCCGACGAAGCCGTGTGTCACACCGTCGGGCGTCTGGTCGAACCCGACGATGTTGCCGAAGTCGTTGATGCCGTTGATTGTCGTCTGCGTCGCGCCAGGAACATCGGCGGTGGTGTACTTGCCGTTGTCGAAGATGAAGCCGTTCGTGTTGCCGTTTGCGTCGACGTAGTCGCCGACGACTTCGCCGAGATTGTTGATCCCTAGCGCCTGCGTGAAGGTCGAGCCGGGCACGTTCAGCAAGTGTGTGTGCCCGTCCTCCTGGATGAACCCTTCCGATGTGCTGGACGTGGGCTGCAGAAAGCCGACCACGGTGCCCTCGTCGTTGATGCCGGTGGCCTGGCTGTTCACGTTGCTCGGAAGATGTAGATGCTCGATTTTTCCGTTCGACTCGACGATGAAAGCTCTCTGCATCGTCATTCCTGTCGGATCGGTCGAGC
>Ga0209656_10001729_pt1 | contig 14264 bp, 17 predicted proteins | sample BogFormECP12_OM2_FD_188239 | JGI IMG/M metagenome (GOLD analysis project Ga0209656, IMG submission 188239) | Bog forest soil microbial communities from Calvert Island, British Columbia, Canada - ECP12_OM2 (SPAdes) (version 2) | ecosystem: Environmental > Aquatic > Freshwater > Wetlands > Bog ... | reverse complement strand
CGGTGACCGCGAACCAAGTGCTAGCGCAGCTGCGACGGCATTCGTTCACGCTGGAGCCGGATCGGGCGCCGCGGGGCTCGGCGGCAGCCGAGTTGTGGCGGATCACCGATCCAGCAACCGGGCACACCGGGAAGGTCGGGATCATCGCCTCGGTGACGCACCCGTTCTGCTCGAGCTGTAACCGCGCCCGGCTGACCGCCGACGGGCAGCTCCGTAGCTGCCTGTTCGCCATTGAGGAGACCGACCTGCGGAGGCTGCTGCGCGGCGGCGCCGACGACGCCGCGATCGAGGCGGCCTGGCGGACGGCGATCTGGGGCAAACCGGCGGGTCACGGCATCAACGACCCGAACTTCGTCCAGCCGGCGCGACCGATGAGCGCCATTGGTGGCTGAGGTGACGGTCGACACGATCACCGTGCGGTACTTCGCGGCCGCTCGCGCCGCCGCCGGATCCGACTCCGAGCAGCTGACCGTGCGTTCCGGCGCGACGGTTGGCGAGCTCGTCGAAACGCTGGGCGGCCGCGGCGGCGAACTGGCCCGCGTGCTCGGCCGTTGCTCGTTTCTCTGCGACGGTGTGGCGGTTCGCGACCAAGCCCAGCCGCTGCGGGCGGGCGACACGATCGACGTCCTGCCGCCGTTCGCCGGGGGATGACCGGGCTCTTAAGTCGAGCCCACCCACTCGTCGGTTCCGTCGGCGAAGACCTGCCGCTTCCACACCGGTAATCGCGCCTTGATGGTGTCCACCAGCTGTGCGCAGGCGGCAAACGCCGCTTGGCGATGATCGGCCGCGACCGCGGCTACCAGCGCCGCCTCGCCGATCTGCAGGACGCCGATCCGGTGGCTGGCCGCGATGGCCCGCGTCCCGGGGGAGTGCGCGGCGACCTCGGCCACCACCTCGGCGATGACGTCGGCGGCCGACGGGTGCGCGGAGTACTCCAGCTTCACCACGTCGCGCCCGTTGTCGTGGTCGCGAATCATCCCCACGAATCCCACGATGGCTCCCGCCGCCTGATGGCTCACCAGCTCCTGGTGTTCGGCGAGCGAAATCGGCTGATCGGTCAGCGCCGCCCGCACTACCAGACACTCCACAGAGACCAACTATATTTAGTGATTCCATGCGGTCGGTCGAGGAGCATCAACGCGTTGTCGCCGGGCTGATTACTGCCCGGCCCGCCGCCACCGCCGACCTGTCCGACGCCGCGGGCCGGGCGCTGTCCGACGATGTGACCGCGACGGTGTCGCTGCCGGTTTTCGACAACTCGGCAATGGACGGATACGCCGTGCGCGCCGACGACGTGGCCTCGGCCACGACCGAACATCCGGTGAAACTGCCTGTGGCCGAGGATATTCCGGCCGGTCGAACCGAGATCCCCACCCTCGAGCCGGGTACCGCGCATCGCATCATGACCGGCGCGCCGATCCCGGTCGGCGCGACGGCGATAGTGCCCGTCGAGGCCACCGACGGGCGGACCGACGTCGTGCGGATCGACGCACCCAGCGGCGAGGGCAAACACATCCGCCGCGCCGGCGAGGACGTCGCCGCCGGTGCCACGGTGTTGCGGGCCGGGCAGCTGATCACGCCGGCGATGATCGGCCTGGCCGCGGCGCTGGGACTGCACCGGTTGCCGGTGATTCCGCGTCAGCGGGTGCTGATCATCTCCACCGGGTCGGAGCTGGTGTCACCGGGAAAGCCGCTGCGGCCGGGGCAGATCTACGAGTCCAACTCGCCGATGCTGGCCGCCGCGATCCGAGACGCCGGCGCCGAGGTGGTCGCCACCGCGGTTGCCAGCGACGACATCGCCGAGTTCACCGCGTTGCTGGACCGGTACGCCACCGAGTCGGATCTGATCATCACCAGCGGCGGCGTCAGCGCGGGTGCCTACGAGGTGGTCAAGGACGCCTTCGGCCGCGCCGGTGATCAGGGGGTGGAGTTCGTCAAGGTCGCGATGCAGCCGGGCATGCCGCAGGGCACCGGCCGGGTCGCCGGCACACCGATCGTCACCCTGCCCGGTAACCCGGTCAGCGCGCTGGTGTCCTTCGAGGTGTTCATCCGCCCGGCGCTGCGCTCCGCGATGGGCCTACCCGATCCGCGCCGGCCGCGACGATCCGCCGTGCTCACCGAGACGTTGGCCGCACCGGCCGAAAAGCGTCAGTTCCGACGTGGGGTTTTCGACGCCGCCGCGGGCACCGTCGTGAGCCACGGCCCGCCCGGGTCACACCACCTGGGGTCGCTGGCGTCGGCGAACTGCCTGCTGGACATCCCGGAAGAGGTCACCGAGATTCCGGCCGGCTCCACGGTGCAGGTCTGGGATCTGCGCTAGCAGCTGTCAGAATGGAATCCGTGGCTGACTCGGGTCCGCTCTCGCACATCGACGATCAGGGCGCGGCTCATATGGTCGACGTCACCGGGAAGGCGGCCACCAAGCGCACCGCGGTTGCCGCGGGCTCGCTGCGTACTTCCGCGCACGTGGTGGAGCTGATCGCGGCGGGCGGGCTACCCAAAGGCGATGCCCTGGCCACTGCTCGGGTCGCCGGCATTCTGGCCGCCAAGCGCACCAGCGACCTGATTCCGCTGTGCCATCAGTTGGCGCTGACCGGCGTCGACGTCGAATTCAGCGTCGGAAAGACGGACGTCGACATCAGCGCGACGGTGCGCAGCACCGATCGCACGGGGGTCGAGATGGAAGCGCTGACCGCGGTGAGCGTGGCGGCGCTGACGCTTTACGACATGATCAAAGCGGTGGACCCGGCTGCTCGTATCGATGACATTCGGGTGTTGCGAAAAGACGGCGGCCGGCACGGAACCTGGGAGCGGTGATGGCGGACCGATCGGCGTGCGTCATCATCGCCTCGACCCGTGCATCGGCCGGGGTCTACGAAGATCGGTGCGGGCCGATCATCTCCGAATGGCTTGCGCAGCATGGGTTCTCGTCGGTACAACCGATGGTGGTGGCTGACGGCGATCCGGTGGGTGAAGCGCTGCGTGATGCGATCGACGAGGGTGTCGACGTGGTGATCACCTCCGGTGGCACCGGCATCTCGCCCAGCGATAGCACCCCGGACCAGACCGTGGCGGTGCTCGACTACATGATTCCCGGGCTGGCTGAGGCGATCCGGCGGTCCGGTCTGCCGAAGGTGCCGACCTCGGTGCTTTCCCGCGGGGTATGCGGGGTGGCCGCGCGAACCTTGGTGGTCAACCTGCCGGGTTCGCCGGGCGGTGTGCGCGACGGCCTCGGGGTGCTCGCCGACGTGCTGGACCATGCGCTGGACCAACTCGCCGGCAAGGATCACCCGCAGTAGGTCAGCGCCGGGCCCGCAATGCCTGAATCCCGCGGGCCACCCACCAAATCACCAACGCCCCGACCAGCGCGATGGCCAGGTTGCTGAGAAAACCGGTGACTCCGACCGCAACGGCCAGCGCCCAGTGCCAGGGTCCGCGCAGATCCTTCAGCAGGGCGATGTGCAGCAGGCCGGCGACCGTCAGCAGGCCCGCCAGGATCGGCACCGGGAACCCGGCCAGTGCCGCGGTCAGTGTCGCTCCCAACGCGAGCGCAAGCGCGATCAGCGCGCTGCCCAACATGATTGGCGCGCCGCCGCTGCGGGCACCAAAGCTGCGATGCGCGGTCATGCCGCCGGCGCCGTGACACACCGGCATGCCGCTGATCGCGCCGGCGAACAGGTTGGCCAGGCCAAGAGTGATCGCCAGGCGCCCCGGGCGCACCCGCGAGGCGGCATCGCCGAAGTACGCGCGGGCCGTGTCCGCGGTGGCCAAACACGAGTTGGCGAACGACAACGGAAACTGCGGCAGCACCAGCGCGACGGCGGCGGCCGAGAACGCGGCCCAGGTCAGGTGCGGCGTGTGCACCGCCGACGGGCCGAAGCGCAGCGAGCCGTGGAAGGTCAGCACCATCGCCACCGCGGCAATCGCAAGGAAGACCAGGGTGATCTGGCGGCGCCGCAACAACAGCGCCGCGGCGATCACCGCCACCGTGGCGGCGCCCAGCCACCAGACCGAATGCCGATGGTCGGTGAACGATTTCGGCGTTGCGGACACCAGCTTCCACGCCAACTGACAAAAGAGCAGTCCCACCGAGAGCTGAATTCCCCGAATGATCGGCTGGGGGAACACTTTCGCGACCCAATCCAACAGGCCCGACGCCCCAAGCGTCACAAAGATCGCGCCCATCAGCAGCGCGCCCGCGGCGATGTCGTCGGCGCCGAAACCGTGCGCGATCGCTATCGCCCCGAACGCCTTCAACGGCTGCACCGGCACCGGAAGCCGGTACACCAGCCCGGCTACCACATAGAGCAGCCCGGCCGGCAACAGCACCGCCGTCGGCATGAGCCCGTTCTTCACGATCAACGCCACGGCGATCGGCACCAGCACACCCAGATCGCCCACCGCTCCGGCTAATTCCGCCCTGTCGAACCGGAACGAGCCCTCACCCGACTTCGGTCGCTCATCGACAACGGTCATCGGAACTCCGCGATCACCTTGGCGATGGTGTCGGCGTGCTGTTCCTGCACGGTGACCGATGTCAGCCCATACGTGTCGCGGTAGCCGCGCAAGGTGTCGGCGATGTCGCGAGGCGATCCGCCCAGCACGGACGGCAGTGCCAGCAACTGCTCGTCGGACAGACCGGGCACATACCTGCGCGTCATCGTCAGGTCGGGTTTGCCGGAACTGTCCGACACCCCCGTGATTGCCAAATTCAATTCGAGATCGGCAAACCGGTCACCGGCGGCGGTGCGGACGAACTCGATCCTTTCGGCGAGCGCGTCCTTGGCCCAGTGCTCGTTGGCGCCGGTCAGGCCGATGATGTCGGCGTGCTGGGCGGCGATCGTCAGCAATCGATTTCCGTTGCCGGCGATCAGGATCGGCACGTTCGGCAGGTGCTTCTTCAGGTAGATCGTGGTGTGCTCGAGGTAGTCGACGCGTTGCCCGGCGCTCGGGTACGGCAGCTCGGCCGCCTCGAATTCCTCTCGCACGTAGCCGGCACCGAGGCCGAGATCGAGGCGGCCGTCGCTGAGGTCATTGACCGCCCCCGCGTCGCGAGCCAGCAGAGCCGGCTTGTAGAAGCCCACGTTGAGCACGTAGGTTCCCAGCCGCACGGTCGTGGTGGCCGCTGCGATCGCGGTCAGCACCGGAAACGGTGCCGGCGCGCCGAGGTGGTCGGGCAGATGAATGGCGTCGAATCCGGCGTCCTCCAGGCGTCGCGCCTTGTCCCGCAGCGCGGCGCCCGACTTGGCGCTGTGAATGCCTATCGAAAACCGAAAATCACGAGCCATCAACTAACTCCGATCGTGTTGTCGTTCCTTAATTCAATTTCCAGGACCGCGCGGCGGCGGCAAGGCCCTGCACCAGTGCAGAAGTCACCGGTGACAACCCGTCGTCACCGGGTAGCGGACTACGGGGGCTGATGCCCCTGACCCGGCTGGGCAGTTCCAGCTGGGTTCCGCCGTCGCGTGCCAGGTTGACGGGGTTGTGCGGGTGCAACCCGCGCAGCTCGAGCGGGATCTGGTCGATGTCGGTGACGACCTGATAGCCGGGCAGGTCGAGATGGCCGGCCACGTGAGCGGCGAGCGCGCGGTTGCTGCCGCCGGCCAGCAGCTGGGTGCCGCGTCCGATCCGCCCGTATCCGTGCAGCGAGATCGCGATATCGACGTGGTCGAGAAACTCCGCGAGTGGGGCCGATTCGTCGGGGCGAAAGCGCGCCGACGACAGGTGATGCGGATAACGGTCGGGATGCCGCACCAGATACACCGACGCGTCGGCCGCGTCGGCGGCGCGTTCGGCGATCACGTCGGTCATCTCTTCCAGGCCGCCGCCGTGAATGGCGAGAAACCCGAAGCGTGACCGCAGCCGGCTTTCCTCGGTCACCCCGGCCTCCGACAGCAGCTCGGAAAGCGACTGGGGCGCAGGCGTTGTCGGCCGCGGCCGTGGGCGAGGCCAGCGAGCGGGATCCCATCGGCGCAGGAAGTCGATCCAGCGCTGCGGCAACCCATGGTGCAGCGCTCCGTCGATGATGCGTTCGAGGTAGCCCGGTCGTGGTGCACCCGGATGCACCCGGTGGTCGATGTAGACCCAGGCGTCCGACGGCCCGTCGTCGCTGTGCACGGTCAGCTGGTCGCGCCGGTAGCGTCGCGGCACACCCTCGGCGCTGTCCAAGGTGGCCAGGTCGTGATCGGACAGCTGCCAGATGACCCCGTGCACTTGCACGCCGTCGAACGGCTCGACGGTGGCCACCCCGCGCTGATTGATCAGCCAGTCATGGTCGGCCAGCACTGCCCGCCGGGGATCGGTGGCGCCGGGACAACGTTGCGCCATCTGCCGCACGCACAGGTTTGACCCGTACGCAAAGTAGGTATGACGCCCCGCCGGCACGACATCGATGTTAGCGGGGCGAAGTATTTGGTCCGCCTCGGCCGTGGCGCCGCCATCCCCGGCGTGTCGACCGACGACCGCAACGACGTCATCCGGACCCCTACACTGGAACCTGTCGCCGAACGCTACCTGTTCGGCCAAGTCCCCCAACAACTCTTGGACGGCGACACCGACACAGTGACCTGATCGGGTAATGACCGCAAGGTTAATTCCCGCGCGTCACGCTGTTGGTGCCATCGTTTCGGTGCAAGGATCACTCAATGGACGGTTCGGAAGTCAGCACGCGGGATCGCGACACGATCGAACGGGAATTGCGCTTGCTGGTCAGCGTCCGCAGTGCGTACCGACAGCGGGGCGGCGCGTTGCCGCCGGTAAGTCAAATGGACGCCCTGCTGGACGAACTCCTGGCGCTGGGTACGCCGGTCACGCCGAAGCCCAAAGCCACCCGGGCTATGCAGACCCGCTCACGGTAGGTGGATCAGGGCTGCGTTCGTCTCGCAAATGTTCAGGTAACCAAATGCGGCGCATCGAAGGAGAGACGCGCAGGCGCGGTCTCGACCCGTGATTTGACCTATCTCGCTGTCATGCGGGTTGGATTTCGACGGGGTCGTCGGGGTTGAAGTAGCGCTCTGTTCCGTCGGTGAACTGCACCGTCACCACTTCGGGTAGGAAACTGCCGTCGTGGGGACGCAATTCGGAGACGGCCCTTGTTTTGACCTGCTTCCAGGAGTCGTCGCCTTCACCGTGCTCGCGGAATCGGTAGCCAGGTATGCGGTTGGTGAGGTCAACCGCCCGCATGCGCAGCACTCGGCGCGGTGGCGTGGGCATACTTGCCAATTCTGCCAGCTGCAGCCCTGGCCGGCTGAGTATGAACGCGGGAAGCTGTTAGGGCTAGCGCGCCAACGTCAGATAAATCAGCACCATCCGGTAGCTGACCGTCATGCTAAACGTGGTTTGACCTGGTCATTCATTGCCGTCATGGGTCGAACTATCTTTAACTTGAGCTAACACCCTGCGCTCGGCCTGGTTGGGTTCTACTGATCAGGACGACGTCGCGATGCGCTCGGGATCTGCTGACCATTACTTCCATCGAGGAGACCTGTGCGACAACGGCATGGATACGCGGCGCACACAACGTCGCTGGGCGAACGCCGACGTATGCGGCTCGGTCTCAACCCGTCTCTGTAACCCTGGCTACGCCGGTCCGCTGGTCGGACCGCACTCTTGAATTGATCGCGCCCGGGGTGTCTGATTCGAGCCACGTAAGCCTCGGAAAGGGAAAACTTGTGGGTGTTTTAGCCGGTCCATTTGCAGGAGAGAACTGGCTCATCATGCCAGCGGCCGTCGCGGTGAACGAGTCTCCGCCTCGCAGCATCAGCGACCAAAAATGGATCCTTGTGCTCAGTGGGGTCTGCATTCTGAATTTACAGGGCACGAATGCCAATGATTGGACTCGCGAAACTAGAACAATCCTACCCGATTATAATTATCCGTTGCAGTTTGCGATCAACCAATATTCGATTCCCGTACCAACGGCCACGGGGCATGTCCTACCTGCGTTCAATCTCGACGCGAACGGTTGGGTACCATTCGCCGCCGTCAGCTCCACCTTCGACAACGGCTCAACCGATGTGGGATTCGCGGTGGACGTTTGGCGACCGTCGCCCTTTCTGCACACCCAGAATTATGCCAGCGGCGAGCCAGTTAACGTTGATAGAGTATTTGACGGCATCGATGTAGATGTTGCTGTAAGAAATAACAAGGCTACCCTATACCGCGTCAGTTATAACTTTACGCTTGTAGGTCAGATCATTTTCATTTAGTCGGGGGAGGTGCATCCCGGCTGATAGTCGCTAAAAGTCTCGTTTACGATGGTAGGAGCGTGTTGCGGGTTAGTCCGACACGGTTAGGCAGATCAGCACCGCATTGAGCAGGCTGATCATCACACCCACCACCCAACCGATCGCGGTCGTGATGCGGTGATTGGCGTCGCTTCCCATGAGTGCGCGGTCGCTGGTCAACCGAACCAACGGAAGCAGCGCGAACGGAATGCCGAACGACAGCACGACCTGGGAGAGCACCAGCGTTCGGGTCGGGTCGTAGCCCAGCGCCAGAATCAGCAGCGCGGGCGTCAGCGTCACCAGCCGACGTAGCAGCATCGGGACCGACCAGTAGAGCAATCCCTGCATGATCATCCCGCCGGCGTATGCGCCCACCGATGCCGACGCCAAACCCGACACCAGCAATCCGATCGCGAAGAACACCGCGATCGTCGGGTTCACGGTGTCGTGCACCGCGGTGTAAGCCCCCTCGATGGAACCGGTGCCGCCGCGCTCGCGCATGTTGAGCGCAGCGATCAGCAGCATGGCCGCGTTCACCCCTCCGGCCAGCACCATCGCCAGCCCGACGTCCAACCGGGTGACGCGCAGTAGCCGTCGCCGGTCCGGGCCGGGATCGGGATGGCCGTGCCGGTCGCGGGCCATCCCGGAATGCAGATACACCGCGTGCGGCATGACCGTCGCACCCAGGATCGCGGCGGCCAGCAGCAGGCTTTCCTTCCCATGGAATCGCGGCACCAGCCCGCCGATCACGGCACCGGGCGGCGGTGTTGCGACGAAGAAACTGGCCGTGAAGCCGATGGCGATCACCACCAGCAATCCGGTGATGACGCGTTCGAAGATCCGCTGACCGCGTTGGTCCTGTACTCGCAGGAGCAGCAGCGACACCGCCCCGGTGATCGCTCCGCCGATCAGCAGCGGCAGGTGGAACAGGATGCGCAGAGCGATCGCCCCGCCGATCACCTCGGCGACGTCGGTGGCCATCGCGACGATCTCGGCCTGTGCCCAATACGCCAGCCGGGCCCGTCGGCTCAGTTGCGCTCCGACCGCTTCCGGCAGTGAGCGCCCGGTCACCAGCCCGAGCTTCGCCGAGAGGTATTGCACCAGGCCGGCCATCGCGTTCGCGATGACGACGACCCACAGCAGTAGGAAGCCGAACTCCGCGCCGGCGCTGACGTTGGCGGCCACGTTGCCGGGGTCGACGTAGGCGATCGCTGCGACGAATGCGGGGCCGAGTAGATACCAGCCCGTCTTGAGCCGGGCGCGGCTCTCCTCCGTCACCTAACTCACTTTCATTGGGCGAATAAGAAAGTTAGGTTAGCCGAAACCTTCAGCCCGCGGCGTAGAGGCCGCGCCCGGTGACCAGCGGCAGGTCCAGCGTGGTGCGGATTCCGGGCGGGGCGGCCACCACGGCGGGGATGGCGTTGACGACGCGCATCGCGGTGGCTACCAGCCCGGCGTGATTGTGGTCGCCGTTGGGGCTGCTCAAGCAGACGTCGACGCCATACGACGGCTCGCCGGTGATCTCGATGCGGTAGGAGCCACCGGGCTGGGCGGGCTGCGGCCAGTCCGGGCAAAGGTCGTCACGCAGACGGGTGACGTGTTCCAGGATGACGACGGGATCGCCGTCCACCAAACCGAGCACCTCGAAACGCAGCGCCGCGGCGCTGCCCTTGGGGATATGCCCGGAGGCGATATCGAAGTCCTCGGGTGCCGGCTCGCGCACGTACATCTCTTCGACCGCGTCGAGCTCGAGACCCAGCCCGGCGGCGAGCTGCCGCACCACCGATCCCCACGCCAGGCTCAACACACCGGGCTGCAGCAGCATCGGAATCTCGTCGATCGGTTTGCCGAATCCCATCACGTCGAACATGACCGTTGCGCTGTCGTAGGTGGCGTAGTCGACGATCTCCATGCAACGGATCTGCTCGATGTGCTGGCAGGTGCCCGCCAGCGCCAGCGGCAGCAGATCGTTGGCGAATCCGGGATCGATGCCGTTGACGAACAGGCTCGAATTACCTTCCCGCGCAGCATCTTCGATCGGGCTGAGCATCTCCTGCGGAAGCACCTGCCACGGGTATTGCAAAAAGACCGCACTGCTGCCGACGACGTTCACCCCGGCGGCCAGGATGCGCCGGTAATCGTCGAGAGCGTCGGGCAACCGGTTGTCGGCCATCGCGGTGTAGACCGCGCACTGCGGCTTGGTGGCCAATACCGCGTCCAAGTCCGTGGTCGCGATGATGCCGGTCGAATCCTTCAGTCCGGCAAGCTCTCCGGCGTCTTTACCCGCTTTCGATTCCGAAGACACCCACACCCCGGTGAGCTCGAATTCCGGGTTGCCGATCAGTGCTCTCAGCGCGTGGACACCGACATTGCCGGTGCCAATCTGGACGACTCGAATGGCCTTGCTCATAGTTCCGCTCACAGGTCCGGGATCGGGAGGTCGAGGTTGGGAAAGGTGATGCCGCCGTCGACCTCGATCACCTTGCCGGTCAGGTAGGCGCCGGCGGGCGAAGCCAAATACACTGCTGCGGCGGCGATTTCCTCGGGCTCGCCGAGACGGCGCATTGGCGTTACCTTTTCCATCGGCTCGCGTAGCTCGTCGTTGGAGGCGACGATGTCCAGCGCGGAGGTGGCGATCGAACCCGGCGCGATCGCGTTCACCCGAATCCGCGGGCACAGGTCCAGCGCGGCCAGCCGGGTGTAGTGGGCGAGTGCGGCCTTGGCGGTGCCGTAGGCGGCGAAACCGCGGCCGGCCACCCGTCCCATCGTCGAGGTGATGTTGATGATGCTGCCGCCGCCGGAGTGTTCGAGCATCAGCGGCGCCGCGGCGGTGGTCAACGCGTGCGCGGTGGCGACGTTGAAGGTGAACGCGGCTTTGAGGTCCTTCGTCGAGGTACTCAACAGCGCGTTGGGCATGGTGCCGCCGACGTTGTTGACGACGATGTCCAGCCGTCCGAAGGCTTCGACCGCCTTGCCGGCCAGCTCCGCGGTCACTTCGGGCTGGGCCAAGTCCGCCGCGACGACGTGGGCGCGGCGCCCTGCGGCGCGGACCTTTTCGGCGACGGCCTCGAGTTCGGATTGGGTGCGCGAGGCGATGACGACGTCGGCGCCGACCTCCGCGAATGCCACGGCGATGGCCGCGCCGAGGCCGCGTCCGCCACCGGTGACGACGGCGACCTTGTCGTCGAGTCGGAATCTGTCCAGGATCACGCGCGTCACCGTAACAAGGCGGCCGCCGTCCCGGAACCTTATTTCTGAAACACGTTCTAGTTTTTTCCGTGGTGGCTCAGCGGCTGCGACGTATCGGCAAAGAATGGCTGAGCCAACGGAACTGACGACCCTGTGGTTGTCCGGAGCCGCTGCTATAATCGAACGTATGTTCGAGTCAATGGAGTTGTCGACCACGGGCGAGTCGGCTGCGCTGCTCGAGCAGGCGTGCGCGGCGGCGCGCAGTGAAGCACAGGCCACGGCGCGGCGGCTGAACACGATCGCCGACCTGCTGGCCTTGCGGAGTCGCCAGTATGGCGACCGCGCGGAGTGGGTCGCCGATCTGTGGGACGCGATCGTCGCGGAACTGGCAGCGGCCCTGCGGGTTAGCCGCGCGCTGGCGTCAAGCTACCTGTCGGATGCCGAAATCCTGCGTGAGCATCTGGCGGTTCAAGCCCCGAGAGACCATCCACCGATCCTTCCAAGCCACCGTGAACCTGAAGGCCGGAGACACGCCGTACGACCCCATCGCGGAGCTTCTGGGTGACGTCCCAAGTCCGCTGGCAGGGCGGACGGCCCGAACGAACATCTCCGGGACGCGAACACTGCTTCCGGTCGGCCTGGCGGGTCCTAGGTCAATGACGAACGCCTATACGCTCAGAATGCGCTGATAGGCCGCGACGACGTCCAACTAGCCATGACGGCTGACGGGCATTAAATAGGTTATTCGCGTACCCGGTGACATCATTTGCTCAAAACCTTCTGGGGCGGACCCAACGGCTGGCGCGATTTGCAACACCCCAACGGCACTATCACGTGGACGGCCCCCAGCGGACACACGTACACCACCCGACCGGGCAGTCGGCTGCTGCTACCCAGCCTGTACCTGCCCACCGGCCAATTACCCACTGCCCCAACGTCAGAACTACCGGCCAGCCAGCGCGGCATCATGATGCCCACCCGCTGCCGAACCCGAGAACAAGACCGCGCCCACCGCACCAATGCCGAACGCGGACTTAACGCCGCCCACGTCGCCGAACGCAACCAGCCGCCATGATCGGGGAACCGTAGGCTGACCCATCCGTACCACCTTTCATCCATGCTTCCGCCTGTGGGCGAAACCTGCCGGCCCCAGGCTAGGTACGTCAGGCCAGCAGGCGCGTCCGCCAGCGGCGGAAGCGGCCAGCGAGCCGGTGGCTCCCCGCCGCCTCCAGGCGTTCGACATGGTCGTCGATGTAGTGCACGTATAGCGGCACGAGTTCCTGGCTCAGCAGCGCTTCTGCTGCGTCGTTGGCCGGCGGTTCACGCCGCCAGGCAAGAGCGGCGGAGACAAGTTCGGCGGCGGGAACGCGCCGGCTAGCCAGGTAATGCTCTACCGCAACGGCGTTGGTGCCAACCTGGCCGGTCGCCGCCGTGTACAGGAACCTGACCGGGAAGAGCACGACCTTCGTAACCCGCCGGTTCCCGCGGGAGAGCAGCACCGCGGGCGTGCGGAGCTCGGTCACGGGATCGTCGCCCCGCGGGCCGCGCTCGGCCAGGTGTCGGACACGCTGGGCTAGGCCCGGGTCCCCGCCGAGATAGCCGAGCGCGAACTCAGCGCCCGCCGCGAGCAGCTCGGCTGGTACGGGGCGGGCGATGCCATCGCGGACGTCGGTCCCGGCGAGCAGTCGGCCATGTTCTATCAGGTCAAGCCGATCCAGCGGGGGGAACCTGCCGCCCCTAGACCGGCCCTGCAGGGTGCCCGGCGTGCCCCAGAACACCGAGAGCCGCTGGTGCAGCTCGGATCCGCCGGCCCGCGCCGCGTTGCCGACGGAGCGAAGCGTGACCCGGTCTTTCAGCCTGGGCGGATCCGCGAGCACCAGCCCGATGTCGACGTCGCTGACCAGCGGGCTGAATCCGCCATGCGCCAGGCTGCCGAGCGCGTAGGCAGCGACAAGGCGGGACCCGAAAGCCGTCTGATGGGTGGCGAGCGCCTGGGCGAGCACCGCCTCGCCCTGCTCGGCCCCCGCTTGATCGCGCACGGCCGACCACCCTAGTCGTGTGGCTCCGGATCGGCCAGCCGCAGCGCGAGCGCACCCAATCGTGGCAGGTCCGGCGAAAACTCGTCGAAGATTCCCGTGACGACCTTGATAATGCACACGGCGGAGTGGCACTTTTGCCCCGCCTACTAGTGACCGCCCGAGCGTCGTGTGAACCTAGCGGCTGGGGCCGATGAAAAACCGGGGGATATCCCCGGATCAGTTAGGCCAGCCAAAAAGGGAGGTAGGACCGCGACTGGTGATGCATCTTACTAAAGTGTTCTTCAGCCAATCGGTAGCACCATCTGCTCAAGACATTTTGGGGATGGCGGGACAAACAGCTGCGGGACGGTACTGTCATCTGGTCGCTGCCATCGGGGCAGACCTATGTCACCAGCCCCGGCAGCGCGATCCTGTTTCCGGCGCTGACGGTGCCCACCGGTGATCTGCCCGCGCCCGCAGCGACATCCGACGACCGCTGCGGTGAGCGCACCGCCATGATGCCCAGCCGTCGACGCACTCGGGCCCAGCAGCGATCGCAGCGGATCACCGCGGAACGCAACCGCAATCGCAACGACAGGCTGGCCCGACAACGCGCCTACGCCTATGCCCGCGCGGCACCAGTCGGCGACCCTGACGAACCACCGCCGTCTAGGGTCAGTCAGGACTTGGAGCCCGACTTTGCCGGTGCTTTTTTGGCCGGTGTCTTTTTGGCGGGAGCCTTCTTCGCCGGAGCCTTCTTGGCCGGAGCCTTCGCCGCGGCCTTCTTCGCCGGCGACTTGCCGCCATCCGACCGCGCCTTCACACTGGCCTC
>Ga0209656_10001727_pt1 | contig 14270 bp, 10 predicted proteins | sample BogFormECP12_OM2_FD_188239 | JGI IMG/M metagenome (GOLD analysis project Ga0209656, IMG submission 188239) | Bog forest soil microbial communities from Calvert Island, British Columbia, Canada - ECP12_OM2 (SPAdes) (version 2) | ecosystem: Environmental > Aquatic > Freshwater > Wetlands > Bog ... | reverse complement strand
GAAGTCGTGGACCGAGCGGGCCGCCGCCGTAGGGTACGGGCGGATGTGTTCGTTCTCGCCATGGGCGGAATCGAAGTTCCGCGACTCTTGATGCTGTCCGATCCCGATGGCGCCGGGCTCGGCAATCTCAGTGACTGCCTCGGTCGTCATTATATGTGCCACTTCGAGAATACGTGCGGCCGCATCGTTCCGCACGGAGCGGCGGTCGCGTTCGATTTCGAGCGCACGGCGGACGGTGTGTACTGCCGCCGCCAGCTACGCTTCACCCCCGACGCCATGCAGCATCATCGCCTGCTCAACACGGCCTTTCGCCTGCACTTTCCGAGCTATTCGGACGCAACGCATGGCAGTTCGGTCATGTCCACCATTTATCTCGCCAAATCGACCATGATTCCGGAATATCGCGCGATATTTGCGGCCAACGCCGAATCGCCGGCTTCGCCGCAGCTTGCGCATCTGCGCAACGTGCTGACGGGGCTGCCGCAACTCATGCGCTTCACGGCGGACTGGCTGTTTCGCATCCGGCTGGCGCACCGCAAGTTGCCATACACGCTCGTACCCAATGCGGATGGAACGTATCCGCTCGAGTTCAACTCGGAGCAAACACCGCAGCCCGAGAATCGGGTGACTCTGTCCGAGGACGTGGATCGGCACGGACTTCGGCGCGTGCACATCGCGTGGCGGATCAGCGATGCCGACGCAGACGCGGCGTACCGGGCACACGTATTGCTGCGGGACACCGTGAATCGCAGGGGCGTTTGCCGGCTCGAATTCGATGAGACGCGGCTGCGCGAGCGCATCGGCCGTTCGCTGCCGCTTGGCGGCCATCATATGGGCACCGCACGCATGGCGGCGTCGGAACGCGGCGGGGTGGTGGATGAGAACTGCGGCGTGTTCGGCGTGCGCAATCTCTACGTGGCGAGCTCCGCGGTCTTTCCAACCAGCAGTCATGCGAACCCGACACTCACCATCGTTGCGCTGGCGGTGAGGCTCGCCGAGCATCTGCGGGTACGGATCGGCGGCCGCTGACGCGTCTGCGCTCGCCTCACGCCCAAGCCTCACTTCTCTCGATCGGTCCGAACCCAACCCTCGGTGCGGGGCCGCAGCATCAATATGACTTTCCATAGCAAAAATACCGGCGCTCGTGCCAAATCGAACACGCCGCGCGCGCCGATGCCGCTCAATTGCCAACCCCGCAAGACATAGGCCAGCAGGCTCATCGCGCAGGCCAGGGCCACCCAAACCCATGAAAAACTCGCCAGCCGCCAATGTGCTGCGATGAGCGCCGAGCCCAGCAGCAAAAGCACGTTCAAGGTCACATAGGAAAGCGGCAAGACCATCAGGTCGAGCGCCAAGTCGAAACACACGGGATCCGCACGACGGATCGCTGCGAGCAGCAGGGGAATCGTTCGCGATCGGATCAGCTGGAATCGACCGTCTTCCCAACGGCGCCGCTGCGTGCCCGCGGTTTTCTCGTCGGTTACCATCTCTGCGTTCGAGTGCGCCTCGTCCACATAGGCCACGCGAAATCCGGCCAACCCGATGTCGATGCCGTATTCCAGGTCCTCGGTGAGCGAGTACGCTTGGTAGGGGACGTTTTTCAACAACTCATGGGTCACACACCAGCCGTTGCCGCGTATTCCGCACGAGAGCTTCATGCGCTCGCGAGCGCGCGAACGCACGATGTGGAACGAGGCCTTCGCAATCGTGATGAGGCGCGTGCGCCACGATGCCAAGGGGTTCAATATGCCGTAGTGCGCCTGGATCGCATGAACACCCCCTTCGATTCGCGCGGCAAAGGCGGCCACGAGATTGCTCGAGACTTCGGCGTCGGCGTCCACCACGATCACTGCATCCGCCCACGCGTGTTCGCGGCTCGACCGAAAAGCGAAATTCAGCGCGTAGCCTTTGCCGCGCAGGCTGGCGTCATGGCGTTCGAGAACCGTGGCGCCGGCAAGTCGCGCGAGCGCCGCCGTCGCGTCCGTGCAGTTGTCCGCAATCACCAATATCCGAAATCGATCCGCCGGCCAGTCGATCTTGCGCAAACTGGAGACGGTGCGCTCGATGACGCTGGCCTCGTTGTGCGCCGGCACGATGAGGTCGAATTTCAGCGTTCTCGAGCGGGGGCTCATCGGCTCGAGCTGCTGCGATAGCAGCGTCAGCAGCAGAAGATAGGCGCATGCGGCGACGGCCGGAACGGCGATCGCCAGCAGCAACACATAGGCGGCGAACGTCACGGGCGATTACGCATATTCTTGGTAGTGCCAACCCCAAAAAATCGAGAGCTTGCCGAGATTCGCCGACGCCTTGATCAGCCAGGCGGCGGCATGATGTCGGCCAAACGGCAGCGCCGCGATGGCAAGCGCGCCGCCGATGAGCAGCTGCGCGAGCGCTCGGACGATCAGCTGCAGGCGGCCCGCCAAGCCGACGGGTCCGTATCGGCCGGAGATCGTCTTGCGCGCATATTCCTGGCCTCCGCTCAACGCTCGCTGCAGCAGCCAGCGCAGCGACAGCCGCGTGGACTCCACCGGTTCCAGCACCACGGCCTCATCGCACCAGACTATCTTGGCGCCCTTGTGCACCAGCCGGATCAGCAAGTCGGCGTCCTCCCCGGTGGTCAGCCCGTACGCCGGATCAAAGGGTACCGGCTCCTGCCTCAAGCAGGAGCCGCGCAGCAAAATATTGCCGAACCGCATGCGATTCAAGGGGACTGCCTCGCCGCTGGCCAATCGCGCAAAGTCATAGAAGCGGCCGCGACGGATCCATTGGGGCGCGGCGTCGGGCACGAGCGGCACCACGGGTCCGAGGACGCCGTCCGCCGCATACCTGTGGGCAGCGTCCGCCAGTTGCGACAGCCAAACATCCGGGGCGCGCTCATCGTCGTCGATGAACGCCAGCCATTCCGCCGTCGCCATCTCAACGGTGCGATTGCGGGTCAACGCGATGTTCCTGGCGGGCTGAATGTCGTAGCGGATCGGATAGGCGCTCACTCGCTCGCGATGTTGCTCGACCGTCGCCCGTGCGCTCCCCGCGGCGTCGTTGTCGACGACGACGATTTCGATGGGCGGCAAATTCTGCCGCGACAGATCATCGAGCAGTGCTGCGAGCCGGTCCGCGCGGCGGTAGGTTGCGATACACACGCCTATGCTCATGTTGCTGACCGGGGAGGCTTTCGGTCGGGATTGGCCGTCGTTGATAACCATCGCGAGCTAGAAGTGGTTGATCACGGCGCCGAGAATCTGCGACTGAGTGCTGGACAGACGCCGCAACAATTCACGCGTCTCGACAAAGGAGCTGCGCTGTCCGCGGCCGAGTACGATCACTCTACCGGCCAGCGTGGCGATGGCCAAGCCGTCCGCGAACTCTTTGATGGGCGGGGTGTCCAGCACGACGAATTCGAAAGTCTTGCGCCAATCCTGCAGGATTCTTGAGAATCGCCCGTCGGACAGCAGTTCCAATGGATTGGGTGGAGCGGTCCCGGAAGTCAACAGGGACAGTTGCGGCAACCCATCGACCGGGTGAAACCAGGGTTTTTGCCTGCGCTCGATCGCCTCCGTCAACCCGTTCTGGTTGCTCGAGCCGAACAGTAGATGCTGCTGGGGTCGGCGCAGATCCGCATCCACGAGCAGGGTCCGCCTGCCAAGCTGGGAAAACGCGATGGCGAGTTCCGCCGCCAATTGCGAACGGCCCTCGCCGGCGCAGGCGCTCAACAGGGCGATGGTATTGGCCCCGCTGCCGGCCTCGCTCAACAGCAGCAACTCGGTGCGAAGCGCGCGAATTTTCTCGCTGCGCGGATTATCCGGATCATGCGCCAAAATGAGGCGGGGACCCGGTTTGACCTTTTCGCCCTGGGCGAGCACGACTTGGCGATTTTCGGAAATTCTCCGGATCGCCGTCTCAATGAGGCCGCTAGTATCCATCGTCTGGCGGCGCTTAGCCCAAACCAAAGCGTCGTCTACTTGTTCTTGCGTGACAAAACCCAGCCGTAATGCGGCTTCCGCGAAGCTCAGGGACTCGATCGGCATCACGGCATAGATGGCTTTGATCTCTTCGGGCGACAATTTAAATCGTGCCAGCAGCGCCGCGTGCAGTTCGACATCCGTGCCGGCAGCCATGGCCGCGTCTGCGAGCGAGTCCTTGGAGGAGGGCGCGGTCACGATGAGCTCGGGGCGAATTTGATGGCATCGAATTCACTCAGGACCGGCACCCCGAAGCCGCGCTCGAAGTCGTCGCGGCAACGTACCCGGCGATTGAAGAGGAGTTCGTAAACGAAAGGTGTACCCAAGCCGAGGAGCAGGCCGGCAAGCACCCCCAGCAGCACCAATTTTGGCTTGTTGGGTTTCATCGCTTTCATGACCGGGACGGCCCGGCTGATGAAATTGACGTTGGCGTAGTGCTCGCCGCTGGCAAACATGATCTGGTCATACCCGTCCAGCGCCCGTTTATACACCGACTGTGCCGACTCCAACTCGAGCACGTACTTCGTGCCTTCATCCTGAAGTTTGCGAACGCCAAGCACCTTGGCACGCTGTTCTGCCACGGCGGCAGCCAGTTTCTGCTCGAGCTGCCTGGCTCCGGCCAGATCGGCGTTTGCGCTGTTCTGACTCGCCGTTATTTCGTCGTTCAACGACTTGCTCGTCGCGGCAATCTGATTCTCGAGTTCGATGACCTTGGGGTGTGCCGGGCCCATCGTGGCGCGCAACACGGCCAGCTGCGAGTTTTGGTCGTTTAGCCGTTTTCTCAACATTTGAAAGGGGTCCGAAGCCTTTTCGGCCTGCAAGCTCAGTCGGTCGCGGCTCGCGGCCACCTCCGCGGCGCGACGTTGGTTTTGTGCTTCCTGGTATTTTAGTTCGAGACTTGTCAGCAGATCGCCTTCGACATTGTTCGTCTGCGCGGCCGCGTCGGTCACTCCCGACTTTTGCCTGAACGCAGTCACCTGATCCTGGGCGACGCTCACCTTATGCTTCAATTCGGCCAGTTCCCGGGCGTAGCTCTGCGCTCTTTCGGACGCGGGGCCGGAGACTCGTTGGCGCTGCTGGTCCAAATAAACGTCGGCAACCGCATTGGCGATCGAGGCGGCGAGCGCGGGATCTCGAGCCGACGCGGTGATGTAGATCAGTTGACTGCCGAACCGGCCCTGCTCGATCTCGAGATCCTTTCTGAGCACATCCTTGACCCAATCGCGCAGATCTCCGCCGCCCTCTTTATAGCCGGCCGTGTAATTCCTATCGGCGGTGAGATTGAGTTTATCGACCACCGGCAGCAATACCTCGCTGCTCTGCATCAGCTCTATCTCGGTCGAGATGTACGCGGCGACCGGCCCAGTCTGGATTCCTCGCGCAGCCAGGGGATCGTTGGACTCGTAGTTCACCATCAGCGTCGCTGTCGCCGCATAGGTTTTTGGCATGATTTTCGTTACGCCCGCCACCATGATCACGATTGCCGCTGCGATCAGGATCGACTGCCAACGGTAGGCGAGCACGATCGCCCGCAGCTGTGCCATCGACATCCCGGGAGGCGAAGCATCATGATCAAAAGAGGGCATGTGCTCTTGCGGCTGCACCTCTGCGCGAGCCGCCGTGAGCACCGGCAGGTTTCGAAAAATATTCAAAAGATGCTCTCCTTGACGTGAATCACGTCGTCGGGCTTGACCAAGTCGCTTAATTTTGCCTTCACGGTCACGTACTTACCGTCGGCAACCAGCCGCTTGATGTCGACGCGCCGCTCACTGCCGCGCGCGGTGACTCCTCCGGCAACCGCAATGGCCTGGACTACCGTCATGCCCGGCTCGACTCGGTACTTCTTCGGACTGGCCACTTCTCCGTAGATATAGAATTGCTCGGCCCGCGGCACGAGGATCGAGTCACCGCCGCGCAACGCTTGCGCCGGAACGGCATTTTTCGGGTCGTTCAAACCCTTCAGGTTGATGGGATATCGCTGTAAGGTACCGGCCGCGTCCTTGCGCAGCAAAAAGATCTCATCCGAGCCGGTCTCCAGGGCACCGCCGGCCATTGCGAGAAGATCGAAGATGCTGGTATTCGATTCGATCGGATAAACGCCCGGTTTTCCGACTTGGCCCAGGACGCTGATTCGCTGGCTGCGCGATACCGTCACCGTCAGCGTGACATGCGGGTCGACCAGGAACCTGCCGTCCTTGAGCGCCTTTTCGATTCTCTGGCTCGCTTCCGCGGGGGACAGTCCTGCGATCTGCACGGGCCCGGCGAGCGGTACTGGAATCGTACCGTCATCCGATACGTACACCGTCGTCGTCATGTCCGGCTGACCGTAGACCTGAATGCTCACACTGTCGCCGGGTCCGAGTTGGATAATTCGCGGCGCTGCGTCGATTGCCGGGGCCGGCGGGTCGCTCGCACTGGGGGATTGCGCCGCATTCACGGAAAGGGAGCAAACCGACCAAATAAGCAACCAGAGCCCGGAATTTAGGATGACCGAGCGACTTGACACGCCAAAACCTCCGGACAAGACATCAAAACGGACCCGTGGCCGCGCAGACCGGGAAACCTATAGTACTATCTCAATCTGGCGGGAGAGTATCGATTCTACGGGCCAATTCCATATATTGCTGGCCAATTCCATATATTGGCGTGAGACGGCACACAGCGGCCGCCTCCCTCGGGCCCGAGCACCCGCGTGGAGTGGGTTAATTGGGCGAATGTTATTATGTCCAAGATCCGATGGGTTCTACCGGCAGGCTGCATGGGGCGGGCCACGCACGGCAACGCGACGCCCATAAATGGGGATCCGGTCTAAGTCTCACCGGCAAAAACAGTGCTTAAATGTGACGATGTCGTTTCCAGTGAAGACAACACCCTCGTGAGCGCAGTTCCTACCGAAAATCCGACGCTGACGCAGTCCGCCGCGACCGCGCTGCCGCTGTATTTTTCGTCAGGAGTTCATCGCCTATTCGGGTGGCTGCATTCGATCCCCAACGATGTGCCGTCCTCCCTGGGTCTGGTGATCTGCAAACCTTTCGGCTTTGAAGCCATGTCGGCGCATTTGAGCGTCCGGGCGTTTGCAGAGATGGCCGCCGAACTTGGAATACCCACCCTTCGTTTCGACTACGGCGGCAGCGGCGACTCGGCAGATCTGGAACCCGCCGCCGACCAATTGGATGCCTGGCTGCGAGACGTGATTGCCGCGATCCGTGAGTTGCAGAGCCGAACCGGCGTCGAACGCGTATGCCTCTTGGGAATCAGGCTGGGTGCACTGCTCGCGGTGCTCGCCGCGTCGCGAGCGCCTCAGGTCAAGGCACTGATTGCGGTGGCGCCGGTACTCAGCGGAAAACGCTACATTCGCGAGCTCCGCACATTCGAACTCGCCGCGGCGCAGACTCAGGCTTCGCTTGCCGGGGCTCCGCAGCAGACTCCATCGCTCGACGCGGAATTGGCGGGTGCCGGACATCTGGAGGTTAGCGGTTTCTTCCTCAACGCAAAGACGATATCCGCTCTGCAGCAGGTCGACCTGTTGACCATGCCGCCGCCCACTCTGGCGGAGGCGTTGGTGATAGATCGCGAGGACCTTCCGGTGGCGGGCGCTTGGGAACGTGTGATGTCGGAGTCGGGGACCCGGACTCAGTACGTCGCCCTGCCGGGGTTCGTGGAAATGATCATGCGACCTCCGAATTTGACCGTGGTGCCTGAAGCGATGGTCGCTGCGGCCCGCGCGTGGCTGACCCAGCGCTCTGGGTCGATCGCATCGGCGGATCGTTCGAATGCGGCGCCCGCTTCAGACGCATCCTCAGCGGTATTGAATTTACAGGATGACAGCGACGCGACGCTCGCCGAGCATCCGTTGGTTCTTCGGCCACGCCCCATGCTGTTCGGCATCGTCACGCTGCCGGCCAAGGGCGAGGTCCGGCGGCGGGGCGTCATACTGCTCAACTCCGGTGGCGACCATCACATCGGACCGCGCCGTCTGTATGTCTCGCTGGCGCGCGACTGGGCCAAACGCGGTTACACGGTATTGCGCATGGATCTGGCGGGCCTGGGGGACAGTGCGACACTGCCCGGCCAGCCCAGCAATGAATTATTTCCCCTCAACGCAATCGACGATGTACGCCTCGCCGTAGAGTCGATGCGCAGCCAATATGGCCTGCGCGACATTACGCTCGCGGGCATGTGTTCGGGCGCTTCACACGCGGTGCGCGCCGGGATGGAAGGCGTAGCCGTCGATCGTGTGTTGGCGATCAATCCGCTGATCTTCTTTTGGAAGGATCGGGTAGACATTAGCGACGTGCAGCCATGGGAAGTCGTGCACAAGCCCGTGGCCTACCTCGGACGCATTTGGTCCATGGACTCATGGCGACGGCTCTTGTTCGGCGACGTCAGCATTTGGAGAGTCGCGCAGATTTATCTGCACCGGCCGATGCTGGCCGTGAAATCCGCACTGCGCGATCTGGCCAGAGGCATGCACATTCGCCTGAAGAACGACCTTGGATTGGCACTGAAGGATCTCAAAGCGCGCGGCGTCAGAGTCGTATTCGTATTTTCGCGAGGCGACGTGGGCATGCGTCTGCTGCAGTTGCAAAGCGGGCTGTCGGAGAAAGAACTGAACGAGCGCTACTGCATCCGCATGATCGATGGCGCCGACCATGATTTTACCCGCAGCCGGGCGCGGGCCGCACTGGGGCAGATACTCTCCGAGGAACTCTACGCGCCGAATTCCGCCGCGCAGCGGTCGGCGGCGAACGACCCGGGCTCATTTGACCGGTCCAGCATTTCGGCCGTAGGCGTGGTAGCTCCCTCCCCAAAGCACCGATAGCTTGCCGAAATTGGCGCTGGTCCGGATGAGCCAGTGCGCGGCGTGATGGCGGCCAAAAGGCAGCGATAGCAGCGACAAGGCGCCGGCAATCAGCATTTGCGCGGCGGCCTGCAAGAAAAACAAGGCGCGACCCGGCCAGCCGATGCTCCGAAAGCCCCCGGCAAGCGTATATCGCGCGAAGCCTTGACCGGCGCCGAGCGCACGCAGCGTGAGAAATCGCAACGAAAGCCGCTTGGGCTCGACCGCCTCGTACACCGGAGCCTTTTCGGTCCAGACGACCTTGGCCCCTTTGTGCGCGAGCCGGACCAACAAGTCCAGATCTTCGCCCGCCATGAGGCCATGTCGAGGATCGAAGGGCCCGTCTTCCGCATGCAATAGATCGGCTCGCAGCACGACATTGCCGAATCGCATGCAGTTGAGAGGCACTTCGGCACCTTCGCGCTGATGCGGAAAATCATAGAATCGCCCGCGCCGGATCCATGCGGAGGCATTCTCGGGAACCTGGGGTTCGACCGGCGCCAGGACCGCGTCGGCGCCATGGGCCTCGACGGCGAGCATGAGTTCTCGCAACCAATGTGCGGGCGCGCGTTCATCATCGTCGAGGAAGGCGATCCAGGACCCTGACGCGAGTTGGACGCTTCGATTCCGCGTGATGGCGATGTTGGGGAGAGGCTGCACGTCATAGTCGACGCGGAACGGGACGCCCGACGCCCTAAATTGCGCCACCGTCGCTCTGGCGCCGGCGGCTGGATCATTGTCGACGACGACCACTTGGTCCGGAACCCGGTCTTGCCGCGCCAGGTCCGCAAGGACCGCACCGAGGCGTTCGTTGCGCTTGAAGGTGGCCAGACAGACGCTCACCGGCGCTGCGATGGTCGTGCGCATTTCAGGCATTCGGCAAGGTACACCTGGTAAGGGAAACGTAGCTAAGTTGTTGATTGGTGGGCGGTACAGGGATTGAACCTGTGACCCCTGCCGTGTGAAAGCAGTGCTCTACCGCTGAGCTAACCGCCCGATAATCAGCGGCGAAGTATGACATCGGCCACCCGCCAAAACAAATGACCCCCCGCAGCCCGTCATGGGCGCTGCGTGCCTGTTGGCGTGACACCGCCGTGCGAGTCGATTCTCTCAATCCAAAAAGTGCGACCGATCGCGAGCGAAAGACGCGGATCTAGTAGTAGATTTCGAAATACAGACAGTTCGGCGAATTAGGTTGAGAATTAATCCAATGAGTTCCGCGCCATCCATTCGACTCGCAGCTGCACCGACGAAAACCTTGGGAGAGGCGATATATTTCGACTCGGGTGAACACCAACTTTTTGGTTGGCTTTATACACCGCCGGCAGACGCAACGGCGAAGCTCGGTCTGGTGATCTGTAAGCCATTCGGCTACGAGGCATTGTGCTCGCACCGCGGCCTGCGCGCATTTGCTGAAGCCGCCGCGGCGTGCGGCATAGCAACCTTGCGTCTGGACTATTTGGGCACGGGCGATTCGGAGGAGATTGATCCGCAGGCCGACCAACTGAGCGCGTGGACACGGGACGTGATTTCGGCCGTCGATGAGTTGCGCCGGCGTACCGCGGTCCAACATGTGTGCCTGCTTGGGGTCCGGCTTGGCGCGCTGCTGGCTGCCTTGGCCGCCCGCGATTGCGCCGCCGTCACCTCCCTCATTCTCATAGCGCCGATCGTGAGCGGACGACGCTACCTGCGAGAACTGCGCACCAATCGGATGTTCGCCTCGCTGCTCGATGCCCAATTGGCGGGCGCCGAGCCGGCGCCCGCGGAGACCCCGGCCGGCGGAATGGAAGTGAGCGGCTTTCGGCTATCCGCGGCCACCCTCGGCGCCCTGACCCATGTCGACCTGAAGTCGTACGCTGCGCCGACGGTGACTGATGTGCTGGTGATTGACGGCAAGGACCTGCCGGGGGCCAGCGCATGGGCTCAGCAGCTCGTGGCTCTCGGTATTCGGACCCAGTATCGGGTGTTGCCCGGCTTGATTGAAATGGCGATGACCGCGCCCCAATACGCGGCCGTGCCGCTGGAGATGATTGCGGCGATGCAGGATTGGTTGGGTCAATTTGCACAGGAGTCATCGGCAACGGTCGCACCGCGGACGCCGCCAACCGTGGTGATGACCTTGCGCGGCGATGAACCCGCACAGCACGCCGTGTTGACCGAGCGCCCGGTGTTCTTTGGCTCCGAGACTCCCTTGTTCGGCATCGTTACGGAACCGCGCCAGGGAGAGAAGCGACGCCGCGGCGTCATTTTGCTCAACGCCGGAGCAGACTACCACATCAGTGCGAATGGCATGCATGTCGAGCTTGCCCGCGAGTGGGCTTCGCGCGGCTATGTGGTGCTGCGCATGGACCTCGCCGGCCTCGGCGACAGCGCCACCCGTGCGGGACGGCCGGACAATGAGGTGTTTCCGCCGGCGGCGCTCGACGATATCCGCTCGGCCATCGACTTTCTGCGCAGCCGCTACGGCGCCACCGACATGACTCTGTATGGGCTGTGCTCCGGTGCCTATCACGCGTTGCGCGCAGCGGCCGCGGGAGCGCCGGTCAACCGCATATTGATGGTCAACCCGCAGAACTATTTTTGGGAGCCGGGGACGACTCTGGATGATCTGCAGCCGGCGGATATCGTTTACAACCCCAAACTGTATCGCCGCAAGTTCCTGTCCGGTGACGCCTGGAAGCGCTTGCTCAGCGGCCAAGTCGATGTCTGGCGGGTCGCAAAAATATTCTTCAATCGTCCACTCATGGCTGTGCAATCCAAATTGCGCGACCTGGCCCGGCGACTGCGCATACGCTTGCGCAACGATCTTGGCAGGGAACTCGAGGAAATATGCAAGCGGGGAGTCAGGATCGTTTTCGTGTTCACGCGCGGCGAACCCGGAATCGATCTGCTCAAGATAGAAGCCGGATCATCGGTCAAGCGGCTGGGCGAGTCGTGCCGCATTCACATCATCGTCGGCGCCGATCATATCTTCAGCCAAAGCGGCCCAAGGTCGATGTTGAAGACAATCCTCAGCAACGAATTGTTTGCGAGAACCTAGAAGCGGGTACTATTGGGCGGCTGAAGCGCAAAGGAGCGTATGGAATGTCGGTAAGAGCCACTGTGATTTCGCAGTTCGAACAGGTTGCCGTCGAGCAGCATCGAAAGTTGTCGCGCCTGTCCGATGATCTGAAGCTGCTGGATTCCGGTCTGGACTCCTTGAGCTTTGCGCTCATCGTCGTGCGTCTGGAGGATGCCTTGGGCTTCGACCCGTTTGACGTTGCCGAGGATGTGAAATTTCCCGTGACCTTCGGCGAGTTCGTAAAACTGTACGAAAATCATCCTCACTAGTACGCGTTGCGGTCGCTGACGACGGTCAACGCCGTCCTTGCGATGATTTTGAGATCCAGCCACAGCGACCAATTCTTGAGGTAATCGAGATCGTATTGCACCCGTCGGTGCATCTTGTCCACCGTCGAGGTTTCTCCTCGCAGGCCGTTGACCTGTGCCCAGCCCGTGATGCCCGGACGCACCTTGTGGCGAATCATGTAGCCGCTGATCAGCTTGCGGTACTCCTCGTTGTGGGCCACGGCATGCGGTCTCGGGCCCACGAAGCTCATCTTGCCTTCGAGGACGTTGAAGATCTGCGGCAGCTCATCCAATGACGTGCGCCGCAAGAACGCGCCGAGCGGAGTGATGCGGGAGTCTTCCTTGGTCGCCTGAGTCACGACCGGGCCGTCTTCGCAGACCGTCATGCTGCGGAATTTGTAGACCAATATCTCCTCGCCGTTCAGGCCGTAGCGGCGCTGCTTGAACAATACCGGTCCCGGCGAGGACCGCTTGATCGCCAGCGCGACGATGAGCAGCACCGGGAGCGTCAGCAGCAATGCGATCACCGCGAGCACGACATCGAATACGCGCTTCCAGAAACCGCTCATTCCTTGCAGCGGCGAGTCGCAGATCGAGAAGGCCGGCATTCCGTTGATCTCCACGCAGCGCGCCTGCACGAGATCGAAGGCAAACAGGTTCGGGACAAAATACACGGACGCGGTCGTGTCGCGCAGCGCCTGGAGCAACTCTACGATGCGCGGCGCCGTGGAAATCGGCAGCGCCAGGTACACCCGGCCGATCGAATTGTTTCGCACGAAGTCGGCAAAATCACGCGCCGCACAATTGCCCGTGACCCGCTTGTCGACAGCGTCCTTCACTCGCTCGGCGCTGCGATAATCGAAAAATCCAAAAAACTTCTCGCCCGCATGGCTTTGTCCAATGCGCCGCGCGAGTTCGACGCCGACATCGTTGGCGCCGATGATGATGTAGCGCTGGGCCGCCCGAAAATCCGACGCCAGCCACTGTGCAAACGAGGTCCGCAGGGTGTCGACGAACAGCAACGCAAACGGAGTTACCAGAAACCAGCTCAGGATGATGTCGCGCGGGAAGACCTGCGTGAGCTTGAACGATGCAGACAGGAATATCAGGATGACGACCACACAGCTCCACTCGAGCAAAATGCGCGACGCGGCTTTGCGAATACGCGCCGCGCCTCGGGTATTGCCGAGATCCAGAGGGCTGAAAATTTGCGCCGTGATGAGAAACACAACGAGTCCCAGAGCATAGAATTCCAGCGACAGGCGGCGGCCGCCGGCGAGGGCGCACACGGCAAGCATGGCGACGACCACCAACGGCAAGATGCCTTGTTTCGCCAATGTCACATGGGCCGGTTCCAAGCTGCCGAAGCGCACCGCCTTATTCTGCAAAGAGCCATTGCAGAGCAGTTCGGAAGCGGTGCGGGGCATCCCCGGAGACCGAAGCGCTCGCTCATCTGGCAGGCATCCAGTGCCTGCCGGGGTGTCGGACATTGCAGCATTCCCTGTGGGTCGGCGGTCATTGCGACCACGTATAGGTAGCAGCAAGATGCGTGCCATCACCGGGGGCATATTATGTCAATGAGGGTGAGGGATGACTGAAGCGCCCGGCGCCGCGCGCGATTCGCCGAATTAAAGAATTTAAGCTGCAAAATCAGGGCGGTAGCTTCGCGCCCGAGCGGCGCAGTTTCACGGGCGTCTGACATCGAGCACTTTTCGACCACCGCAGTCGGGCTACATCTCGGTGCAGCCTGCCTCGCCGCAGAGCGCGATCGGTGCGGCGCCTGATGCCGATACGTTCCTGTGCCCAATGCGATACCTACTGGGTTTTAATGGTTTTGAAACATCGCAGGTGCCGCGCTGTCGCTGCCGCCGTGTCCAACGAGACGTTTGAGGAACCGATATCCCCGCTTCGCAATCACCAAGAGCCGCGGCAAAGGTTTGCGGCAGAACGCTATCTTTCGAACGTATTTCTCAACGGTCCACTCGGCCCGCGATCCCGCGGGGAAAAACACCGTCTCGCCCGCGTTCACGCGTCGGGCTTTGCCGCCAGAATCCTTGACGATGCACCCGCCGTCGAGCACATAGACCGTCTCGTCCACATCGTAGAACCAATTGAATCGGCCG
>Ga0209656_10001726_pt1 | contig 14271 bp, 12 predicted proteins | sample BogFormECP12_OM2_FD_188239 | JGI IMG/M metagenome (GOLD analysis project Ga0209656, IMG submission 188239) | Bog forest soil microbial communities from Calvert Island, British Columbia, Canada - ECP12_OM2 (SPAdes) (version 2) | ecosystem: Environmental > Aquatic > Freshwater > Wetlands > Bog ... | reverse complement strand
TATCTGATCGTCGACTACGCCGAGGCTCTGACGGTGATCGACGTCAACTCCGGCAGCTTCATCGGACGCGGGAAGGGCGCCGCGCTCGAGGACACGATCACGAAGACCAACCTCGAGGCCGCGGAGGAGGTCGTCAACCAGCTGCGCCTGCGGGACATCGGCGGGATCATCGTGATCGACTTCATCGACATGGCGCGGGCCCGCAACCGCGACGCCGTCATGAAGACGCTGCGCAAGACGCTCGACGAGGACCGCACGAAGACCTTCACGGCCGAGATCTCCAAGCTCGGCCTCGTCGAGATGACCCGCCAGAACGTCACCGAGGGGGTTCGGGAGATCATGAGCCGCCCCTGTCCCACGTGCGACGGCGAGGGGGTGATCCGCTCCGAGGAGACGATCGCGATCGAATTCGAGCGACGGCTCAGGGACGTCGTGGCGGAACATCCCGAGGCGGAGGCCTTCCTGCTGCAGATCAATCCTCGGGTGAGCACCCAGTTCACCGGCCACGGCTCGCGGGTGCTACACGCGCTCGAGCGGCAGACCGGCAAGTCGTTCCTGTTCGAGGGCTCCGAAGGGCTCGAGCTCGATCACTTCGCGGTGACCTTCATCGGCACCCGCGAGGAGGTCGAGGAGCGGGCGCTCCCGTTCCGTCAAGGGGACGAGGTGCTCGTCGAGATCGTCGAGCCCCACATGTACGACGTGGACGACGCCGTCGCGAAAATCGACGGCTACATCATCTCGATCGCAGGAGCCGCCCCCCACGTGGGGGAGAAGCGGATGGTGCGGATCGATCAGGTGGGGCGGACCGCGGCGAGCGCGCTCCTGCTCGACGAGTCCGGCGAGGTCGTCGCACGGGCGTCCCGCCCGGGCGCCGAGGAGGGTGGGGCGGGCGACTCCCGCCGCTCCCCCGCTCCCTCCGGGGCGCGCCGTACACCCCCCGAGAGAAGCGAGCGGCGCTCCCGAGGCCGGCGGGCGATCGCGGGCGGGGAGGACGAGGAGTCTCGGCGGGAAGCCGGCCTCGGCGAGTCACCCGCGGGTATCGACGCCGAGCCCGAGCAGGAGCCGGGACCCCCCGAGCCCGCCGTTGCGGAGGGGCAGGGGGGCGAGGGCGCAGACGATGGCCTACAATCCAAGCCTCGGCGTCGTGGCCGCAGGGGTGGGCGGCGCCGTTCGGCTGCCAAGGCCGAGGCGACCCCCGAGTAGCCGGCGGGCCCCCCGGCGAGGACCGCTTCTCGGCGTCTGCGGGGCTGCACAATCGAGGCTTGACAACATGTACGCAATCGTGAAGACAGGTGGCAAGCAGTACCGCGTGGAGCGAGGCCAGAGGCTGCTCGTCGAGCGCCTCCCCGCCGCCGAGGGAGCGGACGTGGCACTTCAGCCGATCCTCTACCGCTCCGAGGAGACCGTCTTCGACAGGGAGGGCCTGGCGGGGGTCAGGGTAACCGCGCGGGTGCTCGGCCACGTGCGGGGAGAGAAGCTCCGCGTCTTCAAGTTCAAGCCCAAGCGGGGCTACAAACGGCGCACCGGCCACCGCCAGGAGCTCACACGGATCGAGGTCACGGAGATCGCGACCGGGCCGGCCAAGCCGCCCGCCAAACCCGTGCGCGCCAAACAGGGCGACGGCGCCGCCAAACCTGCCGCCAAACCTGCCCGCGCCAAACAGGGAGGCGACGCGGCCGGCAAGCCCCCCGCAGGTACCGCACGCGCCAAACAGGGCGACGGCGCCGCGAAGACCGCGGCCAAACCGGCCCGTGCCAAACGCGCCGGCAGCGCCGAGAAGCCGGACGAGAACAAGGAGAAGGGCTCAGATGGCTCATAAGAAGGGGCTCGGGTCGAGCCGCAACGGGCGCGACTCCAACGCCCAGCGCCTCGGCGTGAAGACGTTCGCCGGCCAGCTGGTCAGCGGCGGGGAGATCATCGTCCGCCAGCGGGGCACCCGCTTCAAGCCCGGGGCCGGGGTCGGGATCGGCAAGGACGACACGCTGTACGCGAGGACCGCCGGGACTGTGCAGTTCCAATCCGGCCGCAGGGGCCGCGTGGTGAGCGTGGTCCCCGACGCCGGCCAGGGCTGAGCCGAGCACGTCCCCGCACTCGCGGGCGGCCGCCTGCGCCGATGGCGGCTGTCACGATTGAGGGATGCTTCACGATCGCGCGAGAATCCACGTCGAGGCGGGGGCCGGAGGCGACGGCTGCATGAGCTTCCGCCGCGAAGCAAAGGTGCCTCGTGGCGGTCCCGACGGCGGCGACGGCGGGCGCGGGGGGGACGTGATCGTGCTGTGCGACGACTCCCTGCGCGACCTGCAGAGCTTCAGGCGGCGCAGCCACTACCGTGCGGGGCGGGGAGGACACGGGGAGGGCGCGCTGCGGCACGGGGCGGCGGGGCAGGAGCTGACGATCCGGGTGCCCCCGGGAACCGAGGTCGTCGGGCCCGACGGCGACGGGGACGACCTGCAGGGGCGCAGGTGGGAGCTGATCGCCGACGGACAGCGGGCGAGGGTCGCCCGAGGCGGCAGCGGAGGCAGGGGAAACAAGCACTTCGCCACGCCCACCCGCCAGGCGCCGCACTTCGCCGAGCGGGGGCTGGCAGGCGAGGAGGGCTGGCTCGAGCTGCGACTGAGGCTGCTTGCCGACGTGGGCCTCGTGGGGCTGCCCAATGCGGGCAAGTCCTCGCTGCTCTCCCGCCTGACCCGGGCCGCCCCGAAGATCGGGAGCTATCCCTTCACCACCCTCTCGCCCGTGCTCGGGGTGCTCGAAGGAGACGACCGTCAGCTCGTCGTGGCCGACATCCCCGGCCTGATCGAGGGCGCCAGCGAAGGCGCGGGCTTGGGGCACGAGTTCCTCGCCCACGTGGAGCGCACGAGGATCCTCGTCCACGTGCTCGACCTCGCCCCCGAGCTGACCGCCGGGGAGGATGCCGACATGGCCGTCAACCACGAGACGATCGAGCGGGAGCTCGCGGCCTACGACGAGCGGCTCGCCCGGCTTCCCCGCGTGCTCGCCCTGTCAAAGGCGGACCTCGTGACGGAGGCGCGTGCGAGGGAGATCTGCGCCGAGTGGCGTGGGCGCCTCGGCCGCGAGGTGCCCGTGGTCCTCACCTCCAGCGCGACGGGACGGGGGCTCGAGGAGCTCGCGGCGGTCCTGCTGCGGAGTCTCGCAGCACCCGCCGGGGTCCATCCCTCCGACACGGACGGGGCGGGCGCCGGGCCCGACGGAGCGGAGGAGGAGCTCGCCGAGCACATGGTGTTCCGCCCAGCCTCCGCCGCCGGCTTCCGCGTCGAGCAACTGGCCCCGGGGTCCTTCGCCGTGCGCGGCAGGGGGATCGAGCGGCTGCTGGAACGCCACGACATCGACAACGACGAGGCGATGGCCTACCTCGAGGGCCGGCTGCGGCGGATCGGAGTGCTGCGGGCGCTCGAGGCCGAGGGCTTCCAGCCGGGGGACGAGATCGAGATCGCCGGCGTCACCTTCGAGCTCGACCCGAGCTCGCCCCTCTAGCTGGCCCAAATAAGCTCCATACATGAGACGTCTGGTTCTCAAGCTGGGCTCGAGCGTGGTCGCCGACAGCGAGGGGACACCCCGTTCGGAGGTGCTCGCTCGGCTGTGCGGCCTGTTCGCCGACCTCCATCAGGAGGGGGCCGACGTGATCGTCGTGACCAGCGGGGCGATCGCCAGGGGCATGCGGGTGATGGGCCTGCCCGAGCGCCCCACCTCGGTCGGGGCCATGCAGGCCGCCAGCGCCGTTGGCCAGGGCAAGCTCTACCGGATCTACGACGAGCTCCTGCGCGAGCGGGGCGTCACGAGCGCCCAGGTCCTGCTGACCTTCTTCGACATGAGCGCCCGCACCCACTACCTGAACGCCCGCCAGACGCTGACGACGCTGATCGAGTGGAGGGTCCTGCCGGTGATCAACGAGAACGACACAACCGCCACCGACGAGATCTCCTTCGGCGACAACGACTTCCTCGCCGCCCAGGTCGCCGTGCTCGTGGCCGCCGACGAGCTGATCCTGCTGACCGACATCGACGGCCTGTTCACCGCCGATCCGCGGCTGTACCCCGATGCCCGCATCGTCGGCGAGGTCGCCGACTTCAACGCCCTGCAGGAGCTCCAGATCGGCCACACCACCTCCCCCCTCGGGTCGGGGGGGATGCGCTCCAAGGTCGTGGCCGCCGAGATGGCGACGGCCGCGGGGATCCCGACGGTCATCTGCAACGGGTTGCGCGACGGCGCTCTGCAGGCGGTTCTCGCCGGCGAGCACGAGGGCACCCGCTTCCTCGCCCGGGAGGCCCGCTACAGCTCCTTCAAGCTGTGGCTGAAGTACGCCAAGCCCTCTCGCGGGATGCTCCTGATCGACGCCGGCGCCGTCCGGGCGGTGCGCGAAGGCAGCGCGAGCCTGCTCCCGGTCGGGGTGGTCGGCGTGATCGGGGAGTTCGACGCCGGCGACGCCGTGGAGATCGCCGAGCGGGGAGACGGCGAGGCGATGCCGGGGCGGACCCTCGCGAAGGGCATCTGCAGCTACTCGGCGGAGGAGCTGCGGCGGGTGATCGGGCTCCAGTCCTCGGCGGTGCGGAAGATCCTCCCGCGCGCCAGCGACGAGGCGGTCCACCGCGACTACCTCGTTCTCGACTGAGGGCCCTACCCTGTAGGGATGGCAACAGCGGTCTCATCCGTCGGCGAGACCTGTCGTGCGGCCAAGCGGGCGGCGCGGACGCTCGCCCAGGTCGAAAGCGACGTCAAGGACGGTGCGCTGAAGGCGATCGCCGATGCGCTGGAGGCTCGCTGCGAGGAGGTCCTCGAGGCGAACGACCGCGACATGCAGCTCGGACGCGAGCAGGACATCGGCGAGGCGCTGCTCGACCGCCTCCGCCTCGACGAGGGCCGCATCTCCGCGATCGCCCGGGCGGTCCGCCAGATCGCCGCGCTGCCCGACCCGGTCGGGGAGGTGATCGAGGGGCGCCGCCTGCCAAACGGCCTGGACGTCCGCAAGGTGAGGGTTCCCCTCGGCGTCGTGGCCGTCGTCTACGAGGCGCGCCCGAACGTCACGATCGACGCGACGGCACTGTGCCTGAAGTCCGGCAACGCGATCGTGCTGCGGGGCTCCTCGACCGCGATGCACTCCAACGCCGCCCTCGCCCAGATCGCCGCGCAGGCGGCGGTGCAGGCCGGGCTGCCCGACGGCTGCGTGAGCCTCGTGGCCGGGGGAGGACGGGAGGAGCTCGCCGAGCTGGCCACGCAGAAGGACACCGTCGAGGTCATCATCCCCCGCGGCGGGGAGGGCCTCAAGCACGCGCTCCAGGCCGTCGCCACCGTGCCCGTGATCTACGCCGCGTCGGGCAACTGCCACGTCTACGTGGACGCCTCCGCCGACCTCGACCGGGCCGAGGCGATCGTGATCAACGCCAAGACCCACCGGCCGGGGGTCTGCAACGCCGCCGAGACGCTGCTCGTCCACGAGGCGATCGCAGGCGAGTTCCTGCCGAGGATGCTCCTCCGCCTGGCGGCCTCCGGGGTGCTCCTCCGCGGCGACGAGCGCGTGCGCGCCCTCGTCGGCGAGACGGACCCCGGGAGCGGGCCGATCGACGGCGGGGGTGCTCCGGCGGTCAGGCTCGAGCCCGCCCAGGAGGAGGACTGGGCGAGCGAGTACCTGTCGCTGACGCTCGCGGTCGCGGTCGTCGAGTCGACCGAGGATGCGATCGAGCACATCGGCAGGTATGGAAGCGGTCACTCCGAGGCGATAGTCACCCGTGAGACCGCCAGCGCCCGGGCGTTCCAGCGGGGCGTAGACGCAGCCTGCGTGTACGTCAACGCCTCCACCCGCTTCACCGACGGAGGCGAGTTCGGGATGGGGGCGGAGATCGGCAACTCAACGCAGAAGCTCCACGCCCGCGGGCCGATCGGCCTGCGCGAGCTGTGCACCTTCAAGTACCTCGTCGAGGGCGACGGGCACGTCCGCGCTTGACGGTCCGGCGTCCCGGATCGGGATCCTCGGGGGCACCTTCAACCCGCCCCATCTCGGGCACCTCGCGGTCGCTCGCAACGCGCTCGAGGGGCTCGCGCTTGGGCGGGTTCTGCTGATGCCCGCCCACACGCCCCCCCACAAGCCGTCCGGGGAGGACCCCGGCGCTGAGCACCGGCTGCGGATGTGCGAGCTGCTCGTGGCCGGCACGGACGGGCTGTCGGCGTGCTCGCTGGAGATCGACAGGGGGGGCCCGTCCTACACGGTCGATACCCTGAGGGCCGTACATGCCAGCCATCCGGACGCTGAGCTGACGTTCATCGTGGGGGCCGACGTGGCGAGCACGATCGCCTCCTGGCGTGAACCGCAGGCGCTGCTCGCGCTCTCCGATCTGGCGGTCGTGCCGCGCGACGGGTTCGACCCGCGGGTGGTGCTCGAGACGATCGCGCGCATCGAGCCGAGCCCGGCCGCCACGGCCGCCACGGGCACCCCGGCCCCGACCGTCAGCTTCCTGGAGATGGAGAGGATCGATGCCTCCTCCTCGATGGCGCGCGAACGTGCCGCCCGGGGGGAGCCGCTGGAGGACCTCGTCGGCAGCGAGGTGGCCCGCTACATCGCCGAGCACTCTCTGTACCGTCCACGCTCGGAGGAGGGGGGCTGATGGGTCCCGGGGAGCTGGTCGAGGAGATCGCCCGCTACGCGGCCGACAAGAAGGCGATCGATCTCGTCGAGCTGGACCTGCGGGGGGTGCTCGGGTACACCGATTACTTCCTCGTCTGCTCAGGCAACACCGGCCGCCAGGCAAAGGCGATCCACGACGGCATCCTCGAGGGTCTCAAGCACGATCACGACACCCTGCCCAGGCGCGTGGAGGGCTCGGCGGCGGCCGGCTGGATCCTGATGGACTACCTCGACGTGGTGGTCCACATCTTCACCCCCGAGACGCGCGAGTTCTACCGGCTCGAGCAGCTGTGGGGAGAGGCCCCCGCGCGGATGGCCGGCGCCGAGCAGCGCTGACCGGCGGTGAGCTCGACCGCATCCGGTCACACGCCTCGCCTCACCGCCGTGCTGCGGGAAGGCGAGCGGGTGACCTCGCTTGAGCTGTTCTTCGACCTGGTGTTCGTGCTCGCACTCACCCAGTGCACGGCCCTGATCGCGCTCAGGCCGAGCTGGGAAAGTGTGCTCAGGGCGATGCTCGTGCTCGGCGTGCTGTGGTGGTCGTGGGTCGGCTACGCCTGGCTCACCAGCGTGGTAGATCCCGAGGAGGGGTCGGTGCGCCTGGTGATGTTCGCGGCGATGGCGGCGCTGCTCGTCGCCTCCCTGTGCGTGCCGGGTGCGTTCGCCGGCGATGCCGTCCTGTTCGCATGCGCCTACGGTGCCGTGCGGGCGGCCCACATCGCCCTGTTCATGCTCGCCAGCCGCGACGACGAGCCTCTGCGCCACTCGGTGGTCGGCCTGGGGGCGAGCACGGCGATAGGCGTCGGGCTACTGTTTGCGGCCGCCTTCACCTCAGGCGGGCTGCAGCTGGGCCTGTGGGGGCTCGCCCTTCTGATCGACATGGGGGGGCCGTATCTGTTCGGCGCCGAGGGATGGAAGCTCGTCCCCGGCCACTTCGCCGAGCGCCACGGGGCGATCATCATCATCGCCCTCGGCGAGTCGATCGTCGCGATCGGCGCGGGTGCCAGCGCCGCCCTCGGCGCAGGGGTGGCGGCCGCCGCCGTGCTGGGGGTGGTCGTATCGGGGGCGCTGTGGTGGCTGTACTTCGACGTAGTGGCGATCGTCGCCGAGCGGCGCCTCTCGAAAGCGCCCGAAGGCCGCGAGCGCAACGAGATCGCCCGCGACTCCTACTCCTTCCTGCACTTCCCGATGGTCGCCGGCATCGCACTCGTGGCGGTCGGTCTGAAAAAGACCCTCGGCCACGTCAGCGACCCGCTCGGCCTCGTGCCCGCCGCAGCGATGCTCGGGGGAGGGGCGCTCTACCTCCTGGGCCACGTCGCCTTCAGGTGGCGCAACGTCCACAGCCTCAACACCCAGCGGCTCGCCTGCGCGGCGGTGCTCCTGGCCCTGATCCCCCTCGAGGCCCACATCGCACCGGCCTCGCTGGCGACCCTCGCCGTGTTCGCAGCGTTGCTCTCGGGGCTGATCCTGTACGAGTACGTCCGCTTCGCCGAGGCACGCGATCGCGTCCGCCATCAGCTCGCCCGCGAAAGCGCCCCCGACTGAGCGACCCGCCGCCCTCCGCGAGCCATGTAGGCGAGGATCGCGCCCTGGGTGAGCAGCGCCACGGCGCTCGCCAGCGCGAACGCCGCCGCCACCCCCAGGGCCGGCAGGCCGACGGCGAGGGCGAAGCAGAAGAGGGCGAAGGCCCCATAGCCGCCGAGCAGCCAGCGCAGCAGGTGCTGGACCTCGTGAGACCCCCGCTGGGCGTGGGTGAACGTGGCGAGGACCGTGGCGATTATCGGAAACGGGGCGAGCAGGCCGCTGAGCTGGGGGCCGAGCCAGCCCGCCGCGGCGGTCAGACAGACCACGAGGGCGAGGGCGCAGACGGCCCTCATCGGAAGGTCCCAGGAGGGGGCCTGGGCCGCGGAGCGGGCCCTCGGGCGGGGCTTGGGCAGCGAGACGAGCCCGATCGCCAGCCCCGCGAACGCGATCGCCAGGGCGACCCCGGCGGTGACCGACAGCGCGCTGAACACCGCCGTCGCCAGGCCGAAGGCGAGCCACCCGGCGAGCATGCTGGCGCCCCAGAAGGCCCGGCCCGAGAGCCTCGCATACACGACCACGAAGGCGATCAGCGAGACCAGCCCGAGCAGCGTCCCGACGGCGGCTCCAGCCGCGAACGAGCGTCCGTCGGTGAGCGCGTAGGCGAGCAGGATCGGCCCCGCCACGACCGGCAGTCCGGCGATCAGCCCGCCAACCCGAGGCCCGTAGCGACGGGCAGTCAGCGAGGCGCCGACGACGAAGCTCGGCGCGAGCAGCAGCTTGACCGCGAGCAGTCCCACGCATGCATGATTGCGCACCCGCCGGCCCCGGTGCCGCCGGTGGGTTGGCATTTGACGGGCGAGGAGGGACCTGGCATGCTCGCCCAGCCTGATGTTCCTCGCCCCTCCACATTCACCGCGAGTGGCCGCCCGCCTTCGCACCTGCGCGCTCGTGGCGGTGGCGGTCGGCCTGTCCGCCTGCGGCAGCAGCACCTCGGCCCCGGCCCAGACCAAGGCGCCGGCGAGCACCCCCGCCGTGGCCACCGCCGCGGCCGGCACCCCGACGGCCACCGCTCCGGCCCAGACCCAGACGGTCGCGACCGCGGCGACGTGCCCCAGCCCGGAAACTCTCGCCGTCTCGGCGCATCAGCTGCAGGGCGCCGAGAAGCGCTACGCGACCGAGCAGCGGGGCACCACGATCCACCTCGACCTGGAGCGCATCGCCCACGACCCGGTCCTCATATCCGCGCTGCAGTCCGGCAACCTGCACGCCGCCCTGCAGGAGGCCAACGCGCTGACCTTCGGCGAACCCACCCGTCACGTCGTGCGCATCAGGATCACCCGCAACGGGCGGATAATCGTAGACGCCAACCCCTCGTCGTTCTCCGTCGGGGGCTCGAGCCTGCCGCTGTACGGGGCGCACGGGAAGTACCTCGGCCAGCTGACGATCACCGTCCAGGACGTGATCGGCTTCATCAAACTCGTGCAGAAGCTGCTGGGCGCCGAAGTGCTGGTGCGCGCCGCGGACGGCAAAGTGGCCACCTCCCTGCCCGCCGCGGCCCACGCGAAACTGCCCGACACAGGCTGCGTGCAGATCGCCGGAAGCACCTACTACGTGCGGAGCTTCCACACGACGGACTTCACGGGCAGCCTGCTGACGATCTGGACGCTCACGCCCGCCTGAGAGCGGAGAGCCCGCTCCTCGGCGAGCGCGCTCCGCCTCACGATGCGAAGGGCTGGAGGGCCCCTGGAGGCTCGACATCGGTGCGTGGTGTGACGTCGGGTGCGGGAGCCTTGGGCCGGTGGCCTCAGTGACTGTCCGTCGCTACGGACCTGGAGACGCGGCGCGGGGACACGCCCGCGCCTGCTGTGGTTTGCTTTGCTCGGAACGGCGGCCCAACTACAGCGGTCGTCTCAAGGCGGACAAGGGAGGGCTCTAATGAGTGCGACGGAGATCGACGAGGCTAAGCTCGAAGCCTTCATGGGGCAGGCGGTAACCGACATGGCCGCGATCATCAGCGCGCCCCTGATGATGATCGGCGAGAAGCTGGGTCTCTACAAGGCAATGGCTGGGGCCGGGCCCCTGACCTCGGCGGAGGTCGCCGAGCGTTCGGGAGCGGCCGAGCGCTACGTGCGCGAGTGGTTGGGCAACCAGGCGGCGGGCGGGTATGTGACCTATGATCAACAGACCGATCGCTACACGCTGCCAAACGAGCACGCGCTCGCGCTCGCGGACGAGGACAGCCCCTTCTACATCCTCGGCGTCTACGACTCGATCGCCTCGCTGTACGCGGACGAGGACAAGATCACCGAGGCCTTCCGCAGCGGCGAAGGCATGGGTTGGCATGAGCACGACCATCGGTTGTTCCGCGGCACCGAGCGGTTCTTCCGGCCGGGCTACCGGGCCCACCTGGTCGGCGAGTGGATTCCCGCCCTGGACGGCGTGCAGGAGAAGCTCGAACGCGGCGCGAAGGTCGCCGACGTGGGCTGCGGCCACGGAGCGTCGACGGTGATCATGGCCCAAGCGTTCCCCAACTCCGAATTCTTCGGCTTTGACTATCACGCCCCGTCGATCGAACGCGCGCACGAGGCGGCGAAGGAAGCGGGCGTCGATGATCGGATCACGTTCGCAGTAGACGCGGCGAAGGAATATCCCGGCCACGGCTACGACCTCGTGTGCGTGTTCGACTGCCTGCACGACATGGGCGACCCCGAAGGCGCCTCGCGGCACGTGCTGGAGACGCTCGACTCGGACGGCACATGGATGATTGTGGAGCCGTTCGCCAACGACTGCGTCGAGGAAAACCTCAACCCAGTCGGGCGGATCTTCTATGGCGCCTCGACCGTGATTTGCACGCCGGCGTCGCTCGCCCAGGAGGTCGGCCTCGCGCTGGGGGCGCAGGCCGGCGAGGCGCGTCTGACGGAGGTGCTCGAACAGGGCGGATTCAGTCGCGTGCGGCGCGCGACCGAGACGCCGTTCAACCTGATTCTGGAGGCACGGCCGTAGTCGGGATGGTGTAGAGAGACATTGGTGTGCTCGAGCCGGCTTGCGCTTAGCGAAGGACGCGAGCGTCTCACGGGCGTTCCAGCGCGCGACTGCCCAGGGATGGGCGCGACTCACGCCGAGCTGTGTCCACGCTGCTGCTTCCCCTCGTGGCGAGAGCCGCACAGGCTCCGCCGCAGGACCACGCGAGCGCAGCCGCGACCTCCGAAAAGGTGTGGCCAATGGAGCTAGTCGGGCTCGAACCGACGACCTCCGCCATGCCATGGCGGCGCTCTCCCAGCTGAGCTATAGCCCCGCGAACGCCCATCCTACCGCCCTGCGACGCGGGCATCCACCGGTGAGCGGCGGTGTCGTGCGCGACGGGGCGGCGGTCGCCGGCCCGCGGGCTCACTGCCCGGGCATGAACTCCGGGACGTCGAGATCCTCGTCGGGATCCGACGCCGGTCTGTGCCCCGTGCCCGCTCCGCCCGAGCCTCCCCGGCCCTCCCTGCCGCCGGGCACGGTCTGATCCAGACGTGCAGTCAGCCCGCCGTGGGCGAGCCGAACGTCTCTAAGCAGTCGCTCGGCGTTGTTGCGCAGCGAGACCGACAGCTCCTGCAGGTGGCGGGAGAGCTCGGTCCCCTCGGCGAGGACGTCGCGGGCGACCAGGTGGGCCTCGGTCGTGAGCTCGCGGGCTTCCGAGCGAGCCCTCGACTTGATCTCCCTCGCTCGATCCTCGGCCTCCTCTCCGAGCCGGGCCAGCTCCTCGCGGCCGTCCCTCAGCACGCGCTCGCTGTGCTCGTCGGCCGCCGCGGCGATCCGCTCGGCCTCTGCCCGGGCGGCGGTGAGCAGCTCCCCGGCCTCGGTACGGTCGACGGTGAGCAGCTCCTCGGCCTGCTCCCGGGCGGCGGCGAGCAGGCCCTCGGCCTCCGCCCGGGCGGCGGCGAGCAGGCCCTCGGCCTCTGCCCGGGCGGAGGCGAGCAGCTCCCCGGCCTCCGCCTTCGCCGACTCTCGGAGCTGAAGCAGCTCGGCTGCGGCCTGGCCCCGGGCCCGCTCGGCGTCCTCGTACAGGCCCGCGATGGCGGCGAGGGCGTCATTGCGAACCGTCTCCGCCTGATGGCGGGCCGCCGCCAGCAGCTCCTCCCCCTCGTCCTCGGCGGCCTGCACCCGATTGTCGGCCGCCCGATCGGCCTCGGCGATCCGCTCCCTGGCCCTCGCCTCGGCCTGCTCCCGCAGCTCAGCCGCGGCCCGTTCTGCCGCCGCCACGATGCTCGCCACGCGGCCCGGCGTCTCGCCCAGCCGGAGGGCATCCGCCGCCGGCTCCTCCCCGAGGTGTTCCGACTCGCCGCAGCTGTGTGCCTCCATCCAGCCATCGTAGAGCGCCGGAGCGCACGGGGTGCGTTCTCGCGCCAGCGCTCCCGCTAACCTGCGACTCCGTATGGCAGAGCGCCGCTACGAACCCCACGAGATCGAGGCCAGGTGGCAGGCGGTGTGGGCGAGCGAGCACACCTGGGAGGTGTCCAACGACCCAGATGCGGAAACTCGACCCGAGACGCTCGGGGGCTCCGCCCGGGGCGGGGGCACCGCGCAGAGCTCATACGTGCTCGAGATGCTCCCGTACCCGAGCGGCGAGCCTCACATCGGCCATCTGAAGTGCTATTCGGTCGGTGACGCGATCGCCCACTTCCACCGGCGGTTGGGCCTTCGCGTCCTGCACCCGATGGGCTACGACGCGTTCGGGCTGCCGGCCGAGAACCACGCGATCAGGACCGGGGTGCACCCCCGCGTCTCGACCGCCGAGTCGATCGCCTCCTTCCAGCGTCAGTTCCGCTCCTGGGGGATATCGATCGACTGGTCGCGGGAGCTGGCCACCCACGAACCGTCCTACTACCGCTGGACCCAGTGGATCTTCCTCGAGCTGTTCAGGGCCGGTCTCGCCTACCGCAAGGAGGCCGCCGTGAAGTGGTGTCCCAACGACCAGACGGTGCTCGCCAACGAGCAGGTCGACGCCGAGGGTCGCTGTGAGCGCTGCGGCGCCCTCGTCGAGGTGAGGCAGCTCGAGCAGTGGTTCCTGCGGATCACCGACTACGCCGAGCGCCTGCTCGGAGACCTCGACGGGATCGACTGGCCCGAGCACGTGAAGACGATGCAGCGCAACTGGATCGGGCGCAGCGAGGGGGCCGAGGTTACGTTCCGCTGCGAGGAACTGGGGATCGACTACCCCGTGTTCACGACCCGACCCGACACCCTGTTCGGAGCCACGTTCTTCGTGATGGCTCCCGAGCACCCCGATGTCATGCGCCTCGCCCGGGGGACGCCCCTCGAGGGTGCCGTGAGGGACTATGTCAACCACGCGCTCAACGAGACCAACGAGGAACGGGGGAACGCCGAGAGGCCGAAGACGGGTGTGCCGCTCGGCCGGTCGGTGACCAACCCCGTCAACGGTCGTCAGATCCCGATGTACGTCGCCGACTACGTCCTGATGGAGTACGGCACCGGGGCGATCATGGCGGTGCCCGCCCACGACGAGCGTGACAACGCCTTCGCCCGAGCGTACGGCCTGCCGATCGAGTGGGTCATCGAACCGCCGGGGGACGGGGACGAGGGCGCGGGAGGAGCCTTCCCCCCCGAGGACGGGGCCCCCTACGCGGGGGACGGCGTGCTGAGGAACTCCGACCCCGAGTTCGACGGCATGGACAACCGCGAGGCGCTCGCCGCGATCGTGGAATGGCTCGACCGCGAGGGCAAGGGTCACGCGTCCGTCAACTACCGCCTGCGCGACTGGCTGATCTCCAGGCAGCGCTACTGGGGATGCCCTATCCCGATCCTCTACTGCGAGAGCTGCGGGATGGTGGCGGTGCCGGAGGAGGATCTGCCCGTGGAACTCCCCGAAATCGACGACTACACGCCCAAAGGGCGCTCGCCCCTGGCCGGCGCCGAGGACTGGGTGAACGTCCGCTGTCCGGCGTGCGGCGGGAAGGCCAGGAGGGAGACCGACACGATGGACACTTTCGTGGACTCCTCGTGGTACTTCCTGCGCTACTGCGACGCGTCCAACGAAAGGGAGGCGTGGGATCCGGCGGCGGTGCGGGAGTGGATGCCCGTCGACCAGTACATCGGCGGGGTGGAGCACG
>Ga0209656_10001725_pt1 | contig 14274 bp, 8 predicted proteins | sample BogFormECP12_OM2_FD_188239 | JGI IMG/M metagenome (GOLD analysis project Ga0209656, IMG submission 188239) | Bog forest soil microbial communities from Calvert Island, British Columbia, Canada - ECP12_OM2 (SPAdes) (version 2) | ecosystem: Environmental > Aquatic > Freshwater > Wetlands > Bog ... | reverse complement strand
CGCGGCAATCAGTAACACCGGTCCATCATACAATTTAACGAAGAAACCGTCTTCAATTTCGGGCGAGAAGTTGCCGAGAAAATAGACGACAGCGTCGCATCCCGCCGCCTTGAGTTGACGAGCGGCTTCGGCAGCATGGTCCCTGGTCTCGATAATTCTGCAGTCTCCTTCCGGGACGGTGACCGTAATCCCGGCCGTGCGGCAGCCTTCAAGCAACCGCTGCGTGCGCTCATCGGATAATGCGCGCGGGAAGCAGTTTCGAGAAGCCGATACGAGACCAAGCTTGATGTCGGGGGAATAGGTTCCGAGGGGAAGGTACATGATTGATTCCGGTTTGTGTTGGTTCCAGGGTTGCGAATCGGGTTGGTATGGTCAGACGCGAGTCTGTTCCTCCCGGATGCGGATCAGATCCTTCATTAATTTTGATAAATCCGCGTTCCGGTTGACGCCGCCAAACGCGTCATGCAGGTCCCGATAAATATTAAAAAGGCGACTATAGACGACAACGTTTTCCGGGATCGGTTCGTATCGAACCGGCTTCAGAGAGGTCATGCGCTGTTGTGCTGTCTCGAAGTTTCCATGTCCTCCTGGCTTCGCTCCTGCGAGAACGGCCGCCGAAATCGCAGACCCGAGGGCGCATGTCTGACTGGAGCCGGCTATTTGCATGGCGCACCCGGTCACATCGGCGTAAATCTGCATCAGAAGCGGATTTTTTTCGGCAACACCGCCGCAGCAGACAACTCTCTCGATCCGGACACCATACTCCCGGATCCGTTCGATGATCATGCGAGCACCGAAGGCAGTTGCTTCAATAAGAGCCCTGTAAATCTCTGCGCGGGTAGTGTGTATGGTCTGACCCAGGATCAACCCTGTCAATCGAGCGTCAACCAGGATCGTCCGGTTCCCGTTGTTCCAGTCGAGCGCGATCAGGCCGCTTTCGCCCGGCTTTTGCCTGGCGGCTTCGTGGGTGAGCGTCGCGTGCAAACGCGCGTCACCCTCGCAAACGACATCGACCCACCAGTTGAAAATGTCGCCCACGCCGGACTGACCGGCCTCGATGCCGTAGTATCCCGGCAGGATCGCTCCTTTTACGATGCCGCAGATCCCGGGGATATCCTCCACGCGCCTGTCTGCTTTAACCACACAGCAGTCACAGGTTGAGGTCCCAATCACTTTGACCAGCACGCCTTCCTGTATTCCGCTCGCGATGGAGCCGTAGTGCACGTCGAATTCGCCAATTGCGATCGGGATCCCTTCCGGAAGACCGGTCTTTGCCGCCCATTCAGGAGAGAGTTTGCCGGCTGCTGTTGTCGCATCCCAGGCACGGTCGTACAGACGGTCACGTAACTCGGCGAGGGCCGGATCGAGCAGTGCGAGGAATTCCTTGTCCGGTAGGCCACCCCATTCGTCGGAGAAGAGCGCCTTGTGTCCGGCTGCACAAATGCCGCGCTTGATTGCCAACGGGTCTGTGATGCCGGCGAGCACCGAAGGCACATAGTCCGCCAGTTCGACCCAGCTATATGCGGCGTCGAATACCTCAGGCGAAGTCTTCAGGCAGTGCCAGATCTTGCTCCAAAACCACTCCGATGAGTAAACATTGCCGCATTTCGCGATATAGTGCGGCCGATGTTCAGCGGCCGTTCGAGTGATTCTCTCGGCCTCATCGTAACTTGTGTGATCCTTCCAGAGCCAACACTGGGCGGCCAGATTCTCTTTGAACTTATCGTGGACGCCAAGAGGTACGTGGTTGCGGTCGACAGGCATTGGACTGGACCCGGTCGTGTCGACCCCGATTCCGATCACGTCGCGGACGGAAAATCCGGGTGTTTTCGCGGCGTCTTCCAGCGCGCCGACCAACGATTTCTGGAGTCCGAAAAGATAGTCTCCCGGGTGTTGCCGGGCAAGGTGATGATCGCGAGCATCCAAAAGAACGCCCTGTTTGCCGCCAGGATAGTCGACGACGCAACTTCCAATTTCACGGCCGTTCGAGCAGTCTACGACGATCGCGCGTACGGAGTTCGTTCCGTAGTCGATTCCAATGGTGAGGGCCATCGGTCGTAACTCTAGCGACGGGCTGATTGCGTTTGAAGTAAATAATTTTCGGGTCTCGAAAAATTATGTGAAAACTTCACGCCTCCGGACCATTTCTCAAACAGATTCCCAAATTGGACATTTCGAAAGGTCACGCCGCCGCTTGACCGGTGTAGCGCCATGGTAGGGTCACGCTTCCGCGTGACCGGCGTGGCGATACCCCAAAAGCAGACTAGATCAACGTTGCCAGTCGATCTTTCGGAACCACGCGTTGACTTAATTGAAACTAATTTATTCATATTTTCAGTGTGTTTTGGGTACTGCTCCTTCCCACAGCGAATCCGGGCGGGTCTTGTAAAAAGGGTGTGCGACTGACCCTACCGAGGCCAGGTGTTCAAATCGTGGTCCTGGTGGTAGGACTTTTGGGGTATCGCCACACGGTCACGGAGGAGCGTGACCCGATCCATGACGTCACACCGGTCAAGCACTACCATGACGTCACACCGGTCAAGCGGCGGCGTGACCTTTCGAAATGTCCAAACTCCAGGCGCCTTCGGCGCTTAAGACCGCCGCCATATTAACTTAGCGTTTATGGGGCTCCGTCCGGCGTTCGTCGGACTCCATCAGGGTGAACGCCTGCCTCGCAGAGATGCGGCGACAACAAACGTGGCGCGAAACGTGCTATAAATCGCAAATCGCTAAACTATCTGAGTAATAAATCGCATGGGCGGATGCTATGAATGATAAAGTGACTGCACCCGACGAGACGCTCGAGGCGCTGCGACGAGCAGAGCAGAAATATCGGAGCATCTTTGAGCATTGCCTCGAAGGGATTTTCCAGACTACGCCCGAGGGCAAATACATCAGCGCAAATCCTGCCTTGGCGAAGATGTACGGCTACGCTTCGGCAGAGGAGCTTATTGCCGACCTGACTGATATCTCCTGGCAGCTCTACGTGGAACCGGGGCGTCGGGCTGAGTTTATCCAGCTTGTGCGGGACAATGGAAGCGTTCTTGAATTCGAGTCGCAGATTTATCGTCGTGACCGAAGTGTGATTTGGATTTCGGAGAGCGCCCGTGTCGTGCGCGACGAGGTCAGCGGCGAAGTGCTTTACTATGAAGGGATGGTGCAGGATATCACCCGACGTAAAGCGGCTGAAGAGGAGCGCGATCAAGCCAATGCACGGTTGTCGGTGCAATATGCGGTCGCCCGCACACTGGCTGAGGTACGGCATCTGGGTGAAGCTTCGCGAAAGATCGTCCAATCGATTTGTGAAAGCGTCGGTTGGGAATATGGAGATATCTGGCGGGTCGATTCGGGAGTGAATGCCTTGAGATGTGTCGACATCTGGCATATACCCGGGCTTGCGGCCGAAGAGTTTGTCGACGCGACCAAAAAGACGACTTATGAATCCGGGCTCGGATTGCCGGGACGGGTATGGTCGAGTCGCAAGGCGTTCTGGATTCCAGAAGTCTCCGTCGAAAGTAAACTGGCACGCGCTGCGCTCGCGTTGAAGGCTGGTTTGCATGGTGCATTTGCGTTTCCAATCATGCTCGGAACCGAAGTGATCGGGGTTATGGAATTCTTCAGCAAAAGCGTTCATCCGCCGGACGATGAGCTGCTCTCAATGCTTTCGGCGCTGGGTACGCAGATCGGCAGCTTCGTCCTGCGAGAACAGCTGGCGAATCAGCTGAAACGATACGAAGAGAGTTAGTTCATTCGGGACGGTTGGGAGCAGGATTTAAAGAATGCAGGAGTTCAGGAGTTACAGAACGGATCCGCGGATTCCCGCCTTATATCTGGTTGTAGGTTCGTACCGTTGGCACTCGATTAAAGCCGTGGATCTTTATTTTGCGGCCGGCGGGCAGCTTTGTATTCTGCAACTCCTGAACTCCCGTAACTCCTGAACTTTTGCACTACTTCTTGCTTAAAAATGCCTTGCAACCCGAGGAGGAATTCATTACGCACTGGTAAGTCTGTTTGATTGAACAAACCCCCGGAACGGAGCTGGCCGTCCCCCCTTCTCGGGATATCCCCCCTTCTGCGGCCTGTTAAATAGAACGAGATTTACCCATGAAACTCACTCAAAGTTCGTTTACTACCCGGCGCATATTCATCGGCGTCCTTGGGACTGCTGTGGCTGCCTGGATGGCAATCCCAGTGATGGCAGCTGATCAGAATCCTACGATTCCGATCATCGTAAAGGACACGACTTCCTTCTTCTGGCAGATCGTGCTCGCAGGCGCCCGAAAAGCAGGCAAGGAGTTCAACGTCAACGTGCCAGAGCTCGGCGCCCAGTCCGAATCTGATATCAATGGCCAGATCTCGATCCTCGAGAATGCCGTTTCCGAAAAGCCTGCAGCCATCGTAATTTCGCCGACGCAATTCCAGGCCCTCGGCAAGCCGATCGACGAGGCCGCCAAGAAGACTATAATTATTGGGATTGACTCTGCCGCCGACTCGAAGGCCTTCACATCCTTTCTACAGACCGATAATGTGCAGGGCGGCCGCGTCGCCGCCGACGGTCTCGCCGCCGCTATTGCGGCGAAATATGGCAAGCCCGAGGGCGATGTGGCGCTGATTACGTCGATCCCCGGCGTGGGTTCTCTGGACCAGCGCGCGAAGGGCTTCAAGGAGGAGATCGCGGCCAAATATCCAGGCTTGAAACTTGTCGCAGACAAGGTTGCCGACGGCATGGCAACGACCGCGTTGAATATTATGACCGACCTGATCACCGCTAATCCTGATCTGCGCGGTGTTTTCGCCTCGAACCTGATTATGGCTCAGGGCGCAGGACAGGCGATCGCCGAGAACAAGGTTGCGGACAAAATCAAACTGGTTGGCTTCGATTCAGACGATAAACTTGTTAAACTGTTGTCCGACGGTAACATCGTGGCGCTGGTCGTGCAGGATCCGTACAACATGGGCTACTTGGGCGTCAAGACCGCGCTTGCTGCGTCTAAGGGCGAGAAGGTTCCGGCGACTGTCGATACGGGGGTGAATCTCATTACCAAGGAGAACATGAACACTCCCCGTTCGCAGGAGCTTTTGAACCCGAAGGTGAAGTAAATCACGGACCTACGGAAACTCCTCACACCCTTTCTGGTTCTAGCAAGCCGACATGGACGAAACACGGCAGAATGGCAGTGGGAATAAATCTGGCGCGGCTGACACCGCCGCGCCTCTTCTTGTGCTCAAAGGGCTCGACAAGCGCTTTGGCGCCACGCATGCGCTAAAGAGCGTCGATCTTATCTTTGAGAAGGGCGAAATCCACGCGATTGTCGGCGAAAACGGCGCCGGTAAATCGACGCTGATCAAGCTGCTGACCGGCGTCCATGTCCGCTCGGGCGGCGAAGTATACTGGGAAGGCCAACCGGTCGCGCTCGCCACGCCGCATGAGGCGATCGGCCATGGCATCAACGCGGTGCATCAGGAGGTCGTCTTGTGCCCGCATCTCACCGTCGCCGCCAATCTTTTTCTCGGCGACGAAAAAGTACGCCTTGGGCTGCTGCGGCATGGGGAGATGGTGCGAGAAGCCCAGAAGATCCTCGACGAGATCGGATTCAAAATAGCGGCCGGGGCGATACTTTCCAGCCTCACCATCGGCCAGCAGCAATTGGTCGCGACGGCGCGCGCAACTACGCGCGGCACACGTTTCCTCATTTTCGACGAACCGACGGCCTATCTAACCCGCCAGGAGACTGCGCAGCTCTTCGCATTGATTGGCCGTCTCAAGGCCAAGGGCGTCACCATTGTTTATATTTCGCATCGGTTGGAAGAAGTGTTCCAGCTCGCGGACCGCGTCTCGATCCTTCGCGATGGCCAGTTGGTGTCGACCCAGCGCGTCGCCGAGACGAATGAGGAGAAGCTCATCACCGGCATGATCGCCCGCTCGCTCGATCAGATCCACTACAAGGAGATGGTCCCCTTCGGCGCTGAGATCCTTCGCACAGAAAAACTCAGCGGTAAGGGCTTCGAGGACATTTCGATACGGGTTCGGGCGGGCGAGGTCATTGGGCTCTATGGCTTGATCGGCGCCGGGCGCAGCGAGTTTGTGCAGAGCGTGTTCGGACGATTTCCCAAAACTGGTGGACAGATTTTCTGGGACGGTCACCCGGTTCAAATCCGCAAAGAGAAGGATGCCATCGGAGTAGGCATTGCGCTTGTCCCCGAAAGCCGGCGCGATCAAGGACTTTGCTTGAATCTCGGTGTTGGATTTAACATCAATCTCCCGATCTACAAACGCCTGACGAAAGTCATCGTCATTAACCCCTTTGCTGAAGCCGCTGCCGCGGACCGGCAAATTCGAGATGTCCAGATCAAAACAGCCTCGCGCGACGCGCCCGCGTCGAGTCTGTCTGGCGGAAACCAACAGAAAGTCGTCGTCGGCAAATGGTTGAACCATGGGGCCAAGCTCTTCATCTTCGACGAGCCAACCGTGGGCGTCGACGTCGGCACGAAGGTCGAAATCTACAAGCTATTCGCCAAACTGCTTAAGGCTGGGGCGGGGATCATCCTGATTTCTTCCTATCTGCCGGAGGTTTACGACCTCGCCGACACGCTGCACGTCTTTCGTCGCGGGCGGCTCGTCGCGACACACGACAGTGCCCACACCAGCGAGAAAACGTTGCACGAGACCATTTTGACGGAAGCGCTCGGCGTCTGACGCCGGGCGACAAAAAAGAAACAGTGTTGCGGAGACAGGCAAATGAGCGTTGAAGGCAAGATTGAAGCCTCAGAGGCGGTGCAGCTAGCCGCGACAAAAAGACGGGCGCAGATCGGCACGCTGCTGAGCCTTACCCTGGTAGCCCTCCTCGCGCTCATGTGGGTGGTGCTGTCGTTCAGCACGAAAAGCTTCATGACGCCCAACAATATTGCCAACCTGTTGCGGCAGGGCGCTATGATCGCAATTCTCGCCTTAGGCGAGACGTTTGTCGTCATTACCGCAGGCATCGATCTGTCGGTCGGCGCCGTCGTTGGTTTTACGAGCGTTATCATTGCGTTGTTGCTGACAAATGGGTTCCCGATTTGGGCTTCAATCATCATCACGCTTCTGGTCGGCCTCGCCATTGGCGTTTTCCACGCGTTCGGAATAAGCAAGCTCGGTTTGCCGCCTTTCATCATGACGTTGGCAACGCTGACGGCGCTTCGCGGCGTAGGCCTCCTCATCACCAATGGCGCCACAATCTCGATTACCAATGATGAATTCACCGGCTTCTCGCGCGGCGACTTTATCGGCGTGCCGAATCTTTTCTGGATGGTGATTGTGGTTGCGGTTCCCGCGTATGTATTTTTGCATCAGAGCCGGTTCGGTCGCTACCTCTTCGCTATTGGCTCCAATACGGAGGCGGCCCGGCTTTCCGGCGTCAACACGACTGGGATGCTCTACGTCGCCTATACGCTCTCGTCGCTCTGCGCCGCCTTCGTCGGCATCCTTCTCGCCGCGCGCATCGGTATCGGCAATGCGACCCAGGCGGAAGGATGGGAATTGCAGGCGATAGCCTCCTCGGTCATCGGTGGAACCAGCCTTTTCGGCGCCGTCGGCTCAGTACACGGGCCGCTGCTCGGTTCCTTCATCCTGACGACGATTAACAACGGCGCCAATCTGCTGAACGTAAATGCGTTCTGGCAGCGTATCATCACCGGTGTTTTGATTATCGTTATCGTCTATTTTGACGGATTGCGTCGCAAGAAACGCTGATGAACGTATTGGTAGTCGATATCGGCGGAACCAACGTCAAAATCCTGGCAACCGGGCAGGAGGAACCCCGGAAATTTGCGTCCGGTTCTACGCTGACTCCGGAGCGAATGGTCGCGGGCGTGCAGCAATTGGCAGCCGACTGGCCTTACGAGGCGGTCTCGATTGGCTATCCGGGGCCCGTTCTCAAAGGTCGCATCAAAGCGGAACCGCATAATCTCGGTGCAGGTTGGATTGGATTCGACTTTGAAGCCGCGTTCAAGCGGCCTGTCAAATTGATCAATGACGCAGCAATGCAGGCTCTCGGCTGTTACGAAGGCGATAAAATGTTGTTTCTCGGTCTTGGAACCGGGCTCGGATCGGCGTTTATCGTCGAAGGGATGGTTCAACCGATGGAGCTGGCTCATCTTCCATATCGGAAGCGAACATTCGAAGATTACGTTGGCTTGCGGGGCCTGGAGAAATACGGCAAAAAGAAATGGCAAACGTATGTCGCCGACATGGTGACCCGTCTAATTGCCGCGCTTGAGCCAGATGATGTCGTCTTGGGAGGGGGCAACGTGAAGAAGCTAAAGGAGCTCCCTCCAGGGTGCCGGGCCGGGAACAACGCCGCCGCATTTCGCGGCGGATTCAGACTCTGGGAACAACCGGCTACACCGGGCCCAGCGGCGCAACAGTAGAAGCATACGCGTCCCGCGTGCATTCGGTGTCGGGCCTCGTTATTCGGGCTGTCCCGGTACACGACTTATAGGACTTATAGGACTTATAGGACTTACAGGACCCACAGTAGTTGCAGAATGGGACGGCGGCTTTCCATTCTGAAACTCCTCCTCCTTTCGCATGCGGCACGTGCACTTCTCGCCGTCGCGAAGAGCCATCCGTTGACTTAGCCGGAGGGAGGTCGAAAATCGTTCTGGGACTAAGTGCGGTACACGTCATGCCGAAGAAAGCGGACGTTTTTTGTTTCAGTTACGGGAAAGGGCGACCGAACCGATGGATCTCAACAGAGTTACCGAGTTTTATCAACCGACAAGCCTCGCGACTGTGCCTAAGTGGCAAGAGGGGTTTGCCTGGCTTGCAGGCGGTACCTGGCTTTTTTCTGAACCGCAGCCGTCGGTGCGGGCGCTGATCGATTTAGACACGTTGTCATGGAAGTCTCTAGACCTGCTGCCGGACGGGCTCGAAATCGCAGCGACCTGCAAAATTGCCGAGCTCGAAGCGTTTCGAGGCCCGCCGGAATGGAAAGCGGCCGCGCTCATTCCGCATTGCTGCCGCGCGCTCCTCGCATCGTTCAAAATCTGGAACACAGCGAGCGTTGGGGGAAACATTTGCATGTCGCTGCCTGCCGGCGCGATGATTTCAATGGCTGCAGCCTTGGAAGGCGTGGCCACGATTTTAACTCTCGATGGGGTGTCGCGGAAAGTACGAATCGTCGATTTTGTGACCGGCAATCACGCCAACGTTCTCGGAGAAAGCGAACTGCTTCGCAGCATCCATTTGCCCGAGTCGGCGATGCGGAAACGGTTCGCATCTCGCCGCTTTTCACTGACCAGCATGGGCCGTTCGTCAGTCTTCCTTATCGGGACGTTGTGCCCTGCGACAGGGCAGTTGCGACTGACGGTGACCGCCGCGACGGTCAGGCCGATTTCGTTGACTTTCGATTATTACCCTGGGCCGCTGGAACTGAAGGCCGCGATCGACGAATTTGTAGCTCCGGATCTTTACTTTGACGACCCGCACGGCACCCGCGAGCATCGCCGGCATCTGACCTACTATTACGCGGAACAAATCCGCGTTGAACTCGAGGGTTAAAAACTAGTGAGAATTTCAGGCTTGGAAATGGCACGCAGGCTGCTAGTTAAGTCGTAAGGAGACTCCCATGACGTTTACCGTTAACGGAAAGACTTTTGATGCAGTACCTCGTCCAGGTCAGTGCCTACGGACGTTTCTCCGTGAACTGGGATGGTTTGGTGTAAAAAAGGGATGCGACGCAGGGGATTGCGGCGCCTGCACGGTCTGGCTGGATGGTAAGCCGATCCACAGCTGTCTTTTTCCAGCGCAACGCATCGCCAGCCATTCTGTGACGACAATTGAGGGGCTTGCGCAGAACGGGGAACTGCATCCCATGCAGGCCCAATTTCTCGCGGCTCAGGGATATCAATGCGGGTTCTGCACAGCGGGGATGATCATGACCGCCGCCAGCCTTTCGGATGAAGCCAAGAAAGAACTTCCGCGAGTCCTGAAGGGGAGTCTCTGTCGTTGCACAGGTTATCGGGCAATCGAAGACTCAATTCGGGGCGTAAAGAGGGTGGAAGAGGATCGCCCGGGAGAAAGCGTCGGACGAAGTCTCGCGAACCCGCTGGGCAAATCGATCGTCACGGGACAGGCTCGCTACACGGCTGATGTGATGATGGAAGGGATGCTGCACATCAAGGTTTTGCGCTCTCCGCATGCTCACGCCTGTATTAAAGCGATCCGCAAGGAGAAAGCGCTGCAGGTGGAAGGCGTTCACCGTGTATACACTTGGCAAGATGTTCCGCGCCGCCTCTACACCAGTGCGACGCACGAAGATTTCAATGTCGACCCCGACGATACCTACATGTTGGATAACGTTGTCCGATTTATTGGACAACGTGTTGCCGCTGTTGTTGCGGAGAGCGAAGCCGCCGCCGAAAAAGGGGTTGCTCTGATCGAGGTTGACTACGAATTGCTTCCTGCGGTTTTTGATCCAGAGGAGGCGATGAAACCAGGGGCGCCGCTCGTTCACGGTGAGAAGGGCGCTGAATCGCGAATGCAGCATCCAAGCCGGAACATCCTCCGCGAGGTGCATGGCGAGAACGGAAATGTCGAAGCCGGTTTTGCAGCGGCCAACGTCGTGTACGAAGGGGAGTTTGAAACACACCGGCAACAGCATGTCCATCTTGAGACGCACACTGCGATCTCTTACCTCACGGACGACGGGAGGCTCCACGTTCGCACGGCGACCCAGACTCCATTTCTTACAAAAGCAAAATTGGCTTACCTCCTTGGATTATACCCGGACAAGGTTCACGTCTACACCGAACGGGTCGGTGGTGGGTTCGGAGCGAAACAAGAGATGTTGTGCGAAGAGCTGTGCGGATTTGCCACTCTCGATCTGCGTCGCCCGGTAAAGTGGGAACTTACGCGCTCCGAACAGTTCATCGGAGCCACTACGCGCCATCCGTATAAGATGCGCGTAAAGCTCGGAGCCAAGAGAGACGGTACCTTGACTGCGATGTACTTGCGGGCGGTTTCGAACACCGGCGCGTATGGCAACCACGGCGGCGAAGTTCTTGGTCATTCGCTCAACGAATCGATTGCTCTTTACCGCTGCCCTAACAAGAAGGCTGACGGGTACGCCGTATACACAAACACTGTTCCGGCGGGGGCCTTCCGCGGGTATGGAATCACGCAGACCAGTTTCGGCGTTGAGTGCGCGATGGATGAGCTGGCGCGTAAGCTGCACATGGACCCTGTCGACCTCCGTCGAAAGAACATGATTCGTCCGGGCGACACGATCCTGAGTATCTGGTGCGGACCGAGCGACATCGTCATCGGGAGTTATGGTCTTGAGGAATGCCTGGATTTGACGAAGGAAGCACTGGCGAGCGGACGCGGCAAAGTCAAAAAAGAGGGTGACGAATGGCTCGAAGGAAAGGGTATTGCGGTCAGCATGCTTGACTGCGCACCGCCAACCGAACATCGATCGGAAGCACGTATCGATCTTACGGCGGATAGCAAGTACCACCTTGCAATCGGGTCTGCCGAATTCGGAAATGGAACCGTGACGGTTCACCGTCAAATCGCCGCGACAGTGCTCGGATGCGGTGTCGAACGCGTTCTGATCACCAATGCCGACACTGACAAATCAGGGCATGATACCGGTACATTCGCCAGCACCGGCCTCGTGATTGGAGGAGCCGCGGTGCAAAAGGCGGCCATCGTATTAAAGGATCAGTTGCGGTGTCTAGCATCGCGGTACACAGGGGTGCCGCTGGATCATTGCACGCTTGGAGATGGCGTGGCCGACTGCAACGGTGCGCTCGTCCCTTTTGCGGAAATTTACGAGAGAGCAACCGAGGAAGGCGTCAAGTTGAACGCTTTTCGCAAGGCATACGCCAGCCCGCGCTCGGTGTCGTTTAATGTGCATGGGTTCAGACTCGCAGTGAATCGTATCACCGGCGAAATCGATATTCTGCAAAGTGTGCATGCCGCCGATGCTGGGACGGTAATGAATCCGCTTCAATGTAGGGGTCAGGTTGAAGGGGCGATCGCGCAAGGGGTTGGCTGGTCGATGATCGAAAATATGATCATTGACGAGCGTGGGGCGGTGACCAATCCAACTCTTCGCCACTACCGGATTCCTGCTTTTGCTGATATACCTTGTACGGAAGTCTATTTCGCAACTACGACCGACAGCGTCGGTCCAATGGGGGCTAAGCCAATGAGCGAAAGCCCGGTTAATCCGGTTGCGGCGGCGCTGGGAAATGCGCTCGCTGATGCGACAGGTATACGGTTTTCAAAACTTCCGTTCACGCCTCCACTGCTCTTCAAAGAAATGCGGTCCCTCCACACATCGACCCATCAGACACTTGAAGTCGTCAGCTGATAAAGATGAGCCAAACACCAGACGAAGTTCTCACGGCCAATGCGGTCCCCAGCACTTCCGGCTCCGGAGGCCCTCTGAATAGAATATTCAAACTGCAGCAAAACGGAACGACCGTCACTCGGGAGGTCATCGCCGGTCTAACAACGTTCGCGGCGATGGCCTATATTCTGGTGGTCAATCCGAGCATCTTGAAGGCTGCCGGTATGCCGCAGGCAGCGCTGGTGACAGCGACTGCTGTTGGTGCAGCGATCGCGACCATATTAATGGGATTGATGGCTAACTTCCCGCTGGCGCTCGCTCCCGGGATGGGTATCAACGCATTCTTTGCATTTACCGTCTGCCTCGGAATGGGAATCCCGTGGCAGAGCGCGCTCGGTCTCGTTTTTGTGAACGGTTGCATCTTCCTGATTCTGTCCGTGACCGGTGTGCGAGAACAGATTGTTAATGCGCTGCCGAATTCGCTAAAGGCTGCGGTCTCTGCCGGGGTCGGGTTGTTCATCGCATTTATTGGATTGAAGAACGGCGGCCTCGTCGTCGCGAGCCCGGCGACTTTTGTGACCATGGGCGATCTAGCAACCCCGTCTGTTGCGTTGTTTGGAATTGGGCTTCTGATTACCTGCATTCTAGTGGCGCGACGTACGCCCGCGGCAATCATCATTTCGATGGTAATCATCACTGCAATCGGCTTGTTTGTCCCTGATGGCAATGGAGGAACGGTAACGCATCTTCCGACCGCGTTTGTTTCGCTGCCGGCTTCCATTGAGCCGACGTTTCTGAAGCTGAATTTCACGTTTCTCTTTACCGAGCCGCTCAAGGCGCTCCCTGTAATCCTGACGCTCCTGTTGGTCGATATGTTCGACAATATCGGAACGTTGATTGGTGTGACGAAGCGCGCTGGATTAATGGATGCCAACGGTCGCCTTCCCGGCCTACCCAGAGCGTTAATGGCAGATTCGATCGCCGCGATTTTAAGTTCGTTGCTGGGGACATCGACCGTTGTCAGTTATATCGAAAGTGCCGCCGGCGTTCAGGCGGGGGGGCGGACCGGATTGACTTCGATAACGGTCGCAATATGCTTTCTTCTAGCACTTGTATTTACGCCGGTGATTCTAATGATCCCGGCGGTCGCCGTCGCGCCTGCGCTAGTGGTTGTCGGCATTCTTATGTTTGAAATTGTCAGTGAGATTGACCTGACGCGTTTCGAGGTTTGTGCCCCTGCAATTCTTACTCTGATGGCTATGCCGATGACATTCAGCATAAGCACAGGGATCGGTCTCGGCCTGATTATGCTCGCTGCTGTCACGCTCGGAACGGGTAAACGCAAGAAGAAGCGCGTTGCGACCGGTGAAGCGGGCGCAGTTGTTAATAGGGAATTCGAAGAGGAAGAGCTGGTCAATGGCAGCGCCTTGACGCCTTTTACCTACGCACTTGCAATTATCTTCCTGCTCCACTTTTTCGAGCGACTGCTGTTGCCGCACTAACCTGACCTTTTCATCCGGCCCGGGCCGGATAAGAAGGTCACCTGGTGCAAGCTGAGTTTGGAGCGCAATTTTCAGGGAAATATGCGCTTTAAATTTGCCCCGGAGGGGCAACGCTGCAGTTTGGACATTTTAGTAGGTCGTAGCGGTGTGCCACGATGGTAGGGTCACGCTCCTGCGTGACCGTGTGGCGATACCCCAAAAGCCCTACCACCAGAAACCCCGGTTTGAACACTGACCTCGGTAGGGCCAGTTGCACGCCCTTTGTACGAGACCTGCCCGGATTCGCTGTGGGAAGGAGCTGTACCCAAAACACAATTAAGTCAACGCGTGGTTGCGAAAGACCGACTGGCAACGGTTGATCAAGTCTGCTTTTGGGGTATCGCCACGCCGGTCACGCAGGAGCGTGACCCTACGTGCGCCTGAGAGTGCGCACC
>Ga0209656_10001723_pt1 | contig 14281 bp, 8 predicted proteins | sample BogFormECP12_OM2_FD_188239 | JGI IMG/M metagenome (GOLD analysis project Ga0209656, IMG submission 188239) | Bog forest soil microbial communities from Calvert Island, British Columbia, Canada - ECP12_OM2 (SPAdes) (version 2) | ecosystem: Environmental > Aquatic > Freshwater > Wetlands > Bog ... | reverse complement strand
CGCGGCCGCGCCAACGTCGTCGCCCGCTCGGAGGACGGTGTGCGCCTCGAGACGCTCGTCGAGCTCGACCGGGACGCCTTTGGTGCGGAGTCGCTCGAGCGTCCGGCGCTCGTCGCCCTGCCGGGCCGGCGCATCGGCCCCCACCCCGACTCCTTCGCCGGCTGAGCCGTCCGGCTCCGCACCGGGGCGCCACCGCCCCCGGTGCACTGCCCCGTACGATGGCCCGAGCAGGGGGCTCGGGGTGGAGGAGGCGGAGATGGCGCGCGGGCGGGCGCGGTGGCGAGGCGGCGCGGCGACGGCGGCGGTGGTGGCGGTCGTCGCCACCGTCACCCCGGCCGGCCCGGCCTCGGCCCATCCGCCGGTGCTGGCGGCCAGCTTCGCCAGCCCGGGCGGCCAGCCCCTGATGCGGTTCGGCTCGGCGGTGTCGGTGTCGGTCGGGACGGCGGTGGTCGGGTCGGGAGGGTCGTCGTCGGTCCTCGTGTTCGAGAAGACCGGGTCGACGTGGTCGACCACGCCGGCGGCGACGCTCGACGACCCCTCGACCGGGCCGTCGCACCAGTTCGGTTCGGCCGTCTCGGTGTCGGGCACCTCGCTCGTCGTCGGCGCCCCCGGCGAGGGCCCGGGCGGGACCGCCTACGTCTACACCCAGACCGGCGGCGTCTGGCCGGCCCAGCCGACGGTCACCCTGACCGACCCCCGGGCCACCCCGGGCGACGGGTTCGGATCGGCGGTGGCCGTCTCGGGCTCGACGGCCGTGGTGGGGGCCGACCTCACCGGGTCGCGCGCCGGCGCCGCCTACCTCTACACGGCGACCGCCGGGACCTGGTCGACCACGCCCGTGCCCCTGGTGGACCCGGGGGGCGCGCCGGGCGACGAGTTCGGGTCGGGTGTGGCGGTCTCGTCGGCGACGGCCCTGGTGGCGGCCGACGCCGCCGCCGGCGGGAACGGGTCGGCCTTCCTCTACGGCCAGACCCACCGGCAATGGTCGCCGGACCCGGTGGCCACTCTGGCCGACCCCGGGGGTCCGAGCGCCGCCTTCGGGTTCTCGGTGGCCCTCGGGCGCGGCGACGCCGTGGTCGGCGCGCCCAACGCCGGGGCCGGCGGGGCGGCCTACCTGTACACCGAGCTGCACGGGGTGTGGCCGGTGACCCCATCGGTCACCCTGGCCGATCCCGGGGCGGCCCCGGGCGACGACTTCGGGTGGTCGAGCGCGCTGTCGGGGAGCCGGGCCGTCGTGGGTTCGCTGTTCGGGTCGGCCGGAACCGGGGCCGCCGCCGTCTTCACCCGGGCCGCCGGCGTGTGGGGACCGACCGCCTCGGCGGCGGTCGCCGACCCGTCACCGGCCGCCAACGACGAGTTCGGCGCGTCGGTCGCAGTCGCCGGGTCGGCCGCGCTGTGCGGGGCCCCGGGGGCGGCGCTCCAGGCCGGGAAGGCGTACCTCTACTCGCTGTGACGCTCCCCCGCCCGGTCGGCGTCGAGCGGGCGGGACGTCTCCGGGCGGCCCCGTCAGGTCGGGTCGGCGTAGAACTGGCGCGCCCAGCGCCGGTAGTCGATGAGCGGGCCGTCCCCCGGCACGAGCGGCGGCCGCGCCACGTGGACCTTGTGGGCCCAGATGCGCGCGTCCTGGGCCACGTCGTAGACGACGGCCCCGAGGATCCCGGCTCCGATGGCCCCCCGGACGGCCGCCGACGCCAGCAGCGGCGCCACCAGGCGCCGGCCGGTCGTCGCCTCGCCCGGACCGCCTCCGTCGGCCACCGCCACCCCGAGGAGCAGGTCGATCTCGCCCGGCTGCCGGGCGGTGGCCAGCACCAGCTGGCGGAAGGCCAGCCCGTAGCGCGGGACCCGCACCTCGACGCGCGACCAGCCGAGGCCCCACACGTCGATCCCGAACTCGATCTCGAGGTCGCGGCGCCCGAAGCCGCCGAGGCGCGCCGGGCGCCGGGCCCGGTAGGCGACGGTGAGGTGCGGGCCGTCGAGCTCGAGCGGCGCCGTCTGCTCGACCGACCGGTAGCCGTGCAGGACCCGCAGGTGCCCGATGTCGACGCTGTTCTCTGTCGTCTCCTGGGGGTGCCCGGTCAGTCGGCGCCGGGCCCAGCGCCACGGGCCGGCCCGGCGCGGCGGCGGGGCGGGGATCTCGAAGCTCGGACCCCGGCTCTCGGGGTCCCACCAGGCCACGACGGCGTCGTCGACGACCCGGACCTCGACGCCCCCGGCCCGCAGGCCGGCCGGGGCGGCCGAGCCGTAGCCGGTGCCGACGCAGCGCCCGTCGACGTCGAAACGTAGGCCGTGGAACGGGCACACGAGCGCCTCGCCCTCCACCCGCCCGCCGTGGCCGAGGTGGGCGCCGAGGTGCGGGCAGTGCGCCGGGAGGGCGGCCACCCGGCCCGCCGCGGTACAGAAGACGACGACCTCGCGCCCGGCCAGGGTGCGGGGCAGCACCGCCCGCCGGCGCAGCTCCCCCAGATGGGCCAGGGCGAACCACCCGGCCGGCAGGGTCGGCGGGCCGGCGGTCAGGTGTGCGTCGTGCGCCGGGCCCGGGCGGGACAGATCCGTCGCCACGCCCCCACGATACGGAGTTCGCCGCGGCGCGAGCCAGCGTCCCCGTACGATCTCGTCGTGCCGTCGTGTTGGGGCCGTGACGCCATGGTGAGCACGTCGAGCCCGCTCGCCGTGGCGGCCGGGCTGTGGGCCCTCGAGGAGGGCGGCACGGCGGTCGACGCGGCGATCGCCGCCGACGCCGTGCTCGGGGTGACCCAGCCGCTGTGGACCGGCCTCGGTGGGGACGCCTTTGCCCTCGTCGACGACGGGGAGCAGGTGTCGGCCCTCAACGGCTCGGGCGCCTCCCCGGCGCAGCTCACCCTCGAGCGCTGCACCGAGGCGGCCGCCACCGCGGCCCCGATCGACGTGGCGCCGGGGTACGAGGAGATGTTCACCGACTTCCCGACCACCCTCCCCGACACGAGCCCGCTGTCGGTGACCGTCCCCGGGGTGGTCGACGCCTGGGCCCAGCTCTCGGAGCGCTACGGCACCCTCCCGTTCGGGCGCCTGTTCGAGCCGGCCATCGCCCTGGCCGCCGGTGGCTTCCCGGTCGGTCGCCTGACCGCCCGGGCCTGGCGGGCCAGCGCCGGGCGCATGGCGCCGGGCGGCCCCCTCCCGGCGGAGGTCCGGGCCGGGCAGCGGGTGGTCAACCCCGAGCTGGCGGCGAGCCTGCGGGCGCTGGCCGCCGGTGGGCGCCCCGCCCACTACGAAGGGCCGTGGGCCGAGGAGGTGGCGAGCGTCGTGCAGGCCGGCGGCGGGCTGATGACGACCGCCGACCTGGCGGCGCACGCCGGCGAGTGGGTGACCCCGGTCTCCACCTCCTACCGCGGCTTTGAGGTCTACGAGGCACCGCCCAACGGCCAGGGGGCAGCCGTCCTGGCCGCGCTCAACCTCCTCGACGCCGGGCCGGTGTCGCCCGACCGGCCCGAGGGGCTGGCGACGACGATGGCCGCCGTGCGCGACGGCATGCGCCTGGCCCACGCCCACGTGGCCGACCCCCGCCACGCCGAGGTGTCCGAGTTCTGGCTGCGCGAGACCGACACCGTGTACACGGCGGCGGTGGCCGGGGGCCTGGCCGTCAGCCTGATCTCGTCGGTCTTCTACGCCTTCGGCTCGGGCCTGGTGGCCGGGGGGGCGCCGCTCCAGAACCGGGGCCTGGGCTTCTCCCTCGACCCGGACCACCCGGGCGTCGCCGCACCGGGCAAGCGGCCGTTCCACACGATCATCCCGGGCCTGGTGCGGTACCCGGACCGTTCGCCGCGCCCCTTCGCCGTGCTCGGCGTGGTGGGGGGGCCGATGCAGCCCCAGGGCCAGGTCCAGGTGCTGACCCGTCTGATCGACGCCGGCGCCGACGCCCAGGGTGCGCTCGACGCGCCGAGGGCCCGGTGGCTCGGCGGTGACCTGGTCATGCTCGAGCCCGGCCTCGACGGCCCGTTCGCCGACGCCCTCACCGACGTCGGGTTCGCCGTGTCCGAGCACCCGTTGACCGGCGAGGCGGCGGGCGCCGGGCAGGTCGTCCTCGGCCACCGGGACGGCTGGCTCGAGGGTGCCGCCGACCCCCGCCGTGACGGGGTGGCCTTCGGGCGCTGACGGTCCCGGCGCACCCTCGGTGGCCGGTCCGGACCCTCGTCGACCTCGTTGTCGGTCGACACCACCGGCGCGTGCTCGCGGGCACAGACGCGCCACCGCCCACCCCGCACACTGACCAGTGGAGCAGGACAACGAGATCGTCCCTTCCCGGTGCGGCCTCCGACTCCCGGTCCAGACAACCAAGACGAGACAACACACAAGGAGAAACGATCATGAATCTGCGAAAGACATTGCTCAGTGCGGCGGCGCTCGTGGTGCCCGCCGGCGTCCTGTTGGTGGCCGTCCCCGACGTCGCTTCGGCGGCGGTCGTCGCCCAGGGGTCGGTCAACTGCCCGATCGTGTCGGGGAGCGGGACGCTCAGCCCTGGCCTCACTCCGGGCGGAGCCCCCGGCGGGGTCAAGATCACCTTCACCGCCAAGGTTGCCAGCCCGGCCGGGGCGAACTGCGGAGCGAACGTGGCCTTCCCGCCGGGCCTCGTCATCACCGGCGGGACGGTCACCGGGTCGGGCTTCTACAACCCGCCGGTGCCCGCTGCTCCGGGGAGCGCCTGCCCGCTCTTCGCCGGCCCGGACGTGGTCGGTAAGATCGTGGCCAAGGTGGCGTGGACGACCCTGGGCCCGCCCATCGCCCCGTCGCACGTGGTCTACAAGAACAACCCGGGCACGGTCGTGCCGGGCGTCCCCGGTGACGTGATCACCCTGGCCGCCCCGGGTGGCACGGCCCACAAGGCCGGGTCGTTCAACCTGCCGGCCCCCGCCGGACCGCCCAACACGATCCAGCTGAAGACCGACATCCCCGGTCCCGGCTGCGGTCCCGGGCCCTGGACCAACTTCAACATCGTCGGTGGCTTCGTGTACCTGTGACACCACCGGGACGATCGACCCGATGACCCGTCGTCCGACGGGGCCACGAGGGCGGGGCTCACGCTCCGCCCTCGTGGCGCGTCCGGACCGGGGTCGCCTTCCCCGGGGCCGGGTCTCGGACCACCCGGGAACTCCGGGCGGGGGCGCGGACACTATTCGGGTATGAACGGACCACACGACGCGGCGGACGAGGACCTGTGGCGGCTCGCCGGGGAGGACCCGCAGGCCTTCGGCCAGCTCTTCGAGCGCCACGCCCGCTCGGTCTACGCCTTCTGCGTGTGGCGCACCGGCGACGCCGCCCTGGCCGAGGACCTGACGAGCACCGTGTTCCTCGAGGCCTGGCGCAAGCGGTCGACGGTCACGCTGACCGGTCACAGCGCCCTGCCCTACCTCCTCGGGGTGGCCAACAACGTCTCGCGCAACGCTGCCCGGTCGCTCCGCCGGTACCGCAAGGCCCTCGGTCGCCTGCCGCCCGGGTCGCACGCCCAGAGCGCCGAGGAGGACGCCGTCGCCCGGGGTGACGCCGCCCGCGGCCTCGAGGAGGCCCGCCGGGCCCTGGTCGTCCTGACCGAGCCCGAGCGGGAGGTCCTCGTCCTGGTGGCGTGGAGCGGCCTCTCGTACGACGAGGCCGCCCTGGCCCTCGGGGTCCCCGTCGGCACCGTCCGCTCCCGGCTCTCGCGGGCCCGCCAGAAGCTCCAGCACGAGCTGGCCCGTCCGTCCGCCGTCACCATCGCCCTTCCCGTCCTCGACCCCACACCATCGATTGCAAAGGACCCGTCATGACCGACGTCCGTACCCCTGACGTTCCCGACCTCGGCGATGAGTGGATCTCGCTGCGGCGAGACCACCTGCTCGCCGAGATGCACGGCCACCACGGCCGCCCGGGCCTGACCCGTCTGGCCGCCCTCGGCGGCCTCGTGGTGACCGCCTCGGTGGCGGCGACCGTGGCCCTCAGCGCCGGGTCGGGGACCCCCAACGCCTTCGCCGGCTGGGCCGCGGCGCCCACGGCGCCCACGGCCACCGAGCTGATGGCCGCCGAGACCGCGTGCCAGGCCCCGGCGGGGGCCAGCCAGCCGACCCTGACCGACACGCGCGGACCGTTCACCATGGTCCTCTACGCGACGGGGACCGGGACCCAACTGTGCCTGTCCGGCCCGTCGTTCTCCGGTCGCGGCCTGACCGGCCGGGGCGTCGGCATGGAGAACAACCCGCCGCCGGCGGGCGCCATCGCCGTCGACCGGATGGCCTTCTTGGCGACCGACGGCCAGGCCTACGCCATGGCCGAGGGCCGCACCGGGGCGGGGGTCGCCGCCATCACGCTCACGCTGGCCGACGGGACGCCGGTCGTGGCCACCGTGACCAACGGGTACTTCGCCGCCTGGTGGCCCGGGGGGTCACTGGCCACCTCGGCCCAGGTCACGACGGCGTCGGGCACGACCACTCAGGCCATCGACCACCCGACCCCGCCCGGTGGTTCGGCGGCCGACGGCCACGTCGCCACCGGCCACGTCCCGCCGGCCGGGCCCGGACCGGGCGGCCCGGTCTCGTGTAGCGCCAGCGGCTCCTCGTCCTCGTACGCCGGGAGCACCGCCGCCCGGCCCGGTCAGCTCGGGTCGGTCGTCTGCCATCAGGGCGCAACCGACGCCCAGCAGCCAGCCGTCCCGGGTGCGTCGTCTCCGGCCGCCCCCGCCGGCTGACTCCTCGGGGGCCGCGTGCCCCCGGCCGGCCAGGGAACCCGGTGCCGCGGCGGTGATCGCGTCGGCGCCGGGTCCCGGCTCGTTCGGGTCCGATCCGGCGGACGGCGAGACATCGCCCGGACCGTCGGGCACGGTTGACCCTATGGTCGTTGACGGTGAGCGAGTTCCTGTTCGTCCTCGGGCTGCTCATCGTGTGCCTGACGCTGGCCGAGGTCTTGTTCACGATGGTCCTGCCGCGACGGCCGATGGGCATCGAACGCCTGACCTTGGCGGTCAACCGGGCCGTGCGCCTGGTGTTCGTCGGCCTCTCGCGGATCGCCAAGACCTACGAGGGCAAAGACGCCATCCTGGCGCCGACGGCACCGGTGGCCCTCGTGGCCCAGCTCGGGTTCTGGGCGCTGAGCCTGGTGATCGGGTTCGCGCTGATGTTGTACCCGACCGTGCACTCGATCCCCGAGGGCCTCCTCCAGGCGCTGACGGCCATGTTCACCGTGGGCGCCGTCCACATCGGTGGGCCCCCCGGCGTCGGAGTCGACATCGCCATCGGGGCCATCTGGGTGGTGATCGTGGCGCTGCAGATCGCGTACCTGCCGGCCCTCTACGGCGCCTTCAGCCGGCGGGAGGGGCTCGTGGCGCTCCTCGAGAGCCGGGCCGGGCTTCCGGCCTGGGGCCCCGAGCTTCTCGCCCGTCACCAGCTGGTCGGGATCACCGACACCCTCCCCGACCTCTACGCCGCCTGGGAGGCGTGGGCGGCCGACGTCGCCGAGAGCCACACCACGTACCCGATCCTCCTGCTCTTCCGGTCACCCGAGGCGTGGTACTCATGGCTGATCGGGCTGCTGGCGGTGCTCGACGGCGCGGCCATGCACCTGGCCGTGACCCCGGGGACGGCGTCGTCGCAGGCCCGCCTGTGCCTGCGCATGGGGTTCACGCTGATCAACCGGATCGCCACCACGCTGGGCTGGACGGTGGATCCCGACCCGGATCCCGAGGGCCCGATCGAGCTCACCTACCCCGAGTTCGAGGAGGCGGTCGAGATGCTGCGATCGGTCGGCTTCCCGATGGAGCGGACGGCCGAGGAGGCGTGGGTCGACTTCCGGGGCTGGCGGGTCAACTACGAGACCGTCGCCTACCGGCTGGCCGACCGTCTGACCGCCCCGCCGGCGCCGTGGTCGGGCCCCCGGCGCCATCTGCGGTCGGGGCCCGTCGAACCGCGCCGGCCGCCCCAACGCCGTCCCGGCGGCTCCTCGTTCGACTACCGGCGCCCCCCGGTGGTCGTCACCCGGCGCCGCCGGCCGTCGCCCCGACGCGAGGTGCCCCCGCCCGCCGAGCCGTGACGTCGCCGGACCGGCCGGCCCCCGTCGAGACCACGCGGGGCGCAGGCGCGCCGTGCCCGGTGACCTGAGTGCAGTGCTCGATCGGCGTCTTCCCGTTCCGCTCGGTAACCCTCGATCGTGCGCTAATCCATCGGTCCGGACGTGCCGGCGAGAATCTCGATGCCCCGTCGTGGCCATCGGTCTCGGAGTGACGTGACCGGCACGTCGACGACGCCGAGTTTGGTCAGAAGTTCCAACGCCCGTTCGACATCATCTCGACTCGAGCGGGGCGTCTTGGGCGATTGGTGCCGGATGGTAATCGTGGCGAGCGCGGCGAAATCGAGTGCCACTTCGAACAGTTGATCCTGAGCCTCGGCGCACACCCGACTCTTGTCCAACTCGCGAATTGCTGCATCGAGGTCGCCTCGCGCCGCCAGGGCGACACCGAGCAGGCGTCTCACCATCGCCTCGAGTGCGTCAGCTCCACCGCTCGCCTCGACGGCACCGAGCAACCGCTCGGCGGGGCCCACCGAGGCGCCTGGGTATCCGTGCCAAAGCTCGAGCTCCAACCGTCGAGCCCTCGTCTCGAGCTCGTGTACCGCCGAGCCGATATTGGCGAGGTACCCCAGTGCCTCGTCGAGGAGCCCCGCAGCGCTCTCCGTGTTGCCGCGGCGGGCCTCCAAGCGGCCGAGGTTCGAGGTGACCAGGGCCAAGCCGACTTGGTAGCCGGCTCGCAGCCACACTTCACGGGCCTGGTGGAACAGCAGGTACGCGGGCTCCAGATATCCCTGGTCGCTCAATATCTCGGCCACGTTGTTCTGTGCGGTGGCCGCTCCGGTGACGTCGCCGGACTGCAGGCGGACCTCCTCACTGCGACGGTAGAGCTGCAGTGCCTCGGTCCACCGACCGAGGAAATAGGCGTCAACGCCCATGTTGTTCAAGACGTTGCCTTGGCCGATCGGATCACCGAGCTCCTCGAAGATCTCGAGAGCTTGCTGGGCGACCCCGAGTTGGGGACGGCCCAAGGTGGAAAGCGCAATGTCTTCGAGGTAGAGCGCATGGGCCACGCCAGAGGGGTGCGAGGCCGCCTCGGCCTCCGTCGCGGCCGTCTTCGCCCACGCAAGGCAGTCAAGCGGGCGACCCTGCCGGTACCGGGCCGCCGCGTAGGCGACAGCCAACTCCGAGCGTTCTACCGCCTCCTCACCGACCGGTTCGGTGAGGAGTCTTCGGCCCCGTGTGATGCAGCTGAGGGCGGGTCGATAGCGGGCGCAACGTTCGTGCACCCAGGCTGATTTGCGCAGGAGTCGAGCCCGATCCACCGACCGGTCGGCCAGGGCCCGGGCGCTCGAGTAGGCCGTGGACGCCTGGACGTAATCTCCGGCCAACTCTGCTGCATCACCGAGTGCCTCCCAGGTTCGAGCAATCTCGGCTCGAGGGACCGTCTTCACGTGGCGGACCGCGTCGACGGCACGCCGGTAAAAGGTGGTGGCCTCGACGTTGGCGTAGAGCGCTGCGGCACCGTCTCCGGCCACGCGGGCGTAGCGCCAAGCCTGATCGAAGCAGTCGGCCTCGAAATAGTGCAGGGACAGGAGACCGGCGCTCTCCTCGGGGCTGTCGCTCGCCTGCTCGATTGCTTCCCCGGCGCGGCGGTGCAGCTCGCGCCGACGGCGGTACGCGAGGCCCTCGTAGGCCGCGTCGCGCACCAAGGCGTGGCGGAACCGCCTGCGACCGACTGATTCGTCCACGACGAACGGCGCCAGGCGGGTCCAGACCGCATGGTCGAGCGAGCCTGGTTCCAAGACAGCCGCCAGGATCCGAGTGTCGAACCTCACTCCGAGCACGGCCGCGGCACGCAGGATCGACCGGTCAGCGGGGGCGAGCCGATCGACCTGGGAGGCGAGGAGTGGCTCCAGGGTCTCGGGCAGCTCGTCGATGGAACGAGAAACGCGGTAGGCCTCCAACAACTCGCGCAGGAACAAAGGACTTCCAGCTGCTCGTTCGGTGAGCGTGGCGCGTTCGTTTGGAAGAAGCCCGAGTTCCTCGGCCACCCCATCGATGAGTGAGTTGGCTTCGGCTGCTACCAACTCTGTCAGTTGCAGTTGGTGCACTGCGATGCCCTGTGCGGGGTACCAACGCTCGGCTTCCGGCCGGCGTGTCACCACGATCAACCACGGTCGATCGGCCGCGGTGACCGCCATCCGGGCGACCAGGGAGCGGGTGGAATCGTCGGCGGCATGCAGATCTTCGAAGATGAAGGCAACCGGCTCGGTAACCAGTTGGTCGAGGAGCAACAGGGCGGCCTCTTCCAGGCGCTCGCGCCGGAACTTCGGATCGAGCTGGTCCACTTCGGGAGTCGAAGGCAACGGGATGTCGAACAGAGCCCCGAGAAGCGGCAGCCATCTGCGGACCTCAGAGTGCTCCGCCCCCGCCACCCGGTCCAACGCACCGAGCACCTCGAGGTGCCCGGAGTCGTGGCGCACACCGAGCACGGCGAGGAGCAGATGCCGGAACGGTCGGTAGGGGGTGGCATCGCCGTAGCTCTCGCAGATCACCTGGAGCGTTCGCAGACCCCACCGACCCGCGGCCTCGCTCACCAGGGTTGATTTGCCGAAACCGGGTTCGGCGACGATGTCCGCCACCGAACCACTACCCCCCTCTGCCCGGTGTGCCAGGCGTTCGAGGACGGTCAGTTCGTGCTGTCGTCCGACAAAGCGCCAGCCATCGGCGCTGGACGGCGCGGCCCTGCGGTCGTCCAGGACCTCTTCCACCGTCGAGGTGATGACCGGCTCGGACTTGCCTTTCGCCATGAACGGCGGGATGGGGGTTGTGCGGAGCGGGGATCTCACGCGTTCTAAGAACGAGTCCGTCGCCAACACCTGGAACGGCTCGGCATGGGCCATCACCCGGGCGCCCAAGTTCACCGAATCGCCAGCGAACGCGTAGACCCGGCGCAACCGCGTACCGGCATCGTGAACGAAAAAGCGACCGGCATTCAAACCGGCTCGCAATTCAAGTGGGCCCTTGTGGCCGTGCACGATCGCTAACGCGGCCCGCAGCAAGCGCTCTTCATCGCTACCCCGGACGATCGGGAGGCCTCCGGTCAGAAGGATCTTGCCGCCGCCAGGAGCAATGTCGCTGTAGTGGAACGTGACACCGTAACGCTCGGCTGCCTCCTGGGTCGAGGAGATCACCGGTTCGAGCGCCGCCGCCACCGCCAGCGGTCCATGGGTTTCGGTCAGCGCGTCGACCCCGGAAAACTGTACGAACGCCACCGAGGCAAAGCGATGCTCGGCAGGCTCTTCGCCACTCAACAGGTGATGGCACACGGTGGCCGAAAGGAGTCGCTCGGCCCCCGCGCCCGTGGTTCTTTCGGCTCCGGTCAGGGCGGACGAAACAACGGATTCCTTCTTGGATTCCTTTTCGTCGTCACCGTGAAGGTCAACGTCGGGGAGCAGCAGGAAGCCCGGACCTTTCCGGGCCCCGACAGCCCTCGCGTCAAGATGCCGGGCGGTCTCGGGCGCGATCAGCACCTCGCCGGCGTCTGCCGCATGCTCCAGCTCGGCAACGGCCGAAGCGGCGGGCCCGGTCACTACCAGCTCGCGGTGTCGCTCACCGAGCAGGTAGAGATCGATGTCGCCAGTGTGGACACCCGCCGACACGCCCAGATGCACGCGCCCAGCCGTGGTCTTCACATTCCCGATGCGGGCCATGAGTTGGGACATCCCGCGGGCCGCCCGAGCCGCCCGGGCCGGCGACCCAGGTCCTCTGAACAAGAGAAGGGACGCGTCCCCACCCCACTTCAGCATCTCACCGCCTTGGGCCGCCGAGACGTCCAGCAGGTCGGCAAAGGTGCTGCCAAGGATGTCGGCCACCTCCTCGGCCCCGGCTTTACCCTGTACCGACAGACGTTCGGTCAGGGCGGTGGATCCGGAAAGATCGACGAAGGCCAGAGTGGCTTCGAATCTCCGATGACGGCGATCGGGCTCAGTGCGCAGCCACTCGAGCGCCACGGGCGCGACATACGGCTCGAGCCCGGCGTCCGACGACCCCCCGTGAAGGTTTTCTTCGGTTCTGGAGCCCACTGGCACCTCCCCACAAGGGGTCCGCATGGTGGCCTCGCCAGCTCTCTTGACCAGCACAGTAGTTGCGCCGGTGTCGGCGTTTCTTGGCGGAGCCGTCGAGGACGGCCACCTACCGGGGAGCTCGACGCCCTCCACCCGAATGGGCTCGTCGGCGACCTTTGAGCTGCGCCGGAAGAGGTGGTCTAAGAGCGTGGGGAGGGTACCGAGCGTCATGGCGGCCGGCTCGGGAGCCATGAACTCGGGAGCCATGCCGTCGTCGTGGGGCATCTGGTCGTAGAAGGTGCCGATTGCTTGCAGAATTCAGCTACCTCGTCACTGAGCCACGTCCGTGACTCCGGCCTTTGACGAGCACGGTTGAAAATGCGATCTTTTGGTCAACGTCGGGGCGGGGGCCCAACAGATCGGGGAATCATGCGCTGGGCTCGTGCATCGGCATCGGCACCTGCCACGTCTCGGTTCGGGAAGGACAGGAGCGGCCTCACTCGCCTCGTCGGGGCGTTCTTGCTCCTCTTGACCGCCTTCACATTGGTGGTCAGTGCTGGCCCTGAGACGCCGGCAGGGGCAACCAGCCCATCGCCGTGGTCGATCCTCTCAAGCCCGAATAGGACTGCGGGCGCCGACAACGCCCTCGCTGGGATCTCGTGCACCTCAGCCACGGCCTGCACCGCCGTCGGGTACTGGGACAACGCGGGCCACAACGAGAACCTCATCGAGCAGTGGGACGGGGCCGCCTGGTCCATCGTCCCCAGCCCCGAGACGGGCCTCGTAGGCAACGTCCTCTATTCGGTGTCGTGCATTTCGGCCTCGTTTTGCATGGCCGTCGGTGAGCAGCACCCGGGGCCCTATCAGACCTTCGTCGAGGAGTGGGACGGGGCCGCCTGGTCCATCGTCCCCAGCCCGGACACGAGCGCGACGCAGGACAACCAGCTCTGGGGCGTCTCATGCACCTCACCCACGGCCTGCACCGCCGTCGGGTATGCAAACAACGGCACCGTCTACCAGACCCTCATCGAGGAGTGGGACGGGACCGCCTGGTCCATCGTCCCCAGCCCGGACACGAACGCCAGCCAGTACAACTTTTTCCGCGGCGTTTCGTGCACCTCGGCGACGGCCTGCACCGCCGTCGGAGCGGCGTCCAACGGCACCAAATACCAGACCCTCATCGAGCAGTGGGACGGGACCGCCTGGTCCATCGTCCCCAGCCCGGACACGAGCGCCAGCCAGAGCAACCACCTCTATGGGGTCTCGTGCTTATCGTCCACGGCCTGCACCGCCGTCGGTGGCGCGTCCAACGGCACCGCCTATCAGACCCTGATTGAGGTATGGGACGGGACCGCCTGGTCCATCGTCCCCAGCCCGGACACGAGTGCCAGCCAGTACAACTTTCTCTATTCGGTCTCGTGTGTATCGGCCACGGCCTGTAACGCCGTCGGAACGTCCTCCAACGGCACCAACTACCAAACCCTCGTCCAGGCATGGGACGGGACCGCCTGGACCTTGGTCCCCAGCCCGGACACGAGCGCGGCGCAGGACAACCAGCTCTGGGGGATCTCATGCACGTCGTCTTCGGTGTGCACCGCAGCCGGCTACATAACCCCGAACGTCTGGCAGACCCTGATTGAAACCCTCCCCAACCCGGTTTCTGTCACGCTGAGCGCCAGCTCACCGACGGTTGATGCCATCCAGACGGTGCCCGAGTCGGCGCTACCGGTGAATTCCGTCGAGACCGGGGCTTCGAGCGACTCGGCGGGAAACGAGGCGTCGGCACCTCTGCGTTCGATCCCGCTTCGCTCGATCGCCCTCGGGGCCCTGCCCCTGCGTTCGGTTCCGCTCCGTTCGGTACCGCTCCGTTCGGTCCCGGCGGCGGCCGCGGCGCTGGCCGACATCTTGTTGTCAGACCTGCCCATCGACTACCCGGTGGGCTGCGCCGACACTTCGTGCACCGGGTGGAGCGGCGTGTTGGCCGGGACGTCGCTCGCCAATGAGCCCCTTCAGACGGTCTCGCTGGCCCAGGTCCTCGCCGACCCCACCGCCTCGGCGCGCTTTGAGTCGGTACCGCTCAGCGGTCTTGACGTCTCGTCGACGCCCCTCGCCTCCCTTCCCCTCGCCTCGATCGCCCTGGCCGGCACTCCCCTGCGGTCGGTGCCGCTCCCCGGCGCCGGTGCGAGTGCCACGTCGCGCCTCCAGGCCTGGTG
>Ga0209656_10001721_pt1 | contig 14287 bp, 17 predicted proteins | sample BogFormECP12_OM2_FD_188239 | JGI IMG/M metagenome (GOLD analysis project Ga0209656, IMG submission 188239) | Bog forest soil microbial communities from Calvert Island, British Columbia, Canada - ECP12_OM2 (SPAdes) (version 2) | ecosystem: Environmental > Aquatic > Freshwater > Wetlands > Bog ... | reverse complement strand
TCTTACCGTTAACGAGATTTACCGCTCGATCCAAGGGGAGAGCACCTGGGCGGGGTTGCCATGCGTCTTTGTGCGTCTGACGTTCTGCGATCTGCGATGCACCTATTGCGATACAGCCTACGCCTTTTATACCGGTACAAAAATGTCGTTGTCGGAGATCGTCGAACGCGTGCTCGGATTCGAATGTCCGCTTGTCGAGATCACAGGCGGCGAACCGCTTCTGCAAAGGAACGTATTGCCGCTTATGACCGAACTCTGCGATCGCGGCAAACGTGTCTTGATCGAAACGAGCGGGGCGCACGATATTTCCGGGATCGATCAGCGCGTGCATCGGATCATGGATCTGAAAACTCCCGGAAGCGGCGAAACAGATCGGAACCGCTTCGAAAACATCGCCTATCTGACGGAGCGCGACGAAGTGAAATTCGTGATCGGGTCGCGCGAAGATTATCTCTGGTCCCGAGACAAGGTTGCGGAGTTCGATTTAGCCAACCGTTGCGGGACAGTGCTGTTTTCGCCAATCTTCGGACGCATTGCCCCTCGCGAGATCGTTGACTGGATGTTGGAAGACAAGCTGACGGTTCGATTCCAGTTACAGATTCACAAGTTTATTTGGTCCCCGGAAGCCAAAGGCGTATGAGAGCCAGGCTGATCAAAGACTTCTTTTTCGAATCGGCGCAGACTTTGCCGAAGGTGCCTCCGGGTCACAAATGCGGGAAGATGCATGGGCACAGCTTTCGGGTGGAAGTTTCGGTGGAAGGGGAAGTGAATCCGGAAACCGGTTGGATCTATGATCATGCCGAAATCGGTAGGGCGATGAACCCGCTAATCGCGCAGTTGGATCACGCCTATCTGAACGAGATCCCAGGTTTGGAGAATCCAACGATTGAATTGATGGCGGCCTGGTTTTGGAAAAAACTGGCGCTGCGATGTCCTGGTCTCTGTGAAATCGTCATTCACGAGACGCCCTGGGCTCGCTGCAGTTACCGAGGAGACTAGACAGTAGTTCAGGAGTTGGGCTCTGCGAGTAGCCATTCTCCGCAAAGGCCCTTGGCTCCTGATCCGGAGCGACGAACATTTGGACCGGCTTCGCAACAGCCCTCGCAAACGAAGATTGACCGGCCAAGATCTTGGGGACAAGGTATTGGCTCAACGCAATTCGTACGATGTTCGGTGAGGAGATACTTGTCCGCAATTCGACCGGCAAAGTAATGCAGGCTAGAAGCAAAACAGCCTCGGTTACGAAACTGTAACACTCCCCTCAAAGCTTTACGCGGACTCTGAGAAATGCCTAGTCTTTGGAATCATGTCTGGTTTCTAACACAGGCTTACCGTTTGAAAAGGAGCGGAATGGCACGTACGTGCGCAATCTCTTTATTGCGGAAAGCAGCCAGTACGTTTTGCGCGCTTTGGTGCCTATGGGACGTTCGCGCGGCGACATCGGGATCTCCGGACGATCAGGCCGGCAATCTTGCAACGATTGAACCCTGGAAAGACTTTTCAATAGATCGCGGTATTACACTTTCTTCGGAATGGGATGCCGACATCTTTGTCAACGCGCGCAGCGGAATCGAACAACGTGCTGTCGCCCGGGTTCAGTCCTAGGGAAAGGAGACCGCGTTGGCTCGCAAAATGACTCTGCAGATAAAACCGGAGACTGCCCTTTGCCATCGGGCACTCAGCCCGCCGGCGTACGGCGTCTTCTCGGGTCGAACGCTCGTCTTTATAGTGCTTATCGCCATTTCGCTAGAGGTGCTGGCAGGTGTCGCCCCTGGACAGAGCAATCAGTCGATGCTCGGCTCGGCACAAGATTCGGCCGATCCTGATGCGAAGCCAAATAAATTCGATGCACTGCTGAAGACGTTCCTGGACCGTGATACGCTAACCGGTGACTGGTTTGGATTTCGGACCACGCTGCAGAATGCCGGCATAACCTTCGGATTGCTCGATCAGAGCGAAGTTTGGGGAAACCTCTCCGGTGGGTTGCGGCAGGGCGCAGTATTTGACGGCCTGACAACCGCGAGCCTCAAGCTCGACCTGGGGAAGTTGGTCTGCTGGCCGGACGCGACTTTTTATATCAGCGCCTTCCAGATCTATGGCCGCGGACCCACTCCTAACCTCACAGGCAACCTGCAACTCATCAGCAATATCGAGGCGACAAGGTCCACCAAACTCTACGATCTCTGGTTAGAACAGAATCTCTTTGGCGGCCGGATTTCGATCCGTATCGGACAGGAAGGCGCTAACGATGAGTTGATGATTACTCAATACGGCGCACTGTTCTTGAATTCCAGCTTCGGCTACCCGGGACTCCCGTCCGAAGATCTGCCGTCGGGCGGACCGAATTACCCGCTGGCCACGCCGTTCGTGCGAGTCAGGTTACAGGCCACGGACAAGCTCACCCTGACGGGCGCGATATACACCGAGGATCCCGCACCGCCGGGGACTGGCGATCCGCAGGTCCGCGATGACTCAGGTACAGCCTTCCGCCTAAACGATGATGCGCTTATTTTCGGGGAGCTCGCTTATTCGATCAACCAGGATTCCAAGGCCACCGGACTGCCGGGCACCTATAAACTGGGCTTCTGGTACGCCACGTCGAGCTTCCCTGATCAATTTTACGACAACGAAGGCCATCCGCTCGCTAGCCCGGAGAGCACGGGCAAACCGCGCCTTCATTCGGGAGGGTACGCGCTCTATGGCATCATCGATCAGATGGTCTGGAAGGAACCAAGTTCTACGAGCGGAGGCATCGGCCTGTTTCTGCTGGGTATGTGGGCGCCGGAAAGTTACAATCCCAGTAACCTTTTCATCGATGGTGGCATGAACTGGTCAGAGCCGATTCACGGCCGGGAGAAAGACAATTTCGGGTTTGGGGTGGCCTACTTAGGAATTAGTCCAACTCTCCGCCAGTACGGCAACAGTGTCATCTTCTACACCGGTTCCGGTTCCCCCTATAGTAGTAATGAGACCGTTCTGGAAGCCACCTATCTGTGTCAAGTGTGTCCCTGGTTGCAGCTGCAACCCGACGCACAGTACGTGATCAACCCGGGTGCAGGAATTCCGAGCGCCAGCAGCCACACCCCGCTCAAGAACGCGTTCATCATTGGGCTTCGTACCAATATCCAATTTTGACCAGGAGCACCGGTGGATCAGCACCTTTGTTCAGGTTCTGAATGCATTCGATGGCCGTTCGACAGGAAGCGTTTGCCCAGGAAGTTAGCTTCGATCTGCCGCAAGCATTTAGGCCGCGGATGGTTTCTTTCCATTCCCACTCCAGATCGGCTTATTTCAAAACAATTTTGACGACGTGGACCGGTTGTATGACCGAGTTGATATTTATTGAGAATCTCGATTCGGGCTGGTACGAGCTACGAAAAGAACGCGGTATTGGCCTTGGCGAATACTCCGTTGCGATTTTCCTGATTAGGTCTCCATTCCGGCTAAATAATGATATCTCGAGATATCCCCAAGTGGTCTCGGCCCACGGGTCCGATCGCCGCACGTGCCCGGAAATTGAAACTGATGGCCCGTGCTGGACTACCGTAAGATCCAACACCGACATGGAATAGCTTGGCGTTATATCAATTTGGGGAACCCGATCGGCCCGGGCGAATTGATCGGCCGCAACCAACATGAGAAGAAGGAGCAGAGAACAGCGCATGCCTCTGTATCGCCGGGTCTGGCGCCGACGCGTACGAGCAGTACATGATATTTGAAGCCGAATCAAGGCAATCAAAACGTTAGAGTTGAGCGTAGGCCGATCACCAGAGCGTTACGATAGCTGCCAGCGGCTCCCGGACGAACCACCCACTGCAGATCGGGTTGCAGCTGCCAGTGGCCAAAGATTGGAAACACGTAGGTTGCTTCCAAGACAGATTCAAATTCGAAACTCAAGACGTCCGAGAAGCCCTCACGCCGAGCAAACGCGTCTGCATTCCGCACTTGGTCGCTGATGTAATTGTAGGCGAAACCGAGGCCAAGGGAATCTTGCGCATCCTTTTGCCGTCGGAAAACTCCTTTGTAAACGGCTCCCGTTTCGGCTGACAGGGTTACAAAGTTACGGTCATTTGGAAGCAATAATCCGCGCCCGAAAAGGAAGAATCCGTTCGGCGAACCTGGTGCATCTTCATAGAGTTTATGTTCCCATATCGCATAGCCGGCGTAATTGCCTGCTATGTGGTCTACTTGTGCCGGGGGTTCGAGAGCACCTAGAGTCTGAAGCTCTGCTTGATAAATGTTCTCAAATTGATTTGATGCATAGAAACCGCCGATCACGACATGTCCCGGACCGAAGAACCAGCGTCCTGGGCCATTCGCCGGAGTCTCCGGCACGCCGCTCTTCAGGAAGTCAAACGCGAATTCGTTCAAGAAAATTAATCCCGTGCTCGGGTTAAGATGAAAATCGACGCCGTATTTGTTGTAAGAGTGTGACGCAGGTGCACCGACGGCAAAGGGGCCGAGCGTAGGCGCAGCCGAATTTCCGTCGAAGACGCCCGTGCGGAAAGTCACTTCGAACTTGCTCGGATCACCGACGCTAAAATCCAAACGAACTGCTAAAGCCGCGAAAGGATAAACCGGGATCGGTGCGTTGCCGGCGAGCCCTAACGGGGCACCGAACGAAGAATTGATAAAGAAGCTGGCCGTGTCATTCACGTCAAATTCCTGGTCGGCTGCCAGAAGACCGGTCCTGACGCTGCATTTAAGCATTCCAATCTGGATGCCTTTTTGGGCCCATAATTCGTTTAGGCGGGGGCTGTTGTATGCATAGTTATTGTTCACGCCCGCGAGATCCCCGACGTAGTCAGAAATGTCAGTTCCGTACGGGTAATATCCCTCGACGTGAATGTCCGTGTTGTCGAAGAAAGAGAGCCTGGTTATTTTCTGACAATCAAGATCCAGGCCCAGCCTGATCAGGCCATCGGTTTCGGCACGTTGTTTGATTCCTCCGTGCGCGTTGACAAACACGTCGGCATCCCATTCCGGGGAGAGTGTAATACCGCGATCTGTCAAATAGTCTTTCCAGGATTCAGGCGCAAGATTGCCGGCCTGATCGTCAGAGGATCCGGGCGTTCCTGCGCGAACTTGCAAAAGGCTCGAGAGCACGCAGACCGTGATGATAGCCTTTTTCAACAAAGAGATTGCACACGCCCTTGCCATTCCGCCACCTATTTCAAACGGTGAGCATTTCTTGGGCATCAGCCACGACGCAGCAGATTAGGCAATTCTCAGAACCGGCGTAAAGCTTCCAGGGGAATGTTACAGATTTGTAACATTCCCCGTTTTCGCTCGTAGAGGTATTTGGCACTGTCTATCATTTTGAAGCCGCGGATGGCTTCTCGGCCAATCCACAGGCGCCATGAAGCACAGTTTACTCGCAGCAAAAGAAAGATCGCATGACTCCACATAGCCTGAACGAAGCCGACGAGCTGCTGGACCAATGGCCTTTCCTTCGTAAGAGCGAGCGTGTGAACAGGTTTCAAAGTCTGCCGCGCGAACAGATGGACAATTTCTTTCTGGCTCTGGACGCCAAGTCGCAGTCAGAACTTGTGCTCGCACTCCCGGAAGGAGAGCGCCGGTTGTATATACGCCTGCTTGCACCCGACGATGCCGCCGATCTGATTCAGGAATCTCCAGGACGTGATCGGGAATACCTCCTGGAGCTTCTGGACGACATGACCCGGCAGGACGCGCGGGCGCTTCTCGCCTATCGCGAGGACGTCGCCGGCGGTCTCATGAATCCACGGTTTGCCCGACTCCGTCCAAATGCGTCCATTGACGAAGCGATAACTTATCTGAGGCAGCAATTGACCTACGTCGAAACTATTTACTACGCATACGCGCTCGACGAAGAGCAGCGGCTCCTCGGGGTGGTCTCTCTGAAAAATCTGGTGGCGGCAGACCAGACCAAAAAAGTCGAAGATGTGATGAACACCAAGGTATTCAAGGTCTCGGAAGCTACCGACCAGAAGGAAATTGCGCATTTGCTCTCAACGCACGGCATTGAGGCAATTCCTGTAGTCGACGGGCAGAATCGCATGAAGGGTATTGTCACAGCGGACGATGTTATCGAAGTACTTCGCGAGGAAGACACTGCGGACATTCAGAAGATAGGTGGCATGGAAGCGTTGGATGGACCGTATCTCGAAACGGGTTTCCTGGCCATGATTCGGAAACGCGCCGGCTGGCTGGTGATCCTGTTCTTAGGCGAAATGCTGACCGCGTCCGCGATGACTCATTATGAGCATCAGATCGAGGAGGCGGTCGTTCTGGCTCTATTCATCCCGCTGCTCATCAGCAGCGGAGGTAACACGGGGTCCCAGGCAACGACGCTGATTATTCGTGCAATGGCGCTTGGACAACTTCGCCTCAAGGATTGGTGGCGCGTAATCGGCCGCGAATTGGGTGCGGGAATAGTTCTGGGGTGCTTGCTCGGTGCGATTGGATTCGCTCGAATCCTGATTTGGCAGGCCGTTGCGAAGACTTACGGCGAACATTACATGCTCGTAGGACTTACTATATCGCTGAGCCTGCTCGGGATAGTAACCTTCGGAACAGTCACAGGCTCCATGCTGCCGTTTATCCTACGGCGTTGCGGATTCGACCCTGCAAGTGCTTCCGCGCCTTTTGTGGCAACCCTGGTCGACGTCACCGGAATCATCATTTACTTCAACGTTGCCAAACTCGTCCTGACGGGCACTCTCTTATAAGGAGCGGTCTGAAAATCGTTTAGAAAATCCAACGAGCCAAACAAGCGCTTCCCGCCGCCGGGCGCGGTGAGTCAGACGACGGCTCGTCTTACGAACGGTTTGACCGCTAACCCGGCACAGCCTTTATCAGTCCGTGCTTAGTCGCAATCGCAATGACCTCCGCACGGCTGTCCGCATTTAACTTGGTCATGATAGCCCTGACGTGGGCCTTTGCCGTATGTTCGCTAATGTAAAGAACTTGGGCAATCTCTTTATTGCTTCGTCCATTGGCCAAGTATTTCAGCACCTGCCGTTCGCGCTTGGAGAGCTGCGGACGCGCGATAGATTCTGCGAGTTTTGCCGCGAAGTTCGACGAGAGAACGAATTCGCCTGCGGCCACTCTGCGAACTGATTCTCGGATTTGCTGGGGCGCCATGTCTTTGACCAGGTAGCCCTTGGCGCCAGTTTTCAGGGAGCGATGGATATCGTCTTCACTGTCGTACGTCGTCATTACTATAACCCCGGGTCCGCAGACAGTGCGCGCTGCTAATTCTGTCATGACTTGCAATCCATCCTTCCTCGGCATTCGAAGATCGAGCAAGAGCACATCTGGAAGATGTTGATCGCACATCACCAAGGTGTCTTCACCGTTGGTGGCCTCAGCGACGACCTTTATGTCACTCTGAGACTTGAAGATTGAGACTAAGCCTTCCCGCACGACTGGATGATCATCTGCAATCACAACAGTTATGGGATTGGTGGAGGATTCAGAAGACGATTTCATGGCCTTTATGAATTGTGGAGTCTCCGGCTTTCCCGAAATCTGCTTTTGCTATTTGCTATCTCTTTGGTTGAGCCTCAACGGTGAGCGTTGTTTTGGGCTCACCAGGAGGAAGCCGCGATAATATCTGATTCTCCTGCTTCCGCAGATCAAACCACAACCTTTGTCCGGCCTGGGGTAATAGGCGTTCTGTTTACAATTGCAAACGATCATTGGTGATTACTCCTTCCTATTGCGACGACGGGCACAATATTATTCGCTACGCTGGTTCGCTATTGCTGGAGTTGGCTTTTTTTCGATAACCCGGGAGAGAAAGACAGCGGTCGATTAACCTAAGCTAATTGGATTATCCCGCGTCTAGTCGCCACCGCAATAGCTTCAGCTCGGCCGATTACATCTAGTTTTCGAAGGATTGACTTAACATGAAACTTTATAGTCCCTTCGCTGACGTCGAGAGCGTGTCCGATCTCTCTATTGCGTTTACCACTAGCTAAACATTCAAGAACCTCCATTTCTCGCTTCGAAAGTCTAGGAGAGGAGATCGATTTAGCTAGTTTTAACCCAACCTTTGACGGAAAGAAGGTTTCCCCTTTGGCGACCCGACGCACCGCTTCCCGAATTTCTTGAGGATCTGCCACTTTGGCTAAATAAGCTTTGGCGCCTGCACGGACCGTCTGGAAAATAGCTTGTTCACAATCGAAAGTTGAAATTATGATCACCCGCGGTTTAGAGTTCCCACGCGCCATTAGCTCATTAAGCACCTGCAGCCCATCCTTCTTTGGTAGGCGAAGATCGAGTATGAGGACGTCAGGAAGAAACTGATAGTAAAGCTTGCTTACTTCCTCGCCATCGGCGGCGCTAGCTACCACTCTTATGTCTTTTTGTGAGTTTAGGATCTTAATTAATCCTTCTAGGATTACGGGATGGTCATCGGCAACAATCACGGTCACCGGCGGTTCGTCGGACGCCTGCCGGATAGCCAAGGACTTCGGCGAGCTCAGTCGAGCCGCTAAATCCGACGAGCCGGCGTTCGGCATTCCCATTTCGCTAAAAGGTCGCGCAAGTTGCCGTTCTACGTTCTGTTCTATTAAACAATCACGCTTGGATTTCATGGCGCTTCAGGCCGGCAGGGCTTCAGATACATTGTTCTGCGCCTTTCTCTGGCGACCAATGTGTCGCGGTTGACTGGTGTTCACAGGCAGGCCTTTGAGGTAACGGAGATCGAACGGCTTGAACTCCGGTTCAGCAACCGTTTGCCGGTTTTTCTGGTGTCTGGGCAAGCCGGCTATGGCCATGGCTATGACGTAGGCATTGAGGTCCATATTGTTGTGTTTCTTTTCGTATTGTGGTTTTTAGTGGTCGACACGCAGCTAACATCGTTGGGCACGGCAATTCTACTGTCTCTTAGTACAGGGAGTGACGCATTCGCCGCTCGTGGTTCACCATTCACAGTTGCCGGATTGGTCTTCGCCACGATCCGATCGGACTCAGTCATGTCTTGGCCCATTTGCCGCCTAACTCGTCCGTTCAAGGGCCATACTAATTACGCGCAGCAAGTTATCCCTATGCACGGGCTTGCGCAAAAAAGCCACCGCGCCGGAGCGCAGCGCCTGGTCTTCCTCTTCCTTGCCCGCGTGGGCGCTGAAGAAGATCACGGGAATACTCGACCTAATTTCTTTAAGACGCCGCTGTAGCTGCAAGCCATCCAGATTCGGCATGCGCACATCCAGAATCACACAGGAGGCCTCGGTTGCGCGTCCCGAATTCAGTAAATCTGCTCCGGAGAAAAATGCCTCGCATCGCATGCCCAATGAGCGGATGAGTCTGCAGGTCGAGTTAGCGACCGAAGCGTCATCATCCACAACAATAACGAGCGTTGATTCGCTTGCATTTGCGGTTGGAGCCACTGTAATGACTAATTTAGAGGCGCTCAGAGATAAAGTTCTACTGTCCTTTGGTACAGGGGAACGGATCGCAGATCGCGTCCTCGAAAGCCGCATTGGGCGGCCGAATGCACGTCGATCGTGGTACTGAGGTCCGGCACGTGTTAATTCTGAACGTGATCCGCTAACCCTCAACGGGCACAGTAACCACAATGCTAGTTCCGCAGCCCGGCGCGCTGCGGATGTTTAATGCACCATTTAGGTTTTTCACCCTTGCTCGCATGTTAACAAAGCCGAATCCGTCTCTGATCCCTTCTGTATTGGCCATCCCACACCCATTGTCAGTGACTTTGAGAATCAGGTTGGTTCGATCCAACCGCAGACTGACGTCAATGGCTGTCGCCTCAGCATGGCGCATTGCGTTACTAATCGCCTCTTGCGCAATTCGCAGTAAATCTTGGCAAATCCCAACCGGCAGGCTGGCGTCGTTCTCGAGCTTGGAACGAAAGATGCAGCGCAGCCGCCCCGGGATATTTGAGCGCTCGGCCAACATTTTCAGGGCCTCGACCAGTCCTGACTCCTCGATGATCTGCGATCGCAGGCCCAATGCCGAACGGCGCGCTTCGGATAAACCAAACTTAGCCAACTCTATCGCACGCCCTATTTGGCCGAGAGTCGCTTTGCCACCGTTTTGCGTCTCCTCTGCTGCGAGCGCGAGCTGCATGCAAACAGCTGCAAAGCTCTGAGCGAGTGAATCGTGAATCTCGCCAGCCAACCGATTCCGCTCTTCCAGCACAGCAGATCGTTTCGCTGATTTTGCGAGTTGAGTGAGGTGAATTGCCAAACTGGCTTGTGTCGCCAAGGCTCGAGCGAGTTCAAGTTCTTCGGCTCGAAAATCGCACTCCTCGTCAAACCGGAAATGCAATACACCATTGAGTTCGCCACGCGAGATCAACGGAATGGTCAATAGAGTTTTAACACCCTGCCCGAGCAGATAGTTGCGCAGCCCCTCCTGTTTCAGCATCGTCTGAGGCTCTTCAAGATGCAGCACGGTGGTACACATCTCCCACGATTCGACCCCTAGCTCTTCTAACGGCAGCGATCGATAAACCTCTGGATAGCTGGCGTCTGCGGGAGACATTACCCTGCCATCTTGGAATAGCAGGTCAAATAACGGACGTTTCTGTTCGGCGCTAAAGACTTTTAACATGCAAGAGACTGCCCCTAGCTGCCTGGTTATTGCCATCATAACCTGTCCGAGAAACTCATCTAGCTCAGGAACTGAGGCGAGCATGTCCAGGCATCCCCGAAGCGCTTCGTTTGCCTTGGCCAATCGGGTCGCATGCTTTGCGCTCTCAAGCGCCATCTGAATTAACCGCAACAACGCGCCCTTGCCGACGGGCTTCCGCAGAAAAGCCAGTGCACCCGCTCGGAGCGCCCAGTCTTCATCTTCTTGAGTAGCCTTCCCGCTAAAGAAGATCACTGGAATGCGCTGGCTGTTTGCCCTCAGGCGGCGCATTAATTGTAGCCCGTCTATACCGGGCATTCGTACGTCAATAATCAGGCAATCCGCCTCGATTCTGTTCTCAGAATCGAGCAGGTGCTGAGCCGACGCGAAACTCTCTGCCCGCATGCCTGAGGAGCGTAAGAGCCTCGCTGTCGATCGTCTCACTGAGACATCATCGTCTACAATTAGAACGAGGGGTGCTTCCGAGATATTCGCGCACGGGGACATAGGCGTTCTTCAGCCAGGTGCTTACTCTTAAAGATTTCTAGTAAAGAAATCTACTGTCCCTTGGTACAGGGGTGGCGGGTTCCGAGTTCGCGGTTCACTGTTCTCATGAACGACGCGGAAATTTAGCCTACAGGAGTGTGTCGGATTTACCGCGGTAAAGGAACAAAATAATCGCCTGTCCGCGTGAGGACTACCTTAATGTCGCCGGTTCCGTCCAGAATTCGGGCTAGCCGTTTGGCAACGTCTAGTGTGTACGGTTTCTCGGGCAGCCTTTGACCCGGCATTCCACCTCGATCGATGCCGCCGTGCCCCGGATCGATAACGACCACAGCGGGATGGGCGATTAGCTTTACTGACAATAACAACAGTGACAAAAAGACCAGACAACCTCGCACCACGGATAGATTCGAAGACGAGCGATTTTTTCCAACCAAAAAATCGCGGCGCATTCCAAATGCGAGGACAGGGTTCTCCTGGAGCGTCCGGCGGGCGGTAACGCCAAAAAATTGCTTGCTACCGTTCTGCGCGAAGGCTTGAGTGCGCCATGATTATTGTAACCGGTGGCAGCGGAAAGGCCGGACGGGCCTGTATCACCGAACTGTTGGCTCATAATTACGAGGTGGCCAGTGTCGATCTGGTTCGGCCTCCAGATGTGCCAGTACCGTTCAGCCGGGTCGAGCTCACTGACTTCGGCCAGACGATAGAAGCATTTTCCCAGATCGATGATCGGATCCGGAACGTGACTGCGATCGTGCATCTCGCCGCGATTCCCGCTCCCGGCCTGGCAACGAATTCCGTGACCTTCGCCACAAACACGATCAGTACTTACAACGTGTTCGAAGCAGCGCGGCAACTCGGCATTAAGAACGTCGTGTGGGCCTCGAGCGAAACTGTGCTCGGCATCCCTTTCGATACACCGCCGCCCTATGTCCCGATTGACGAAGAATATCCCGGGCGACCCGAATCGGCCTATTCGCTCTCCAAACTGGTCGGTGAAGAAATGGCAAAACAGTTTTGCCGTTGGGACCCGGAGTTGAAGATCATCGGCCTGCGTTTTTCGAACATCATGGAACCGCATGATTATGCGAGGTTCCCCGGGTTTCAGGATGATGCCCGGAAACGCAAATGGAATTTCTGGGGTTACATTGATGCCCGGGACGCGGCTCAGGCGGTTCGTCTCTCCCTGGAATCGAGCATCAAAGGAGCCGATGTGTTCATTATCGCCAATGCGGACACGGTTATGGAACGAGACAACCAGTCGTCGTTAGCTGAGGTATTCCCTGATGTGCCTCACAAACGCTCTTTCGGACCTCACGAGACACTGCTGGCGATTGAGAAAGCGCGGAAGATCCTCGGATACGAGCCGAAACACAGTTGGCGCGCCGGAAAGTGCTCGTAAGCAGGTTCAAGTGTCGGCATCGCTCGTGCTCTCCTGCACGTTTTTCGGAACGCCTTCGGAATCACTCTTCTTCTGCGGGCCGTTCTGCTGATCCAGTCGGGGCCGACCCTCCCCATGATGATTCTGTCGGCGATCATCGCGGTAGTTGAAGCGCGCGTCTTCGTGGGCCCGAATTTGCTCTTTTGTGCGGAAGCCTTCGATTGCGAATTAGTAGGGAAATCGATTAAAGGTGTGGTCTTTTGTGGTCCGCGAAATTTCCTCCTCTGCTCGGAAGGGGGACTTGAACCCGCTTTTAGGGTTCTATTTTCCGCTATTTTCCATGATGTTTCCCTGGGGAATTTCCATCAGGGTAGCAATCTGTGGAAAGTAGCGGAAGAAAAACTGTAGTTTTTTGTCGTCGATCTACTTACAAAGTTTCCATGTGTTTTGATCATTGTCTGCCTTTCCACGGGGATCTGAAGAATCCCAGTATAACGCGGCTTTGAGTCAGGGCATTTCTTATTTGCGGGTTCGGGCCCGGTCGCCCTGGGGCCGGCCAAACACTGACCGCGCACCCTCGCCGATCAATTCCCCGTAAAAGTAATCGCGTCGCGCCATTCCAGGGGTCCTATTCTTTGATTGGTTCGCGGAGCCAGGCCTCAACTTCAGCAGTAGTATCCACTGATACCTTATCGTTTCCAGGCGGCACTTTGATGAACAGGATCTCTGTGCCTAGCGCAGATTTTTGAGCATAAACGACGCCTGGCTCGATCGCATAGAAATCACCCTTCCTAAATACGTGCTCCTCGACGGTGGTCAGGTCGAGATACGCGGTGAATCCGGCCGTCATGTATTTAAATTCGAACGCTTGTTTATGCCAATGAGGCGTTTCCGGCTTTCCCTCGTTCTCGTAGCGCGTAATACCCTTCTCAATCAAAGCTCCGAAGAGCGTCTGATCTGTCCCTATCTCAAGCATCTCCGCTCATCGATTGACGACCGCCAGCCAGCCATTTAAGTGTGATGCATGCGGAATTTCACAGCGGTTGTTGAGCGCGACCCTGAGACGGGCCTTTTTGTCGGCTATATTCCCGGCTGGGCTGGGGCGCACTCGCAGGGAGCGACGCTCGATGAACTCCGAGAGAATCTACGCGAAGTCGTAACCATGCTGCTCGAGGACGGAGATCCGTACTTCGAAGCGGAGTTTATCGGCACGCAGTCTATCGCGGTTTGAACCGATGCCGCGTCTTCCCGTTCTCAAACCTCGGGAAGTGGTGCGAGCTCTGGAGCGCCTCGGCTTTGTTGAGGTTCGCCAACGTGGAGCGCACCGCCAGTTCCGGCACCCGGATGGAAGAGGTACAACGGTTCCTTTCCATTCAGGCCGAGACATTGCGCCGCCGCTATTGCGACAGATCATCAAGGACATTGGCGTTACTCAAGAGGAATTCCTTAACAATATTCGGTGAGTGAGCGCCTACGCTTGCGCTCCGCTCTCCGTTGCGGGCATTGCTTTGGAGCATTTCGATTTCTTGCTGGATCGTAGCCGAAAAACTTGCAGTCGCATTTACGAGCACGTCCAGCCGTTGTCTCGCAGGATTTCGCGTTGCGTCGCTAAGACGAATCGAATCTCTTTCTCGTAATCGTAAGCAACGCTTTTCAGAAGGTAAGGGCGGAAAATGTTTCCTTCTTTCGTGAGGACCTTAGAAATTTTTGTACCGTCATGATTTATGTAGGCGATTGGGGCTACAATGCCGCGAGCCGCGCCAGCATTTGACCAGGGCGGCCTTGACCTTCCCGACTGTACGCGGTACAGCCCACGCCAAG
>Ga0209656_10001720_pt1 | contig 14300 bp, 11 predicted proteins | sample BogFormECP12_OM2_FD_188239 | JGI IMG/M metagenome (GOLD analysis project Ga0209656, IMG submission 188239) | Bog forest soil microbial communities from Calvert Island, British Columbia, Canada - ECP12_OM2 (SPAdes) (version 2) | ecosystem: Environmental > Aquatic > Freshwater > Wetlands > Bog ... | reverse complement strand
TGCTCTGCCTCCCAGAATGCAGAGACGCGAAGACCGGAATCTCTAGAGCGGTTTCGGGTGCGCGGCGAATGCCTCGCGATAGAGCTTGAGATTGCTCTTGTCCACGACCACCGTGCCGGTATCCACGAACGTAGGCATGGGCGGGGCCAGGGCGGTGCGCCAGTCTTTGGATTGGTGTACCGCGTTGTGGTGGAGGTCGTCGAGGAACTTTAGCCCGTAGTAACTCATGACGTAGGGTTTTTGCGTGATCGTGGCCGAAATTGCGCCGCTGTCGATCCAATCAAGTGTCTCCGGATCGTCGTCGAAGGCTACAATCGGCAGTTGGCCTTCCATGTGTAAGCCGTGCAAGGCTCCGGCGGCGCCAGAGCCCCCTGCCGCCTCTAAGCAAATAAACCCGTCTACTTTTCCTTTCTTCCGAATCAGCTCGGAAACCTGGTCAGACGCACTTTCCACATCGCCCTTGTCGTCCAGTATTTTTGTCAGCTTGATTGCAGGAAAATTCTTCAGCGCCTCCGCCACGCCCGCCACTCGATCGTCGAGGTTACGCTGCCCCGGAATCGTGATGACGGCAATGCTCCCATTACGCCTAACGAGCGCCGCCATCTGCTTCAGACTCTCTCTGCCCGCCTTGAAGTTATCGGTTCCGATATACAACACGCGCTTTGAATCCGGCACATCCGCATCCACGCAGATGACCGGGATGCCCTGGGCCACCGCCTTGTCAATTTCTGCCTGGAAAATCTCGGGGCGCGCCGCGGAGAGGCAGATTCCAGCGGGGTGCTCTTCCACGATCTGGCGAAACATGACTAGCTCCGCGTTCGGGGCGTACGCCGTCGGACCAATGAGTTCGCCTTTTACTCCGAGCGCTTTGGCCGCGTCCAAGAACCCTGCCTGCGCCTCCTGCCAGTAGGGCAGGCTGATATTGGTGGCCACAAACACGTACCGTTCGCTTTCCTCGTGATAGGTCTTCCCGCACGATGCGATAAGAGCGGCCCCAACGACAATAAATACAGACACCAGCCCAGCCCGATTTCTCCTCATGGAAATACTCCTTTTGGCTTCGGTCCGGCTTGCGAGGCCGTGTGCTCGCACCGTCGGAAAATTCGGGGAACGCCCCGGCGCTGCGGCTCCTGAAGGGGACCAGGACAAGCGATCTGCCCGCTATGTCCGTACTGACCGGTGGGACTGCGCCAGCTGGCGTCTAGTTTCCTGGACCGCATGGCAGTTTTCCGTATACGCTCGACCAAAGAATAAAGAAAAGTTGCCGCAAGTTTCAAGGAGAGAAATTCATGATTCGTTGCGATCTCTGCCGAGGCAAGAGATTGCCTGCAGAAGGAGAGTGAGGGACAGGAATACGATATCAGCTCGGAAGGATGGAACCCGCTCGCTGGGAACTGCCTGCGAAGGAAGCCTGCGAGGCGAGCGGGCCCGATGCGCGTCCTGGGATCACCTCAGGAGCGGCGTCGATCTGCGAGTCCTCGTTACTGGATGTTGGGGCAGTTCGCCGGGGCCGCTGCGTCAATGCGACGCATCGCGCCTGCCGGAAGGAGTTGAGCCGCGATGGTTTTTGCCTCGACGGTGCCTTCGTTCCGGATGATGTGCACGTGGCTACCGCCGGAATCGACGAATCATCGTCACCGAGGGGGCGGTCACGAACTATGAAAGCGATGATCCGGAATGCAAGCCTCACGTGTACATACAGGGGATGTCGTCAGACCTGTACGTGCAGCAGAATGTCTGGGCGGCGGAAGGAAGTACCGGCTGGCACTCGCACCCGGGCCACAGCCTGATCGATCCCTTCGTCTTCTGCATCGACAGCCACACAGTTTCGTCGTCCTTGTCCCCTGTGGAGTTCGGCAGAATCGAGTGGTTAAAAACCTCGAATGCAGCTAACGTGCCCTTGGCGAGCGTTGTGGCCACGAACCCATTCGCCGCTGTGCCCCAGACATTTCCTGCGTAGAAGATGGCGGTGACCATGATCACGGCGCCGAACAATACCAACCATGTCAATCTTTGTCGCATAGCGACCTCCTTGTTCTCCTCGGCGTTTGCCGACGGAAGACGCCCGGACACAGCCCGCGGGGCAACCTGAAACCATTTGTGGAGCAACAAATGACGACACGCGAAACTGGTCTTATATCCTCGCCGGGACGTGCCGGGCGTAATCTCGGCTACCTTCCATTCGTATACTCTTAGTAGGGATGGTCCCAACGACTTGGGCGGCTCAACCATTCGCCGTTCGCTGGTTTTGATAGGCTAACTGGACAAGTTTTCTCTACCGCCATGCTCGCTGTCAGCGACAATCTTGCCCAGTGCTTCAGTGCCTTGCGCGGGCACAAGCTGCGTGCTTCGCTTACAATCCTGGGACTGACGATGGGTGTGGCCACGCTCATCACGGTCATGACCATCGTGCAGGGCGCAAACCTTTATGTTGAGCAAAAGATCGCCAATCTGGGCACCAACGTGTTCCAGATCGCGCGCACACCGTTTGCGGTGACGGACTTCGACATCATTATCAAAGCCCTGAAGTTCAAGAAACTTGAACTTGAGGACATGACCGCGATTGCCGAGGGATGCGGCGCTTGCCAGGAAGTTGGCGCCAGCATGAGTACCAGCGTTCGGGCACGATCCGGCGACAAAGAGCTGCAGGACGTCAATCTCTATGGCCAAACGGCCAACATGGCGGATATTGATACACGAAAGATCGAAGTGGGGCGCTACTTCAGTTCATCCGAAGCTGAACATCGAGCCAATGTTTGCTTGATCGGTGACACGCTTATGCGGGAGCTATTTCTCGGGATGGATCCCATCGGGAGGTCGCTTCGTATCGGCAACGACGAATTCACGGTGGTAGGGGGGATGGAAAAGATCGGCAGCGTGCTCGGCCAGGACCAGGACAACTTCGTAATCGTCCCGCTACCGGTTTTCCTTCGCATGCAAGGAATACATTCCAGCATCACCATAAACATCAAGGCCAGCACAGGAAACCTTGAAAAGGCCCAGGATCAAGCCCATCTGATTTTACGCTCGCGCCGTCATCTCTCGGGCAACCTGGACGACGATTTTTTCATCGGCACCAAGGAAAGTTACATGGCCTTGTGGCGCAGTATCAGTTCGGCGTTTTTCGCTGTATTTATCATGGTGAGCGCCATCTCTGTGGTCATCGGTGGAATCGTGATCATGAACGTCATGCTCATGAGTGTGACCCTTCGGCGGAGAGAGATTGGCGTCCGGCGGGCCATCGGCGCAACCAAGCGAGATATCCTGCGCCAGTTCATCCTGGAAAGTGTCCTGCAATGCATTGTCGGAGGCCTCGCGGGCATCGCGCTCGGATTCCTGGTCGCGACAGCACTGCGCACGTATACGCCGTTCCCTGCCTCCGTACAGACCTGGGTGGCAGTGATGGGAGTGCTCCTGAGTTCCGCGGTCGGACTATTTTTCGGAATCTATCCGGCGTTGCGTGCATCACAGCTGGACCCGGTCGTCGCATTGAGGTCTGAGTGATGGGAATCATGACGCTTGCTCAGGCTCGGGAAAATTTTCTTGCCGCGATGGAGACGTTGCGCTCATCGAAGGTGCGCACGGCTTTGACCGTGCTTGGCATCGTCATCGGAGTGTCCTCGGTGATCTCCATGGCGGCCATCATTCAAGGACTGAACAAGTTCGTCCAAGACAGAGTGGAGTCGCTCGGCTCGCGCACTTACTTTCTTACACGATTTCCCCCTGGGATGGACCCCGCCCACATGCCGGAACGCATCCGCACACGCAAATACATCGAATACAACTATGCCGATTTCATCCGCCAAGCCGCTCCCGACGTGGAGATCGTGACCACCTCTGGGACCCGAGGTTTTTTCCTGGGGGACAGCAATCTGATAACCAGCGGAAACCGTAGCGTCGAGAAAGTGATCGTGCGCGGCGCCGAACCGGAATACACCGAGGCGATTCCGCTGTTTTGATCGCACAAGGCCGCTTCATCAGCAATTTCGACCAGGAGCACGCGCGTTCCGTCGTGGTGCTGGGAGCAGCCATCAGCGAATCGCTTTTTCCAGGCAGCGATGCGGTTGGCAAAATGGTGCGCATCAACGGCGGCCAGTACGAGGTCATCGGCGTTTTCGAGCACGACCAGGGCTTGTTCCTCGGCCCGGGAGTCGACATCTTCGCCATCATCCCACTGAGCAACTTCAAGAAGCAGTACCCGGAGGCGAAAGAGCTGATCATGATATTCACCGTCCCCAAGAATATAAATGTCGAACTGGCAAAAGGGGAAGTTATTCAAGCGATGCGCCGTCTGCGCCGCGTCCCGGTGGACAAGGAAAATGATTTCGAGCTGAGCTCGCCGGACTTTCTGAGCAATCTGTGGGATCAACTTACCGGCGCACTGGTGATCCTCACGACGGTGATTAGTTCAATCGGATTGCTGGTGGGCGGCATCGGCGTGATGAACATCATGCTCATCTCCGTAACCGAGCGCACCCAGGAAATTGGCATACGCAAGGCTATCGGTGCTCGCCGCGCGGATATACGCTTGCAGTTTCTGCTGGAAGCCGTGGCCCTTACTCTCGTCGGGGGTACCCTCGGCATCTCGATTGGGGCCGTCATCTCCACATTGGTCCGCACACTTGTGCCGTCGATTCCCGCAACGATTTCTTATCTGTGGATAACGATCGGTTTCACGATCTCCGTCGGCGTGGGCTTGTTTTTCGGCTACTATCCCGCAAAAGTGGCGGCCGACCTCGACCCCATCGATTGCCTCCGTTACGAATGAACATCCGAGCGCTTCCGTGCGGGAATGGGGAAAGATGCACGGCTTCCTGGTGCTGGGTTACGGAGTCACCCAGGGTTTCCTGGGCGGGCGTGCCGACGAGTAGCGGAGCGGAATCGACCCCGCGCAGCGCCTACGATTGCGGCTAGCAGGTCGTGCTGCTCGTGGCTGCGATGACGGACCGGAACGCCGAGGCGCACCGTCATGGCGTCGAAAAGATGTTTCCCCGGCTCGGTGAGACGGCCACAACCGACAAAGTGCTGAACAGACAAGTCCGGTCGATGATGTCCTACTGTGCTTACCGGAAACTCGATTCCTACTGTGTCCCCGGCACAACCCTTCAGGTGGACTTCAATTTCTCTTCAACATACAGCGAGAGCTCAATCATGGGCTCCGCCACTTGCTCGGCCGGCAGACCCGCAAAGTTCTTGAGCACCAACTCCTTGACGTAGAGCCGCACGAGACAACGCAGCTGCAGCGCGCGATTGCGCGTGGCGAAGACAAAATCGCGATGCCCGTTATTCACGACAATCAGGTTGCGCTCCGCATCGAATCGCGAGCGCCACAGCTCCCCGGCAGCCCGTTCAAAGGTGTAGCCCGGCAAGCCGCGCGCATTGACGGCAGCCGGGCCGATAGCCACATCAAGGCTATCGGTGACGGTGATCAGCGCCTCGGCGCTGCAGCACAGATCGCGCTGTGAGACGGTGACGGACAACCGCACGAGAACGGGCGACGAGGGAGCCTCGAAGCTCACTTCCTGGTCGGGCGTGGACAAAAGCGTGCCACCCCCTTCGACGATCGCCCAAGCAAATGTCAAGTCCTGCTCGACACGCCGGCGCGAACGATCCCGCGGCAACGCGCGAAGCCGCCGGCTTTGGTTCACTGCTAGACTAGTGTGCTTGCGGCCGGTGAGATCACGACGGAGTGCAAAGGCCCAGCATAGTCGAAGAATTGGCGCTGGGGAGATTCGGCTCCGCGCGGTTCCGGAACGCCCCCGTCTTCCTCCGTACCTGAGGCCTCCACGCTTCGCTCCGGCGGCTCGGGGCCGGTTGCATGCGGCGAGCGTGACTGGATATCAAACCAGTCGTATTCCTCGCGCGGCAAGACCAGCATGGCCTCGCGAAAGGCACGCCGGATTGCATGTAGGGACTCCCGGTTGGCTTGTTCTTCCTCGGCGCGGCGCTGAGCGTCGATGAGGCTAGTGAGGTGTGCCCCCAGCGGTACGAGCGCTTCCAGGAAGGCTCCGTAGCGTTCGTCGTAGACGATCCCGGAACGGGTGCCGGGTGTGAGGTTAAGGTAGGGAACGTCCAGAAGGCCCTGCAGGTAACGAGATCCGCGATCACCCGCGTACCCAGTCGGGTAAGAGAGACCCGGCAGTCCTCGGCTGGTTCGGTGAGGTACAGTTCGGCATACGCCTCGCCGAATGGCGAGCGAACTGTCGGCAGTTGGTGCAGCAAGCGGCCTTCGAACTGGCGCGGCTCGAGATGCGCAAAGGGGATCCGCGCTATATCGTGAAGCATCGACGTGTGCTCTTTGCCGAGCGGGGCACGGAATTCAAGATCAGACCCTTGCTCGAGGGCATCCGCGGATTGAGCGGTGAGAAGATCCAATGGTATCTGGCCTCGGAGCTGCGCGACCGGATTCGCAACACACAGGTTCGTGTAACGGTGATCGATAAACTTGCGCGCAAGCAATACCAGACGTCATCTGATAGACCCGCGCGTCGGCCCCGGGACAAGTCATCGTGAGCGTGTCGCCCACGGTCCAGAAGCTCAACAGGCCGATGCCAAATTCCCCTTGTAAGCCTCCTCCAGCGCCGTCTGCCTTCAAGCGTCGCTTGACCGAGTCGCAGATATGAGTTGCGACGTACTTAAAGTCAGGCAGCCCATTCGGATCGCGCGGGACCCCGCGCCATCGTCGGTAACAGTTAGATAGTGCTCGCCGTGCTCACGGCCGCGCGTAATGGTGATGGTCCTGGCATGCGCATCGATGCTGTTCTCGACCAACTCCGCGACGGCCTTCAGCGGATTGCACTGCGAGAGTGCGATGATACGGATCGCATTCCAATCGTCGCCGATCCGCAGTTTACCGCTCTCCGATTCTTTCGATTTGGAAACGCTCGTCTTGGCCACAGTGACAAGGAACTCCACGGGTTGCGTGCAGGGTGCGGAGGACCGATCTCAGCCTGCCGTTCAGCCATCTACTATATCGAGGGCCTGAGCTGCGGAGCAAGGTGTCTCCGCTGCGGCCACCTCATGAACTAAATAAGAATGTAGGTCAATGCACCTAGGGTGATTTCGCCGTTCCTCGATCATCCTTTCCGGTGAACTCCACCACCTGCGGATATTCGGCAGACCTGATTGCGGCCGTGAAGTACACCTGCGAGAAACATTTTTGCCACTAGGTCACAACCGGTGCATCAGCGACCCCCGCCAGGCCAAACACCTGCTGATAGCGTTGAATCTCTTCGCGCGGTCCCAGCGCCTTTTGAAAGTTGTCGGAAAGTTTCACTGCGGGCCTGCCATTGGCATCATTGAGCTTGCACACCAGGCTTACGGGAGCAAAGTCGCCACCGCGTTGGGAATTGCAGTTGCGAAAATCATTGGTCAGCAAAGTGCCCCATCCCGCGCTGAACCGGATGCGGCGTTCGGGAATCCATTTGCGCCCATCGAGAAAGTCGCTCGCTTGGTGAAAATCTGTGGGAGAAACGCCCGGGCGAATGGTTCCGGAAAAATGGGCATGCAATGCCAGGATCGCGTCCGCATCGAGGGAGTCAGAGGCAATGAATAGTTTTTGCCGCGGATCGCGCCCTCTGTGCTCAAGCCACGCAATGTATTCGTCGCCTGCAAGGAAGGGATCTTTGCTGTCAGCACGCTGCCCCGTCCAGTCCGCCACCCAGTCCGGAGCGTTGCGGAGAAACTGCGTCGTGCCAAAGGTGTCGGGAAGCAGGATGAGCAGCTCACCCTGATAGGTCTGTTGCCAGAGCTCCAGCAAGCGGTATTGCGAGGCTTTCAGTTCTTCGTCGTCCTTGGCCATTGCTGCCAGCGCCATGGGCAACTCGTGCGCATTTGTACCGATCGCTTCCAGGTCGTGTTTATAGGCCAGATAGGTGTTCGAGGTTCCGGTAAAGCTGCTGCCGAGCATGTCAATCATGGACTTTACTACGTATTCCTGCCATAAGAAGCTGTGCCGCCGCCGCGTTCCAAAATCGCTCACTTTCAATCCCGGGACGCCGCGCAACCGCTCCATTTTTTCCCACAGTTTGGTTTTGGCCCGGGCATAGAGAATATCGAGCTCGAGTTCGCTGAGACGCTTCAGGCTGGCGCGCGTCTTCAGCTCGCTGATAACCGAAAGCGCATAAATCTCCCACATCGTCGTCTCTGTCCAGAGGCCGCGAAATGAGAGGGAGAACTGCCCGTCCTGAATCGACAGCGCATAATCAGAGAGGCGGAAGTCGCGTTCGAGCCACTCGAGGAAGGCTGGTTCAAAGATACCGCGCCGTCCATAGAAGGTATTCCCAGCCAACCAGATCAGTTCGGACTTATGAAATCGCAGTTTCTTTGTCTGCTCCAATTGTTCGCGAACCTCATCGGCATCGATCAAATCGCCAAGGCGTACCTCGATTGAGCGATTGATGAGTGAAAAAGAAGCGCTTGTCTTTGGGAATCGCTTCCAGATGAACTGCAGCATGAGCAGTTTGTAAAAATCGGTATCGAGCAGAGACCGCGTAATGGGGTCCAGTTCCCAGTTATGGTCATGTGCGCGCCGCGCGAGATTGATGATCACGATAGCACCAGTTTTAGTTCACTCGGCATGTTCTTCAACCATCGGCCCGCTTGCTTGCCTTGCCTACAAAGAAATCGATGCTGTTCCACTGTCGATCGATTCTAGCTCACAGACGCGACCGTCTATGTGGGCTCTGTTCTAAACAACCAGGAATCGTCGGTCAACACAAGTCCGCTTTGATGGTGCGCGTCGACAGTCGAAGCCACGCCGTTGATTGGCTCTCGTTTCTGCTTCTTCCCTTGACACTCCAAAAGCAAAGGAGCAGTATGTGGCCTTGTATTAAACGGATTTAATACAGACCATCCCCGCGGCAAGGAGGAAGTCATGTTGCCTTCTGGCCCCCGCCTTTCGATCCACCTTCGACTCGCTTCCCTCGCAATCCTCTGGTGCGCGCTCCTTGCGGGCACTCCCGCCGCCCTGGCGCAGTCTGCCCACGTGCGAGTTAGTCTAGTTGGCTACGAAGCCGGCGAAACGCCTTTTCGAGCCTACTTGATGTCTTCGGTAGAGGAAACCGGTCGAACCTTCAAGGTCGTCAACTCCAAGGGCGTGGTCGCCTATTCGGGCCAAGTCGGTGCCTTGCTGGGCACCTGGAGCCACAGCAAGACAGAAACGTACGAGGTCTACGCGCTCGACTTCTCGGTTCCGGGAGGCGACCTCTACAAGATTTCCGTGTCCGGGCCGGTGGCGGCCTCTTCGCCGCGTTTCACAGTCGATTGTCCGGAGGCGCTCTATTCTGGCTTACTCTTAAACACTCTGTTTTTCTATGAAACACAACGCGACGGAGCGAACTTTGTACCCAACGCGATGCGCACGGAGCCTGGACATCGGAAGGACGAGAACGCGCATGTCTACCAGACACCTCCGCTCGACTCCAACGACTTTATCGATAACGTGCCTCCCGCACCTCCTTTAGTGTCTGCAAAACTCTCAAACATCGATGCCTCCGGCGGATGGTGGGACGCCGGCGACTATGAGAAATATGTTGAAACTACCAGCTACACCGCAGCGCTGATGCAGATCGGGATTCGCGACTTTCCGAACCAGATGGGCGCGTACGCCCGCTTGAACCCTCCCGCCCCGCCCGGCGCTGTTTCTTTTGCAGGCAGCAGTGGACCGGGTGCACCGGCGTCCAGTGACTTCACAGACGAAGCCAGGTTCGGAGTCAAGTGGCTAATGAAGATGTGGAATGATAAAACGCGAACACTCTTCTATCAAGTGGACAACACGCAAGACTGGGATTATTACGGCGAGGGCAATCCCGGTTCGGCCACCGGAAATTGCGGCGGTACATTTGTCACTCCCAACTGCTTGATCACAGAGTACGACATCTGGACACTGCCCCAAGCGGCTGACCAGTACGAGCAACCCGGAGATCCGCAACCTTGTGACCCGTTCACGACGTTCTTTATCTGCAATCGCCCGGTGTATGTGGCAGGCCAGGCAGGTTCATCCATTAGCCCGAATCTGGCGGGCCGTCTGGCGGCGGACTTCGCGCTGTGCTACCAGCTCAACCACACCACAAACCCTTCTCTCGCGAATGAGTGCCTTCACAACGCAGAGGACATTTTTGCCCTTGCGGATACTTCGTATCCGGACCCCGCGCCCACGGTAGATTCCGGTACGTGCAGTAATTGCCTGTTGACCATTGCTCCGTTTGACGGCTATCCCGAGAACGTATGGGAAGATGACATGGAGCTTGGCGCAACCGAATTATATTTCGCGCTGCAATCCGCCGGCGGCGCTAGAAACCTGCCTGCCGGATTGCCGCACACTAATCCCCTGGACTACCTACGACAGGCGGCCCAGTTTGCCCAGAATTACATCACGAACATCTACGATACCGGGTACACCGACACACTAAACCTGTACGACGTGAGCGGCCTTGCACATTTCGAACTCTACCGCGCCCTGGAAATGGCAGGAAATCCGAGCGACTTGGCAGTTTCGCAACCGAGCATTCGCAAGCAATTTTTGCAGCAAGTTGGAGACGCGATCACCCAAGCAGGCACGGATCCTTGGGGCTTCGGGTATCAATGGAATTCCGGCGATTCCACTTCGCACGGCGCCGGTCTGTCGGTCATGGCCAGCGAAGCGCATTACCTGACTGAGTCCAAGGGCTACGACACGTACTCGGAGAGATGGCTGGCCAATATTCTAGGCACGAATGCCTGGGGCTCGTCGTTTATCGTTGGCGATGGGAGTACCTTCCCGAATTGTATCCAGCACCAGGTGGCAAACCTGGTGGGAGCGCTGGACGGAACTTCCGGAGGCACGCCGGTACTTTGGGGTGCGGTTTCGGAAGGTCCAGGCGGCTCTGCCACTTCAGGCGTGCTCAATGGCATGATTCTTTGTCCGGCAAACGGAGCAGACACGTTCAAGAAATTCAATGGAAACGCTGGCTCATTTGATGCCTCGCAGGTAGCGGTGTATCAGGATAACGTGCAGTCTTTCAGTACTACCGAACCGGCGATCGACCTCACAGCGACATCGTTCCTTATGTGGTCCTGGAGATTGGCTCAGCACCCCAGCTTCTGATGCCACTCTCTGGCACTAAACTCGGCTTCGAAGGACATCGTTCGATCGGGACGGTGAAGGTACTTGTACTTCCTTCCCGCAGGAGTTCAATTCCGATGAGTTGGTCGCTTTCTCGGGCGTCCTTCTTCCCTCCAAAAACGTGAGGCCGGAAAATTCAGACAGGTCCTCATTCGCCGACTGAATTTGCTACCGGTGAGCTTCGTTGCGGGCCGTTATTTTCCAACTATGGACAAACGTTCAAGAAGCGATATGGGTAGGAGGCCGCGTGCACGAGGTCATTTTGTGATCGGCTTCATTCTTGCTTGGGCGGGAGGAAATTTTCTGGCCAACCAGGTCAGGATCTTCGGTCCCTACCTGAGCTTCTTCGGCGCCAACGCTTGCGGAATAACGCTGGCGCCGCTGCCGGTCGGCGTGGGCCTGTTATTCTAAGATGGCCAAAGTATTGCCGGTTGGCTGTTTAGGAGGGTGGTTCCAGACCCTCTGGTGTTTGTGCCTCTCGTTCGAGGTAGATTCCGAGATGCCCGTACCACAGTCAGCTTCTGTTTAACCGGAAATATTGTTCCTGCGCTTCCTTCCACTCGCCCAAGATAGGGCCTGAGAGGAAACGAGGACGGGAGTCGTGCTAGCTTCCTTCCGCTAGTCCTTTATTGACGATAACCTTTACATCCACGCGACGGTTTAAGGCGCGTCCCTGCGAGTCGGTGTTCGTCGCGGCAGGATGCGTTGCCCCGTAGCTCGCAGGAGCGACGATCCGACGCATGGGAACATTCCCCTTTTGGATTAGATAGTTCGTGACGGCTGCCGCGCGATCCTCGCTGAGCTTTTGATTGAGCTGTTTTGTCCCTGTGCTGGAAGCGTAGCCGGCAATTTCGATCAAGTATCCGGCGACACCCTTGGTTGCGGCGGCCAGAACATCGAGATCCGCTTTGGCAGCGTCGTCCAAAGTCGCCTTATCGCTGGGGAAATAGATACCCGCTTCCGCCACGGTCTTGTAGTCGTCCATGTCCGAAACACGCTTGTTGACCATCTGGACCGCGGCGGCGTCCATCACGGCCACATCTCCGGCGGCTGCGGCGGCCTGGCCCGCTTGATTGGCGGAAGATTGCGCCTGGTTCGCCGAGGTCTGCGCCTGGCCCGCTGCGGCTACCCCCTGATTCGCAGTCGTTTGGGCCTTTGCGGCAGCCGCCTGGTTGGCTGTGATCTGTTGTTCTTCGGCGACTTCAATAGCGAACTCGTCGGGAATAAAAGTGATCTTGCTGGCAGCGAGCTGGCCCTTCGCGTTGCCAACTCCCTCCGCTTCGATGGTCAAACCCGGCACCATCGCCGTAACGTCCATATCCTTGTGGCGAAAGAATTCCACCTTCCCTGCCTTACGTTCGATCTTGGTATTGTCGGAGATGCTTACGACCACGACTTGCCCGGTCTTTTTGTCCTTCACCTTAACCAGGTCGCCACCGCGCGAAACAATCGTTCCGGTGACCTTGGACTTCTGGTCGGCCATAATCTGTGGTGCGCCCGGGGTGGCTGCCGATGTCAGCCCCCCCAACAAAGCAACGCCGAGTGCAGACCACAATAAAGATCTCTTCCAGTTTTCCCTTCTAATTATCATCGCCATCCCTCCGTTAAATTTGGATCGCAGTATCTTGCCCTTTTTTGGCAGTGAGATGAAGGTGAGCTTCATCTATCAACTGGGCTGGAACCCATGATAGATGGTGCATTTGGGGGGCCAACCTAAGGTCGTGGCCAGAACTTGGGATAAGTCGCAAGAGCCAAGGGGTTTACGAAATGTGTGAACAGCTGGCCCAGAATTGTTGCGGACCTCGCAACTCCGACAGTTTGGAGGAGACTCCGATAGGTCGGAGAGGGGGGGATCAAATTTTACTTGTTGGCACCCCTGCTCTGGATTATCATCAGGGTCTCCCGAACCAAGCACTCTCGCACCAGGCACTCCGCTCCGGGTCCTGCTGTAGGTTTATGCTGCTAGTTCTTGAGGAATCGCCCGCCCAGCGAAAGAAACTCTGAGTTGCCGAATGACTCCTATACCAGCTGATCTGCAGGCGGAGTTCGAAGACAGGTTGCGCTTCGAAATGTTGCTAACCGAACTTTCGGCGCGCTTTGTCAGCGTTACGTCTGAGCGGATCGACAGCGAAATCGTCAACGCCCAGCGACAAATCGCGAAGGTGCTGGATCTGGAACGTAGCACCCTTGCTCAATTGGAAGGTGACGAGCGTTTCGTCGTCACGCACTCTTGGCAGCTGCCTGGCTTGGAGCCTTTCCCGGGATTTGCTGTGAAAGACTTGCCTTGGATGGCGAGTGTTTTGATGCGCGGGGAAGAGGTTCTCTTCGCGCGAATCGAGGACTTACCGGAAGAAGCGGCAAGAGAGAAGCAAATTGCCCGCCGGTTCGGGCCTCGCTCCAGTATTATGTTCCCCCTGAAGATCGGCGGAAAGGTACTTGGGGTTTTGGCGTTTGGCCCAGTGGATCGCGAACGAGCATGGCCAGATGCCATTGTGAACCGTCTACGGTTGTTTAGTGAAATGATCGGCAGCGCCATCGCGCGCACGCGAGCGGAAGAGGCCACGCGCAAAGCTCTCGATGAGGTTCGTCGTTTGCGCGACCAATTGCAGCGCGAAAACGTTTATCTTCAGCAGGAAGTGAACGTTGTGCGTCGGCAGAGGCGCCTGATCGGGGAGAGCGCGGCGCTTCGGCGTGTGTTGGAGCAGGTCGAACAAGTGGCGGCCACCAACTCCAGTGTGCTCCTGATGGGAGAGACGGGGACGGGAAAGGAGCTACTTGCGTTCGCGATCCATGAACTCAGTTCTCGCGGGGCGCGACCCATCGTGCGCGTCAGTTGCGCCGCGATTCCTGAAACGCTGATTGAGAGCGAACTGTTTGGGCGCGAGAAGGGAGCTTACACGGGCGCGCTTTCGCGCATGGCCGGCCGCTTTGAATTGGCCCATGGCTCAACACTGTTTCTCGACGAGGTTGGCGAACTGCCCTTGGAAGTGCAGGTAAAACTGTTGCACGTTCTGCAGGAGAAGGAAGTACAACGTCTGGGCAGCTCAAAGACTATCTCGGTGGATGTGCGGATCATTGCGGCAACCAACCAGGATTTGGAGAAAGCGGTTCGAGAGAAGCGATTCCGGGAAGATCTGTATTACCGGCTGAACGTGTTCCCGATCAAGGTGCCACCGTTGCGGGAACGCCGGGAAGA
>Ga0209656_10001719_pt1 | contig 14302 bp, 10 predicted proteins | sample BogFormECP12_OM2_FD_188239 | JGI IMG/M metagenome (GOLD analysis project Ga0209656, IMG submission 188239) | Bog forest soil microbial communities from Calvert Island, British Columbia, Canada - ECP12_OM2 (SPAdes) (version 2) | ecosystem: Environmental > Aquatic > Freshwater > Wetlands > Bog ... | reverse complement strand
GATTTGCGCGGCGTGCGTATGGCACGCGGTCAATGCGTCGAAGGTTTCGGAAGCAAAGAAGCCTATTACCCCATGCTCGAAGCGCTGGGTCGGTTGTGCGCCGATTCCGGGAGAGACACCGTGGTGCAGACACTGGCTGCGCGAGCACCGACCTGGCTGGTGCAGTTTCCCGCTCTTGTAAAGCGCGAACAACGTGAGACGCTGCAACGGGAGATTCTGGGCGCCACGCGCGAGCGCATGCTGCGCGAGATAGGTGAGGCGTTGGAGACAATCGCATCCGAAAGGCCGTTGCTGCTGGTGCTTGAGGATCTGCACTGGGCGGACCCCTCCACCGTCGATCTCATCTCCGCCCTGGCGCGCCGCCGTGCACCCGGCAAGTTGATGCTGATTGGCACGTATCGCCCCGTGGAGGTGACGCTAGCGTACGAATGTTTCGTTTTCGTATCTTCGGCGCAGAATTGGCGTATCCGGTCGGCACAGGATCGCCACCTGCGGTGACGTCGGCGATCTTCTGACGGAGGATGAGCCGAAACAGTCCGCGCTACCCGCGTCTACTGCTGCTTGTTGGCCTCGTTGATCAACTGGGCCACCTTGGAATCGGTGCCCACGGGCTCCACCAGAATAATCTGGCTCGGGTTCAGGTACATGCGATCCGGGCCATGCAGTTCCTTGCCGCGCTTGATGAGAACATTGGAAACCTTCTTGGTGTCCGGGTCGGTCTTGCTCAGGATGTAGTAAACGTCAGTTAATACTGGATTCGACGTGCCGTAGCCCGCGAGCTTCCCGTAATACACCGAGTTGTTGATGAGCACCACCGCCTGGTACGGGGTCGAGAAGGTCACTGCCGTAGCTTCCATTTTGCCGGGCGCGGCACAACCCGTGCTCAGCAGTAAAATTAAGCCGGCCAGACATCCCAGGACAATCCCCTTGAGACAGTTTTGCTTTCCGCTTGCAGTCATCATTGCAGTCATGGCTCTCCCTAAGTCCTTTATGTAGAGGTTTTGTAGCGCAAAAAAGACAAAAAGACGAACCCGGGGCCCCTCGGGCGAACCACGTCCGTGTTACCAAAGAATCATACTACTTCAACAGGCGGCGCCGCAGGCCATAGCCCATGCCCAGCAGCCCGGGGATGAGCACCAGCAAAGTGGCCGGCTCGGAAACCGGCGGTGGGCCACCGTTGGGTTGCGCCGTCAGCTCAAGCAGACCGTCGGCACGATCGTATGTAACCCCCCAACACTCCGTTTGGTTGTTAAAGCAGTCGTTCACGATGTTGGCGAATGTGCCGCTGAGTAGTCCGGGGCTGGAGGTAAGGATGGTGAACTCCGTGCCCACAATCGGATTGAAGCCCTGCTTGAGCATGATATCGAGCGTACCAGCCAACAACGCCGACCCGGTGACGTTAATCACCCCGTAGTTGGAGTTGGAGTTGATGATCTCGCCCAAGGTCCCGTTGGCCAGTTGAATGTAGCCCGTGCCTATCGGCATGCCCGTGCCCACGATCATCTTCGAGCCGGCGCCAATGTTGATGGTTCCGCCGTTGTTCACAAAGGGCGGGTCAATGGACGACCCTCCGTTCACGTTAATCACGCCGTTGTTGGAGAGGCCAGCCAAAGCCTGCAGCACGTCTCCGGGGCCGTTCAGAGAGATCTGCCCGGTTGCCGTGTTGGTCAGCAGGCCGTTGACGACGATAGTGTTCATGCCGCCGTTGCCGTTAAAGTTAGTCTCCAGGGTCCCGGAGTTGGTGACATCACCGCTAATTTGCAGCGTGCTGCCATTCTCCATATCCACTGTTCCAGAGTTGGTCAGGCCGCCGATGGTCGCGGAGTCGATAGCTCCGTTGAGAGCAAAGCTAGCACTTGCCTCGTTGGTTAAGGTGCCGGTAATCGTCAACGCGTTTCCGCCTGCGTTATACCGTCCCGTCGAAAGGAACCCGGAGTTGTCGACATTGCCCGTGATCGTGAGCGCCGTCCCGTTGCCAATGTCAAGCGCGCCTTTGTCGGTCAGGGTGAGAGTGCCGCCCAACGGATTGATAGTACTGCTTTGCTGGTTTTCCAACTGCACGGCGCCTTCTATACTTGTCAGGTTCTCAAATCCGAAGTTGGTCCCGCCTTCAGTGAAGTTTCCATAGATCTGCCAACTGGCACCCATGGGTACGTCGGTTACTCCTCCAGGCTGATTCGTCAGGTTCAGTGTGGCGCCGCTCCCAATATATATACCTCCGTCATTCACGATGCTGCTGACGATGACCTGGCCGCCGGGCGCGCCGATTCCTGAGTCCAGTTCCAGCATCCCAGAGCTTGTATTGGTGAATAAGCCGGTCGTCGTGAGCATTCCCGGACCTTCGCCATTTCCTCCCAGTACTTTGACTTTGCCTGCATTCGTAAAATCACCACCAACCGTCAGCAAACCTCCGGTGGGATAGCTGGAGCCACCGTCAACCTGCACGTATCCGCTGGAGAGGTTGCTGAAATCCACTTCCGTGGCTAACGTCGATCCTTGGCGCACGCGGACGTAGCCGGCATTGAAGAAGCCCTGGACCCGGAACATGTCGGCAACGCCTTCAAGATCGAGGGTGCCAATGTTGTTAAGATTCTGGGCTGTAACCATCCAATTGTTGCCAGTAAGATCTATAAAGCCGCCGTTGCTCAGATCACCATTGAAACCAAAGTCACCACCACCACCTCCGCCGAAGGACAAGTCACCGAAGTTACCGAAACCACCCAGGGTTTCAAAACTCAGATTGTCGAATTCGAGGGTTCCGAAATTGTTTGCCAGTCCGGCCAATGCGTTGACATCACCGCCCGGCGTGATCAAATAATGGTCGCCCCTCAGGATGAGTGTTGCACCGGCGCCGATATTTACGATATTGGCGTCCGGAAACTGGAAGGTTCCACTGACATCGAAGTCGCCCCCTAAAAGCGTCCCCGTTCCGCTGTCGAACTGAAGTAACAACCCGGTAGAAGTCAGGTTAGCACCGGAGTTCACCTGCAAAGTCCCCGTGTTCGATACCCCGCCCACAATCATGCTTCCAGCTATCTGCATGACGCCGGAGTTCGACAGAGGACCGGTAGTTTCGAGTGCGCCGGACTGGTAGAAATTGCCAGCCTCGATATCAAGCTGACCGGCTATCAGTGTTCCGAAAACTGTAGTACTGCTGGATGCCCCTACTTGCTTATAAGTCTGCTGTCCCAGCACGATCAGCTCTGCAGTTGGGTCGATATAGACATTTCCGGAGTTGGTGAACTCCATGCCGGAAATAAGTGTCCCGCCGGCCGCGCCTCCGGTGTTCTTAAGCAAATTAATCGTGCCCGAGTTCGTGAAAGTACCTTGAGCAGTCAGCATTCCAGGAGCAGGTCCGCTGCCGCCGTAAATATCTATTTCACCAGCATTGTTGAAGTTGCCGCCCACATTCACCGCTCCCCCAACAGTGCTGACCATAGTTCCGCCTACAACGATCTTTCCGCCTGCCAGGTTGGTGAAATCCGAGCCAGTACTCAGGGTTGAAGTTTCAAAAACTGTGATATTGCCGGAGTTCGTGCCGAAGCCACCTGCCTGTAAGGTTGTATTCGACCCATCCACAATCACTGTTCCCGAATTGCTGAAGTTACCGTGAGCAATAAGGTTTTGTGATACGCCGAGTATCTGCACCATACCGGAATTAGTGAAATCTCCAGCCATACTCACCGTTGCAGACTGTCCATAAATGCTGTCCAGGAACAGTGAGCCTGAGTTGTTCAAGCTGCCAGTAAGAGCAATGCTCCGGCTGTCAAACTCGACATATCCCGCGTTGCTGGCCAGATTGATGAGGCCGTCTGTCGAGCCATCTGGCGTAATCAGCGAGGGCGTGCCCTGCAGGATGAGGGTCACGTCGGCGGCGATGGTCTTGATGTCAGCATCGGCAAACTGAAAAACCCCATCAATGTTGTAGAAACCACCGCTTAGGGTGCCGGATGGAACATCGAAATTCGTAAATGAACCAGCGGGGCCCGTCACGACCAGCGAGCTTGTGCTGTCTACGTATACCATTCCCGTGTTAGTGAGCCCGAACACGCTGCCGCGGCTGTTATTGAGCACCTCGAGATCGCTGGTGCCCAGCACATTGTTGAACAAGCCGGTCACATTGAAGATGCCGGAACCACTTGCAATCGCTGATCCGTTATTAACGAAGCTACCGGCGCTGGCGACGCTGTTATCATAAACGTAGAGATTTGTCGCATAAGCGTTGGTAAAGTTACCGGTTACAGTCAAGGTGTCCTCAAAATTGAGAGTGATGTCTCCGGCATTATTGGCAGAACCGCCGACGGTAAGAGTGTTCGCATTATTCAGGCTGATGGTGGTGTCATTAGACAAGTTACCCTGCACCGCGAGCACGCTGCTGTTGGAAAGGGAGGTAGTTCCGGAGTTGTGAAAGTCGCCTCCGATATTCATTCCAGCGCCATTTTCTATATTGAAGGTGCCTGAATTCGTAAAACTACTAGGCGTCGTCAGGACGCGGCCATTCAGCAGTTCCAGTGTCCCGGCATTGCTGGCCAACTCGGTCAAGGCATCGCTTGCGCCGGGACCGTAGAGCATGGCAGCCGGACCCCGGCCGTCCAGCGTCAGAGACGTGTCGCTGGCAATGTTGACGATATTGCCGCCGTAAGCTCCAGAGCCCGGATCAAACAGGAACGTGCCAGCGATGTAATAACTGCCTCCATGCAGGGTCCCGGTTGTGGAATCCAGGTCGGAAAAGGTGTCGGTGCCGCCGGCCCGCACGTCCATTACCGAGCCAGAGCCGATTGAGATTCCTCCACCAGCTTTAGTAAAACCGAGTGCAGTCAACCGGTCAGAGGAGTCCGAAAGCGTCACGCTCGAGAGAGCATTATCAGTTAGCGCTCCGTTAATGGACAGTGTGTCCCCGCCGTACAGGCCTATGCTGCCATTGGAATTGTTGAAGGCCCCACCAACAGAAAGGGCGCTGCTATTTTCCAGGGTAATCAAGGTTGAGCTTACAAAGCCTCCCGCTACGTGCAACGAGCTGGCGTTCTCGATGAGAACCTGACCGGAGTTGTTAACGTTGCCGCCGATGCTCATGGCGGCGCTGTTATTGAGAATCCAGTTGCCTGAATTGACGAAGTTGTTGGGCGTCGTGAGCGCTCGCCCATTCAGCAGCTCCAGTACACCAGCGTTGCTGGCCAGTTCCGTCAGCGCATCCGTGCCAGCGCCGGGCCCGTACAGCATCGCCGCTGCCCCGCTGCCGTCCAGGGTCAGCGACGTTCCGCTGCCGATGTTGACGATGTTGCCGCCATAAGCGCCAGACCCAGGATCAAACCGGAACGTCCCGGCAATGTAGTAACTGCCTCCATGCAACGTTCCCGTCGTCGAATCCAGGTCGGTGAACGTGTCCGTGCTCCCGGCCCGCACGTCCATTAATGCTCCCACACCAAGGGACAGGGAGCCCCCGCCGTTCGTGTATCCAAGTGCCGTCAGCACGTCGCCATTTCCGGCCAGCGATACACTGGTGTGGCCGCTATCCGTGAAGGCTCCGGCCACCGACAACTTGCTGCCCCCGCTCAAACTCACATCGCCAGAAGAGTTGCTGAAAGCTCCAGCAACCGCCAGTGAGCTGCCCCCACTCAGGCCTACATTGCCGGAGGAGTTGCTGAAGCCGCCACCGACCGTCATGCCACTGCCGCTCTGCAGACTCAGGTTGCCGGAGTTGGTAAAGCCGCCAGGCGTTGTCAGTGTGCGTCCGTTCAGCAACGTCAGCGAGCCGGCATTGCTGGCCAGCTCCGTCAGCGCATCCGTGCCAGCGCCGGGCCCGTACAGCATCGCCGCTGCCCCGCTGCCGTCCAGGGTCAGCGACGTCCCGCTGCCGATGTTGACGATGTTGCCGCCATAAACCCCAGACCCAGGATCAAACCGGAACGTCCCCGCTATGTAGTAGCTCCCTCCATGCAGCGTCCCCGTCGTCGAATCCAGGTCGGTGAACATGTCCGTGCTCCCCGCTCGCACATCCACCAGCGCCCCCGCTCCAATCGATAACGAGCCCCCGCCGTTCGTGTATCCAAGTGCCGTCAGCACGTCGCCATTTCCGGCCAGCGATACACTGGTGTGGCCGCTGTCAGTGAAGGCTCCGGCTACCAACAACTTGCTGCCCCCGCTCAAGCCTACATTGCCGGAGGAGTTGCTGAAGTCGCCACCGACCGTCATGCCACTGCCGCCCTGCAGGCTCAGGTTGCCGGAGTTGGTAAAGCCGCTAGGAGTTGTTAGAGTGCGTCCGTCCAGCAGCGTCAGGGAACCGGCGTTGCTGGCCAGCTCCGTCAGCGCGTCCATCCCTGCGCCGGGCCCGTACAGCATTGCCGCTGCCCCGCTGCCGTCCAGGGTCAGCGAGGTCGCGCTGCCGATGTTGACGATGTTGCCGCCATAGGCCCCTGACCCAGGATCAAACCGGAATGTCCCAGCAATGTAGTAACTGCCCCCATGCAGCGTCCCCGTCGTCGAATCCAGGTCGGTGAACGTGTTCGTGCTCCCCGCTCGCACGTCCATCAGCGCCCCCGCTCCAATCGATAACGAGCCTCCGCCGTTGGTGTAGCCAAGCGCGGTCAGTATGTCCCCACTTCCCGCCAGCGATACGGAGGTACCGCCACTATTAGTGAAGGCTCCGCCCACCAACAACTTGCTGCCCCCGCTCAAGCTCACACTGCCGGAAGAGTTATTGAAGTTGGACCCGATGGTTGCACTGCTACCGCCGCTGAGTTCCAAAGCGCTGTAAACGTTGTTGAACGTCCCCGTAACATTCAGGGTGCTACCGGAAAGATCTACGACCCCTCCAAGAGTGCTGTTGGAATTGTTGAAGTCTTTACCTACAAACATGCTACTGCCGTTGCTGAGGCTAACAGTACCTGCAGTATTGTTAAAATTGCCGGATACCGAAAGGCTGCTGGGGTCAAGTGTTATGTCGCCGCCATTGGCGAAACAGCCATAGAAGTAACAGACGACATAAGCAGTGTTGTTTAGATCACCACTTACAGTCATCGTGCTGTTTGCCAGGCCGATGGTGCGATAGGTATTGTTGACATTCCCGGCAACCGTTAAGGTGCTAGTTCCTGATACCGAGATGCCGGTTCCGTAGTCCGAGCCAGAAAGGTTCAAATCTCCATTGACTGTCAGAGAGGTTGCCTGGCCAACATCCAGCGTGCCGGTTATGGTCAATCCACTGCTGGGACTGATGGTGCTGGTTTGGCCGTTCTGCAAAGAAACTGCGCCCTCGATGCTGGCCAGATTGGCGAAGCCGGTGTCGGCAACCCCGCCCACGGAGAAGTTTCCGCCAATCGTCCAGCTCGCCCCCACAGGAACATCGGTGACGCCGTTCGGCTGGTTGGTCAAGTTAAGGGTGGCCCCCGCACCAATGGTTATGCTGCCATCATTCGATACGGTGGCCGCCGTAATGCTGCTGCCGCTCCCGGTAAACTGCAAAATGCCTGTCTGGCCAACGGTCAACCCTTGGAGGATGGTGAGCGTCTCGTTGTGCCCGGCATCGACAAGATAGGAGGTGGTACCGTTACTTGCGCCGCCCAAGGTAAGGGAGTGGATGGTGCTGGTGCCGACATCCAAGGTCACATAGTCATTGCCGCCGGAGTAGATGGTTACGTCGTTGCCGGCCCCGGGCACTCCTGTGCTCCACTTATTGCCATTACTCCAAAAGTCCTTGCCGCCAACCCAGATATCCGGGCCGGTGCAGGTAGAAATACATTCTGCCGTAATCTCGACAAAGCCGCCGACGTTAGAGTAAAGAGGTATCCACTCTTCCGTCCCGTTGTTGAAGATGCGCGAACTCGGCGAAACCAAGTCGACCTGCAGCGGCGGGTAACAGGATGTCGCTGAGAAAGCGCGGCTCATCGATCATCAGGAGCTCAGGATGCTGCCCGAGGCATGCAGCGATCACGGTTGTGCCACTGCGACCACTACCAACAATGAAGTAAGGATCGAAAACCATACAATCGTTTTGGTACAACCGCAACAAGCGTCCGGCCACGGCCTTGTCGTCCAAGAGCTGGGCGCGACGCAGCCGACTTCTGTCACGGTACTCGTTAAAGACAGTCTGTTCAAGCGCGAGGCTTAGCTTCGTCTGGAGGACTTGAAGATTGCCACACGGCACCCAAAGGGCCGCGTCCGCAGCGATCGCCCGGTTCTCGGGCAAGTCTGAACAGATAATGCAACATCCTGCACCGAGTGCCTCGAGAATCGTGTTCGAACATCCTTCCGTCTCAGACATAAGCACAGTGGCCCGGCAGCCGACATACAGGCCTGCAAGGTCTTGCCAGGTTAAATGACCAGTGAACTGGATCCGTTCGTCAAGTTTAAGATCCCGTACCTGTCTGCGAAGCACGCCAACGTAATCACAAGAGTGCGATGGCGAGCCCGCTAAGACAAGGCTGAGCGGGTTAGGTAGCAACTTCAACGCACTAATGATCAGGTCGATTCGCTTATGACGCACAAGCCGTCCAACATATAAAAAGTAGCTTTCAGACTCTAGACCGAACCGTCCAAGTGTGTGATTAACCTGCGAGGCTTTGATCTCAACCTGCGGGACCGGATTCGGTATGACTATAACTTTACGCGAGAGACGAGGAAACCACCTCGAGAGGACTGCCTTTGACTCGACGCAGACCGTTACGACCGTTACTGAAAAGAGCAGCATCGGGAGGACTGAAGCCCTCATGAAAGCGGACATTAGCGGTCCCCATTTTGTGGCTCGCCACTCTTGACCGTGAAGATGGAAGATAACCCGGTGCCCAAGAAGGGACAACGGAATACAAAGAAATGCGTTTTGAATGCAGTGGATATGGGCGATATCGCTTGGCCGACGGTGCCGCACGTAATGAACGAACGAGGCGAGGCTGTGAGTCCAGCAGGCGTGGTTTTTAGAGTCAATGTACCGGACGGCGCGGTAGAGGAGGCCGTCATGCTCGCACCATGCCCCCTTCCGGCCTCGTGCGTAGATAACACACTCGAAACCCGATCGCAGCAACCACGGAACGACTCGTTGAATGCCGCGCTCAACTCCGCCGGCCCCCTCCAACGAAACGGGTCCCTTGCTGCCGAAGACAATTATCCGAGTGCGTCCAGTCTGGCGCATACCGGCAAAAGCCGATTCAGTGAATGGGGTAGGGCAATCCAGGGAGCTCATTGACTTCGTGTCCGAGCATATGATAAATTTTCGCGAATTTCTATGATGAGTTCATGAGGTAGTCGTCAAGCGGTGACCAGAACGCTGCCTTCCCCGCATTCAGGCTGCGGACCTCTCGAGAGCGTACGAAATTTTATTCGGGGAGTCGTGTATCGGCTGCGAAGGTGGTGGGGCCTCCGAAGGGAGCGGCGTGAAGATCCAAACGTTTATCCCCTCTGGTGAAATCCCTCGCTTTCCGTACGCTGGCTATTCTCGAGTCTTGTGGTTCGACCCGGACAGTGAGGAGAACTTTCGTCGTAACTCTCATCCAGACTACGGTCCCACCGACATTTCTTACGAGTTTAATTCCCATGGCTACCGTTGCCCTGAATTCACAGCTCGAAGTGACATTAACTTAATCGTTATTGGTTGTAGCTGGACCTTTGCCGTTGGATTGCCAGAGAAGGACAGCTATGCTCAGGTGCTGGGTCGGCGCCTTTCTGAAATATCCGGGCGGAGCGTCACAGTCTGGAACTTGGGACTTGCAGGATACAGCAACGACTTCATCAGCCGGATGCTCCTCTGTGCGGTTCCCGTTCTGGCGCCAGATTTCGTACTCGTCATGTTCACAGCCAAGGGTCGGCGCGAGTTCGTCACCGCCGACGGCCAAACTGGTCAATGTTCTTCCCTACGCGGAATACAAAGGCAGGGATCCGATAGTTCGCGAGATTGCTCGTCACTATCGTGGTCTGATAAGCAGTTATCAGGACCAAATTAATTTCATCAAGAACTACAAATTGGTAGAGCTCCTGTTGAACGATACAGGCACGAAGTGGATGTTCACCGCGATGAACCTGTCCGGATTTGATTCAGTTTCTCACGTGCTCAATGTGTCGCGATTTCTGGGCTTTGGTATCCCGCTCCTCGATTATGCGCGCGATCACCAGCATCCCGGCCGGCGTAGCCACTACGCCTTCGTCGATCAGATCTTGCCTGTAGTGTGTGCGTCAGTCCTTGGTGGACAGGCAAGTCCGGCCACTGATGCACACCTGAAAGCCGACGCGACCCGCGTGCAGCAACACTGATTGCAATGTGCTCAATGGTGTATTCATGCAAAATGTACAAGCATGCTCTACGCAAGAACGGACACGGCCACGGTCCACCAATTCCATGCAAGTTGATGCCACGCGCGGAGTAGTTCAGGGGGTGCAATGAGCGTGCGAATTTCCCTACCATATCTGCGGGCGCTCGAGGCCGAAAGCATTTACATCATCCGCGAAGTGGCGGCGGAGTTCTCGCGGCCGGTGATGCTGTATTCCATCGGCAAAGACTCATCGGTAATGCTGCGACTGGCACAAAAGGCCTTTTTCCCGGCCAGGATCCCATTCCCCCTCCTGCACGTCGACACGACGTATAAGTTCCATGAAATGACGGGATTTCGTCGATCGTTATTGCGCAAAAATCGGCGTGCCACTGATCGTGCATACAGCGAAGGAAGCGCGGGAGGGAATGAATCCCTTCGCCCACGGCATGCAAAAGTGCTGTGCCATGCTCAAGACCAAGTCGTTACTCGATGCACTGGCGGAAGGAGCATTTGAGGCCGCGATTGGCGGGGCGCGACGGGATGAGGAGAAATCGCGCGCCAAGGAACGGGCTTTCTCGTTCCGCGATGTTCATGGCCAGTGGGATCCCAAGAACCAGCGGCCCGAGCCGTGGTACCTGTTCAACGGCCGCATCGATAAGGGTGAAACTATACGAGTTTTTCCGCTGTCGGACTGGACCGAACTCGATGTGTGGGAATACATAGCGCTGGAGAACATTCCGGTCGTTCCTCTGTATTTCGCGAAAGAGCGGGAGATGCTGGTCAGAGGCAAATTCCTGATTCCGTGCGAGCACAACCCACCACTGCTGCCGGGCGAGCGCCCACAGAGGATCATGTGCCGAATGCGCTCGCTGGGCTGCACCTATTGCACTGGCGCTATTCGCTCGACGGCATCTTCCGTGCCGGAAATCATCGCCGAGTTAAGAGAGTTTCGCCGGTCGGAACGCGAAAACCGCGTGATCGACCACGACCAGGAAGGCTCGATGGAAGTGAAGAAACGCGAGGGATACTTCTAAGCGGCATGCAACCAGACCTTCTTCGTTTCGCGACTGTCGGGAGTGTGGATGACGGCAAATCCACGCTCATTGGACGCCTGCTGCTCGACACCAGGACGGTGTATGAAGATCAGCTCGATTCGGTTCGGCGGGCCTCGCGCGACGGATTGGACTTGGCGCTCATCACCGATGGTCTCCGGGCCGAGCGGGAACAAGGCATCACGATCGACGTTGCCTACCGCTATTTCTGCACTCCCAGGCGGAGATTCATCATTGCCGACACGCCCGGGCACGAACAATACACGCGGAACATGGCTACGGGCACCTCGACTGCCGACTTGGCGGTCGTCCTGCTGGACGCGCGCAAGGGAGTGCTTCCGCAGACGCGTCGCCACGCCTACATCGCATGGCTGCTGGGGATACGTGAGATCGTCCTGACGGTCAACAAGATGGACCTCGTCGGCAACCGGGAATCCCGCTTCCAGGAGATTTGCCAGGAAGCGCGGTCGCTGGAGACCAGGTTCCCTGGCGCCGCATTCTGTTTCATCCCTGTGAGCGCTGCCAACGGAGACAACGTGGTGCGGCGAAGCTGTCACATGGAGTGGTATGCCGGCACCACATTGCTGGAACATCTTGAGTCGGTTCCCACCGCGCGATCGGCCGCGCACTCCGATTTCCGCCTACCGGTCCAGTACGTGATTCGTCACGCGGACTTTCGGGGCTACGCCGGTCAGATTGCGTCTGGAGCAGTGCGGGTCGGCGATGAGGTAAGGGTGCTGCCTTCCGGCCGCATCACGAAAGTGCGAGGCATACACAGCTTCGACGGTGACCTTGTGGAAGCGCGAGCGTCAATGTCGGTCACCATTTCTCTCGCTGCGCAGCTCGACGTCGGCCGAGGCGACATGCTGGTCAGCAACGTTGCGCCTCCCTCGATGACGCAGAGAATTCGAGCCACCCTGGTGTGGATGAGCGAGAAGCCGCTATCGCCATACCGCCCTCTATTGCTGAAGCATTCGACGCAGCGCGTGTGCGCGGAGGTGTCGCGGATTTTCTCCAAGATCGACATCGAGACACTGGAACAGACGCCGGCGTCGGACCTGGTCCTGAACGATATTGGTACGGTCGAGATCGAAACCCATCGGCCATTGTTCTGGGATCCGTACACGTCGAATCGCGTGACTGGAAGCTTCATTCTCATCGATCCGATGAATAACAACACGGTCGCTGCCGGCATGATTATGGACTTGCCGCCAGCGGAATTGAACACGACAAGTAGAAACGGTGAGGCGCAAGGCGTGACCGTCTGGTTTACGGGACTCAGTTCGTCAGGGAAGACGACCCTTAGCCATGCGGTCTATGAACGCCTGTGGGCGAAAGGGCACAAGATCGAAATTCTGGACGGTGACGTCATCCGGCGAGATATATCTAGGGATTTGGGTTTCAGCAAGGAGGATCGTGACGAGAACATTCGTCGGATCGGCTTTGTCGCCGAGTTACTTACACGAAACGGCTTAATCGTTCTGGTCTCGGCCATTTCGCCCTACCGCGCAGTGCGTGAGGAAGTGCGCGGCCGAATCGGCCGCTTTGTCGAGGTATATGTGAATGCGCCTCTTGAGATTTGCGAGCAGCGAGATATAAAAGGGCTCTACCGCGAGGCCAGAACCGGCCGACTTCGGGGATTCAGCGGGATCGATGACCCCTACGAACCGCCTCTCGCTCCCGAGGTTGAATGCCGCACTGATCGGGAATCTATTGCCGAAAGCGTCGACAAAATCGTGCGCATCCTCGAAGCACGGTTTTCAGATATCACCTGAAGGCAGACGGTTCCAGCTACAGCGGACCGCAGGTGATGTGGCGCACCCGCCCGGGTGTTAAAACAGCTCAGAAGCCTTCAGATGATCAACCGTGTGCCCTCGCAAAGCGGAAGTTGGCCGAAAAACGGTACTTGTTCCCGGCCGCTCTTGTCATGAACGCTTGCAAAGGGATCTCGCTGACCATCACATTTGAGACTGCCTCGGCATCGCCAGTGTTTGTCACCCACTCTTGAGAACCCCTGTGGCGCGCGTCATGAATTAAGCTCGGCCGAAGGCACGACGCACTCAGCAAGTTACGTGCAAGATGGCGTTCGTGTCGGGAGGGTTTTGCTTCAGCACCTCGATGGCTTGTTCCGTAGGCACGATGAACAATTCAATCTTGCGACGCTTGGCTTCGACCCTTCGACCAGCACCTCCTGCATCACCGGCAAGCCACCGTTGCCGGTGCCGACTACCAGCCGACGGCACTTCCATGGCATCCCTTCCTACAACGACAGCGGTGTGTGTCCGAATCCCTCGGAGTGCGGGAGAGGGCCATGGTGTTTCTCGACATGCCGGCGGGGCTGCGCCGGGGTGAGTTGGCCGGCCTCAAATGGGAGGATGTGGACTTCAAGCACCTGCATCTCAATGTGAGCCGCTCACTGGTGGACCAGCACGTTGGTCCGGTCAAAACTGAAGTATCAAGAAAGCTGATGCCGATCGACGAATACGTTGCTCGCGATCTGCTGGCCTGGTACGAGCAAACGCCTTATAAGCAACCGGCCGATTACCTGTGGGCAACTGACGCGAATCGCGCCGGTTCGAAGCGGGGAAAGCAGCCGGTTTGGCTGAGCACGGTAATGCGTGACCATATCCAGCCGATGGGCATCAACAAAAGAATCGGCTGGCACACCTTTCGCCATACGTTCTCAACGCTGCTCAAGAGCAACGGAGAGGACGTGAAAGTCGTTCAGGAGCTGTTGCGGCACTCTACGTCTCGAATGACGCTGGATACGTACACGCAGGCTTTGAGCCCGGATAAGAGGGCGGCACAAAGCCGAGTGGTGGGGATGATCCGGCCGAAAACAACTTGTACCGTCGTTGTACCGCGGGAAACTGACCAAATCAGCCGCAAGTCTCTGAAAAGATTTGGCGTCCCCGACGGGATTTGAACCCGTGTTACCGCCGTGAAAGGGCGATGTCCTAGGCCGGGCTAGACGACGGGGACGCTGGTGGGGCGGGAATTCACGTCGAACAACTC
>Ga0209656_10001718_pt1 | contig 14302 bp, 9 predicted proteins | sample BogFormECP12_OM2_FD_188239 | JGI IMG/M metagenome (GOLD analysis project Ga0209656, IMG submission 188239) | Bog forest soil microbial communities from Calvert Island, British Columbia, Canada - ECP12_OM2 (SPAdes) (version 2) | ecosystem: Environmental > Aquatic > Freshwater > Wetlands > Bog ... | reverse complement strand
AAACTATAAACTCTCGAAATGATTTCGCGCAAGTCTTCCAGGTCGCCGACATATACCGATTCAACCTCGGAGGCTTGATCTGAGAACAGAGATACAGTTTCGGTTTGGGTCTCGGTTTTCAAGATGTAGGGCCGATTGTGACCCTTCATGAAATCATGCAAGGCATCGCTAGATCCAAACAGGATGAACCCGTTGTCGACGATTCGTCTCCCTTTGTATTCCCACCAACCATTGACCCGGTAGTGCGAGAAAGGGCTTGGGCCGACAGACGCCTCAGCATCGGAACGATTTGTCGCAAAGCGAGAAATCGCAGCCCGACTCATCGCCTCCCAGGCGAAATAATCCTCTCTGAAAAGCTCGTCCAGTTTCTCCCGATCCTCGAGGGGATAGCTATCGTGAACCGGAAACCCGGAAATTACGCCGTAGGCAACGCCCGGGTCTTTGAGCATCGGTCGTGTGAGTGTGTTCATTGCATCGGTCAAGGAAAATGCTACGTGCGGTATGCGTAACACTTCCTTTGGTGTCGCGTTTGGTTTGTCTTTTCGGTACCAGGAGCCTGCAAACAAAATAACCGCCAACCCACATCAGGCGGCGGTCAATTGTTCACCGTGGAGTTATCTTGTTTACCTCTGCACTCGCAGAGATCACATCCTCTAAAACTTTCGTCCTAGAGAAGGCACCGTTGCGTCTCCAGCGCTCGGTTGCCGTGCCCCTTTCCGGGGCAGCTCCTGATGATACGAACCTTAATAACATACATTTCGCGAGAATCCAAAAGTGAGCATCTGCGACGAGGGTCTGTGCATCGATCGCCGGCAGACTTGCCCCTCACTGTGCCTGCATTCGGGCTCTGCGAGTCCAGCAAAGCACGTCAACGACTTGGTTGTATTCAAAGCCGGAAAACGGAAGCCGTCTTGATCAGAAGGCGGATTTGTTCAGCCTCACACGATAGCCCGAATGGCAAGCTACCCCCAAAAACCAGTATCCCCGGCCGTGCGCGAAGTGTTTGGTCAGGTCGGAATCTGAGATCCGTTTCAAAAATGCGTGGACGAACCAGCCTGTTCAGCTACCCTCGAACTCATGAGCGTTCGCCTCAGGACTTCCGGTTTCCAGTAGGGAAATCGCAAATTACTTCGCGGTTTCCTTTTTAAAGGAAACCAATGCGCATCGAAAAACTCGACAATAGCAACGTTCTTGAGCCGGGGCAGCAGCTCGTCGCTTTGAAGTGCTGTAGATTGTACGGCAACGCCGCCTTTTTCCACTTGCAACAGAGTGTCGAAAGTGGGCTTCTACAATTTTACCGGCATCGTCAGGAGCCGGTTCCTTGGATTAATCGGGTGAAGCACGGCAGATTGTTCCGGCGCCCGAGAACAACCAATGAGCGGAGAGCTCACCTCAGCAACGAGGCGACAGAAGAAATCCTCGAATTCCAGGGCGTCGCCTTCAAACTCCGGCAAAAACGAAAATCGCATATGTTGCCCAACGCCTACGACGATCTCTCTATCCGGTATCAGCGAAACTGGAAAGCGCATCGGGGAACCCAACGAAAAAACGCGGGCAGCATCAACCGTCGCGTCCACAGCCCGGCTTTCTGGGCTTGGTGAAGCACGTCGTTACTTTATCGCGAGAGCCCGGCATTGAGAGAGAGGCAGCCGGGAATGTCAGAAAGACGGAAGTGGCAATGAACTGCGCCATCCATTTGCACGACAACACGCAGGAAACGACTGACCGGCCTTGGTTTAATCCCGTTTTTTGCGAAGATCTATTGCTGATCTCTTTTCGAGGGGATTTGAGAATGGCCAGATGGATCTACCAGAGACCGGTCGATTGCTGTCACCCGACGGAACTCGTCGTTGCCAAACGGTTGGCCCGACTGGGTGGCGAATGGGTGATCCGCTGGGGGTTTTATTACGAAACGGACCGGGAAGGAGACTTTATAATTCTCGGACCGACGGGAGGAGTGCTTGTGCTCGAGGTCAAGGGCGGCGATCTTCGTAAGCTCTCCACTGTCGGGCGTTGGGAGGGCTCCTCCCGTGATCATCCAGTGGCGCAGGTTTCGGCAGAGTGGCGCGCAGTCATCGACGCGCTTCGCGAATCCGCAAATGGCGGTGATGTCCCGTTTGTCGCGAAGGCACTTTGTCTCCCCGACATAGACATCGATCAGAAAACGCCGTCCTACAGAGAGATTGACAGAAATCTGGTCATCGACCGTCGCGATCTGGCCTCGTTCGAAGTGACCTGGCGCCGGCTGTTCGCCAAGCACCATCAAACGATTTCGAAAACGGAGCGGAGGGTGTTCCTCGATTCGTTCGCCAAAGAGGTCTCGCCAAAGGAGATCGAGCACTTCATTTCAGAGACCGACAGGATCATCCTCCGGCACACGATTGCGGAGTATCACCTGCTCGACATGCTCCGGGATAACCGGCAGCTCATGATCGAGGGCGGTCCGGGCTCGGGCAAGACCTGGTTGGCCCTGGAACAGGCGTTCCGGTTCGCGAATGACGGACTGCAAGTCTTGTTCCTCTGCTATAATGTCGCGCTCGCCGAGCAGCTTTTAGCCTTGGTCAAGAAGCGAAAACTACAGAAGGGCGAAGTGATTGTCCGGAGCTGGGAGAGTTTGGCTCGCGAACTGTTGGATGCCGTCGGTGTTGGTTGGGATAATCCGGTCAGCCCGACGGAGCGTGACCTTTACTTTGGCGAGGTCGTTCCGAGCCTGATGCGCGACATCGTACGCGATCAGCAATTTGCACCTCGATTCGACGCTTTGGTGGTCGATGAAGCTCAAGATCACGATACCTGTTGGCCCGGATCGGAGACCGACAACAGCCATTCTGGTTGGTGGGAGATTTACTGGAAACTTCTTCGGAAAGGAACGGATGCCCGAATGGCAATTTTTTACGATCGAGCCCAGAGGCCGCTTTTTCGCCAAAAGGAGCGATTCGAAGCCACCCATCTCCTTAAACGTCTATCGCAGCCGACTCGCGTGAACCTGCTGTTCACCCTGCGCTATTCGTTGCCGATTTTCCGATTTCTCAAGACGTTGCAATCCGAAGCCACGACGAGCTTGATCGAAAATCTTCGGTATCGGACAATCCTGCCGGAGGGCCCGGACGTCGAACTGTATGACGTCGACCCGATGCAGACCGCGGCGAAACTCGAGGAGGTCGTAGCTAGGTGGATAAACGATGGGTTCTGTCGGCTGGACGAAATATTGATTTTGTCGTCGCACGGCACAATGATCAAAACCTCGTTGGCGAACCATTCCAGGATCGGCGAATGGCCGCTTGTTAGCATAGATGACCGAAAGCCGGGCAACCTCGCGCTTCTTTCAGTGAACAAGGCCAAGGGATTGGACTCACTCGCAGTGATTATGATCGACGTGGAGAGATTCAATAAACTGGAAACGCCACAAGAACAGATGAATTATTTTATGGGAGCTAGCCGGGCGCGCCAATTACTCGCGATTTTCCACAAATTTCCTTCATGAAGCTTTCTTGAAGGGACCGATCAATGGTCGATCCGGTCGGATAAACTTAAAAACGCATGCACTCTGCAACTGACATCGCGAACTTCCTATCCTGTCACCATCTATCGACACTTGAACGGGCGAAGGCGCTGGATGAGATTCAGAAGCCTTTTTTCCATGATCCTGGCGTTGAGTTGTTCCGCGAATTAGGAATTCGACACGAGGCACAATATCTCCAGCATCTGAGCTCCACACCGGGGTTTCAAATTGCTCGTATCCCGACAAACATCCCATGGATCGATGCGGTCAACAGAACGACGGAAGCAATTCGGAGTGGCGCGGATGTGGTGTATCAGGCCACTTTTCAAGACGAACCGTGGGGCGGCCGCTCCGATTTCCTCATTCGAGTCGATAAACCCAGCACGCTCGGGCCGTTCTCCTACGAAGTCGTGGAGACGAAGCTTGCGCGCTCTGCCAAGGTTCGCGCAATCCTGCAGCTTTGTTTTTATTCAGAACTCCTTTCGAAGATCCAGGGTGCCCTGCCTGAATGGATGCATGTGGTACTCGGGGGCGATACCAGGCCGGAGAAGTTTCCTGTGTCCCATTACATCGCCTTCTTCCGAAAAATTAAGGGCGATTTCGCAGAAGCATCTCGGACTCCGAGAAGTACTTACCCGGAGCCCGTCGAACTCTGCGACGTTTGCGATTGGTTTCCGCTGTGTGACAAGCGCCGCCGGAACGACGACCATCTATCGCTCGTTGCGGGAATCACGAAACTCCAGCGCAAGGAATTAGGCTCGCGAGACATAAACAGCGTGGCACAGCTGGCAAGCCTAACACTCTCACCCGTCCCAAAGTTCCAACGCATCGGAGAGGCGGCGCTGGTGCGAGTTCGGGAACAGGCTCGTGTTCAGGTCAGAGGACGAACTGAAGGCTGGATGGTTCACGAGCTTCTTGAGCCAATTGAGGAACAGCGAGGCCTCGCTGCTCTGCCTTTGCCGTCGCCGGGAGATATCTTTCTCGATTTCGAGGCTGTTCCTTACGCGTTTGACACTGGCCTGGAATATCTGATCGGCATGGCCTTTGTCCCCGAGCCACCTGGCACGGAGCCACGCTACGAGCCTCTATGGTCCTTCGAGCCGAACGCAGAAAAGAAACGGTTTGAGCAGTTCATCGCGACAGTCATGGATCGATGGAAACGCCACCCCGATCTGCATATCTATCATTACGCTCCGTACGAGCAGAGCGCTGTCAAACGACTTGCAGGTCGGCACGGAACCCGTGCGGAAGACGTCGATCGACTTTTGAGGGCGGGTATCTTTGTGGACCTCTATCGCATTGTACGCCAAGCGTTGCGCGCTTCCGTCGAAAGCTATTCGATCAAGCAAGTGGAAGCCCTCTACCTCTTCGCCCGAAGCATAGCGCCTCGAGATTCGCTTGCCGCCCTTCAAACGTTTGAGGCCGTGCTGACGCTGGGTAGCAGCGAAGAGGCTACCAGAGATATTCTTGAAACCATTGAGGCGTACAACCGTGATGATTGCTTCTCGGCACTCCGATTACGAGATTGGCTCGAGGAGCAACGACGTAAAGTTGAGACGGCCAAGGGCTGACCTTACCGCGGCCTGTATCGAGATCGGGAGAGCCCGGTGAAAATCTGGCCGGTCAGCTTGATCGCGCCAAGAACATCATGGCCGAGCTACTGAACGCCTTGCCATTGGACCAAAAACAATGGAACGACGACCACTATGCACTCTGGCTCCTCGCCCAGATGATGGAATGGCATCGCCGCGAAGAGAAGTCGAGCTGGTGGGAATATTTCCGGTTATGCGAACTCTCGGACAGTGAATTGCAAGAGGAGAACGCTGCGTTGGGCGGGTTGACCTACACTGGCGTGGTCGGACAGATAAAGAAGTCGCTAATACATCGGTATTCTTTTCCTCCGCAAGATCATACGCTCGACCGCGCTCTCGCGGCGCACGACCCGCGAACGAAAAAGAGTGCCGGTGAGGTCGTTGCTATCGATGATCAAAGGCTGACGATTGATCTCAAGCGGGGCGCCTCATCCATCGTCCCACACCCAACTGCGCTGATACCTAATGATATTGTAAACTCGGAAGTCTTACGCGAAAGCCTCATCCGGCTTGGATTATGGGTGGCTGCAAATGGGATCGATGCGCAAGGCCAATACCGCGCTCAGCGAGATCTGTTACTTCGGCGGCCTCCACGATCGCTGACAAGCGCTTTGGGCCCTGTGATTGATAATAATGGGCAACTCACAGAAGCCGCAAAGGATCTCATTTTTCGAATTTCCCAGGAACCGTCGGTGCTCCCTGTTCAAGGTCCGCCGGGATCGGGCAAGACCTTTACGGGAGCCCGAATGATCGTCGAATTGGTAAGGCGCGGATGTCGCGTCGGGATCACGGCGGTGAGTCACAAAGTTATCAGTAACCTTCTCGATTACGTCTGCTCACTCGCCCGCCAAACTGCCGTTCAACTGCGCACTGTCCAAAAGTCGGATGGGGCTGATAACTGCGGTGATCCGGCGGTAACGCAACTGGCCGATAACCGGGCGGTCTTCGAAGTCTTCAATGGACTAGAGGAAGGCGAAGGACTGGTGGTGGGAGGAACAGCCTGGCTCTGGGCCCGGAGTGAAATGGCTGATACTGTCGACGTTCTTTTCGTAGATGAAGCGGGCCAGATGTCTTTGGCAAACGTGCTTGCCGTCGCTCAAGCCGCCAAAAGTTTGGTATTACTTGGTGACCCGCAGCAACTGGATCAGCCTCAGAAGGGTATTCACCCCCCAGGTGCGGATGGTTCTGCGTTTGATCACCTATTGCAAGGCTGTGCAACGATCGCTCCCAAGCAAGGGTTGTTTCTGGCGGAGACGCACCGTCTGCACCCCGACGTTTGCGCGTTTACATCCGAGCTATTTTATGAGGGGCGGCTTAAGCACCGCCCGGAGAACCAAAGGCAACGGGTCAACAGTACAGGCCTGATCGATGGCACTGGGCTTCGTTTTGTTTCAGTTGTGCATGCAGGAAATAAGAGTGAGTCCCAAGAGGAAATTGAGTGGATATCAGATTTGATCATGGACCTTTTGTCCAAAGGAAGCAGTTGGACAAACAAGGACGGCAAAACAAGCAATCTTAGTCTGGAAGATATTCTGATTGTGGCTCCATATAACGCACAGGTATCTGCATTGCGGCGGAAACTTCCTCCGGGTGCTAGGGTCGGGACGGTCGACAAATTTCAGGGACAGGAGGCGGCCATCGTTTTCTATTCGATGACAACCTCGAGTCCCGACGATGCGCCTAGAGGAATGGAATTTTTGTACAGTTTGAACCGGCTTAATGTCGCTATCTCCCGTGCGCGGTGTGTCGCCGTGCTTGTCGCAAGTCCAGCCCTGTTCCAGGTCGAATGCAAGACTCCGCGGCAGATTGAGCTCGCTAATGCGTTCTGCCGATACCTCGAGATGGCTCAAGTGATTTGATGAAACTTGGCGCGTGAAGCAAGAGGGTCACGTCACTAAAAGGAAATTTTAGCACGTTAAGACCGCCGCGAGGTACAAGGTGTGCAACCAGACTGGATGCACGTGGTGCTTGGTGGCGCTACGAAGGTAGAGAAATTCGCTGTGCCGCATTACAGCGCCTATTTCCGGAAGGTCAGACGGGATTTCGACGAAGCATCCAAGATCCCTCAGCGTACGTATCCAGAGCCCGCGGAGCTCTGCGACGTTTGCTCTTGGTTTCCGCTGTGTGAGACACGTCGTCGGGATGACGACCATCTATCATCAACGAGTTAGTGTTGGGCTTGTTTGGAAGAAAAATGCCGACTTACGCAGATTTTGGTGGCCGGGTCATTTCGACCATTGCTGGCTGGTTTGTAGTGACCGCTGACAGAAATCCGGGCCGAACGTGCGCGGTTCTTGAACTACTTCAAACTGATACTTTCGGAATTATTTGGCCGAATTCTTTTGCGCGATATTTGGCGCACGTAAGGAATAACGATCCTGGCGAAGCTTCCATTGACGTTCCTTCGTATTTACGTGTATATACGTGTATACATTATGGTGTCCAGCGCGGCAAGGAAGAAAAAAACAGGAGCGGGTCGCTCGGGGAAACCTCTCGTGATCTATTTCCCCAAAGAACAAGCTGTCAAGGTGAGGCGCCTTTCGGCGGAGCGGCATATCCCCATGGCAAACATAGTGCGCTTTGCCGTTGATCGATTGCTGAGCGACCTGAACAACGGGCAGTTAGAACTGCCACTTGGCTTGGCCGAGTAGCCTGGGTGGGCGTGTAACTCCGGCGGGCCCTCCGGAACCAGAAGAACTCGAAGAGCGAACGTGAGAGTTTGTCAATATGGCGAAGGCGAAGCCGTTCACTAGTGATCCTGCGGAAGTATCGGCACGGATGCGACTGATAAGGGGCAAAAACACGAAACCAGAGCTTTCGCTGTTTTCAATCTTGAGCGCCGCTGAGATTCCGTTTGAACCGCACGCACGAGTAGGGCGAACGGAAGCCGATGCGAAGATCGATCGGAGCGTGTTGATTTTTATTGACTCCCCATTCTGGCACCTTCGGGATGAAGCCGAGCTTCGGCGCTTGTCGCCATATTGGAAAGCGAGATTGGTGCGGAACAAGCGCAGAGACGGCCGCCAGCGGCGTGAACTCCGAAAACTGGGATTTTCAGTTCTTCGATTTTGGGCGGATGAGATTAACGAGCAGCGAGTGCTTTCACGGATTCGGCGCATTGTGTCGATGAAACGACGGGTGGAACAATAATGGCTGCTCCGCGGACGGCGCTATTCAGCGACCCAAAATCGGACGCCAAGAAGCCAGTGACACTTGAGGCCCTGTGGGGCCAAGTGCCGACACCAGAACCAATTGCGCTTCGAATGGTGCAGCGGTTGTTTCGTGACCGAACGCGGAAGCCATCGCAAATTCTTGACCCTTGTGTGGGTCCCTGCACATTTCCCAAGGCTCTGGCGGGTGCGGGAGTGCTCCACAACCTGGACGAGCTGAGTCTCATCGACATCGACCCGACGATGCTCGCCGAATCCTCGGAATGGGCCCGTAGCCGAGGCCTGAAGTTCTCTGGCGAGTGCGGTGACTATATCGAAATGGAACCCGCCCGTGAGTACGATTATGCCATCCTGAACCCTCCATACGTCCGGCAGGAATGGCTTTCGCGCAAGGAACAGTACTCAACATGGTTCCGCGAACGGTACGCGCTTAGAGTTCCGGGCACTTCCAATCTATACGTCTATTTCGTCATCAAGGTACTGGAGGAACTTCGGCCTGGTGGGCGACTGGCTTGCATTCTTTACGACTCCTGGCAATCCACTCGCTTTGGTGCTTGGTTCGCAGACCTCCTTGAAGGGGAGTGCGACTACGTAGCCATGGAGCCCGAAGCGAACCAACCATTCCATGGCCGTTTGATCGATGCGACCATAATATACGCGGAGAAGCGTCGAGCACGAAAGGGCACAGGATCGCGCTCATCCAGTAATATCTGCCTTCGGACCGGGCCTCTCTCGACAGTTCAGGGTTTCTCTCTCATAACAAATGCTTTTCAGACCCGCCGCGGCTTAAGGCTCAAGCAAGCCGACTTCTTCCTCTGCGACGCCGCTACAGCTGCAAGGTGCAAAGCGACCCCGTTTGTGAAAAAGGTTGGCAAGTTCGGCGGGTACATCGTGCCTGAAGACCATCCTGAAGCCGCTCTCTTGTTGACCGCTGGAGAGCGGAAGCCTGCGATTAGGGCGGAACTCCAGCGACGCCTCGCAGAAGCGCAGAAGGTGCCGCGGAATAACGTGTCGATCCTTACGTGGTTCAGAGAGCGACCGGAATCATGGATGGTGCATCGGCCCGCACCGCATGCGGACATTGTGTTTAACTACTATATACGCCACCGCCCGAAGCACATCCTAAACCCGCACTACGCCTATTCAGACAATTTTTACGGTTTGACGGCACATGAGCGAATCTCAACATTGGCGTGGGTAGCGGTCTTGAACTCCACTGCGACTTGCATTGAGATCCTTTGCAGGGCTCGCAACCAAGGTAATGGGCTCGCGAAGGTGCAGCTGTTCGAATACCGCTATGTTTCCGTTCCCGACCTGCAACAATGCTCGCGGCGTGACCTCAAAAAGTTTGAAGAGCTCGGAGGTGAACTACTCGAACAGTCCCAACCGATAAACACCCTCAGGCGTGTGGATAAACTCATAGCGGCTGTCTTCGCCGACTCTCGCCTGAAAACGCCAACGCTCTACCAAATGTTTGATGAGGTTGACCAGAAAGCGAGGAAGCCGAAAGAAACCACCGGATGGCTTGGCTAAACTACTCAGACGACGAGGTCCTCCGCTTTCATCCAGAGTTCGAAGGCATCGCGAGCGCAGCATTGACTGCGGCGCATCTCGACTTTGAGCTTGAGTGGGTCCACCCCTTCGGACACCTGCGAATCCGCTGATACCTGATTTCGTGCTGCGCCGCCGAGCCAGCCGCCAGTGGTTGCTTGCCGTGGAGTTGAAGCGATCCAGAGAGTCTGTACTTTCCACGCGCAATCAGGTTCAAGCAAAGGCCTACGCCGAAACGAACCAAAATTTATACAGCCCGACGGCACCCCGGTACTTCGCCATTTCGAACCTCGAAGTCACCCTCCTACACGCGTTGAATGGTAACCGGCCTCCAGAAGAGTGCAGGCTCCAGGGTGGCTATTTAGAATCCGGCGACTTCCACACGATGCTGGAGGCCACCCACAGGGGACAGTTTCTTCAGCACATTCGGCACATCGTTCAGATTGTGGGCAGCGGCCAGCCGCCGGTATTTGAGACGGTCTGGCCAAGCATACTTACGGATCTTCTTGCGTACGTTGCGGAGGCAGTTGCTATACCGCATGCGCGTTTGGAAGAACCGCAAACGCCGAATTGGCCGATAGTGAGGGACTATTTCGGTTCTGGCCCGTCGGTGGATTCGGCACGAGTGCTGTTCCTGCGCTGTTTGATGGCGGAGTATCTTCGGGGCATTCTGCTGAAGTACCAGCATCCCCGGGCAAACGACATCCCCCCCGCGCAACCTAATCTCGCCGCGCTCGCCACGACGATTGCCGCTCTCCAGCAGATTGACTTTCGCAGCTTATTTGAGGCTCATGCCCCTACCTTGTACCGAGAACTAGCCCCACCAGCGTTGCGCTGCCTGTTGACCGCGTATCTGGAGTCACTGCTCGCACCCCAGCGTCGTGTTGTTGATCTTGCGATAACGCGTCTCGACGCCCCTGACTTGGTTGATTCACTTCTAAGTCGCGTGTATCCGCCGGAAGTCCAAGATCAGACCGGTAAGATCAGGACAGATCCCGAGCTCGCGGCCCTGCTCGCCTGGCTTACCTTCACGAGTCCGACCGGTCTGATTGCTGATCCTTGTTGCGGGGATGGCGCGCTGCTCTCAGCTGCCTACCAGTTCCTTGAAGACCAAAGAATTGGCTCCGCCGATGCACTTGCCGCCCTAACGGGGATTGAGGCAGATCCCGTGGCACTTCGGCTTGCTGAAGTGCGACTTGCATTAAAGCAGACCGCTACGTTGCAACCCGAACCTCCAGTGTCGCTCACGTATGGCGATATGTTTGCGCATCCGGAAATCATTCAGAGCGCAAGTGGAGTTCTCATGAACCCGCCTTTCAAACGGTACGAGGACCAGGTTGAACGACCTGTTCCAGCAGAACTCCGCACTCACTACAACCAGGCGATCAGAGCAATTGATGGCCACCGCTCACAGACGACAGGTGGACAAGCAAACCTTTTCCACTACTATGTCGAGTTCGTCATAAAAGCAGCCCGGCCAAACACCTTCATTGGGATCGTCCTGGATAACAAGTGGTATCACAATGGCTACGGTGCAGTCTTACGACGGCTCCTCCTTGATAGGTCCGAGATCCTGGGCATAATAGAGTATCCGCACTGGGCATTTTTTGCCCACTGGACGATTGCGACGTCGCTCCTCGTTGTGAGAAAGACGGCCCACACCAATCCAGATCACAGCGTTAAGTTTGTCCGTGCGAGGATTGACCCCCGCGGTGTTGACCTCCGGGCGGTATCTCAGGCATTCCACCACGGCGGGACCTGGCCTGTGGACTGGCAATGTCGTGAAGAGCAGCAAAGTCAACTTAAGCCATCGGAAGGTTGGAAGAAATATTTCGGCGCTGCGCTTGAGAATGATTTTCGCTTGGAGGATTGGCTGTTCCTTCCGGATTTGTTCCAGTGGAGCCGCAGGGGCAGCCTTGAGAAGGAGGGCGGCGGGGTCGAGGTGTACGAGTTCCCATTCGACAGGACTGACTACGGCCCCCGCCGGGAGGCTCGGCCGAACGGCATTGGCTTCCAAACCGTCGAGGCAGGGCCCCTCACAGTTGCCGAGAACAGGACGCTTCGCGAGTTAGCAGCCCAGATCCCAGATGCATACCGCGGTTGGGCACTTCGAAACTCTGATGAAGTTGACCATTTCGAGTTGACGCTCGCTGACGTCCAGAAGGACCAAACCCTCGAGCCGCCGAGCTTGCGTAGCATATATGACCAATTATTCTTGAGGGACCGCACGCCGTGGACGGCTGAACACGAGCAAGCCCTCACTGAAATGAGGGCGCATCCTGAGGTAGGAGCATTTATTGCCGCGGTGGAAGATATAGTAGGCCTCAGAGAGAGCATCCTAGACCGCAAGAAGATTTGGAATGTCCTGCGGGAGCCGGTTACCGGAGAGTTGATTATTCCGCGCAAAACACGAATCGGACATCGTGTCTACGTTAATCCATTCGCGTTCGACCTGGCTAGCCGCCAAATCAGAATCTCTAGCAATTTCATAGGCTTTCGCGACTGCGTGGTTACAAATGCTGCCAGCGGTCTCGACCGTGGCACGGCTACCCGGCTCGTCGCGGCTTTCCTGGTCTCCAGTTTTGGTCAGCTCCAGTTCGAAATCGAGGGATATAACCGCGAGGGCCTACTCTCAATGGAAAAAACCCATCTTGCCCGCATCCGAGTTTTTGACCCCAGATGGATCCGCCCCGAACGTAGACAGGCGATTCTCAACGCGTTCTCAGCCCTCCCGTATCCCATTCCTGCCGACCGTCAGTCATCGGAACAGACGGAACGAAACGCGCTCGATGCCCTCCTGGCGGCCGAAATTGCGATCCGTTATCCACGCTTCGATACGGTAGACCTCCTGTCCGAAGTACATGCTGCGCTCGATGAGTGGCTTGAGGCAAGACAGCCGTGATCCTGAGTAAACATACCGTCGTGTCACTGTTCTGCGGACTCGGAGGATTAGACTCTGGATTCGTTCAGGAGGGTTTTGAGGTAATTTGGGCCAACGACATTTCCGAAAGTGCAGTGAAAACGTATCGCCTGAACTTCGGTCGGGAAGCGCTGTGTGCAGATCTAACGAAGCTCCCCATTTCTGAAATACCGGAGGCGGATATCATCATTGGTGGACCTCCTTGCCAGTCGTTCTCGTTGATGGGCCGCAGAGACCCTGCTGACCCAAATGGCCGGCTCATATTCACCTTCTTGGAAATTATTAAGGAGAAACGCCCCCTTGCCTTTGTAATGGAAAACGTACCTGGGATGGCGGCTTCCAAGGTAGGTGGGATGCGCCTGCCGGATGTCCTCCGCGTCCAATTCAAGGACCTCGGCTACAAGGTCGTCAAACTCCGCCTCGCTGCCAGTGACTACTTGGTTCCACAAGCCCGTAAACGATTGCTTCTGATCGGTTGCGCTCTGCGGGTCCCGCAGATGGTTGCGCCCGACGTCTTCGCAAAAGAATGCCTTGGCCTTAACGGTGATGGGTTTGATATAAGCGCTAAGGCGGCCATTGGGGATCTCGGACCCTGCGCACCGAAGGGGCATCGAGCTCGATATTCATCATCGGAGCCCTCTACCTTCGCGCGCCTCATGAGAACCGCGCTCCTTTCTGACTACTCCTTGCACGAGTGCCCGCGCATGTCCGAAACAGATAAACGTCTGGTGGCGGCAGTGCCGCCTGGCGGCAATTACATGGATATCCCAGACGAAATCGCCCCAGGGCGGGTATTGAAGTATAAACAGACCGGAGGAAGGACGACCACCTATGGTCGTCTACATCCAGACCGGCCAGCTTACACGATAAACACCTATTTCCGTAGGCCGAACGTCGGTTGCAATTTCCACTACTCAGAACCGCGCCTCATCACGCCTCGCGAGGCCATGCGGTTCCAGTCGATTCCAGATCATTTTGAGGTTGTCTTTCGATCCCAGGATGAGCGCAATGCTCTAATTGGAAACGCCGTGCCTCCATTGATGGCGCGGGCGCTGGCTTTCAGTCTGAAGCGGGCTCTCAGCCTAACGGCGGGATCAAACGACCAAGCGGGCGTCGATTCGGCTGATGCCATCCAACTTCGCCTCATCTGAAACGCGACATTAGAAAGCGGTCGGGCGCCAAAGTTTGGAGGCTGGGTAAGGCCTCGCTCGGGTGCTATTAGCGTGAGTGGGTCTTTCATTTCTGTATTCATCGCGTCTAGCGTAGGCCGTTCCTCTTAATGTAACCACGGCACTAACACTACATATATTCGAGCAAATAATCCAAACATCGATAAAGAGTATCTTTTGCTACAATCGAGAAGTCTTCTGCGAGCAGATCGCCCCTCGCTGATTGTTCAAACCATACCCGATGAAGGCGCCACTCACTGCCCGGATCCAATAACCGGTAGCAGACCAGAGTCTGGAGCACGTGCTCCCAATCGGTGCCTTCGCGGCTGCAAGCCAATCGAACTCGCCAGAACTCATCGAGTTGAAGTTGTTTCCAGAGCTCGCTAAAAAGCCAGCAA